>Ga0207665_10002500_pt1 | contig 12373 bp, 10 predicted proteins | sample LARL112metaG_FD_184351 | JGI IMG/M metagenome (GOLD analysis project Ga0207665, IMG submission 184351) | Corn, switchgrass and miscanthus rhizosphere microbial communities from Kellogg Biological Station, Michigan, USA - LAR L11-2 metaG... | ecosystem: Host-associated > Plants > Roots >...
CGACGAGGCCAAGGCCGCCTATGCGCGCTGGCTGCCGCTCATCAATTACGAGAACCGGCAATGTGGCCTCGCCGCCGCCAAGGTGCTGATGCGCGAGGGTGGCGTGATCCGCTCCGACGCCGTGCGCCATCCGCTGCAACCGCTGCATCCGGCGACGCGCTCCGGGCTCATCGAACTGGCGCGCGATCTCGACGCACTCGCCTTGCGCTGGGGACGCTAGAGCCTTGCTTCGATTGAATCGGAACGAAGGCTCCAGATTCTTGTCTTGATGCGTTTGTTCACGCGAACCGGTCCCCGCTTCGCTCGAAGAACGCTCTGGTGGTTCCATGACGCCAACACTCCTGTCGACGAGCACTGCGCGCTGTCCGGCTGACGTGCATTGCGGCACGGGTTGTTGTAGAGCTAGCGGAGCGACAAAGGCGGCTCCGCGTGGGCTCGGCGAAGGTCGTCCACGGGGAGCACGTCAGGGGATTTGAATGCCCGATCGCGCGGATAGTGATGTCCTGGAACCTCAGGCGGCCGCTCAGGACGCTGCGCTGGACGGTTCCGCGCTGGATCACCTGGCCTGGATCGATGTGTTGCGCGCGCTTCCCGCGCAACCACCAACCGAGCGTGACATCGTCAAATGGGTCGACGATGCGCTGCGGCCGTTTCTCCCATTTTCAGGATTCCTGGCAGGCTACGGAAAATGGTCAGGCGGGCGCATTCATGTGCTTTCCTGGTTGGCGAGCGGACATTGTCCCGAATATCTCGCGAGCCGTCCGAGAGTTTTCGATCTGAATACGCGCACCGCGGTGGCCTGGTGGATACACCACCAGAAGCCCTTTCTCTCGGACGACAAGGGATGCGTCGATGAGGATGGCACACCGATCCCCGCCAGCGAAGTGGATCTGGAAAGCAACCTTCGCTTCTCGCTTGGCTTGATGGCCATCCACGGCGTCGTTGATCCCGTCGGCAAATGCGGGACCTATATCTGCCTGTCAGGGATACCTCGCGCACAGTCGAAGCGCTCCATCGCCGCGGTCAAGCTGATCGCACCCGTCCTGCACACGCTGTTTCTCCAGACCAGGCGGATGATGCTTGCCGATCTGACGGTCTTGACGGACAGGCAGCGCGAACTGCTCGACCTCGCACTCGGCGGACTGTCCGACAAGGCCATCGCCTCCCGCCTGCGGATTTCGGACCATACTGTCGGTCATCATTTCCAGGCGATTTACGCCAAGCTTGGCGTCACCAAGCGCAGCCAGCTCATCGCATTGTTCAAGTAGCCCGTCCACGGCCAGAACGCGGCATCGGTCGGACGGCTGCAATCGTGTTGCAAGATCATGCGCCGTTGCGGATAGTGTGGCGAACGTCAGATCCGCCACATGAGATGGAACAAGCCATGATCACGCTGACAGCAGAATCCGTGCTGCCCGACGACGGCACGACGGGCACATTGGTTGGTCGGGTGTGGCTGCCGCAGGCCGAGGGCCCGGCGGTGGTCGCCGTGCGTGCGGACGGCGTTTTCGATGTCACCGCAAGCTTTCCGACCGTCAGCGCGCTGTGCGAGGCGGATGATCCGGCCGAGACGCTGCGTGCCGCAAAGGGCGAGCGGATCGGCGATCTCGAGGGCATTCTGGCAAACACGCCGCCGGATCGCCGTAACCGAAACAAGCCCTGGCTGCTGGCGCCGCTCGACCTGCAGGTGATCAAGGCCGCCGGCGTCACCTTTGCCATCTCGATGCTGGAGCGGGTGATCGAGGAGCGCGCGCGCGGCAATCCGGCCTCGGCCGAAGCCATCCGCAAGGAAATCGTCCGGCTGATCGGCGACGATCTCTCAAAACTCAAGCCGGGCTCGGCCGAGGCGATGCACCTGAAGCAGGTGCTGGTCGACCAGCAGGCCTGGAGCCAGTACCTGGAAGTCGGCATCGGGCCCGACGCCGAGGTTTTCACCAAGGCGCCCGTCATGTCCTCGGTCGGCACCGGGATGGATGCCGGCCTGCATCCGAAATCGACCTGGAACAACCCGGAGCCGGAGGTCGTGCTGGCGGTGTCGAGCCGCGGCAACATCGTCGGTGCTGCGCTCGGCAACGACGTCAACCTGCGCGACTTCGAGGGCCGCTCGGCGCTGCTGCTGTCCAAGGCCAAGGACAACAACGCCTCCTGCGCGATCGGTCCGCTGCTGCGGCTGTTCGATGCGAGCTTTTCGCTCGATGACGTGCGCAAGATGGAGGTCGGCCTCAACGTCACCGGCGAGGACGGTTTTGTGCTCGACGGCCATTCGTCGATCGCAAAAATCAGCCGCGATCCGACCGATCTGGTCGCGCAGACCGTCGGGTCAGTGCATCAATATCCCGACGGCTTTGTGCTGTTTCTCGGCACCATGTTCGCGCCGGTCAAGGATCGCGATGCTCCCGGACAGGGCTTTACCCACAAGGCCGACGACATCGTGACCATCGCAGCGCCGCAGCTCGGCCGGCTCGTCAACCGGATGCGCATGAGCGACGACTGCGAGCCGTGGACCTTTGGCGTTGGCGCGCTGATGCGGAATCTGGCGCAGCGGAAGCTGCTCTGACAGCCGTTCAGGCACCGACCGTTTCGGCCGGTGCCGTCCCCGCAAGGCGCAGCAGCAGGCGGTGCGTCGGGTAGAAGATGATCGCCGGCAGGCCGATCAGCAGCATCGCGAACCACAGCGGGCCCGGCATGAAGTTTTGCGCGGCCGCATCGCTCAGCCCGAACACATAATTGATGTTGACGGGCAGGTTCGGATTCGGGGCCGGCGGTCCCGGCATCAGGAAATAGCAGATCGACAGCAGCAGCCATGCGGCAACGGTCCACACCGCGAACGCCCGGCGGTCATAGCCGAGCCGCCACACCAGCCAGGCCAGCACGAACGGCAGCCAGAAATGGAAGAATGACAAGCCGCGCGTGAACAGCGGCAGTTTTGCGTCGAACATATAGGCGGTCATTCCGGTCAGCGGCATCCCTGCCGCCGCGCCAACGAAGTCGACCGCCCACAGCGCCTGCGGCAGCAGGATGCCGACCGCCGGCGCCGAGGCGAGCAGCGGGTTTTCCAGCCAGATCGCGGCGAGGCCCGTGAGCAGCGCCACATCGCAGAAATACAGGAAATTGGTCGGCCCGTAGGCGATCAGATAGGTCGGTACCAGCACCGCGCAGAACGCCGTGTAGGCCAGCTTGAACCAGAGCGGAATGCGCGCGTCGATGGCCATGCTCGTCGATCCCCCTGCCTGTTGTGATGCCTGTCGGCGTGCCCGCGACGAGGGCCAGACAACGAGAGGTCACACGGGCATCGACGTCAGCGGCGGAAGCGTGGCGTGGCGCTGCGCCACGCGTCAAGCAATCGCCCGGCGATGTTTCCGGTCAACGTTAACGAGGCTTTGCATCCGGCAGCCGGAATTCGGGCCTGCCGTAGCGCGCATGAGCTCTGCGCCGGCGGATCGCACCGTCGGCGAAGCTCCAGCTTCGCTGACTCCATTTCCGTAAGACTACTGGGAAATCGCAGGTCTTCGGCAGTATTCCTACGTATCGTCTCAGTTGATGTAAGACGCGCGTAACCGTGACCGGCGCTCCCGTGCGGGCTTTAACCTGATCCAAAAGATCGAAAACTACGGTTTCCGAACGATTGACCATGGTTGGAACCATGTTGCGGGCTGCTCGCTCACTCAATGGCGTGTTGGCGACGTTCGTGCCGGAAGGGGGAGCCCCGCCGATGCGGCGGACTGGCGCGACGCGTCCCGTGGTCGTCCTGATGCTGTGCGGCGCGTTCCTGATCGCGCTCATCGTCGGCACCATCGCCCTCATCCTGTCCAACCTGCGCGATCACGCCATCGCAGGGAGCAAGCAGCAGCTCCTGGCGACTGCGACCGTGCTGGCCAAGCAGGCGGCGCGCGACTTCGAGTCCGTCGACCTGATCGAGGCGAGCCTGATCGAGCACATGGAAACGCTCGCGGTGGTCTCCGCCGAAGTCTACGCGCGGTCGATGGCGAGCCGCGATATTCATTTGATGCTGGAGGACAAGATCTCCGGCTTCCCGCACATCGAGGCGGTGACGCTGGTCGGTGCCGACGGCCAGCTCATCAATTCCTCCCTGACGTGGCCCACGCCGCGCGGCAATGTCGCCGATCAGGATTACTTCCAGGCCCTGCAGAGCAATCCGGCCTTGAGCTCGAAGCTCGGCCGGCCGCAGCAGGATCCGAGCACAGGAACGTGGACCATATCGCTGGCCCGGAAATTCATGGGCTCTGACGGCGAATTTCTCGGCGTCGTGGTCGGCACCATCAGGTCGCAATATTTCGAGGAGCTCTATCGGACCATGATCCGCGGCGCGGATGAATGGATCGCGCTGCTCCGCCATGACGGCGTGCTGCTGGCACGCTTTCCGCACATCGATTCCATCATCGGAAAATCGCTTTCCGGCGGCCCGCTGGAGGAGATCATGCGCGCCGGCGGCGGCGTGGCGCAGATGCCGGGCGCGATCGATGGCTCCGACCGGCTGATCGCGGGCACGCGGCTCGCCAACATTCCCATCGATCTGGTGACCAGCACCACGGTGTCCGCCGCGCTCGCCGGCTGGCGCACCGAGGCGTGGTACCTGATCGGGCTTACCATCGTGCTCGTCGTCGCCATCGGCGGCACCGGCGCCGTGGTCGTGCAGTATTTCCGCAAGCAGAGCATCCAGCTCGATGCGACACTCAACAACCAGTCGCAGGGCGTCTGCATGTACGACGCCCATCATCGCCTGATCGTCTGCAATGACCGCTATGCCGAGATGTTTCAACTGTCCGGCGAACTGACGCGGCCAGGCACCATGCTGCGCCAGATCTTCGACCATCAGATCTCGCAGGGCCTCAATCCCGGCAGCGGACTCGACGCCTATATCAGCGGGCTGAACGGCATCATCGCCGCCAACAAGCCGGCCAGCATCGTGGCCGAGCTTCCCGACGGGCGGGCCCTGGTGGTGGTGTTCCGCCCGGTGCCGGGCGGCGGCTTCGTGACGACGGTCGAGGACATCACCGAGCAGAAGCGCGCCGAGAAGCGGATCGCGCACATTGCGCACCACGATGCGCTGACCGGCCTCAACAACCGCGCCTCGTTTTCCGACTATCTGGCGACCACGGTCGACGCGACGATCCGTGCCGGCGGCGCGTTCGCGATCCTGTGCCTCGACCTCGACCGTTTCAAGGAGATCAACGACCTGCACGGCCATCTGGTCGGCGACGCGCTGCTATGCGAGGTGGCGCGGCGCCTCAAGGAAGTTGCGGGAGATGCCTTTTTGGCGCGGGTCGGCGGCGACGAGTTCATCGTGGTCACGCATGACGATGCGCCGGCCGCCGGCCAGCTCGCGGAGCAGCTGCGGACGGCCCTGATCGGGGACATCGAGATAGCAGGGCGGCAGGTGAGCATCGGGATCAGCACCGGCATCGCATGCTCGCCCGCCGACGGCAACGAGGCGGCGACGCTGCTGGCCAATGCGGACATTGCCCTCTACCGCGCCAAGGCCGAAGGGCGCAACGCGATCCGCTTCTTCGAGACGGAGATGGGCGCGCAGCTGCGCGACCGCCGCGAATTGCAGCACGACCTGCAATCCGCCGTGGCGAACGACGAACTGCGGCTCGATTTCCAGCCGCTGGTGCGGATCGGGGGCGAGATCGCGGGCTTCGAAGCGCTGGTGCGCTGGCGGCATCCGAAGCGCGGCCTGGTCCCGCCCGGCGTCTTCATCCCGCTGACCGAGGAAACCGGCCTGATCGTCGCCATGGGCGAATGGATCCTGCGCGCGGCGTGCCGCGAGGCCGCATCCTGGCCGAATCAATTGAAGATCTCCGTCAACCTGTCGCCCGTGCAGTGCCGGAGCGACGACATCGTGCGGCTGGTGCACGAGATCCTGATCGAGACCGGGCTGAGCCCCACCCGGCTCGAGCTCGAGATCACCGAAGGCGTCCTGATCGACGACTTCTCCCGCGCGGTCTCGATCCTGCGCCGCCTCAAGGCGCTCGGGGTCGGCATCGCGCTCGATGATTTCGGCACCGGCTATTCCTCGATGTCCTATCTGCAGGCGTTCCCGTTCGACATGATCAAGATCGACCGCAGCTTCATTTTGAACCTCGACCGCGCGCAATCCAAGGCGATCCTGCGCGGTGTCATCGGTCTGGCGCGCGGGCTCGAGCTTCCCGTGACGGCCGAAGGCGTCGAGACCGAGGCGCAGCTCGATGTTCTGGCGCGGGCGGGCTGCGATTTCGCGCAGGGCTATCTGCTCGGGCGGCCGGCCTCGATCGACCAGTACGCCGCGATCGTGGGCCGGCCGGCCCACCTCGATCGGCGCGGCCCTCCGGCCAGTCGAGTGTCCACGGCATGACGTGCGAAATGACCGGGCGATTGCAGACATGATTTATCGATTTCAACGAGGAGATAGAGCGATGCGTATCAAGATCATGCTGGCCGCAGCCGCGCTGAGCGTCGCGGGTCATGCGGCGATGGCCGAACAACTCACCGGCACGCTGGAGAAGATCAGGAGCACGGGCGTCATCACGATCGGTCACCGTGAATCATCGACCCCGTTTTCCTTCTATGACGGCAACGAGAAGGTCGTGGGCTATGCCATGGAGCTCTGCTACCTGGCCGCCGACGCCGTGAAAGCAAAGCTCGGCTTGCCGAAACTCGACGTCAAGCTCGTGCCCGTCACTCCGTCGGGCCGCATTCCCTCGGTGTTGAACGGTACGATCGACATGGAATGCGGAACCACCACCAACAACATCGAGCGCCAGAAAGTGGTGGGGTTCTCGATCACCTATTTCGTCGCTGCGAACCGTTTCATGACCAAGACGAGCGCCAGGTTGCGGACCCTGGACGACCTCAGGGGCAAGATCGCCGTCTCCACCATCGGGTCCACCAATCTCAAGCAGCTCAGCGAGCTCAACGCGCAGCGCAATCTGGGTATCACCATCCTGGCCGCCAAGGACAATGGCGAGGCATTCCGGATGCTGGAGTCCGACCGCGCCGACGCCTTCGTGATGGACGATATCCTGCTTTACAGCCGGATGGCGCATTCGGCGGCGCCGGGCGACTACATGGTGTCGGATGACGCACTGTCGGTCGAGCCTTACGGCATTATGATCCGGCGCGACGACCCGGCCTTCAAGATGGTGGTCGATGATGCTGTCGCGGCGGTCTATCGCAGCGGTGAGATCAAGAAGATCTATGCCAGATGGTTCCAGGCGCCGATTCCGCCGAACGACATCAATCTCAACGTTCCGATGAGCGCGCCGCTGCAGCGTACCATCGAGCATCTGATCGACAGCGGCGATCCCGCCGCCTATCTGGCGGTCACCGGAACGAATTGAAGCGCCGGGCATGAGCCTCTGTTGCCGGCCGCGCAAGCCGGCACCGCTTCAATCCGATCAACCGCCACCGCAGGCGTGGCGATGACGACTACGCCGCAGAGATTCGGCGTGAGGCGCCGATGAGGGATTTTGGCGCGGAGGAAAAATGCGTTGCAGCGTCAAACTCGGCAATATCGCGTCGCTCTTCGTTCAGATGACTGAAGCCCAGACCAGTCGCGATCATCCGGAGGGCGCAGTCGCCGCGCGACACGCGCTCTCCCGTCTGTCTTGGCCGCTGTGTTGTCCGTTATTCGGCCGCCTGCTGCTCACGGGCCTCTTCGGACTTGGTGGTTCGCCGCGTCACTTCGAAACCTGGAGGATTTTTCTGGTTCTGCTGAATGACGGCGAATTCGCTGTAAGATGTGCCCGATGATTCATACGGTGTGGCCTCAACGAATGTCCCTTCATACGCGATCTGGGCGCTGATTTCAGTGATCAAGCATCCGCCACGGTACGGTCCGGTCCACGAGGTGCCGGGTCCGGCGGCAATTTTGAAGTCGTCGTCGCTGCAGGCCGCGTAGACAACCGTTCCAGTCACAGCGTGGGTTGTGGAATTGATGATGTTGACTGCGGGATAAAGCGGTTCCTCTGCCATATTGATCTCCTCTGCTGTGTTGTTGACCCCTGCATGTTCTTTGAAGGCGCCGTCGTAACGCTTTCTCTCCGGCATGCTGCGCCAGCGAAAGAGCATGGATGGCGACCGGATCGCGGATTGCTTGATTGTAAAGGTGTTATGGTTGATTAGGAACGAAAACACAATCTAACATAGTATTGGCACGCGTCAATCCAAAGCTGTACTTAAGTTGGAGGCCGCCGCGCCGTTGCGGCGACTCGGATCACTCCGTCGCGGCGCTGGCGGAGTGCAATTCACCGCGGTGACGCAGGACGATGCGATGCGTCTCGGCAGCGAATGCGGGCAGTGGCGGACGGTGTCTTGTTTCGCCTCGAGGCGGAACGCCGCGCCGTCCTTCCCGTGGATGTGATCCATCTCGCGAAGATGGGCGGCATCGAAGGCGCTGCCGGACAAGCCTTGAGGTTGCAGAGCCGCTTCTAGGATGGCTTGTTGAGCCGGTCCGCGACCGGAACCCCATCTGCGGAGCGGATCGACTTCGCTTGTCGCCGACGAACTGATGACCGTGGGCTGGGGGGACCCCTGGTCGCCGATGTCCTGGCGGATCAGGTGCGAAGCCTGTCGGGCGCTTGACGCTCCTCGGCATCCACACCGCGGGCCCGTGCCCGCCTCTGTCGTCGCCACAGGCGGCGGCGTAGCCGCAATTCGTCGGAAACGCGCCGGGTCAGCCGCGCCAGCTCGTCCGTCCCGATCTCGACAGCGACCGAGGCGAGGCGATAGGTGCCGCCGATCTTCGCAATGACCGCCTCTGCATTGAGGTCTTGTTGATCATCCCGGCGCTCCGGCAGGATCGACGGGCTGCCGATGATCAGGCCGCTCGCCGCATCGGTGCACATCGCTCGCGGCGCCGCGGCCGGATCGGCGGGTTCGAGACGCACGATTTCGCAATCCCGGTAGGGTGATTGCGGGGCGCTGACGCGCAGCGGCGTGGTGGCCATGGCGGCCTCTCCGTTGCGCCCGCCTCGTTGGACGCGCGTCCGCTTCGGCGGGCAAAGTTTCGTCGTTCGCCGCGGTCGGCGGCGTGGTGTGCTGAGATCAGGAGGCTGTTCGGGAGCTCGCGGAGGCGCGCCGTCCTCAAGCGTGATGAGGAGGCGGCGCAGATGCGGCCACGAGGCGTGCGGACAGGACGCAGGTCATGATGCTCATGACCCGACGGTAGTTCGAAACCTTGAAAGGTCCGTCCGACAGTTCGCTAAAATGCGATGGACTTTGCTGGACGCGAACGCCCCAAGGCGGTTATCAGCCGGCCCGAATGTCCGCGCGACAGCGGCGTCCAGGCCGCGGCCGCAGGCGTGCCACGATGCCACCTCACTATTTTCGGCAGGTTGGCTATTCTGCTGCGGGTCGTGGAAGGGATGGACAAATGGAGGCGAACTGGTGAACGTCCTTGGAATCAATTCGGTCTATCACGAGTCTGCCGCCGCACTGCTCGTCGACGGCAAGCTCGTTGCCGCGGTCGAGGAGGAACGGTTCAATCGCATCAAGCACGGCAAGCAGGCCGAATTCGACAACCCGCATCAGCTCCCCGAACGGGCCATCCGCCATTGCCTGAACGCTGCCGGGATCACCGCCCGTGACATCGGCCACGTCGCCTACTCGTTCGATCCAAAAATGCGCCGCAAGCAATATCGCGCCGAGTGGTGGGATCCGCGGCTGGAGGAGACTTTTCGGCTGCGGCTAGGCCAGGTGCAGGGCGCCGTCGAGGACCTGCTGGGACGTTCGCTCGGACCAAGGCTGCATTTCGTGCCGCACCACATGGCCCATGCCGCCTCGGCCTATTTTCCGTCGCCCTTCGATCGGGCGGCCATTCTCACCATCGATGGCATCGGCGAGACGGCCGGATCGATGCTCGCGAAGGCGGTCGGGACCCGCATCCAGTCCGTGGAGACATTCGAATATCCGCATTCGATCGGCTTCCTGTGGGAGGTGTTCAGCGGCTATCTCGGCTTCTCGCATTACGATGCGTCGAAGGTCATGGGCCTGGCGGCCTACGGCAACCCCGATATCTTCCGCGAACAGCTCCGCGCGATCATGCGTGCCGACGACGTGAATTACGGCGTGAACCCGGAGTTTCTCGGTTTTCATGGCGTCGGCTTCGCCAAAATGGAAGCCATGTTCGGGCCGCCGCGCGAGGACGGGGCTGAAATCTTGCCGCGGCATGCCGACGTCGCTGCAGCCCTGCAGAAGGCGACCGATGCGGCGGTCACGGCGCTGGTCCGCCGCGTCAAGCGCAGGGTGCCGTTCGACAATCTGTGTCTTGCGGGCGGCGTCGCGCTCAATTGCGTGACCAACGACGTTATCAAGCGGTCCGGCGAGTTCGCCAACGTGTTCATACCCTCCGCGCCGCACGATGCCGGCACGGCGATCGGCGCCGCCCTTGCTGTGCATTGCGCGACGCAGAAGCGCGCGCCCGAGCGCGGCAAATCCACGCCATATCTCGGCCCTGCGTTCAAGCGGAGCGACATTCTGGCCGCGGTGAAGTCGTCGGGGCTTGCGGCGAGGCGAAGCAAGTCGCCTGCGCGCGACGCCGCCAACATGATCGCCGACGGCAAGATCGTGGCCTGGTTTCAGGGCCGCATGGAGTTCGGGCCGCGGGCGCTGGGCAACCGTTCGCTGCTGGCCGATCCGCGCCGGCCGGACATGCGCGACATCCTCAACCAGAAGGTCAAGCACCGGGAGGATTTCCGCCCCTTTGCGCCGAGCGTGCTGGCGGAGCATGCCGAGGAATGGTTCGAGGTCGGTGCGCAGACGGCGAGCCACGAGTTCATGCTGTTCGCCTGCGCCGTCAAGGATGACCGGCGCGACCTCATTCCGGCGGTCGTCCACAAGGACGGCAGCGCGCGGGTCCAGATCGTGAGCAAGAAATCAAATCCGCGCTTTCACGAGCTGATCTCCTGCTTCTTCGCCAAGACCGGCGTGCCGATCGTCGTCAACACGTCGTTCAACGATTCCGAACCGATCGTTTGCGCACCGACCGACGCGATCGTCACGTTTCGCAAGTCGGGCATCGACGCCTTGTTCATGGATGACGTGTTTCTGACCGCGCCGGCCTGAGGACCCGAACTGGCGGTCGCCAACCTCGTTGCCACGCTGCCGGTTCACGCTGTCATCAATAAGCCATGGACGCCGGACATGCGCATGGATCAGGCCCCTCGGCGCCGCAGATGACTGGTGGACGATCATTGCATTGCATCTCAATCTCGGCCGTCAGCCGATCGCCGACATGTGGCTCGCGCCGGGTCAAGTGGCTGCTTACGATTTCGTGCCGTTGAGTTCGACCGCCGCCATCATCGCGGAAGCGGCGGCCATGAAGAACTGCCTGCGCACCTATGGTTACAACCTGGCGCATAATCGCTCGCGGCTCTGGAGCATGCGGCGAGATGGCGCGCGCGTCGTCACGCTGAAGGTGGCCTGCGCCTTTCGTGATCCCTTGCCGATGATCGTCGAACTCAGGGGGCCAGGAAATGCGGACGTGCCGCGCGAGCTGTCGTGGGCGGCGCGGAAATGGTTGCACATGCATGATCTGTCACAGATCGACTTGAGCCAGCGCAAATGGGGTACGGCGCCGCTCGACCGCATCCTTTGGCGGTCGCTGTGGCGGCCCTATTGGCTCGCCAGGCGCCGGATTCCAGTGTGGCTGGCGATCGCACCCTCGCGCGCCGCACACGAAGCGCGCTGAGACGAAGATCAGAGGACCTCGAAACTATTCTCATAGTTGACAGGCATGCTCGAACCCGGCATGATCTACTATAGGTCTAGTAGGATGATCTGAATGTTGTCCTGGATGCTCTACGCCATCGTCGTGAGCCTGCTGATAGGCTTTGCCGCCCTCGCGTTCGAGCGATCGGCGCAGGTTCGACGAAGGCCGACGCGGTGGCTGTGGGGATTGGGCATCGTTGCCTCTCTCGTGATCCCCCTCGTCACTTCCAAGACCTCCTCGGTGCAGATCCCGGAAATGATGCGCGTCGCCAACCAAGGGATATCTCCCAACATGCCTGCGCCGCCGCAGGTGAGGGCGATCGAACTGCCACGGGTCGCCTGGCCGATCGCCGACGGCGGTCCGATCCAGGCATTCAAAGGTGTGGACACGCTGCTCGAATGGGCTTGGCGCACTGCATCCGCGACTCTGGCGCTCGTCATCATCGCCAGTGGCGCAGCGTTGGCGTGGCGCCGGCGACGCTGGGGGCGGGGTTGCCTGGCGGGCGCCGCCGTTTACATATCGAAGGACTGTGGCCCCGCCGTCGTCGGGTTTCTGCGTCCGGTCATCGTGGTGCCGCATTGGCTGACAGAATTGTCTGCCGGCGAACAGGAACTGGTGATCGCGCATGAGCGGTCTCATCTCGGCGCGTACGACACCCAACTG
>Ga0207665_10002501_pt1 | contig 12371 bp, 7 predicted proteins | sample LARL112metaG_FD_184351 | JGI IMG/M metagenome (GOLD analysis project Ga0207665, IMG submission 184351) | Corn, switchgrass and miscanthus rhizosphere microbial communities from Kellogg Biological Station, Michigan, USA - LAR L11-2 metaG... | ecosystem: Host-associated > Plants > Roots >...
GCCGCAGCAGCCAGTCCTTGCGGTCCAGGCCGTAGTAGTAGCCGTTCAGGCTGCCGTCGGTGCGCACCGCCCGGTGGCATGGCACCACCGGCGCGATCAGGTTGGCCGCGCACGCGGCGCCCGCCGCCCGCGGTGCGTGCGGGCTGCCTGCCATCGCGGCCAGTTCGGAGTAACTGACGGTCTGGCCCGGCGGGATCGCGCGCAGCGCGGCCCACAGCGCCTGCCGGCCCGGCGTGCCCGGCTGGTGCACCGGGATCGTGTCCAGCGCGCGCAGGTCACCGGCGAAGTAGCCGTGCACCGGCTTGGCCAGCCAGGCCAGGTCGTCGGCGGGCACCGCAGCCAGCGGGCGGCTGCGCAGTGACCTGTGCAGCCGCAGGTACAGCTCCTCGGGGCGGCCGGTGAACCCCGCGCCGGCCAGCTGGTCACCCCAGGCCAGCAGGCTGAGCGGGCCGATCGGGGTGTCCAGCGTGGTGGCCAGGATCTCCTCGTGTGTGACCGGTTCACTCATCCCGTCCCGTCGCCTTTCTGGCCAAACGGCCTGTTCCGTCCACTGCCGCCGCGCCCCGCGCGGAGTTCCGGTCGGCTGCCGGGCCGTCGGCGTACCAGGTCCACAGGTGCATGGCCGCGTACGCTCGCCACGGCCGCCAGTGGGCTGGATGGCCCGGTGGCGCGCCCAGCCCGGCCATGGCCCGGCGCACACCCAGGTCGGTGGCGGGGAACGCGTCCGGGTCGCCGGACCGCATCAGAATGTAGCTGATGGTCCACGGCCCGATGCCGGGCAGTTCGGCCAGCCGGGCCGCGGTCTCCGCCGGGTCGGCGCCGGGGTCCAGGTCCAGCCGGCCGGACGCGACCGCCTGGGCCAGGGCGCGCAGCGTCCGCTGGCGGCCGGTGGTCAGCCCGAGCCCGGACAGATCCGCCCCGGCCAGCTCAGCCGCCCCCGGAAACAGCGCACTGAGTTCCCCAGCCTGCCCCGGCACGAACCCGCGCCCGGGGGGTTCCGGCGACCGCGCCAGCGGCTGCCTCGGCGCGGGGTGGCGATCGGGGGGTTCCGGGGGGCCCTCCCCCCGGGCTAGCCGGGCCAGCCGGCCCGCGAACGTCCGCGCGGCGGCCACCGACACCTGCTGCCCGAGCACGGCGCGGACGGCCAGCTCGAAACCGTCGTACGCGCCCGGCACCCGCAGCCCGGGCCGGGCCCGCACCAGCGGCGCGATCACCGGGTCGGCGGCCAGCGCGGCGTCGATCGGCACCGGGTCGGCGTCGGCGTCCAGCAGCCGCCGGGCGCAGTAGACGACCTGGCCCAGCCCGGTCAGCGAGTCCAGCTGGACGCGGAGCAGCGTGTGGCCCTGGCCGGGCTGCGGGATCAGCTCGATGAGGCCCGCCCCAGCCGCGGTGCGCACGGTCCGCGCGTACCGGTCCGCGGTCACCTGCTCCACCCCGGGGATGGCCCGGGCCCGCAGGAAGTCCAGCAGCCCGGCCGAGGCGAACGGCTCCCGGCAGGCCAGCCGCAGCTCCAGCCAGGTGCCTGGCCCGTCTACGGCGCCAGCCGGGCCGCCACCTGGTCTGCCCGGTCCGGGCCGCGGCGTGGCCGTCCGCCGGGCCCCGGCCCGCAGCTGCGACGGGGTGGCGTGTGCGGATTCCAGCACGGTCGCGTTGAACTGCCGGACGCTGGTGAACCCGCTGGCGAACGCGATGTCGGTGATCGGCATGTCGGTCTCGGCCAGCAGCCGCTGCGCGGTCTGCAGCCGCGCCGTCCGGGCCAGGGCCAGTGGCCCGGCACCCAACTCGGCCACCAGCAGCCGGTGCAGGTGCCGCTCGCTGACTCCCAGCCGGGCCGCCAGCCCGCTGATGCCGCGGGAGTCCACGTAGCCGCTGGAGATCAGCCGCACCGCGCGGGCGGCCAGGTCGGCCCGGGTGTTCCAGTCGGGTGACCCCGGGCTGGCCTCGGGCCTGCACCGGCGGCAGGCGCGGAACCCGGCCGCCTCGGCCGCTCCCGCATGCGCGAAGAACCGCAGGTTGCCCCGGGCCGGGGTGCGGGCCGGGCAGATCGGCCGGCAGTAGATCCCGGTGCTGGTCACCGCGGTGAAGAACCGGCCGTCGAACCGGGCGTCGCGGGCCACCACGGCCCGGTAGCAGGTGTCGAAGTCCAGCGCCATGTACTGATTCAACGCGATCCGGCGGCGCTTCGCTGGCGGGAATCGGACCTGACCATCGGCGGCCGGCCAGCGCGGTCAGGCAATGGCGGCTTCGGCGGCGACCGGGCCCGCGACCTCGTCGGCGAGCCAGCGTGCCGGGGTGTCCGGCCACGGCGGGGCTGGCGCCAGCACCAGGTGAGTCACCCCGGCCTCGATCAGCTCCAGCAGCAGCCCGCGCGCGGCGGCCGGATCATCACGGCGGACGATCACCTGCATCGAGCGGGTGATCTCCGCCGGATCGCGGCCGATCGCCGCGCAGTGCTCATCGAGCACGCTGCTCTTGTGCCGGAATTCCGCCGCGTCCCGGGCCGGGCAGTTCCACACGTCGGCATGCTCGGCCACCACCCGGAGCGTGATCTGCTCCCCGCCCGCGCCGATCAGGACCGGCGGGTGCGGGCGCTGCACCGGCTTGGGCTCGCAGATCGCGCCGCGCAGCTGGTAGTACCGGCCCGCGAAGTCGAACGGGTCGTCCTCGGCCCACATCCGGCGGATCAGCGCGCACGCCTCGCCCAGCGCGTGGCCGGCCTCGGCGGCCGGCACCACCGGGATGCCGTATCCACCAAACTCACGGTGCACAATATGCATCAGCTCGTCCGGGGCGCCCGGGATCTGCGCGCCGCCCGCCCCGATGCCGAACACCAGCCGCCCGCCGGAGATCACGTCCACGGTGGCGGCCATCTTGGCCAGCACCGCTGGCGGCCGGAGCCGGTTGCTGGTCACGATCACGCCCAGCCGCAGCCGCTGCGTCTGCGCGGCCAGCGCCGCGAGCAGGGTCCACGCCTCCAGGGCCGCGCCGCGCACGTCGCCGCGCAGCGGCACCATGTGATCCCACAGCCAGGCGTGCTCGAACAGCCCGATTCCGTCCGCCTCGCGCCAGACCCGGAGGATGTCGGGGTAGCTCAGCCCCATCTGGGACGTCTTGATGCCGAAACTGACTGGCATGACCATCCTTAGTTATCGACTGGACACTCTCTCGATAGCCGGCTAATGACGAGCTTAGCCGGAGCGGTCGGTAGCCGGCAAACGGTTTGTCTACGATCGGAGGATGAACGAGTTCCTCGCGCTGTTCACCCGCGCCTCCAAGCTGCTGCGCGGCGCCGCTGACGAGGCGATGAGCCGGCACGGCGTCCGGGTCGGGCAGAACCTGGTGCTCGAAGCGCTCTGGGCCGAGGACGGGCTGACTCCCGGCGAGCTGGCCAGCCGGCTGCACATCGCCACGCCGACCGTGGTGAAGTCGGCGAACCGGATGGCCGCGGCCGGCCTGCTCCGCCGGGCCGCCGACCCGGCCGACGCGCGCCTCGTCCGGCTGCAGCTGACCGACCGGGCCCGCGGGCTGCAGGGCGTCATCGAGGCGGAACGCGATGCGCTGGCCCGGCGGGCCACGGCTACGCTGACCAGCGCCGAGCGCGAGCACCTGCGCACCGCGCTCATCAAGATCATCGCCCAGTTCACCGACGACGCCGGGGCGGGGAGGCCGGATGCCGCCGGGGCGGGTGTGGCTGGTGATGCCGGGGCGAAGCGGCTGAATCCTGCCGGGGCGGGTGTGGCTGGTGATGCCGAGGCGAGGCCGGATGCCGCCGGGGCACGTGCCGGTGGTGATGCCGGGGCGGATGAGGCTGCGGAGACTCGTTGAGGGCCAAACGTGGACGCTAACCGATGTGCCCACAGCGGAAATCGTCCACATTTCGGTTCTGCTGATGGGCGTCGCGCCGGAGGTGATGTGGCCCGCGGGGCAGGTGAGGTGCCTGAGGCAGGTGGGGTGGCAGGATGGCTGGGTCAGCGGGTGGCTGGGCCAGCGGGTGGCTGGGCCAGCGGGTGGCTGGGCCAGCGGGTGGCCGGGTCAGCGAGGGTGAGTGGAGCGGCGCCAGGCACCGGGGCCGGTGACTAGCGGCGCGCGCAGTTGAGCACTCCGGTCGGGCCAGCCGGGCCGGGTTGGCGAATGCCGGCGAGCCTCGGTCTCGGCAGCGGCCCGGCTGCGCCGGGCCAGGATGGCGGTCACCACCGCGCTGAGTGCGGCGATGTCCTCCGGAGTGGGATGCCCGCGCGTCACCTGAATCAGCGGGCGGCTGCCCTGGTCCCCGTCCAGCCGGCGGCGGGCCGGATCGGTGCTCACCGGCCGCTGCCTATGCCGAACTGGCGGCGGACACGCTCCCAGAACGCATCCCGCAGCCACTCCCGGGCCTCCTGGTAGGGACGCAGCGACAGGCCGAGTTCCTTCTCCGCCTCGACGAGCAGTTCCTTGTCGATGACCGGCGGCAGGATCGGGCCGGGCAGCAGATCGCGGATGTTGTCCTCGCCGCGGGTGAGAATCCACTTCTGGGCCACGTGCTCGCCCGCCTCCTCCACCCGCTGCCGGTCCGGGCCCAGGCGGCTGCTGACCGCCAGCCCCGGGACGGGACCGGGTGCAGCCGGCGCGTGCGCCCCCGGGCGGGGCAGGCTGCGGCCATGCCGCTTGTCGAACAGCTGGGCCGGCGATGGCACCACGGCGTGCGGGCTGTGCGGCAACGGCTCTGGGACCGGCACCGGGATCCGGGTGAAGTACGGTTCCAGGAAGGCGCGGTCGAGCACTTCCACCGTGTCGGATTCCCAGACCAGCCGTTCGGCCTGGTTGGTGCCGAACGGGGGCTCGACCCCCCACAGGTGGACCCGGACGCCGTAGGCCTGGGCCGCTTCCACGGCAGGCACCATGTCCTCGTCCCCGGCCACCAGCACCGCGTCGGTAACCGCCCGGTGCCGGGCCAGCGCCTCCATGTCGGCCCGGATCTGCGCGTCCACGCCCTTCTGCTGGCCGCGTGCGTTCAGGTTGCCCAGCCGCAGCTTCACCCGGGCCATCTGCGCGATCACCCGCTGGTCGAACGTGGGCACCCGGTCCCGGGCCGCGTCGTACCAGTAGACCCGCAGCAGTTCGCCGCGGACCAGCCCGTCGCCGTGCCGGGTCAGCGCCTGGATGAGCTTGTCGGTGTCGACCCGGTACTCCCGCCGGGACGCGACGCTGAACAGCAGCTCGCCCGCGGCAGCATAGATGTAACCGACATCGATCATGATCGCGTAACGCGCGAGCGTCGGCAGCGGGGAGATGATGTCGGTCATGGCACTCTCGACTCTACTGCCGCACCAGCCCTCCCCGGGGCAGAAGGAGAGCCCGGATATATCTCTGGGTGATTGATTAACTACAGAGGGATGTTGCCGTGCTTCTTGGGCGGCATCTGCTGGCGTTTGCTGCGCAGCGCCCGCAGGGCCCGGGTGACCTGGGCCCGGGTCTCGGCCGGGCGGATGACCGCGTCCACGTAGCCGCGGTCGGCGGCGATATACGGATTGGCCAGGGTGTCCTCGTACTCGGTGACCCGCTGGGCGCGCAGCGCGTCCGGGTCGCCGGCCGCCGCGAGTTCCCGGCGGTACAGGATGTTCACCGCGCCCTGGGCGCCCATCACCGCGATCTGCGCGGTCGGCCAGGCCAGGTTGACGTCCCCGCCGAGATGCTTGGACCCCATCACGTCATAGGCGCCGCCGTAGGCCTTGCGGGTGATCACTGTGATCTTGGGCACAGTGGCCTCCGCGTACGCGTAGATCAGCTTGGCGCCGCGGCGGATGATCCCGCCCCACTCCTGGCCGGTCCCGGGCAGGAACCCGGGCACGTCCACGAACGTCAGTACCGGGATATTGAACGCGTCGCACGTCCGGACGAACCGCGCGGCCTTCTCGGATGCGTCGATGTCCAGGCAGCCGGCGAAGTGCATGGGCTGGTTGGCGACCACACCCACGCTGGCCCCCTCGACCCGGCCGAACCCGACGATGATGTTCTGCGCGAACAGCTCGTGGATCTCCAGGAACTCCCCGCCGTCCAGCACCGCGGTGATCACGTCGTGCATGTCATAGGGCTGGTTGGGCGAATCCGGGATCAGCGTGTCCAGGGCCTCGTCCGCCTCGGCCGGCTCGCCGGCCGCAGCCGGGTCGGCGTCCGGCGGCAGCACGGGGGCGTCGTCCAGGTTGTTGGACGGCAGGTAGGAGAGCAGGTCCCGGGCGAAATCGAGGCAGTCGTCCTCGTCGGCGGCCTGGTAGTGCGCCACCCCGGACTTGACATTGTGCGCGTGGGCGCCGCCGAGTTCCTCGAAGCTGACCTCTTCCCCGGTCACCGTCTTGATCACGTCAGGCCCGGTGATGAACATGTGTGAGGTGCCCTCGACCATCAGGGTGAAGTCGGTGATGGCCGGGGAATACACGGCGCCGCCCGCGCACGGGCCCATGATCAGCGAGATCTGCGGGATCACCCCGGAGGCGACCACGTTGCGGTAGAAGATCTCGGCGAACAGGCCGAGGGCGACCACGCCCTCCTGGATGCGCGCCCCGCCGCCGTCGTTGATGCCGATCAGCGGGCAGCCGACCTTCAGCGCGTGGTCCATCAGCTTGACGATCTTCTCGCCGTAGACCTCGCCGAGCGATCCCCCGAAGATCGTGAAGTCCTGGCTGAACACGCAGACCGGGCGGCCGTCGATGGTGCCGTACCCGGTGACCACGCCGTCCCCGTACGGCCGGTTGGCGGCGACACCGAAGTCGCTGGCCCGGTGCCGGGCCAGCTCATCCAGCTCGGTAAACGAACCTGGGTCCAGCAGCCGCTCGATGCGTTCCCGCGCCGTCATCTTGCCCTTGGCGTGCTGGCGCTCCACCGCTCGCTGGGAGCCCGCATGGATGGCTTCGTCCCGGCGCCGCTGCAGGTCAGCGATCTTGCCCGCGGTGGTGTGCGGGTCCGCCTCGCTGGCCCCGGCCGCCGTCTGCCCGGACCGGTCCTGAACATCGCTGGTCATGCGCACAGGTTAGTCGCCTGACCAGCAGTGCGGCTCCGTCCCGCACCGCGGGGCCGCTTAGGCTGGGGCAGTGAGCCAGGATGCCGATGGCGGGGGCAGCGGGACCACGGTCACCGGGGGAGCGGGCACCGGCACCGGCACCGGCATCCCGGTCGCGCCGGCCCGGGACACCGACCGCCTGGAGCTGCCCGGGCAGATGCGCCGCGACGTCCGGCTGCTCGGCGGCATGCTCGGCGAGGTGCTGCGCGAATCCGGTGGCCAGGAGCTGCTCGACGACGTGGAACGGCTGCGCCGGGCGGTCATCGAGGCCCGCCGCAACCCGGGCGCTGATCCGGCGGGCGACGACATCGCCGTGCTGGTCGGGAGCTGGCCGCTGGACCGAGCCGAGCTCGTCGCCCGGGCGTTCACCGTCTACTTCCACCTGACCAACCTGGCCGAGGAGCTGCAGCGGGTCCGGGCACTGCGCGACCGCGACACCGGCGAGGCCCCGGTGCGTGAGTCGCTGGCCGCCGTGGTCCGCGAATTCGGCCAGGAACAGGGTTCCGGTGCCCTCGACGAGCTGCTGGCCCGGCTGCGGGTGCACCCGGTGCTCACCGCGCACCCGACCGAGGCCCGGCGGCGCGCGGTGGCCACCGCGCTGCGCCGGATCAGCGACCTGGTGACCGGGCTGGACGACACCCGCCATGGCGCGTCCGAGCAGGCCGAGATCCGGCGCCAGCTGCGCGAGGAGATCGACCTGCTGTGGCGCACCTCGCCGCTGCGGGCCCAGGCCATGACGCCCATCGACGAGGTGCGCACCGTGATGGCCGCCTTCGACGAGACGCTGTTCCAGGTGGTGCCGCGCGTCTACCGGGCGCTGGACGAGGCCCGGCGGGTGACCGAAGGCGGCCAGGACATCGGGGTGGTGCCTGCGTTCCTGCGGTTTGGCAGCTGGGTGGGGGCGGACCGGGACGGCAACCCGTTCGTGACCGCGCAGGTGACCAGGGAGACCGCGGCCATCCAGGCCGACCACGTGCTGCGCGCGCTGGAGAACGCCACCACGCGGATCGCCCGCTCGCTCACCGTGCACGCTGACGCGGCCCCGCCGTCGGCCGGGTTCGCGCTGGCCCTGGACGCCGCCGAGGCGGCCCACCCCGAACTGCTGGCTGACCTGGCCGCCCGCTCGCCGCAGGAACCGTACCGGGTCTACCTGCTCTACCTGGCCCGGCGGCTGGCGGCCACCCGGCTGCGGCACGCCGACCTCGCGTACCACAGTGCCGCGGATTTCCGCCATGACCTGTTTCTCGTCCAGCAGTCGCTGGCGGCGTCAGGTGCCAGGCGCCAGGCGTATGGCCAGCTTCAGGGACTGAGCTGGCAGGTCGAGACGTTCGGGTTTCACCTGGCCGGGCTGGAGGTGCGCCAGCACAGCGCGGTGCATGCCCGGGCGCTGGCCGAGGTCCGGGCGGGCGGATCGCTGTCCGCCGAGACCACTGAGGTCCTGGCCACGTTCCGGGCGGTCAGCTGGATCCAGGACCGGTTCGGCGCCGACGCCTGCCGGCGCTACGTGGTCAGCTTCACCCGGTCGGCAGCGGACATCTCGGCCGTGTACGAGCTGGCCGCCCGGGCCGCCCGTGGTGGGCCGCCGCCCGTGCTCGACGTGGTCCCGCTGTTCGAGAGCGGCGATGACCTGGGTCGCGCCACCCAGGTGCTGGACGAGATGGCCGGGCTGGAGCCGGTCCGCGCCCGGCTGGCGGCGAACGGCCGGCGGCTGGAGGTCATGCTCGGCTACTCCGACTCGGCCAAGGAGCTCGGCCCGGTCAGCGCCATCCTGCGGCTGTTCGACGCGCAGCAGCAGCTGGCCCGCTGGGCGGCGCGCACCGGCGTGCAGCTGACCCTGTTCCACGGCCGGGGCGGTGCGCTGGGCCGCGGCGGCGGGCCAGCCGGGCGGGCCGTGCTGGCCCAGGCCCCGGGCTCGGTGGACGGCCGGTTCAAGGTCACCGAGCAGGGCGAGGTGATCTTCGCCCGGTACGGCAACCCGGTGATCGCCCAGCGGCACCTGGAACAGGTCACCTCGGCGGTCCTGCTCGCCTCCTCGCCAGCGGTGGGGGAGCGGAACGCGGCCGGGGCAGAGCGGTTCGGCCGCGTGGCCGAGCGGATCGGCGCGGCCGCGCTGCGCGCCTACCGGGAACTCGTGGGCGCGCCCGGGTTCGCCGAGTGGTTCGCCCGGATCAGCCCGCTGGAGGAGATCAGCGGGCTGCGCATCGGGTCCCGCCCGGCCCGGCGCGGCAATGGCGTGGTCGGCCTGGATGACCTGCGGGCCATCCCGTGGGTGTTCGCCTGGGCGCAGACCCGGCTGAACCTGCCCGGCTGGTACGGCCTGGGCAGCGGGCTGGCCGTGGCGGTGGCGGACGGCGGGCTGGCCGAGGCCCGGCAGGCCTACCGGGGCTGGCCGCTGCTCGGGGTGCTGTTCGACGGGGCCGAGATGAGCCTGGCCAAGACCGACCGGCGGATGGCGGCCCGGCACCTCGCGCTGGGCGGCCGGGACGACCTGGCCGCGCAGGTCCTGGCCGAGTACGACCTGACCCGGAGGCTGGTGCTGGAGGTGACCGGGCACGACCGGCTGCTGGCCGACCGCCGGGTGCTGTCCCGCGCGGTGGCGCTGCGCGACCCGTACGTGGACGCGCTGTCCTACCTGCAGCTGCGGGCGCTGACCGAACTGCGCGCGCTGCCCGCCCCGGACAGCCCCGCGGATGACGGGGCCGGGCCCCGGCGGGAGCAGCTGCACCGGCTGCTGCTGCTCACGGTGAGCGGCGTGGCGGCCGGCCTGCAGAACACGGGCTAGCGGGCGCCGGTCCTTAGCTGGCGGCCGCGGCCGCGGGGACGGCCGTGGGGGCGGTGGCGGCCAGTTCGGCGCGGCGCCGCCGGTGCTCGGGCCCGCACGGGTACTCCGCATCCCGGCCCTCACCGGCCAGCAGCCGGCCGATCGCGGTCCGGCACTCCTCATCGGCCGGGGTGTAGACCACCAGCCGGGTGCCGGGTACGGACAGCACGCCCAGGCTGGTGCTGGTCATGGCCAGCCGGGGGAACGCCGGGTGCCGGAAGATCTTGATATAGGTGACCGGGCTGGCCACGTCGTGCTCGGCCCACAGCCGGGCGAACTGCGGGCTGACCGCCTGCAGCCGCTGGATGAACCCGGTCCACGCGGGCTCGCCGACGTGCCGCCCGTAGTTCCCGCGGAACTGGGCGACCAGGCGGCCCAGCTGCTCGTGCCGGCTGACGTAGGGGTGGCAGCACTCCGGGTAGGTGAAGTTCTGCCACAGGATGTTCCGCTCGCCGGGCCGGGCGCCGACCACCCCGGGCCAGACCGCGGCGTACGCCTCGTTCCAGGCGAGCAGGTCGTACCGCTCGTTCAGCACGCTCGCGGGCAGCGGCACCAGGCTGTCCATGATGCCCTGCACATCCTCGGGGACCGGCGGGCACATGGCGCTGGGCGCGGCCGCCTCGCCCGCCGCGTCGGGCACGTCGGCCAGCCGGTACAGGTGCTCGCGCTCGGCCTGGTCGAGCTTGAGCGTCTGGGCCACCGCGCTGAGTACCTGGACGCTGGCGTTGATCGGGCGGCCCTGCTCCAGCCACGTGTACCAGGTGACCCCGACCCCGGCCAGCTGGGCGACTTCCTCGCGGCGCAGCCCGGGGGTGCGGCGGCGCAGCCCCGGCGGCAGCCCAGCCTGCTCCGGGGAAATCCGCTCCCGGCGGCTGCGCAGGAACGCGGCCAGCTCGGCCCGCCGCGGGCTTTCGTCGGTGGTCGTCACTAGGCTCATACTCCGATCGTGCCGGTGCGGCCGCCAGGTTGCCAGGTGCCGCTGGTACCAGGATAACCAGGCTCTTGGTACCTGGATAGCGGCGGCGGCAGGCTGGCTGGCATGACAGACATCGCAACGGCAAGCCGGTCTCAGACGACGGCCGGCCGCCAGGGCGGCCGCGCGGCAGCGGCCCCGGGCCTGCTGCTCGCCATCGTCCTGACCGGGCAATTCATGGCGGTGCTGGACGCCTCAGTCGTGAACGTCGCGGCCCCTTCGATCCACGCCGACCTGCACGCCACCGGCGCCGGGCTGCAGCTGGTGATCGCCGGGTACGTGATCACCTACGCGGTGGGGCTGGTCACCGGGGCCCGGCTGGGCGACATCCTCGGCCACCGCCGGATGTTCCTGGCCGGGCTGGTGCTGTTCACCCTGGCCTCGCTCGGCTGCGGGCTGGCTACCTCCACCGGGATGCTGGTCGCGCTGCGCTTCGTCCAGGGGGCCGGGGCGGCGGCGATGATCCCGCAGGTGCTCAGCCTCATCCAGCGGACGTTCACCGGGCTGGCCCGGGCCCGCGCGATGCGGCTGTACGCCGCGGTGATCGCGGGCGGGGCGGTGGCCGGGCAGATCGCGGGCGGGCTGCTGGTCACCGCCGACGTGCTGGGCAGCACGTGGCGGTCGGTGTTCCTGCTGAACGTGCCGATCGGGCTGGCCCTGCTCACGGCCGGCGTGCGGGTGCTGCCCCGGGGGGCCAGGGACGCCCGCCGCGGCCTGGACCCGGCCGGGCTGGCGCTGCTGACCCCGGCGGTACTGGCCCTGATCCTGCCGCTGGTCCTCGGCCAGCCTGAGCACTGGCCGGTCTGGGTCTGGGCCTGCCTGGCCGGCAGTGCCGTGCTGTTCGGGCTGTTCGTCCTGGCCGAGCGCCGGGTGGCCGCGCGTGGTGGCGCGCCGCTGATTCCCGGCCGTCTGCTCCGGCTGCCCGGGGTCGCCCTGGGCATCGCCGCGCTGTTCGTGACGATGGCCGTGTTCGGTGGTTACTTCTTCGCCATGGCGCTGCACCTGCAGGGCGGGCTGGGTGACTCACCGCTGCGGGCCGGCCTGATCTTCGCGCCGGCTGGCGCGGCCTTCGCGCTGGTCAGCCTGAACTGGCAGCGGCTGCCCCGGCAGCTGCACAGCGGGCTGGTCATCACTGGGTTCGCCGCTTACGCGGCCGGGATGCTCATCCTGGCCGGGCTGCTGCGCGGTGGCGGGTCCGGCGGGGTGGCGCTGCTGTTCGCCCAGGCGCTGACCGGGGCGGGCATGGCCGCCGCGTTCAGCCCGCTGATGACCGCGGTGCTGCTGCGGGTACCGGTGTCCGACGCGGCCGACGCCACCGGGGTGATCGTCACCGTTAACCAGCTGGCCCTGGTAACCGGGGTGGCCACGTTCGGCACGCTGTACCTGAACCTGGCCGGGCGGCTGCCCAGCCGCGGCGCGCACGACAGCTTCACCCTGATCTCCGCGCACGCGGTCGCCGTCAGCTGCCTGGCGCTGGCCGCGGCGTCGGTGGCGGGCGGGCTGCTGGCCCTGGTCCGGGCGGCCGGTGCCCGGCGGCGGACCGT
>Ga0207665_10002503_pt1 | contig 12367 bp, 11 predicted proteins | sample LARL112metaG_FD_184351 | JGI IMG/M metagenome (GOLD analysis project Ga0207665, IMG submission 184351) | Corn, switchgrass and miscanthus rhizosphere microbial communities from Kellogg Biological Station, Michigan, USA - LAR L11-2 metaG... | ecosystem: Host-associated > Plants > Roots >...
TGCTGTCCGTCGTGCTCGCGTCGTGCGGCGGTGCCGCCTCGGTCGGTGGGGCTCCCACGGCAACGCCGACCGCGACCCCTGTCGCGACGCCCTACTCGCCGCCCGCCGCGCAGTCGACGGCCGCGGACACCTCGGGCTACGGCGACTACTACGGCTACGGCACGCCGGCCCCGAAAGCCGCCTCGCCGAGCGGTCCGCTGCAGCTGACGAGTGGCACGAAGCTCGGCACGGTACTGGCGGCGAGCAACGGAATGACCCTCTACACGAACAAGAACGACAAGCCCGGCTCGAGCGCGTGCAACGCCTCGTGTGCGGGGATATGGCCGCCGCTGCTGACGACGACCGGCGCTCCGGCCGCCCCGGCCGGCCTCATGGGCACGCTCGGCGTGGTGACCTGGTCCGACGGCACCGTGCAGGTCACGCTGAACGGTCAGCCCCTCTACCTCTACGCCGGGGACTTCAAGTCAGGCGACACGAACGGCGACGGCATCGACGGGATCTGGGCGGCCGCGAAGAACTAGTCCGCGACCCCCAGCACGTTGAAGCCGTTGTCCGCGAAGATCGTCGCCCCCGTGACGCACCGTGAGAGCTCGCTCGCGAGGAACACCGCCACGTTGCCGACCTCGTCCTGGGTGATGTTGCGACGGAGGGGGGCCTTCTCCTCCATGAGGTCACGGGCGCTGCTGATCCCCTTGACCGCGCTGCCGGCGAGCGTTTTCAGCGGCCCGGCCGAGATGGCGTTCACCCGCACGTTCTGCGGGCCGAGGTCCGCGGCGAGGTAGCGCGTCGCCGACTCGAGCACGGCCTTCGCCATGGCCATCGAGTTGTAGCTCGGTACGACGCGATCGACGGCGTTGTACGTCAGCGACATGACCGAGCCGCCCCCGGCCTTCTCGAACAGTGGCAGCGCAGCGCGCGTCAGCGCGATCAGGGAGAACGCGCTCACCTCGATCGCGAGCTTCAGACCGTCTCGCGAGATCTCGTGGAACCGGCCGCGCAGGTCCTCGACCGCGGCGAACGCGATCGAGTGGACCAGGATGTCGGCCTTCCCCCACGCGTCACCGACCTTCGCGAAGAACGCGTCGATCTCGTCCTGCTTGCCAACGTCGCAGGGCAGGATCGGCATCCGCTCGTGACCGGGGAGCGTGACCACCAGCTTCTCGACGTTCTCGCGCAGCCGCTCGGTCGCGTAGCTGAACGCGAGCTCCGCGCCCTCTCGCTGGAACGCGGTCGCGATTCCCCACGCGATGCTGCGCTGGTTGCCCACGCCCATCACGATCGCCTTCTTCCCGTCGAGCAGGCCCATGCGTCACCCCCTCGCCCCGCGGCGTTGGCCCATGATGGCCCACGTGCGGCTTCACGTGCACGAGTTCGGTCCCAGCGCCGGTCGGACGGTCGTCGCGCTGCACGGCGTCACCGGAGCGGCCACGGTGTTCCGTCGCCTGGCCCACCGTCTTCCGAGCTTCCGGCTCGTGGCACCTGACCTGCGCGGCCACGGCGGCTCGCGAGCGGACCCACCGTGGGATCTGTCGATGCACCTGCGGGACGTCCGTGAGACGCTCGACGCGCTCGGGATCGCGCGAGCGCCGTTCATCGGCTTCAGCTTCGGCGGCAGGCTGGCGATGGAGCTGGTCGCGGCCGACCGATCGCGCGTGGAGAAGCTCATCCTTCTTGATCCCGCGATCCAGATGACCGACGAGGCAGTCGTCGCGCGAACGAACGAGCTGCTGATCGACACGTCGTGGGCCGATCCCACGCAGGCGATCGAGAGCCGCGTCGCCTCGGGTGTCGCGCCCTATGCGCCGCGCGAGCACTGGGAGATCTGGTCGGAGAGCCTGGTCGAGCGAAGCGACGGACGGTTCCGGTTGCCGTTCTCGCGGCCGGCCGCGATCACGATCTACAGCGAGCTCGCGACGCCACCTCCGCGATTCGAGTCGCTGCGACTCCCGACCCTGCTGATCGTGGGTTCGGAGTCGGCGCTCGTGACCCAGAAGCAGCGTGATCGCTACAAGTACGAGCTCGCCGATTTCCTCGAACTCCGGTCCGTTCGCGCGAAGCACAACGTGATCGCCGACGCCGCGGACGAGGTCGCGGCCGCGATCACTGCCTTCCTAACGCGGTAGCGGCGCCATCGCGGACGGCCAGCGCCGCAGCGGCGCGTCCGGACCGTCGTGTGTCGCGATCACCTCGCACGCGATGCGGAACGCCGTCACGATCAGCTCGAGCGGAAGGGACGGCGTCGCGGTACCCGTGGTCATCTCGGGCGTTCCGGGAACGTGCAGGTACGTCGTCGGCAGGGTGATCCCGCGATCGCTGGCGTAGCGGAGCGCGCCGTACAGCGTCGCGTTGCTCACGTACGCGCCGCCGTCCCATGAAACAAGCGCCGGGATCCCCGCGGCGTTGATCGCCTGGGCGATCGCCCGCACCGGAGCCGTCGCGAGCAATGCGTCCGGTCCGGCATCGTCGCCGTCGCTCCGGGCGGCGGCCAGCACCACGTCGGCGTTATCGGCCTGCCACGGGACGTCGCCGATCGCGTGTGCGATCGCCTCCACGCTGATCGCAGCCCGGCCGAACGACAGGCCGCCGATCACGAGTCCGTCCGCCGGCTCCCGGTCGAGCTCGCGGACGATCGTCGCGACGGACTCGCGCCAGGCGACCGGGACCCGGAGGACGTCGATGCGCGCCGGGCCGGCGTCCACGCGGTCGAGCTGCTGCGCGGCATCCCACGACGGGTTGATGCCGCGGCCGGCGAACGGCTCGAAGCCGGTGAGGAGGATCCGCACAACACCGAGTCTGCTCCACAGCCGATACTGCCGCGCGTGAGCGCGCTCGACCCCGACCCGGTGGCCGACCTGCTCCGCGGGGTCCCGTTCTTCAGGGGACTCGACCGCGTCGATCTCGCGCGACTGCTCGGGGCGCTGGAGGAGATCCGGGCCGGTCCGGGCGAGGTCATCGCGCACGAGGGCACCGAGGCCGATGCGCTCTTCCTTCTGGAGCGCGGCCGGGTCGCGATCACGGTCGCCTCGCCGGACGGCGAGATGTCGCTTCGCGAGGTGAGCGCTCCGGCGCACTTCGGCGAGCTCGGGCTGCTCCTGGCCCGCCGCACCGCGACCTCGCGCGCGCTCACCGACGTGGTCGCGTGGCGTCTCCCGCGTCCGCGGTTCGAGGCACTGGTGAAGGACCGGCCGCAGATCGCCCTGGCCGTCGCGGCCGCGCTCGCCGACGCGGTGGATCGGCGGTCGCGCGAGTACGTCGGCGCGCCCGAGCCCGAGCGGCGCCCGGAGGAGCACGCCCGCGAGGACCGGCCGCCATCGCGGCGCGCGACCCGCGTCGTCGGCGCGCTCGCCGCGATCGCGGTGCCGCTGGCGCTCTGGAACGTCGGTCCGCCGAGCGGCCTCGAGCCCGCGGGATGGCGCGTCGTGCTGCTGCTCATCGGCGCGGCCATCGCCTGGCTCACCGAGCCGGTGCCCGACTTCGCCGTCGCGCTCGCCCTCGCGGCGGCCTGGGGCGCCACCGGGCTGGTCACGCTGGCCGTCGCGTTCAGCGGCTTCGCCAGCTCGTCCTGGCTGCTGGCCCTCGGCGCGCTCGCGCTCGCGGCGGCGATGGCCCGGACCGGTCTGTTGTTCCGCATCGCGCTGTTGCTGCTGCGCGCGTTCCCGGCGACGGCGACGGGCCAGCTGTTCGCTCTGCTCTTCGGCGGCGTTCTCATCACGCCGCTCGTCCCGCTCTCGGTCGCGCGCGTCGCGGCGATCATGCCGGTCGCGAGCGAGATCGGGCAGTCGCTCGGGTACGCACCGCGGAGCAACGGCAGCGCGCGCCTCGCGTTCGCCGGGCTGGTGGGCTACTGGTACTTCTCCAGCATCTTCCTCACCGGGCTCGCGACGAACTTCTTCGTGGTGCAGCTGCTCTCGCCCGCCGATCGCGCGCGCTTCTCGTGGATCGGCTGGCTCGGGGCCGCCGCGCCGGTCGGCCTCCTCTGTCTGGTCGGCGCGGCGGCGGCGCTGGTCGTGCTGTTCCGCCCCGAGCCCGCCGCGGCACGGATCCAGGACGCAACGCGGCGGCAGCAGCGGATCCTCGGCCCGCTCTCTCGCGGCGAGCGCATCGCGATGAGCGCCGCGGGACTGCTGCTCGCTGGGCTCATCGCGCAGCCGATCCTGAACGTCGAGCCGGCGTGGCTCGCACTGCTCGCGCTCGTGGTCGTGACCGCGGGCGCGCTCGACCGCGAGCGCTTCCGGGGAGGGATCGACTGGGGCTTCCTCATGCTGTTCGGCGCGCTGCTCGGCTCCGGCAACGTCATGCAGGCGACCCACGTCGACACGTGGGTCGCGGCCGGCCTCGTCCAGCGCACGGCGGGTCTCGGCGACCCCGGCGTCGTGCTCATCGCGATCGCCGCCGTCACGATCCTCCTGCGCTTCGTCCTGCCGAGCCGGCCCACGATGCTGCTCCTCGCCCTGGCCGTCGTGCCCGCCGCGCCACAGCTCGGGATCTCGCCGTGGCTCGCCGGCCTCGTGGTGCTGCTCGCGGCGAACATCTGGATCCTTCCGTACCAGGGCCTCGAGTACCTGGTCGCCCGCGAGGCGACCGCGGGTGAGGCGTTCGACGATCGGCAGGGCACTCGCATCGGTCTGGCGCTGACGGCCGTCCGGTTCCTCGCGATCGCCGCGAGCGTCCCAGCCTGGAAGCTGATGGGCCTGCTCTGAGCGGACAGCAGCCGCAGGAGCTACGTCAGTCGTTCATACGTTCTTCACACCGCGAGACCAGGCTTGGCCACAACGCGCGAAGGAGAACGACCGTGGTAGCCGCGATGGCGACCCAGCAGACCGGAACGACGATGAAGGCGCTCGTGCAGGAGGGCACCGGCTCGGCCGATGTGCTGCACCTTCGCGAGATCGAGCGGCCGGCGGTCACCGACGGCCGCGTGCTCGTTCGCGTCCGGGCCGCCTCGGTGAACGCGCTCGACTGGCACAACGTCCATGGCGGGCGAGTCCTCACGATCATGGCCAAGCTGATGCGCCAAGTGGACGTCCCGGTCCGAGGCGTCGATGTGGCCGGCGAGGTCGAGGCGGTCGGCAACAACGTGACCCGCCTGCGGCCCGGCGACGTCGTCTTCGGCACCGGCCGGTCCACCTTCGCCGAGTACGCGACCTCGCCCGAACGGAACCTCGTGACGAAGCCCCCGCAGCTCTCCTTCGCGCAGGCCGCGTGCTTCGGGGTCGCTGCCGTCACGGCCCTGCAGGGCCTGCGCGACAAGGGCCAGCTGAAGCCCGGACAACGGGCGCTGATCTACGGCGCCGGCGGCGGCGTCGGAACGTTCGCGGTGCAGATCGCCAAGGCCCTCGGGGCGCGCGTCACGGCCGTGACCAGCACGAACAACCTCGAGCTCGTGCGCTCGATGAACCCGGATCTGGTCATCGACTACAACGCCGAGGACGTCACCAAGCGCCCGGAGCGGTACGACGTCGTCGTCGACGTGGCGGGGACCCGTTCCTTCCGTGACATGCGACGGCTGCTGACCCCGAACGGGCGGATCGTCCTGATCGGCGCGGCGAAGAGCAGCTGGTTCGCGGTCTTTGCCCGGCTCGGCACGAGCATGTTGCGGGCACGCCTGGGCAGCAAGTGGCTCGTCTTCCACATGGCCGCGGTCACCAACGAGGACCTCGTCGCCCTGAAGGAGATGGTCGAGGCCGGAAAGCTCATGCCCGTCATCGACCGCGAGTACCCGTTGAGCGAGGCGGCCGAAGCCGTTCGCTACGTCGGTACGGGCAAGGCCCGGGCGAAGGTGGTCATCACGGTACGGTGACCTCGTCCCGGCGGATGCGCATCAGATGCTCCGGGTCGGGCTCGTCGGGCACCGGGGCATCGCGGAAGAACCGGAAGCCGGCCTTCTCGTACGCGCGGATCGCGCTCGCGTTCTTCACGGACGGACCGATCACGCACTCCGCGACGTCGTAACGGGCGAAGACGACGTCGCGGAGGAACGCGCGGATGAGCCGCGGGCCGTGGCCTTTGCCGATCTCCGCGGGCTCGCCGATGAAGAGGTCGATCCCGGCGCTCGGCGTATCGAGCGCGAGCGCCTGCCCGTACTCGTCGTAGTCGTCGATCAGGTAGCTCTGGATGAAGCCGATCGGCCTGCCACGATGACGGATGAAGAAGATCTCGGTCGGATCGCCTTCGCCGCGCGCGCGCTGGCGGTACTTGTCGAGCTCGTCATCGGGATAGGTGTCCCGCGGCGGGTCGGCCCACCACCGGCTGACGTGCGGCTCGAGCAGCCACCGCCGGATCAGCGGCAGATCCGCCTCGGTCAGCGCGGGAAAGTCGTAGTCAGGCTCTGGCGTATTCGGTGAGGCCGAGCTTCGAAAGGGTCTCGGGCGTCGGCACACCCTGGTCGGTCCAGCCCCGGCTCCGGTAGTACGCCCGGACCTGCTCGGCGACGTCGTCCGCATCGAGGCGGACCCGCGACAGCACGCCAGAGACGTGCGGCTTCATCACCTGCTCCGGCAGCTTGTCGTCGGCCGCGCCGAACCCCTCGCGGTTGTTGAACAGCCGGGCAAGCGTGAGCGAGAGCTCGCCGATGTCGGCGAGGCCCGCGGCGTCGAGGCCCCACCCGGTGACCGCGTTCACGATGTCGGTGAGCTTCGGGTCGTCGTACCGCAGGAAGAAGCACATCCCGACGGTGTTCTTCGCCGAGCGCGACGGCAGGTTCGAGTTCATGTGGTCACCGCCGGTCGGGCTGGTCGCGTAGCTCACGCGCACCTGCTTCCCGTATTCGGTCCGCTGACGGGGATCGTGCATCGCGAGCTCCTGCCCGCGAACGGCCGTGAGCAGCTCTGCGCCGCCCAGGGTCTGCGCCGCCCGGACCGATCCCTCCGCGAGGGTGTCGCCGAGGCCGCGACGGAACGCGACCGCGTCCGGCGACGCGAGCACGGCCTTGCCGTTCCCGAACTCGACCGGCTGCCCGTCGAGCTCGGCGTCCGGCAGCAGACCCTTGGCCCGGAGGTCCATGACCCAGGCCACCGTCGCGCCGAGCGAGATCGTGTCGAGGCCGAGGGCGTTGCAGCGCTCGTTGACCTTCGAGATGAGCGCGAGGTCGTCCACCCCGCAGTCGGCGCCGAGCGCCGCGATCGACTCGTACTCGATGCCGCCGTACTTCGGATCGATCGCGTACGGCGTCTCCATTCTCACGACCTTCTTGCACCGGACCGAGCAGGCCCAGCAGGCCTCCATCTTCACCCGGTAACCCTTCTCGACGAGGGCCTCCGCGCTGATCTCGGCCGCGCCCTCGAACGGGCCGCCGTTGTAGTTGCGGACGGCCATGCCGCCGACGCGGGTGTAGCCATCGAGGCCCATGCCGGTGCCGAAGTTGTGGAACGCCCAGTGGTTCTCCTGGAGCGTGTCCGCGACCCAGCGGCCGATCTCCTTCACCTTCGCCGCGTCGTGGAGCGGCACCGCATGCGAGCCCTTCACGACGATTGCCTTGAGCTTCTTGCTGCCCATCACGGCGCCGAGTCCCGCGCGACCCGCGATGTCCTTGAAGTCGTTGACGATGCCGGCGATGCGGACGAGATTCTCGCCGGCCGGACCGATCTCGCACACCCGCGCGAGGCGCTCGCCGACCTCGGCCTTGAGCGTCTCCTCGGTGTCCATGATCTCGAGCCCCCAGACATGCGCGGCATCTCGGATCTCGACCTGATCGTCCTTGATCCACAGATAGACGGGCTTCGGGGACGCGCCCGTGACAACGATGGCGTCCCAGCCGCAGCGCTTGAGCTCGGCGCCCCAAAAGCCACCGACCTCCGCCTCCCCGAAGCCGCCAGTGAGCGGCGACTTCGCGCCGACGGCGTGCCGCGATGCGCCCGAGAGCGGCGTGCCGGTGAGGACGCCCATCGCGAAGATCAAGATGTTCTCGGGCCCCAGTGGTTCGGCGCCCTTCGGCAGCTCCGTGAGCAGGTAATGCGCGATGAGCGCGCGGCCGCCCGGGTGACGCCGGAAGGTCGGCTCGTCCATCTCCTCGACGGACGTCGTTCCCTTCGTCAGGTCCACGCGCAGGACCTTGCCCCAGCTGCCGTAGCGCTCGCCCATGTGACTCCGATTATCGTCGAGTCGACGTGAGCGAGTACGACCTGGTGTGCGACGTCTGCGCGATCACCATGGAGCCGCGCGACGCGGTCGTCACGTGGGTGACGGACGCGCGAGGCGAGCACGACTTCACCCTCGCCCACATCGCCTGCGCTCCACCCGGCGCGACGCACCGCAAAGAGGTGAAGCTCCTCGTCGGCCCGAACACGTTCCTCGAGTTCGTGTCAGATCGATTCGGGAAAGTGAACCCGGACCCCGATCCGTTGCGCGCGATCGTCTGGGCGCTCGCCCCGTTCGTCATGCGTCACGACAACCCGTCGGAAATGGACGCGCTGCGCGCCGCCTCCTTCGGCGCCGAGCCCGGGGTGAAGTTCGGCGCCCCCGCCGGCGCCGGCGCGGCGCCGAAGGCGAAGGACGAAGGCGGGAAGTGACGACGGCCGCCTAGCCCACGAGCGGGCGAGCGAGGGCCAATCGGCACGCGCCTTGCTTCCTACGACCAGACCGTGACCGAATTGCAGGGCTCCGTCGCGTCCAGCGGTGTCCAGGGCCTGGACGAGATCCTCGAAGGCGGTTTCCCCCGTGAGCGCCTCTTCCTGATCCAGGGCGACCCGGGCGTAGGCAAGACCACTCTCGCTCTCCAGTTCCTCCTCGAGGGCCGGCGCAACGGCGAGGCCAGCCTCTACATCACGCTCGCGGAGACCCGGCCCGAGCTGGAGGCAGTGGCACGGTCACACGGCTGGACCCTCGACGGTGTCGAGGTGTTCGAACAGCGCGTCGATCCGGTGCTCGGCCTCGATGAGGACAACACGCTCTTCCATCCAGCCGAGGTGGAGATGGCGGAGACGACCCGCGCCATCATCGCCGAGGTCGAGCGGGTGAAGCCCGACCGCGTGGTGATCGACTCGTTGTCGGAGCTCCGGCTGCTCGCCCAGAGCGGTCTCCGCTACCGCCGTCAGATCCTCGCCCTGAAGCAGTACTTCACCGGGCAACACGCGACCGTGCTGCTCCTCGACGACCGGACCTCGCAGGTCGGCGACCAGCAGCTGCAAAGCGTGGCCCATGGTGTCCTGTCGATGGACCAGCTCGCGCCGTTGTACGGCGGAGATCGACGCCGGCTCCGCGCCGTGAAGATGCGTGGCGTCGCGATCAAGGGTGGCTTTCACGACTTCCGGATCCACCGAGGTGGCATCCGGGTGTACCCACGGCTCGTCGCCGCGGACCACCACACGCCCTTCGAGCCCGGGACGCTGGAGAGCGGCAGCGCGGAGCTCGATCTGCTCCTCGGCGGGGGCCTCGCGTACGGATCCAGCAGCCTGTTCCTCGGGCCGCCGGGGTGCGGCAAGTCGGTGCTCGGGATGCAGTACGCCGTCGAAGCCGCGCGGCTCGGCAAGAACGCGATCCTGTTCGCGTTCGACGAGGCCCGCCACGTCGCGCTCACGCGGGCCAAAGGCCTCGGGCTCGAGCTCGACGGACACCCCGGGGAGATCTCGGTCCAGCAGATCGACCCGGCCGAGATGGCGCCCGGCGAGTTCGTCAGCCTCGCGCGCACCGCCGTCGAGGAACAGGACGCGCGCGTCGTCGTGGTGGACAGCCTCAACGGATACATGAACGCGATGCCCCAGGAGCAGTTCCTCGTGCTGCAGCTGCACGAGCTTCTGACCTACCTCGGACAACGCGGCGTGGTCACGATCCTCATCGTGGCGCAGCACGGCGTCGTCGGCGGATCGATGAACACGCCGGTCGACGTCAGCTATCTGGCCGACACGGTGCTGCTGTTCCGACACTTCGAGTCGGGCGGCCGGCTGCGCAAGGCTCTGTCGGTGCTCAAGAAACGCACCGGGGGCCATGAGTCGACGATCCGCGAGCTCATGATCGGCCCGGTGGGGATCCGCGTCGGTCCCGCACTGGTCAACTTCCACGGCGTCCTGTCGGGGATCCCGCAGTACGTCGCCGGAGGCGACGGGCTTGCCGCGGAGACAGGCGATCGCCGAGCCTGATCGATCCGGCGAGACGGTCCTCATCTGCGCCCCGGCCGGTCGCGACGGTAGCCTGATCGCCGCCGCACTCCGCGGCACCGCTCAGGCTGCGATCTTCGCCGACGTCGTGTCCCTCTGCGCGCACCTGCCCGACGCCGCCGCGGCGATCATCGCGATCGAGGCCCTGGATCGCCGGGCGATGGCCTGCCTCCACGCCGCGATCACCGCGCAGGCTCCGTGGAGCGACATACCGGTGATCGTCTTCACCAGTACGCTCGCGACCGCGTCGGAGAACCGTCGAACACTGGATCTCCTCGCGGATCTCGATGGAAATGTGACCGCGCTGGAGCGACCGATCCATGCGCTCACGATGGTCAACGCGGTCCGCGCCGCGCTCCGTGCGCGCCGCCGGCAATACGCGACCCGCGGCCTGCTCCAGGAGCTGGAGACCGCCGTGCGTCAGCGCGACGCGTTCCTCGCGATGCTCGGCCACGAGCTACGCAATCCGCTCGGCGCGATCGGCAACGCGATCGAGCTCGCTACCCGCGCCGCGTCGAACGGCGGCGCGGTGACGCGTCAGCTGAGTCTCATCGAGCGCCAGGTTCGGGTCCTCACGCGCCTCGTCAACGACCTGCTGGACGTGTCTCGGGTCACCTCCGGGAAGGTCGCACTCGAGCGCCAGCCGGTGGACGTGGTCGCCCTGCTCGATCGCCTGGTCGCGCAGCTGCAGAGCACCGCGCGTGAGCAGCAGCTGCACCTGTCCATGTCAGCCGATCCAGGGCGCCCGAGCGTGCTCGGAGACGCGATCCGGCTCGAGCAGGTCTTCACGAACCTCATCGGCAACGCGATCAAGTACACGCCCGCCCGCGGTCGCATCGAGGTGTCGGTGCGTCGGATGTCTGACGTCTTGACCGTGGAGGTGTCCGACTCGGGGATGGGCATCACAGCCGATGCGCTGCCGCACATCTTCGACCTGTTCGCCCAAGCGGACACGACGATCGATCGAGCCCAGGGTGGCATGGGCATCGGCCTCACGCTCGCACAGAGCCTCGTCGAGCTGCACGGCGGCTCCGTGAGTGCCGCGAGCGACGGACCCGGAACAGGCAGTCGCTTCACGGTGACGCTCCCGCTCGTCCGGGAGGAGGCGCCGCCGCCCGTGCCGGCCGGTCACGCGCCGCGCGCCGATGCGAGCCGGCACGTGCTGCTCGTCGAGGACAACTCCGACAATCGCGCTTCGCTCCGCGAGCTACTCGAGTTCTGCGGCCACCGGGTCGACACCGCATCGAACGGCCGCGAGGGCGTCGAGCGGGCCCTCGAGCTGCTTCCGGATCTCGCCCTGGTGGACATCGGGCTTCCTGAGCTCGATGGCTACGCCGTCGCGGCGCAGCTTCGGCAACAGCTCGGTCCGGGGATCAAGCTGATCGCCCTCACCGGATACGGTCAGCCCGAGGACGTGCGCCGAGCGCTGGAGGCCGGCTTCGACGCGCACCTTGCCAAGCCGGTGGGTTTTGACGACCTGCAAGACGTGATCGGCGCGTGCTGACCTAGCGTCAGTCGTCGTCGATCCGGCGTCCCCGCCAGTAGCGCACGTTCCCGTTGCTGCGATAACGCGGCGCGGTGAGGCCCATCGTCAGGTAGAACGCGCCGGCGCCGAACAGCACCGGCAGCAGCGAGTCGCTGAACGGCAGCCCCTGCCAGAAGCCGAGCGTCTCGCCGAACGCCGCGGCCGCGATGACGATGAGGAAGCGGAGCCACGCTCGGCGCTCGCGGTCGATCACGACGGGCTCTTCAGCAGGAACGAGGCCTCGCGGGCCCACTCGCCACACTGGGCGAGCTCGTCACGCGACACGAGGTTCGCTCGCACCGCGAGCTTCAGCTCGTCGCGGAGCGTCGTCTGCAGCATCTCGGGCCCATCGGTGTTGAAGCTGAAGTGGACCTTGTGCTTCCGGAAGACGGCGATGAACTCCCGGAGCTCGTCGAGATCGCGCACGACCTTCGTGTCGAGGTTCGAGGACGGGCAGATCTCGAGATGGATCCCCCGCTCCGCGAGTCGCTTGCAGAGCCCGGCGTCCTGCGCCGCATGGATCCCGTGCCCGATGCGGTCGGGCTCGAGATGCGTGAGCACCTCGTCCACCGACTGCCAGTCCTCGTCCTCGCCGGCGTGGACCGTGACGCCGAGCCCTGCCTTGCGAGCTCGCTTGAACAGCGCGGCGTAGTCCGCGTAGTGGAAGTCCGGGTTCTTCGGTCCGGCGATGTCGATCGCGATCACGCCGCGCTTCCGGTACTGGATCGCCTTGTCGACGACGATCTCGTTC
>Ga0207665_10002504_pt1 | contig 12367 bp, 11 predicted proteins | sample LARL112metaG_FD_184351 | JGI IMG/M metagenome (GOLD analysis project Ga0207665, IMG submission 184351) | Corn, switchgrass and miscanthus rhizosphere microbial communities from Kellogg Biological Station, Michigan, USA - LAR L11-2 metaG... | ecosystem: Host-associated > Plants > Roots >...
TCGGCGCGGCTAACGGGGTCACGGTCGCCACCCTCTATGCGGTGCTCATGCTGGCCGCGGTGGCCCCGGGCGCGGGCCTGCTGCTGAGGGACGCCGTTCGCCGCCGCCGCGGCCGAAGGCCCAGGCATATCGGACGCCGCGGCCGAAGGCCCAGGCATATCGGACGCCGCGGCCGGGGACACCCGGGCGAGTCGAGAGGACCTGATCCGGTGCCGCTGACGAGGCGCTCGACATGGCGCGAGGCCGAGCGGCTCGTCCCGTGACCGGGGCGGTCCAGGCCGCAGCGATCCGCCGGCGTATTCGCATCCCGCTGCGTTTGGCTGATGACTACTCGACTACAGCCACGATCGTCACCTTCACCGGCCTGGCCGACGCGCAGCAACACGTGGCCCTCGAGCTCGGCCGGCCCGCCGAGGCCCGGCTACCGCTGGTGCGCCTGCACAGTGAATGCCTCACCGGTGACGTGTTCGGCAGCCAGCGATGCGACTGCGGTCCGCAACTGCGCGAAGCGATCGAGCGGATCACCCAACACGGCGGGTACGTGCTGTATCTGCGCCAGGAAGGGCGCGGCATCGGACTGTACGAAAAGCTCGACGCCTACGCGCTGCAAGATGGTGGCCTGGATACGTACGACGCGAATCTCGCGCTCGGTCACCGGGCCGATGAGCGCGACTACACCAGCGCGGCCCAGATGCTGCACGCGCTTGGCGCCAACCGCATCGCGCTGCTGAGCAACAACCCGGACAAGGGCGCTCAGCTGGCCCGCCTGGGCATCACGATCGCCAGGCAGGTCCCCACCGCCCTGTACCTTACCGAGACCAACGCCGCCTACCTGTCCGCCAAGGCCCGGCGCGGAGGGCATGATCTGCCTTCGCGGAGTCTTGAACGCGCCGCCGAGCCGCACCTGCCCGCCGGGAGCTAGCCGCCGGGAGCTAGCCGGGAGCGCGGCCCGCGAAATCAAGCTGGTGGGCGATGTAGACCAGCTCACCCGCAGCCAACTGCCGGCCGCGCACGGCCAGCCAGTCGGGCAGGTCCGCCGGCTCCACCCGATCCTGGCGGCTCCGCAACGCGTTCTGGATCGTGTCGAGGATGCTGCGCAGGAAGTAAGCCTCATCGCCCGGGTAGTTCCCATCCGGGCCGGCGCTGACGACCCAGTCCGACGACCCCGCCGCCAGCGCGGGCGCTCCCGCAGCCCGCAGATAGTGGAATAGGCGGCGGCCCGTTCGGCTGTCCCCGGCCGGCCGGCCGTAGCGGACGCGCTCGTCCATGTCGCGGTGATAGGCCTGCATGACCTGGTCGTCGTGGGGATGGCCGGGCTCGAAGATGCTCTCGCCGTCATAATTGATCGTGAACCAGTAGACGCCGCCGGGGGCCAGCGACCGCAGCAATCCGGGCAGGACGGCCGGCACGTCCACCAGGTCCAGCACGGCGTTGGCGATCAGCACATCGGCCAGCGCCCCGTGATCGGCCTCCAGGTGCCGGCCGAGCTCGGCGTGCACCAGGCGCACCCGCAGATCACCCACCTGCAGGCCATCCGGCAGCAGGTCGCTGCGCAGGCCCCGCGCGGCCGCCCAATCGCGCAGCCACCGGCGAGAATCATCCAGCAGCTGCCGATCCGCATCCAGCAGGACGTACTCGCCGGAACCGACCACGCCCCAGTCCATCAGACGGGCCACCATCGTCCCCAGGCCCGCGCCGACCTCCAGCACCCGCGGCACACCCGCGGGCATGAGGCGGCGCAGCTCGGCCAGCACATGCCGGTTGAGCGCCCGGTCGTCCACGGTCGTCTTCGCGGCCAGGTAGCGGGCATAGCCGGAGGTCATCGAGGCTTCATCGAAGCTCGTCATTGCTTCTCGGCTACCATCGCGAACTTACGCACCCGCCCGCTGCCGAGCCAGTCACTCCACAGCTGATGGGCCGTGATCAGCTCGGCGGTGGCCTGTTTCCCGATCTGGCCGGCGATCTGAGGTGAATCAGCCAGGTAGCAGCGGAGCAGCGCCGTCGCCATCGCGTGATGTGCGGAGCTGTGCTCCTGCTGCCAGGTCACGGCCAGCCCCGCGTCGCGCAGCACGTCCGTCAATTCCGCCAGCTTGATGGGCCAAACTGTATCGGCGGCGGGCATCTGTGTCCGCTCTTGCCGGGTGAGCGGCCGGCCTTCCTCGACCGTGAAAGCGAAACGCCCGCCCGGCTCCAGCACGCGCGTCACCTCACCCGCCAGGGCACCCTTGTCCGGGAAGGCCAGCATCGTCTCCAGCAGGAATACCACCTCGAAGTGGCCCTCGGGCAAAGGCGGGAGGTGAGCGTGCTCGAAGCGGCAGGGAAGCTTCCCGGCCAGCTTCCGGGCGGTGGCCAGTGAGCTGGCGCAGTGATCGACACCCAGGTAGCGGCAGCCCGACTCCGCCGTGATCATCCGGCCGGGGCCGGCCACCCCGCAGCACAGGTCGAGCACCGAGACGTCGGGGCCGACCCGGGCCTGGTTAGCCAGCCTTCGGACCTCGGCCGCCCGCATGAAGCTCTCCTGGCCTACATACTCGCCTGCGGGGAAAGCGGTCGCCCGGGCCTGCTCTAGCGCCGTCAGCAATGGTGGTCGTTGATCCTGTCTCATGTCGAGCGGACGCCGGTCGTCTCGGATCGAACCGTGTCCACTGCCTCCACGTATTACCTTGTGTCAGATATGACGGATCGGCGACGGGTGCGGTTCAGCCCGGCCGCAAGGGGGAGGCTGGCGCGGTGCGGCATGCGCTCTGGAGGGCACCGTGCGGGTCCACGTAGTCGTCCCCGCGGGGTTCGATGATCCCGGCCAGCCGAGCGGCGGCAACATCTATGACCGGCGGGTCTGCGCCGGTCTGGCCGAGGTCGGCTGGGAGGTGCGGATCGCGACCGTCGCCGCGGCGTGGCCGGTACCCGGTTCGGGCGCCCGCGCCGACCTGGCCCGCATCGTTTCCGCCATCCCCGACGGTGAGACCGTCCTGGTCGACGGGCTCATCGCCTCGCCGACCGCCGGGCAGTTGCTGCCGCACACCGGGCGGATACGAATGGTCGTGCTGCTGCACATGCCACTGGCCACCGCCGTCGACACGCCCCATGATGCCAGCGCGGAGCGCTCCGAACGGGCCGTGCTCCGCGCAGCCGCAGGCGTGGTCGTTACCAGCGAATGGACCCGCCGGCAGGTCCTGACCCGATACGCGATCCCGGCCTGCCGGGTGCACGTCGCCCGGCCGGGCGTCGATCGGGTCACCGCCCCGGCCCGGCCCGTCCGCGGCCACCTGATCTGCGTCGGAGTCCTCGGTCGCCACAAGGGGCAGGACCTCCTCGTCGAGGCACTCGCCGACCTCGCTGACCGGGACTGGCACTGCGTGCTGGCCGGATCGCTCGACCGCGACCCGGACTTCGTCGAACAATTGCAGACCCGTATCACGCGCCTCGGCTACCAACACCGCGTCCGGCTCGCCGGCGTCCTGACCGGCGCGGCGCTCAGCCACGCCTATTCCACTGCCGACCTGCTCGTCGCGCCGTCCCGCTCAGAGACCTACGGCATGACCGTCACCGAAGCGCTCGCCCACGGCCTGCCCGTCATAGCTGCCGCCGTCGGCGGCCTGCCCGAAGCGCTCGGCTCCACCGCCGATGGCACCCGCCCCGGCCAGCTGATCCCTCCCGGCGATCCGGCTGCCCTCGCCACCGCGCTCGGAGACTGGCTGGGCGACGAGAGCCACCGGCACCGACTACGGGCCGCCGCACGACAACGGCAGTCGACCCTGCACGGCTGGGAACAGACCATACAGGATATAGCTAACGCACTGACCGCCGGCGGGCGCGGTGAGCCTGTGCCGCCCGTAGTGAACAACCACCATGGAGGGACCATTGGCCGGGCTTGAACCACCCGCGCCGAGTAGGCCCCCAGGTGAGCCCCTTCGGTACCAGCGATCAAGATGAAGGAGAAGTCGGCCCGATGACATTCAGAACCGAGAGCCGAATAAAAATCGTCGGCAGCGTCCATGAGGTGTATGCGTATCTCTGTGACGTCGGACGCTGGCCGGAGTGGGCGCCGACGGTTCTCGAAGGCTGGGTCCGCGGAGGAGGTCCGCTCGAGCCCGGCTCGCGGGTGGAGCAGCGGGCGAAGGGGATATTCGGGACGAGTCGCCGCCGCAGCCAGGGGGTGACCGTTGTCGAGGCGCCCCACCACCTGGCCTTCGCCGGGCCGATGGGTACTTCCGCGGCGCGCTGGGGAATGGAATTCGAGCCGGCCGACGGCGGGCAGACCGACGCCATGATGTGGATTGAGGTCGACCTCGCGGGCATCATGCGCGCGATCCCCGCCGGCATGCTCAAAGGCCGAATTCAGCGCGTAAGCGATATTGAGATGGTGGCGATCAAGGCTGCTGTCGAGTCCGCTGCGCGGGAAGGCGCGGAGTCCTAGATGGGGCGGCGTGGGTGTACCGCGACGCTGCCGAGCTCGAGGAGCAGACCGTGACCCAGACCGACCGTCCGCAAGAGCGCCTGATCGAGACCTACCGCAAGAAGGCGAAGCACTACGACATCACCTCCCGGCTATACCCCGTGCCCGGCTATCCCCAGCGGACCCAACGCCTCCGGGCCGTACGTGCGCTCCGCCTTCGTCCGGGTAACACCGTGGTCGACATGGCCTGTGGCACAGGCCTGAACTTCGCGCTGCTTGAGAAGGTGGTCGGTCCGGGCGGCCGGATCATCGGCGTCGACCTGACCGACGCGATGCTCGCCCGTGCCCAGGACCGGATAAAGAAGAACGGCTGGAGCAATGTCAGCCTCGTGCAAGCCGACGCGGCCGGCTTCGATTTCCCGGCCGGGATCGACGCGATCCTGTCCACGTACGCCATGACGCAGGTGCCCGAGTGCGCAGAGGTCATCGCCCACGGCGCCAAGGCCCTCTCCGCGGGCGGACGCTGGGTCGTGCTGGATCTCAAGGTTCCCGGCAACACGCCTGGGTGGCTAGCGCAGCTCGGAACCGCAACTGTGCGGCCTTTCGCCTCCATAGATGAGTGGATCATGCGCCGTCCGTGGGAGGCGATTCGGGCAGCCATGCAGGAAGAACTGGCCGATCCCTCCTGGACCGAGTTGTTCTTCGGAACCGCATTCCTCGCGGCCGGGTCCCGCGGCCGGTCTGCGTCTATGGACACTGACAGTCCGTCCGCTTCTGCCGAGGTGGGTGGGTGAGGCAATTCGCCTTACCTCGGTGAGCCCGGCAGACTGGTTTCAGCTCTGTTAAAGATCACATCCCAGCCCCAACCGCGATCCGCACGATGCCGATCACCAGCCCCGGCCGGAGCGACCGCCACGGCCCTTGACTGTTGTCGCGACAACAGTCATCTGAGAGGGAGACAGTGATGTACTCATTCGGCGAAGAGATGGTCATCGAGGGCGACATCACGGCCATCTGGCAGGCCGTTACCGACGCGGCCGCCTGGCCGAGCACGCAGATCCGGTCGTTATGTTCTCATTCCTGGCCGACCAGGCCTTGGATCTCTTGCTGGCCGTCAGGCGGCGTCAGCGGCGTTGATGAGCGCGGTGAGGGCCGGATCACGGCGTAGCCTGTCCAGGCATCGGCTGCGCTTCGGGCCGATGCTGCCGACGGGGATGCCGAGCCTGGTGCTGATTTCGGCGTAGCGGACCGGCGGGTCAGCGATGAGCAAGGCGATCAGCTGCTGGCCGTCCTGCGGCAAGCGGCTGAGTGCGTCGCATAGCGCCGCGTGCCGCTCGGCCGCGAGCAGTTCCTGGTCGGCCGCGCCCGCCTGCTGGCCCGGGAGGCTCCCGGTGTCGAGGACGTGGGCGGGTACGGGCAGCCCGTGTGCTGTGCGCAGGACCCGCCCGCACTCCCGGCTAGTAGTGGTGGCGAGCCACCCGGGCAGCGCGGCCGGATGGCGGATCTTATCCAGCTGGCCCGCCAGGCGGAGCCAGACGTTCTGGCCGACGTCTTCGGCGTCGGCGCGGCTGAGCCGGTACTTGCCGCATATCGACCAGATCAGCGGGGCATACCGCTCCACGAGCGCGTCCCATGCCTGCTTGTCGCCGGTGCTCGCGCGGGTCACCAGGTCGGTGACCAGCGTTCCATCGCACGCCGGGTGAGCCGTCACCGGGCCGGTGAACTGTGCGCCGCAATGATCATCCATTCGTTGCCTCCTCCTCACGGTGCCGCCTTTCAGGCGGCGGTCCAGCTCCCCGCGGGCCGGCGCGGCCAGGAAATCAATGGATCATCTCGAGGCCGGCCGGTACACGGCGTCGTTACCGGTCCAGCCTGCGGCGCAGCGGCCGCGAGGGCATCGGTGGCGAGCACGGATTGCGGGGATTCCGTGGCAGGCACGGATGCCCGCCACCTCGCCAATCGGCTCGTCGATCACGGAAAGCGACTCGAGTCTCGATATGTCCGCGCAAGGAGCCGCCTCATGCACCGGAATGGCCCGTTCGGCGCGGTCCGCTAGGGGCGCGCAGAATTGAATTTTCGGTCGTCTCCTCCGGGCGCAGCGTCAGTGGCAGGCTCGGATTATGGCGCGAGGGGAACTGCCGGCCATTTATGGCGAGCGGGCTGCGGCGGTCGTAGTGTTCGTCTCCGCTGAGTACGCTGCCCGCGATCGGACACGGCTCGAGCGTCGGGCTGCACTTAGCCGAGCGGTGCGGGAGCGGCGAGAGTACGTGCTGCCGGCTCTATTTGATGACACACCACTGGCCGGGCTGTTGCCCGATGTTGAATCGCCTCGGCGAGTCCAGAGCCTTCGGAAGCTCCGGGGCCGGTTCAATCGGCCCGTAGATACCTGGCACGGATTGAATTCGACTCAGGAGCAGCCGATTGTTTCCACTGGCCGCGGCCAGGGCTCATGGCGCTGGTGGCCAGTCAGTCACTCCCGGCCGAGCTAGTCGCGCGGATGCGCCCTCGCGAGCGGGGCAAGCAGGCCGGTTGCGCCCGCCGGGACCGGTGGACCAGACTGCTGACCGATTGCGGCACTTCCAGGGGTGCCGCGGCAATTTCCGGGAGGGAATTCGGTGTACTCCTATCCACCGGCCCGGATGGGCGGCGATGCCGACGACTACCACGGCGAGCAGATCGCCGATCCTTATCGGTGGCTCGAGACAACCACCGACCCGGAGACCGTCAGCTGGATCAAGGCCGAGAACGATCTGACCGGCAGCTACCTGGCCGCGGTACCCGCGCGTGAGTCGATCCGCGGGCAACTGACCGGGCTCTGGGACTACCCGCGGGCCGGCGTGCCGTTCGAGCGCGGCGGCCGGTGGTTCCAGTCACGTAACCCGGGGCTTGCCGCGCAGCCGGTGCTCTACATCATGGACCGGCCGGGCGAAACGGGACGTGTGCTGCTCGACCCCAGCACACGTTCTGCTGACGGCACGACCGCGGTCAGCGCCGTCGGCGTCAGCGACGATGGCACATTGCTGGCCTACGCCACGAGCGGCAGCGGCTCGGACTGGCTGACCTGGCGGGTGCGGGACGTCGCGACCGGAGAGGACCTCGCCGACGTGATCGAGTGGTCGAAGTTCTCTGGCGCTGCGTGGCGTAGCGACGGGTCTGGCTTCTTCTATGGCGCGATGCAGCCCGCATCAGCCGGCGCTGAGTATCTCGAAGCCAACGCGCCGTCGAGGATCCTGTTTCACCGGATCGGGATGCCACAGGACGCCGACGAGGTTGTCTTCGCCGCGCCGGGCGAACCCGGCTGGATGCCGTCTGCCGAGGTGACGGAAGACGGGCGGTTCCTGGTCGTCACGATCGAGCGAGCTGCCGGCTTGGAGACCCAGCTGCACGTCCTTGACCTGAAGGACCCGGCGGCGCGACTGCGGCCGCTCATCGGCGACTTCGAGTCTGTCAACGTAGTCGTGACGAGCGTCGGTACGACGTTCTACCTGGTAACCGACCATGACGCGGAACGCAAGCGACTCGTGGCCGTCGACCTTGAGTCTCCAGGGCGGGGGACCTGGCGCGAGGTCATAGGCGACAGTGACGGCACCCTCGAGAGCGCCTACCACTACGGCGGCCGGCTGGTCTGCCACTACCTGCGGGACGCGCATTCCGTGCTGCGTGTCCACGCGCTAGATGGCAGCTACCTGCGCGACATCCCGCTGCCCGGCCTCGCCTCGCTAGCCGCCGAGGATCGAGTGGCGCATCGCTGGGCCATCTCGGGCCGCGCGCGCTCGGACGTGATGCACTTCAAGGCAACGTCGTTCACCGAGTCAGGCGCGATCTGGCAGCATGACCTGGCGACCGGCCAGACGCGGCAGGTCGAGCCGTCCGGCGCGCGGATCGACCCGGCCGGCTTCGTCACCGAGCAGGTATTCGCTGCCTCGGCTGACGGCACGCGGGTGCCTATATTCCTGACCCGCAGGCGGGACGTGCGCCCGGACGGGCGGGTGCGGGTGTTGCTGTACGCCTATGGCGGATTCGATATCGCCGTCACGCCGTGGTTCTCCCCGCTCATGGCGGCGTGGGCCGAGCGTGGCGGCCTGCTCGCGGTGGCGAACCTGCGCGGCGGCGGCGAGTACGGCCGGGCCTGGCACGAGGCCGGCCGGCGGGCTAGCAAGCAGAACGTGTTCGATGACTTCTGCGCGTGCGCGCTGTGGCTGGCAACCTCCGGCTGGTCGCGCCGCGACCGGATCGCGATCATGGGGGACTCGAACGGCGGGCTCCTGGTGGGCGCCTGCCTGACCCAGCACCCTGAGCTGTTCGGCGCCTGCGTCCCGCGCGTCGGCGTGTTCGACATGCTCAGGTTCCACAAATTCACGATCGGCTGGGCGTGGACCGGAGAGCTCGGCAGCCCCGACGACCCGGACGAGTATCAGTGGCTGCGAGGGTATTCGCCGCTGCACAACGTGCGGTCCGGGACGCGCTACCCGGCAACGCTGCTGCTGACCGGCGACCACGACGACCGGGTGGTGCCCGGCCACTCGTTCAAGTTCGCGGCCGCGCTGCAGGCCGCTCAGGGCGCAGAGCAGCCGATCCTGATCCGGGTCGACACGGCCGCCGGTCACGGCGCGGGCAAGCCAACGGCCAAGGCCATCGCCGCGGACACCGATGTGCTGGCGTTCCTGGAGGCAGTCCTCGGACCCGCCTGATCAGGATGAATCGCGGCGCACCCGAGCCCGGCGCTTCCCCCTCGTGCCCGAACGGCCAGATCTGCACTGGCACATACGATCCCGCAGTATTGCGGCCAGCAGCGCCAGAACTAGCGGTTCTGGCCACTTGGCCGGAGTTGCAGGAGCGGGCGCGTTTTCCGCTGCCATCCACAGGGCTTGCTGACGGCGGCCGCCTCCAGCGGTTCGGTGTCGTTGGCAGGCGCAGCTGTCGCCAGGCGCCGCGGGCGCTTAAGCTCAGCTGCGCACGTGCCGGGGCTAGGCATGGATCGCCGGTCACCCACCCGATGGTGGCGTGTCCTGCTGACTTCGATTAGGTGGGCCTTGGAGTAAAGAGCGAACACGCGAGCCTAGCTACCGGCGCGGCATAAAGATTACGTGTTGCGAGGGTATGTTTCCGAGCTATCCAGAATGGCCTGGCTAAGCCGCCGACGGCCGCGATCGAACGGGAAACGCATGCTTCGCTCGTCCTTGAGTACCTCGGCTAGACTCTGCCGCTGCTCGACGCTGAGGTCATCAAGCATCTGCTTGGCTAGAAGCATTGCGTGGTACTGCTCGAAAGCGCTCCGTGGATCCCTGATCGCGGCCAATACGGCGTCGAATTCCCATAGCGCGGGCTGAGCCTGCATCATCGCGAGGGCGGTAATCCGCTGTTCGTCGCTACCGTCACGAAGCCAGTTGATGACCTCACTTGGCTGGAAGGCTCCTTGGGACGCTAGCTCGCGGGCACGATCCATAATGCTCTCCATGGCGCGGGTGCGCTCACGCCCCTCGGGCATCGATACGCGCGCGTTCCGATACTCAGAGGCAATCGGTTCAGCTGCCTCCAGTAGTGCCCGAGCCTGTTCACGTAGCTGGGCTGCTGTCGTGGTGTCCCCTCGATCCTCTGAATCCTCGGCAAGCGCGAGCTTCTCTGCGGCCTCCGCGCGCATCCGTAGCCTGCCTCCGGACTCGTCCCTGACCTGGCGTTCGTCCTCCAAGATCTGGCTTTGCCTGGCAAGGTCGAACAGGCACCCATCGGGCGCACGGGAGTACAACACTGGCGTGCCCCACTCGGTGGGGTTGCCCGCATCGCGGATCGCCCCCCGGGCCTCAGCTAGCGCAGCTTCCAACTGGAGGCCGTCGGCGATCGCCCCGTACAGTTCCCGAGCGAAGATGATCGCCGCGTCGTCGGTGATTTCATACTGCATAGCCACTACCGCAGGCAGGCCCTGCTGGATCAGGCTCTGCGCCACCCCGGCGAACGGATCGCTGGCATCGTTACGGGCGCCCTCGCAGGCGTTCAGTACCGCCAGCCGTGTCGGGTCGTATTCGTTGAGCAGACCGCCGAGTTCCTCACCGGTCACCTCATGGGGCCCGCCTACGGCGTCCTCCATAACTAGCACGCCGTCACCCCAGTCGGGCCGGAAATGACCATGACCAATAAAATGGAACATATGGAATGCTTCGCGGCGCAACCGTCGCCGCAACATGCCCATATTGGCTTCCAGCCGCTCGACTATCACCCGGCCTTCTTCTAGCTGTTCAGCCAGCGCCTCATTTAGCAGGCGCCACTCCCGCTCGACATCCAGCTCGGGATAGGCGTCAGGGCTTGAGACCATGACCAGCAGCCGCAGCGGTCCATCCACGGTCAGCGGGTGGGGCGGGTCCGGCAAGTCCAGGTAGCGCACCAGCGGGGTCCGGCGTGACTGTGCCAGAAAGCGGCTGCGGCGGTTGTCATATAGAAACTCCCAGGGCAGCTCTGCCAGCTCGGGTGTATCAATCAGCCGCAGCCGCAGCCGCAGCCCGGCACCTTGCGTGCTGGTCAGGCTGATACTGCGCACCAGCGTGTCCCGCAGCTCGTTTTGAAATACCGCGTTATACAGCTTGGCGCCAAAATCTTTCAGCGGCGCGGTTTCGGGTCGGCCGGGCCCGCGAGTGGCACGGCGAGGCCGACCGAGCCTCAGCGCGAAATTTTCCAGTTCCAAAGGCGAAAAGGGCAGTGTGAACTGCACTGCGGCGCTTTCCCCGGCCGGCGAGCGCAGCGCTCGAGCCCGGTAGCCGCCCGGTGGGTCCGGTTCTATGAGCAGGTCGAAGTCTTGGTAAGTGAACTGGTCTTCCATAACAACCTGCTCAGCCGTCGGCGGCGCCGCTGCGCCGCCAGGTCATAGACACCGTGAAGTTCGCCTGGGCGGCGACGGATGCGATGAACGCCCCAGTTTGCGCGCTCAACTGCACACCGAAAACGATTCCGACCTCATCGGGCGGGTCATCGATGGACCGCAGCCGGGCGATCAGGCTGCGGGCAGCCGGGGTGACCGTCGCGGTGGCATCCTCAAATGTCCTGTCTGCCTTCTCTACCAAGGAGAAGCGATCTGTGCCAGACCCTCGCATCACCGGGCCCGCGGATGCCTCATCGACCTCAACGAGGACGCTGCCACCCTGATCAGATGCGTACTCGACGACATGCTTCATCATAATCTCCCCCGTACCATCCGCACTCGCACGCTGACGCTATGTATCCCCATCGTCAAGGCCAACCGCACGGCCGCGCGACGACCGTTCTGCGGCCACTTGCTCATCCGACACGACGACCACGCGCTGGCGGTCTGCGTACGGCAGGCCGAGCTGAACGGTTCCCTTAGGAGGACGAGGTACTTCGTCTTCATGTTCGGTTCTCTCACATGCTCCCCCAAGCAAAAGAGAGTCTCCTCGACCCGGTCGCACTCCAGGCGTGATACGCGCTCGAGAAACGGCCTGGGCCGCCAGGCCCCTACATGGAAGGAGGCCCCGAGCGCCACCGCTGATACGTCCGTCCTTCACCTTGCCACAATCTGAGGTCGCTCGATCACCCCAATGGTGTCTCGTAGGACGACTTTCGTTCACCTGTCAGACCGCGCCACTGTGGCCATCACCCCTACTCGCCCGCTCCTGGGACAGGCCCGCGCGCCGTTGCCCGAGGCCGCCCTGGCTGCCTGCTATGTACGGCTGGCGGCCCGCCGCTCACCCAGAGGCGACCGACTGTGGGGGCAACTGGGTGGTCCGGGTCCGGCCAGCGGCTCGGCCACCTTGTCCAGCGCCTCGAGCCGTGCCAGCCGACGTGCCACCTGCTGCAAGATGTTCATGAAATCTCCCGGTTGAGATGTTGAACAGGCGCCCTGCCGTCCTCGGCCGGCGGCCAAGCTGCGAGCTCACGCGTCATGACTGCGTCCGCCCTCAGCGTTCCTCCCGCATGGTCAGGTACACACCATCGGCGCCGAAAGGCCGGCCGGTGGTCCCACCC
>Ga0207665_10002505_pt1 | contig 12365 bp, 8 predicted proteins | sample LARL112metaG_FD_184351 | JGI IMG/M metagenome (GOLD analysis project Ga0207665, IMG submission 184351) | Corn, switchgrass and miscanthus rhizosphere microbial communities from Kellogg Biological Station, Michigan, USA - LAR L11-2 metaG... | ecosystem: Host-associated > Plants > Roots >...
ATCGTCAGCCAGATCCTGAACTTCGGCCTGCCCGCGCCCATCGACATCCAGGTGACCGGACCACTGGCCGATTCGGAGAAGAACTACCAGGTTGCCCGGTCGATCGCGGCGGAGCTCCGGGAGGTGCCGGGCGCGGTGGACGTGCACGTGCAGCAGATCCTCGACGCCCCGCGCATCATGATCGACACCGATCGAGCCCTCGCGCAGCAGGTGGGTCTGACCCAGCGCGACGTGGCGAACAGCCTGCTGCTGTCGCTGACTGGCAGCGGGGCCACCACCACCAATTTCTGGCTCAACTACAAGAATGGGGTGAGCTACCAGGTGGTGGTACAGACTCCTCAGTACCGGGTGGCCTCGCTCGACTCCCTGCACCGGACTCCGATCGCGATCCCCGGCCACGCGGCGCCGCAGCTGCTGGGCAACCTCGCCGACTTCCGCCGGACGGTGACGCCGCTGTCGCTCAATCACTACAACGTGCAGCCGGTATTCGACGTCTTCGCCGGCGTTCAGGGGCGCGACCTCGGATCGGTGGCCGGAGAGGCCGCTCGCATCATCGCGAAGCATCAATCCCAGCTACCGAAGGGCAGCTCGATCGTGGTCCGGGGTCAGGTCCAGAGCATGAACCAGTCGTTCCTGGCCCTGGGGCTCGGCATCGCGTTCGCGGTGCTGTTCGTTTATTTCTTGATGGTCGTCAATTTCCAGTCCTGGCTCGACCCCCTCATCATCCTGATGGCGCTGCCCGGCGCGCTGGCCGGCATCCTGTGGGCGCTGTTCGCGACGGGTACGACCATCAGCGTGCCCGCGCTCATGGGATGCATCATGGCCATCGGGGTGGCGACCTCGAACAGCATCCTGATGATCACGTTCGCCAACGAGCAGCGGCGGCCGGACTTCGGCGGGCACCCCGCGCGCGGGGCGGCCCTGCTCGCCGGCCGCACCCGGCTGCGCCCCGTCCTCATGACCGCGCTCGCGATGCTGATCGGCATGCTGCCGATGAGTCTGGGTCTCGGCGAAGGCGGCGAGCAGAACGCGCCCCTGGGCCGGGCGGTGATCGGCGGCTTGGTGGTCGCGACGTTCTACACGCTGCTCTTCGTGCCGGTGGCGTACAGCGTGCTGCGTGGCAAGGCGCCAAAGGACTTCGACGCGGAGGACCAGGCATGAGCAAACCACGGGTCCGGGGTCGGACGATGGTGCTCCTCAGCGCGGGTGCGGCGGCGCTGCTCCTCGGTCTGCTCGCGCTCGGCGTCGTGTCCCGGGTGCGCAACACGCGCGAGCTGGCGCAAGCCGCCGAGCGGCTCCGGACAACGCCCCCGAATGTCTACGTGATCCGGCCGGAGTCGGCCTCCGTCGCGAGCCTGACCCTGGCCGCGACGACCCAGGCGATCCAGGACGCGATCATCTACGCCCGCACGAGCGGGTACCTGGCCCGGCGGCACGTCGACATCGGCGACCGGGTGACCGCCGGTCAAGTGCTCGCCGAGGTCGCCTCGCCCGAAGTCGAGCAGCAGCTCAGTCAGGCCCGGGCCGAGCTGCAGCAGTCGGAGAAGACCCTGGAGCTGCAGCGGGCCAATCTCGACCTGGCGCGGGCCACCCTGGCCCGGTACGAGGCGGCCGATGCGGAGGGGGCGGTGGCCAAGCAGGCCGTCGACCAGAGTGTCGCGACGTTCCGCACCGCCCAGGCTGCGGTGGCCGCCGCCGAGGCCACCGTCCAGTCCTCTCGCGCCAACGTCCAGCGCTTCGTGGAGATGAGCTCGTTCCAGCGGGTCGTGGCCCCATTCAGCGGCACCGTGATCCAGCGCAACGTCGACGAGGGCGCCTTGATCACGGCCGGGAGCCCGGTCAACAACACCGCGGTGGCGCCGACGACCGTCACCGGGGCCGCGAACGGGCTGTTCGAGATCGCACAGGTCGACACGCTCCGCGTTTTCGTCAACGTTCCGCAAGCCTACGCGGCGAACGTGAACGTAGGTCTGCCGGTCCAGGTCACGGTGCGAGGTCAGCAGGCGGAACCGGTGAAGGCGACCGTCAGCCGGACCGCCAGCGCGCTCGATCCGGGTAGCCGGACCCTGCTGACCCAGATCGACATCCCCAATGCTTCGCACCGGATGCTGCCCGGAATGTTCGTCTACGTCGACTTCGAGATCGGTCTCTCCGGCACCCGGTGGCGCATCCCCGTCACCGCGCTCCTCTTCGATGCCCAGGGCACGCGGGTCGTCCTGGTGGGACAGGGCAACAAGCTGCACTACCAGCCGGTGGTGGTCGGCCGCGACCTCGGAGCGGTGATCGATGTGCAAGCCGGACTCGAGGGCCACGAGACAATCGTGAAGCAGCCGACGGTCTCCCTCCAGGAAGGGCAGACCGTGAATCCGGTGACGGCCCCCGTGGCGACGGGAGGGTGACGCCTATGCGCCACCTCGTGCTCCTGGCCGCCTTCTCGAGCCTGAGCCTCCTCGCGGGCGGCTGCATGGTCGGGCCGAAATACGCGCCGCCCGTGGTCGAGCAGCCGATCGGCTTCAAGTCGCAGCCGGGGAGCGAGGCGAGCCCGCCGATCGCGGCAGACTGGTGGCGTCTCTACGCCGATCCGGAGCTCGATCGGCTGATCGGCACCGCCCAGGCGGCGAACCAGACGCTCGGCGGAGCGGTCGCCCGGGTCGACGAGGCGCGAGCCCTGGCACGCGTGGCCGGCAGCTTCCTGTATCCCACCGTATCGCTCGACCCCAGCTACGCGCGGACGCGCTACTCTGGCGCCCGGGCCAGCACCATCACCGCCAAGCAGGTGCCCAGGGGGGTCGACATCAGCAGCTGGACGATCCCGCTCGACCTCTCGTACGAGGTCGACGTCTGGGGTCGCGTGCGCCGGTCACTGGAGGCTGCTCGGGCCACCGCGGCGGCCACCGAGGACGACGTCGGCGTCGTACGGCTCACTATCGAGACCGACGTGGCGCAGTTCTACTACACGATCCGATCGCTGGATGCCCAGATCCGGATCCTGGAGGAGACCCTCACTGCGTACCAGGAGCAGGTGCGGGTGCTCTCGGTGCAGCTCCGAACCGGCCTGGTGAGCGGGATCGTCGTCTCCCAGGCCCAGGCCCAGCTCCAGGCGACTCAGGCCCAGCTCTCCAACAACCGCCGGGCGCGCGCGAATGCGGAGCACGCGCTCGCGATCCTGTGCGGCCGGCCCGCCTCGTCCTTCACGGTCGCGGCGAATGCGCTTCAGGACGTGTCGCCGCCGGTAGTCCCGGCGGGGCTGCCCGCACAGCTCCTCACTCGGCGTCCCGACGTGGCGGAGGCGGAGAAGAACGTCGTCGCGGCCAACGCGCAGATCGGGGTGGCCACCGCGGAGTTCTATCCGCGCTTCACGCTGACGGCATCGGCGGGCTTCAGCAGCCTCAACGCGGACATGCTCTTCACTTGGCAGAGCCGCGTCGCACAACTCCTGCCCAGCGTCTCGATTCCCCTGTTCCAGGGTGGCCGACTCCGCGCGAACCTGGACGCGACGAAGGCCCGCTACCGGCAAACCGTCTCGATCTACGTCGAGCAGGTGCTCGTGGCCTACGGAGACGTGGAGGACGCCCTCACCGATCTCCACTCCTACGGCGACCAGGTGGCAAGCCTGCGCACCGCCGTCGCGGAGTCCCAGAACTACCTCCGCCTGGCGCAGGTGCAGTATCGACAGGGGCTGGTCGACTACCTGCTGGTCCTCGACGCCGAGCGCACGCTGCTCGGGAACCAGCTGGCGCTGGCCCAGGCCGTCAACCTCCAGATGAACGCCAGCATCCGCCTGATCAAGGCCCTCGGCGGCGGGTGGAGTCCCTCCGAGGCGTAGGCGGGTCGCGCGGCCTAACCGAGCTGGATCAGCGTCGCCCCGTCCACGATCGTGTCAGTCACGGTAGGCCGAATGGAGTTGTTGATCGGGACAGGAGTCCGGCTGCCGGAGCGCCACGACCACGCCAAACCGGAAGGGCGACCTCGGGCTGCCGACCACGATTTCGTTCTCTCCGACGGCAAGTGGCCCGGTGGCGACGTGACGATGCCCGCCGATCTGCACCCCGTTCACGATGGTGCCGAGATAACTGCCACGATCACGCACTTGAACGCCGTCGGGCCCGCGCTCGATAGCGAAATGGTTCCTCGACACGTTGAATGGCTCGGTATCCGAGATCTGGAGATCATTGACTTCCACCGGCTGCGGTTCCCCCGCGACGGACAGGCGCCCAACGCGAAATGGCAGACGGGCGATTTCGAGGGTCCGAGCGGGACGGAAGATTGCCGCCGCCGCGGGCGTCAGCCCGAATAGCACGACCTCGAAGGCCCAGGCCTCCGGGGGCTCCACTGCGGGTGGCGACTGGACGCCGAGGACGTTGGCGGCGGGCAGTCGACCGAGGAGCATCCGCAGGTACCGGAAGCTGTCCTCGCGGGGCTGAGGCCGCAGGTCCAGTAGCTCGTTTCGCGTCGCGTGCTGAGCCGCCCGGCGAAGAGGGAAGGGCGGCCGTTCATCACCCGGTCCAATGTCGCCTCGATACATGGCAGCTCTCCTTGCCACAACATCGCCTATGCCATTTTGAGGGCCCCCGCAGGGGTTGGCGTCATTCGCCAACCTTCGGGCCCTCGGTCTTTCAGTCTTGTGACGTTCCCACGGTCTCCGGCGCTCCCGCCGCTGTCGCGCCCTTGCGGAAAAAACCGAGGCGAGCCGGCGGTGAGGCCATCTTCTGACCCGTTGGTGGCTTAGGTGGTGGCTCCGGGTTGGGGGCGGGATCTCCCCTTTCGGCCGATTCTTGTGGCTGCTCGTCGAGCATCAGCTGGGCCTGCCCGCACTCTGAGGAACGCGGCATGGCGCGGGGCCGCGCGCGATGCCAACGCCGCGAACCTAGCGGGCATCCCCGATCTCACCCGGCGCTAGGACCGACGGCAGCTCAGGGGCACCAACGCGATCCGCGAGGCGTTGCGAGTCTTAGGGGTTCCTCGAAGGTTGCCGACCCCGCTCTAGCGGCCAGGCAGAACACCCGGTCCCCCGTGTCGCGGCTCCGCCGTGCTCGCCTACTCGGGTGCGACCTCTGGACCCGATGCCGGGCGAGATGGCGGATGCGGCTCCCCGTGCGCGGCGGGCTGGGGCCGTCGACCCCTCCGCAGCCGCTCGCTCAGGCCCTCGAGAGCCACGTAGAACACCGGCACGAACGGGATGGCCAGTAGCGTCGAGGCCATCATCCCGCCGAACACCACGGTGCCGATGGCCTGCTGGCTGGCCGCGCCCGCTCCGGTGGCGACCACCAAGGGCACCACGCCGAGGATGAAGGCGAACGAGGTCATCACGATGGGCCGGAACCGGCGCCGGGTCGCTTCGACGGCGGCTTCGGCGATGGGCAGGCCGTCCCGGTTGTGGAGGTCGCGGGCGAATTCCACGATCAGGATCGCGTTCTTGCTCGCGAGCGCGATCATCAGGACCAGGCCGACCTGCGTGTACAGGTTGTTGTCGTAGCCGCGGCTCAGCTGCGCGAGGAGGACTCCCACGAGGGCGATGGGCACGACGAGGACGACCGCGGCGGGAGACGTCCAGCTCTCGTAGAGCGCGGCCAGCACCATGTAGACCAGGACGATGGAGAGCGCGTAGATGAGGTACGCCTGGTAGCCGACCTTCTTCTCCTGGTAGCTCGTCGAGGTCCAGTCGTACGCCATGCCCTCCGGCAGCGTCTGCGCGGCCAGCTGCTCCATGGTGTCGAGGGCCTGGCCGGAGCTGAAGCCCGGAGCGGCCGACCCGAAGATGGACGCCGCCGGATAGAGGTTGTAGCGGGTGACCAGCTCGGTGCCCTGCACCTGCCGGACCTGGATGAGGGCGTTCAACGGGACCATCTCTCCGTTCTGGTTCCTGACGTAGAGGTGTCGCAGGTCGTCGGCTTGCAGACGATAGGAGTTGTCGGCCTGGATGTAGACCTGGAACACCTGGTTGAACTTGTTGAAGAAGTTGACGAACGAGGAGCCCAGGTAGGCCTGCAGCGTGTCGAAGATGCTCTGCGGGAGCACTTGCAGGGATTCCGCCTTGGTCCGGTCGATGTTCAGGTACACCTGCGGGCTGCGCGTGCTGAAGGTCGCGGCGAGGCCACGCAGGCCCGGACTGGCGTTCCCCTTCTGGACGAGGTCGGCGGTGTTGCGCGAGAGCTCGCCCAGGCCGAGGCTCCGGCGGTCCTCCACCATCATCTGGAAGCCGCCGGTCTGGCCGAGACCGCGAATCGGTGGCGGGATCACCACGAAGGCCACCGCTTCCTGGATCGCGGACAGGTCGCGGTTGAGGCCGCCGACGATCCGATCCTGGGTCACCCCCTTGCCGCGCTCGCTCCAGTTCTTGTACACGATGAAGGTGGTGGAGACGTTCGGGACGTTGGCGAAGTCGAGGACCGAGAACCCGCCGATGGTCACCCATCCGGCCAGCCCGTCCGTCTTCTCGAGGAGCGCGGAGATCTTCTCCGCGACCACGCGAGACCGGGGCTGAGAGGCGCCCTCGGGCAGGATGGATACCAGGACGGCGTACCCCTGGTCCTCGGTGGGGAGGAACCCGGTGGGCTGGCGAGCGAAGCCCCAGGCGGTCGCCCCGACGATGAGGGCGAAGAGCACGATCATGAGCACCGTGTGCTTCACCATCCGGGCGACGACGCCCACGTAGACCCGGGTCACGCTCTCGAACGCCCGGTTGAACCCGCGGTAGAACCAGTTCGGCCGCTTGTCGCCGCGGGGCCGGAGCCACGTCGCGCACTGGACCGGCTTCAACGTGAGCGCGTTCAGCGCGCTGATGACCGCGGTCGCGGCGATGACGAGCGCGAACTGGCGGAAGATCTGCCCGGTGATGCCGGGCAGGAAGGCGGCGGGCAGGAAGACCGCGACCAGCGCCAGGGTGATGCCCATCACCGGGCCGGTGAGCTCTTCCATGGCCCGGATGGTCGCTTCCTTGGGCGGCATCCCCTGCTCGATGTAGTAGGAGCTGTTCTCCACGATGATGATGGCGTCGTCCACCACGATGCCGATGGCCAGGATCAAGGCGAAGAGGGTCATCAGGTTCACGGTGAAGCCGAGGCCGGCCATGGCGATGAAGGCGCCGATGATGGTGACCGGCACAGTGGTGGCGGGAACCAGCATGCCCCGGAAGTTCTGCAGGAACAGGAGGATGACCACGAGCACCAGCACGCCCGCGATCAACAGGGTGACGTAGACGGCGCGGATGGCTTCCCGGACGAAGAGCGTGGTGTCGTAGCGGATCGCGTACTTCATCCCGTCCGGGAACTGCTTGCTCATCTCGGCCATGGCCTTGTAGACGCGATCGGCGACCTGGATGGCGTTGGCGCCCGGCAGGGCGAACACCACGATCTGCGCCGCCTTGTGACCGGTGAATCGCGAGAAGTTGCTGTAGCTCTGCTGGCTCAGCTCCACCCGGCCGACGTCGCGCAGGCGGACGAGCTGGGGGGCGGTGCCGCTGGCCGAGGCCGACTTGATCGTGATCCCCTCGAACTGGCTCGCATCGGAGAGCCGGCCGAGGGCGTTGATCGTGAACTGGAAGGGCTGGTTCTCCGGGACCGGCGGGCCGCCGATCTGCCCGGCCACCACCTCGATGTTCTGCCCGCGGATGGCGGCCAGGACATCGGCGGTCGTGATCCCGAAGGTCTGCAGGCGCTTCGGGTCCAGCCAGACCCGCATGCTGTAGGGGCCGGCTCCGAATATCCGGATCTGGCCGACGCCCTGGATCCGGGCCAGGGGGTTCTGCACGTTGATGATCGCGTAGTTGGAGAAGAAGGTCTCGTCGTAGCGATCGTCGTCGGAGTAGAGGCTCGCCACCAGCAGGATGTTGGGGGAAACCTTGAGGATCGTGACGCCCTGCGCGGTGACGCCTCCCGGCAGCTGAGCGAGGGCGGTGTTGACGCGGTTCTGGACCAGGGCCAGCGAGGTGTCGAGGTCCGTTCCCACCTCGAAGGTGATGGTGAGGGCATACGAGCCGTCGCTCGCGCTCGTCGAGGACATGTAGATGGAGTTCTCGACGCCGTTGATCGCCTGCTCCATCGGCACCCCGATGGTCGCCGCCACGACCTCCGCGCTCGCTCCCGGATACCGCGTGCTCACCTGGATGGTCGGCGGCACGATCTCGGGATACTGGGCGACGGGCAGCCCGTAGAGGAACACCCCCCCGAGGATGAGGGTGACGAGGGCGATGACGTTCGCGAAGATCGGATGCTCGATGAAGAACTTGGAGATCACGGGGCCGCCTTCTTCTCCGGAGGCGAGGGACGGGCCTCCGGCCCGGGCGCGCCCTCTCGCTCGGGGGTGACCGGCCGGCCCGGCGCGGCCTTCAGCACGCCGTTGACGACGACCCACTCCCCGCCGGTGAGACCGGTGGCGATGACCCGCCGGCTCTCCACCGCGGCTCCGGTCGTGACGGGGCGGCGCTCCACCACGTTCTTGTCGTTCACCACCAGCAGATAGTCGCCCTGCTGGTCGTGCCCGACCGCGACCTCGGGAACCAGCAAGGCGCTGCGCTGCTCGAGCGGCACGCGCACCCGGGTGTAGAGGCCCGGCAGGATCTTGCCGTCCGCGTTGGGCAGGATGCCCCGCATCAGCAGGGTGCCGGTGGTGGTCGTCAGGTTGATCGCGGCGAAGTCGAGGTAGCCCTGGTGGGGATAGCCGTCCTCACTCGGCAGGCCAACCTGGACCGGCCACTTCCGCCCGTCCGTGGGGCCGGGGATTCCGCGCGTGACCTTGAGCAACCGCGCCAGGTCGAGATCGCTGATGTTGAAGTAGACGTAGATCGGGTCGATCTGGTTGATCTGGGCCAGAACCGTGCTGTTGCCTCCCGATCCGACGAGATTGCCGGGGTCCACCAGCCGCCGATCCATCCGGCCGTCGAACGGGGCGGTGACCAGGGTGTAGTCCAGGTTCAGCTTGGCCAGGTCTCGCTGGGCCTCGGCGGAGCGGAGGTTGGCCGCCGCGGTGTCCCGCTGGAAGAGCCAGTTTTCGACGTCGGACCTGGCGGCCGCGTTGTGCTGGATCAGGTTGGAATAGCGGGTCAGCTGGGATTCGGTCCACTGCAGCTGGGCCCGGTATTGTAAAATTGCGGCCTCGGCCTGCCGGAGGTTGTCCTCGTACGTGTTCTGCTGGATGACGAAGAGCGGCTGGCCCTTCCTGACCTGCTGCCCGTCCTGGAAGAGGACCTTCTCGAGATACCCCACGACCCGGGCGACCAGCTGAACCGTGTAGATGGCCTGGGTGTTCCCGGTGAGATCCAGGCTGTCGGTGACCGTCTGCTGCACGGGCTGGGCGACCGTCACCTTCGGGGGCGGGGGCGGTTGCGGCTTCGGCTGCTCCTTGCAGCCGGCCTGCAGGGCCATGAGGGCGGCGAGCACGAGCCAGCCGAGAACGCCTTTCGTCCGCACGGTCGTCACCAATCCGGAAGCCGGGGCCGCGACTGTGGCTCGCGGGAGGCCGGCAGGTTGTAGGTCGTGGGAGCCAGCAGGCTCCCCCAGTTCGTGCGCTGTCGCATCTCCGCCTTGATCTCGGCCGGCACGATGTCCTCGCCCTCCCGGATCTCCCAGCCGCCCCCCAGCGCCCGGTACACCCCGACGAGGCCCGTCGAGATGTTGCCGAGCGTGCTGGCCAGGTTGTCCTGCTGGGTCAGGAGCGTCTGCTGAGTGGTCAGGACGGTGGTGAAGTCGGTCACGCCTTCCCGGTACTGCAGGACGGCCAGGTCGACCGCCGACCGGCTGGCGGTGACGCTCTTGGCCAGGAGATCGGCCCGGTCCTGCGAGCGGAAGAAGGCGGAGAGGTTGTCCTCCACGTCCTGCTGGGCCGAGAGGACCGATCGCTGATATGCCAACAGGAGCTGCTGGAAGTTCGCGTCCTGCACGCGGACGTTGTTGGTGATCTGGCCGTAGTTGAGGATGTTCCACTGCACGGAGGGACCGATCTGGACCTGGCGGCTGCCCCAGCGGAACATGTCGCTGAGCCTGAAGGTCCCCAGATCGGTCGAGAGGAGGACCAGTTGGCCGATCAGGGAGAAGGCGGGGAGGAGGTCGGCCTTGGCCACTCCGATCTGGGCCGACTGGGCGACCGCCTGGAGCTCGGCGCTGCGGATGTCCGGCCGGCGGCGCAGCAGATCGGCCGGGATGCCCACGATGACCTGGGGCGGCGAGACCGGGATCGCGGACGGGCCGTCCAGCAGATCACCGAGGTCGTTCGGGGCCATGCCGAGCAGCACGGCGAGAGCATCCCGCGCCTGGCGGCGCTGCGTCTCGAGGGTCGGCAGCGTCGCCTGAGTGTTCAGGAGCACGGTCCGGGCCTGCTCCAGGTCGAGCTGGGTCACGGTGCCGTACTTGAACCGGGCCTCGACGATCTCCAGGGTCTGCTGCTGGATCTCGATGTTCTCCTGGGCGATGCGGATGCGCTCCTCGGCGGTCCGGAGCGCGATGTAGTTGTTGGCCACGTCCGCGGTCAGGGTGACGAGGGTGTTGTCGTAGTCCGCGAGGGTCGCGAGCAGGCTGGCGTCGGCCGATTGGATCCCGCGCCGGATCCGTCCCCAGAAGTCGAGCTCCCAGCTCGCCTGCGCCCCGATCGTCGACTGCAAGTACTCGATGCCGCCGCCGCCCTTGAAGAAAGCGGCGGTGGCGGCTCGATCGCTCGTGCGGTTGTACTGGACGGTCCCGATCGCCTGCTGCGTCTGCGGGAAGATCTCGCCGACCGCGATGCCCAGCTGGGCGCGTGCCTGAAGGACCTTCACCCCGGCCTGCTGGAGCGTGAGGTTGTCCCGGTAGGCCCGCGCGATGAGGCGGTCCAGGACCGGATCGTTGAAGGCCTTCCACCAATCCCGATAGTTGGTCTGCTCAGCGCTGAGACGCGGGTCCGCGCTCTCCCCGAAGCTCGGTGACACGGAGACCTTGGGCCGCTGGTAGTTCGGCCCGACCATGCATCCGGCGAAGGCCAGGAGCACGGGCAGCAGCAAGACGAGCCGCGATCGGATCGATCTGCTCAACTTGTGGTCTGTCGAATGGCCATGTCGTCTCGTGTCCGTGACAACGCAGCATAGGGGATCGGCGGGAAGGTCGCAAGGCGACGTGTCATCTCGTGGCCCCCCGGGATGGTTGACTCCCCTGCCGAAAGTCTCCAAAATGCGCCTCGTGTCGACCCTCAGGTGGGGCCAGGCCGCGCCCGAGTTCGAGCTGCCCAGCACCGAGGGGCGGCCGATCTCGCTCCGGGAGTTCCGCGGGCGCGACGTCGTCCTCGGCTTCTACTGCTACGACTGGGGCGGCATCTGAACCCCGGAGCTCACCGGCCTGGGCCAGGCCGCGGGCGAGTTCACGAAGCGAGGCGCGGTGATCCTCGGGATCAGCGGCGACAGCCCGTTCTGCCACACCGCCTTCCACAAGGCGCACCCGTTCCCGTTCCCCCTGCTGAGCGACGTGCACCGCTCGGTGATCACCGCCTACGGCGTGCACGACGTCGACCGCAACGTGGCCTATCGCTCCACGTTCGTGGTGGACCGCGACGGGATCCTGCGCTGGGGCCAGGCGGGTGATCGTCAGATGGTACGCGACGGCAACGAGGTCCTGCGCGTGCTGGACCTGATCAGCTCCCTGCGGCAGCAGAGCTCCTGAGGAGGCAGCCATGTCCTTCCCCCTGTCGGTCGCCACCCCGTCCTCGCTCGGCCTCGACGTCCCCGCGCTCGACCGGCTGCAGGAGCTCATCACGCGGCACCTCGCGGAGGGCCGTTACCCGGGCGCCCAGATCGCGCTGGCGCGCGACGGCAAGCTCGCGCTGTTCCGCACCTTCGGCGACGCGCGCCTGGATCCGGCGCGGGTGCCCGCCCGCGAGGACTCGCTCTGGCTCCTCTACTCCAACACCAAGGTGATCACCGCGAGCGCGCTCTGGGTGCTGGCCGAGCAGGGGGCGTTGCGCTTCACCGACCGGGTGGCCGAGCACGTGCCGGGCTTCGAGGCCAACGGCAAGGGTGACATCACGATCATCCAGCTGCTGAGCCACCAGGGCGGCTTCCCCAACGCCGACGTCCCGAAGGCGGCGTGGGAGGACCACGAGCTGCTCCGCCGCGCGGTCTCGGGGTTCACGCTCGAGTGGACACCGGGCTCCCGCGTGTACTACCACGGCCGCGCCGCCCACTGGGTGGCCGCGGTGCTGATCGAGGCGCTCACCAAGACCGACTACCGCGCCTTCATCCGCGAGCAGGTGATCGAGCCCCTCGGGCTGGGCGACGAGCTGTTCGTCGGGCTGCCGGACGCGCGGCACGAGCGCGCCGCCGACATGCACGAGCCGGCCGCGTCCGGCGCCGGCCAGGTCAAGCGCGCCGAGGAGAACAACCCCGAGTTCCGACGCGCCGGCACCCC
>Ga0207665_10002507_pt1 | contig 12351 bp, 13 predicted proteins | sample LARL112metaG_FD_184351 | JGI IMG/M metagenome (GOLD analysis project Ga0207665, IMG submission 184351) | Corn, switchgrass and miscanthus rhizosphere microbial communities from Kellogg Biological Station, Michigan, USA - LAR L11-2 metaG... | ecosystem: Host-associated > Plants > Roots >...
CCAGCTGCGCGGCACCTGCCTGGCTGTCTGGGATGACCTGCTGCCCCCGGTCCCGCGCAGCCAGCGTGACGCCGACGCCGCGGCCGTCGCCCAGGCCCTGGCCACCAGCTACGGCGGCACCCCCACCTGACCCGTCCGGCCAGGACCGCGAATGTGGACGCTAGCCGTCGTCCGAACAGCACCCAGCGACCACATTTAAGCCGCGCCCCCCGCGCCAGAGCCGTGCCCCCCGCGCCTGAGCCGTGCCCCCCGCGCCGGCCCGCGTGCGGAGTCAGCTGGCCACGGCGAGGACGAGCAGGACCGCGGCGGTGCCCAGCTCGATGATCGCGCCGAACACGTCGCCGGTCAGGCCGCCGAGCTGCCGCCGGGCGACCCGGGTGAGCAGACCGCCCGCCGCCAGCCCGGCCCCCGCGGCGCCCACCCCGGCCAGCGCCCCCGGCCCACCCCGCACGGCCCAGCCGCCCGCCGCCGCCGCGCCCAGCAGCAGCGCCGCGGTCACCAGCCGGCCGCCCAGGCTGGTCCGCCCGGCCACCAGCGCGCCGAACCCGCCAGGCCGCGCGGCCGGCGCCCCGGTGGCCAGCACCACCCCGGCCCGCCCGGTCACCACGGCCAGTACCAGCGCCGTCGCCCCGGCCAGCCCGCGCGGCACCGCCGCCAGCGCGGTCACCTGGATGAGCAGCACCAGTACCAGCGACGCCACGCCCAGCGGCCCGGTGTCGGACCGGCGCATGATTTCCAGCGCGCCGGCCGCTGGCCGGCGGCTGCCCAGCCCGTCCGCGGTGTCGGCCAGCCCGTCGAGATGCAGGCCACCGGTCAGCAGGCCGAGCAGCGCGAGCGCGACCGCCGCACCGAGCAGCTGACGATACGGCGACGCCCCATTTCCCTGAACGAGAACCATCGCCCCGGCCGCCACCACGCCCAGCAGCAGCCCCACGGCCGGCAGCCAGTACACGGCCCGGGCCGCCACGCCTTCATCGAGGTCCGGCCCGCCGCCCACCGGGATGACGGTGAACAGGCTCAGCGCGACGCGCCATGGCTGGCCGCGGGCCCCGGCCCCGGGAGAGCCGGCCTGCTGGGTCATTTCAGCCGCTGCGCGATCCCCGCCGTGCACAGGAAAACCTGCTCGCACTCGGCGGCGATGCGCGCGTTCAGCGCGCCCAGCTCGTCGCGGAACCGCACCCCGGAGACGGTGGCCGGGACCACCCCGGAGCCGACCTCGTTGCTGACCGCGATCACGTGCCTGCGGGTCCCCCGCCAGGCGGTGAGCAGGGAGTCCACCCGGCGGCCCAGTTCCTCGTCCGACCCGGGCCGGCCGTCCCACAGCCCGTAGCTCTCCATCAGCCGGGCCAGCCAGGTGGACAGACAGTCCACCAGGACCGGTGTGTCCGGGTGCCCGGCGGGGGCGCCCGGCGGGACGAGCACCTTCTCTACGTCGAGCGTTTCCAGCGTGGTCCAGGTGGCCGGGCGGCGGTTGCGGTGGGCGCGGATCCGGGCGGCCCAGTCCGGGTCGGTGCCGTCCGGCGGGGCACCGGTGGCCACGTACTCCACCCGCGGGTAGCTGGCCAGCAGGCGTTCCGCGGTCACCGACTTGCCCGACCGGGCCCCGCCCAGAATCAGGGTCCGGTGCGTCTTGCCGCGGCGCGGCTGGTCAGCGCGGCCCCGGGTGACCATCATTCCTTCTCACCCGACACGCCCGCACTGTCGAACGTGGCCACCTCGCGGAGCACCCGGGCGGCGGCCGTCACCACCGGGAGCGCGAGCACGGCCCCCGACCCCTCGCCCAGCCGCAGGCCCAGGTCGAGCAGGGGCCGCAGGCCGAGCGCGTCCAGCGCCCGGCGGGCCCCCGGTTCGGTGGACAGATGCCCGGCCAGCAGGCCGGCCACCGCGTCCGGGGCCAGCGCCCGCGCGGCCAGCGCGGCCGCGCAGGCGATGACGCCGTCCAGCACCACCGGCACCCGCAGCGCCGCACCGCCCAGGATGAACCCGGCCAGCGCGGCGTGCTCCAGGCCGCCCACCGCGGCCAGCACGCCCAGCGGGTCGGCCGGGTCCGGCTGATGCCGGTCCAGGGCCCGGCGCACCACCTCCACCTTGCGCTGCCAGGTCGGGTCGTCGATGCCGGTGCCCCGCCCGGTGACCTGCTCCGGGTCCGCCCCGGTGAACGCGGCGATCAGGGCCGCGGACGCGGTCGTGTTGGCGATCCCCATGTCCCCGGTCAGCAGGCAGTTGTGGCCCGCGGCGACCAGATCCCGGGCGGTCTCGATGCCCACCTCGACGGCCCGCTCGGCTTCGGCCCGGCTCATCGCCGGGCCGGCCGTCATGTCCGCGGTGCCCGGCCGGATCTTGCGCGGCAGCAGCCCGGGCGCGGCCGGCAGGTCGGCGGCCACCCCCACGTCCACCACGCACACGTCCGCCCCGGCCTGCGCGGCGATCGCGTTCACCACCGCCCCGGAGGCCAGGAAGTTGGCCACCATCTGCGCGGTGACCTCCTGGGGCCAGGGGGTGACGCCCTGCGCGTGAACGCCGTGATCGGCGGCGAACACCGCGACCACGGCCGGCTCGGGCAGCGGCGGCGGGCATTCCCCGGCCAGCCCGGCCAGCTGCACCGACACGTCCTCGAGCACGCCGAGCGAGCCGGCCGGCTTGGTCAGCGCCTGCTGCCGGTCCCGGGCCTGGCTGACCGCCTCGGCGTCGAGCGGGCCGATCGCGGACGTGGTGTCGGCCAGCAGGCTCACCGGCGGCGCGCCGGGCAGCCCGCGGCGGCCCCACTGGCCGTCGTGCACCGCCCAGGCCAGCGGCCGCCGCCGGGCCCACCCGCTGAGCACGAGTTCCGGTGCGGGCGGGAACTCCTCGACGTGGCCAAGGCACAGGTAGGCGATCACGTCCAGGTGGGCGGGCAGGCCGAGAGTTCCGGCCAGTTCCCGCTCGTCGAAGAAGCTGACCCAGCCCACGCCGAGGCCCTCGGCCCGGGCGGCCAGCCACAGATTCTGCACCGCACACGCCGCCGAGTAGGCGGCCACCTGGGGCTGCGCGTGCCGGCCCAGGACGTGGCGGCCGCCGCGGGTGGGATCGCAGGTGACCACGATGTTCACCGGGGTATCCAGGATGGCCTCGACCTTGAGCGCGCGGAACGCCCGGGCCCGCGGGCCGGGCAGCCCGGCGGCAAACACCTCCTGCTGCGCCTGGGCCAGGCGCTGCACGCGCTGCCGGACCTCCCGGTCGCGCAGCAGGATGAAGTCCCATGGCTGGCTGAGCCCGACGCTGGGCCCCTGGTGCGCGGCGCTGAGCACCCGGGTGAGCACCTCGTCATCGACCGGGCCGGGGCGGAACCCGGTGCGCACGTCCCGGCGCTGCGCCACCACCCGGTACAGCGCGTCAACGTCCGCTGGTGGCAGCGCGTGCCCACTATCCGTCATTGCCCCTCCTGACCTGCAGCACCGCCGCGAGCAGCGCGGCGAGCAGCACCGCCGCCGCGCTGACCAGCCGGGACAGCCTAGCCGCCCGGGTCACGTCGGCCGCGGCCGGCGGCCGGCCGTCACCCAGCAGGCCGCGCTGCTCCACCCGGCCCTGGTAGCTGTTCGTGCCGCCGAGCCGGACGCCGAGCGCACCGGCGAACGCGGCCTCACACCGGCCCGCGTTCGGGCTGGGATGCTGGTGGCCGTCCCGGCGCAGGGTGCGCAGGGCGGGCCTGGCGCGCCCGCCCACGGTGGGCGCCAGGAGCCCGGCCAGCAGCCCGGTGACGCGCGCCGGGATCAGGTTGGCCGCGTCGTCCAGCCGCGCGGCGGCCCAGCCGAACCGCTGGTAGCGCGGGCTGCGGTGGCCGATCATCGCGTCCAGTGTGTTCACCGCGCGGTAGCCGAGCAGGCCGGGCAGGCCGAACGCGGCCCCCCACAGCAGCGGAGCGACCACCGCGTCGGAGGTGTTCTCGGCCACCGACTCGACCGCCGCCCGGGCCAGCCCGGCGGCGTCCAGCGACCCGGGATCGCGCCCGCACAGCGCGGGCAGCACCTCGCGGGCGGCGGGCACGTCGCCCGCCTCCAGGGCCCGGCCCAGGGCCAGTGCCTCCCGGCGCAGGCTGGTCCCGCCGAGCACGGCCCAGCTGGCCAGCGCGGTCACGGCCGCGGCGGCGACGGGATGGCCGCGGGTCAGCCGCCCGGTGGCCAGCCCGGCCGTGGTGACCGGCAGCAGGCACACGGCCAGGTACGCCGCGCCCCGGCCGCGGCTGTCCGCCCACAGCCGGGCCTCGGCCTGCCCGGCGAGAGAGCCGAACGCTGCGACCGGGTGCCGGCGGCGCGGGTCGGCCAGCGCGGCGTCCAGCGCGGCCCCCAGCAGCAGCCCGGCGGCCCGGCCCGAGCGCAATCGGATCACCCGCCGAGCCTACTGTTTTGCCTGGGCGGCGGCGGGTAGCCCGCAATCATGAACAGCCCGAGGGGCACCGAAACGGCACAGCCGGATACCGGCCGGGCCGAGACCGGGGCCGAGCGGGACGACCGCAACCTGATGGAGCTGCTCCAGGAACTCCGGGTCGCCGGGCTGGGTGTGCAGGTGCTGTTCGGGTTCCTGCTGTCCCTGCCGTTCACCAGCCGGTTCACCAAGCTGCACCCGCCCCAGCGCGATCTGTACCTGGCCTGCCTGATGCTCACCGCGCTCTCCACGGTGCTGCTGCTCGGCCCGGTCGCCTACCACCGGCTGGTCTTTCGCCGTCAGCTGAAAGAGGGACTGGTCCAGGCGGCCAATCTGATGGCGATCGCCGGCCTGGTCACGGTGGCGCTCGCGGTGTGCACGGCGGTGCTGCTGCTGTTCAGCTTCGTGGCCGGGCCCGCGCTGGCCATCGTGGTCACCGCCCTGCTGGCAGGCGCTTTCGTGGCCTTGTGGTTCGTGCTGCCGCTGGCCCGGCATGGCACTCAGGGCAAGGACGGGTAGCCAGCCGCGGCCCGGCAGGCAGGCGCCGGCTACCGCCGGGCCGGCCGCCCCGGCTCCGCGCGGACCCGCCGCAAGTGACATGGCACACAATCGGGTCTTTACCATGGGGACATGCAGTGGCCTACCCGCGAAGCTGAGCCCCGCCAGGTGCGCCCGTGACCACGCCCGAGCCCGAGGCGGGCCGTACCGCGATCCTGACCGTGGATGACGATCCCGGGGTGTCCCGGGCCATCGCCCGTGACCTGCGGCATCGGTACGGCGAGCAGCACCGCATCGTCCGCGCTGAGTCCGGCCAGGCGGCCCTGGACGCGCTCAAGGAAATGCGATTGCGCGGCGACGAGGTGGCGGTCATCCTCGCCGACTACCGGATGCCGGAGATGAACGGCATCGAATTCCTCGAAGAGGCGATGAAGACGTATCCGGCCGCACACCGGGTGCTGCTCACCGCGTACGCCGACACCGGTGCCGCGATCGACGCGATCAACGTGGTCGATCTCGACTACTACCTGCTCAAGCCGTGGGACCCGCCGGAAGAGAAGCTGTACCCGGTGATCGACGCCGAGCTGGCCGCCTGGCAGGCGGAGGACCGCAAGCCGGTGCGCGAGACCAAGGTGGTCGGCCACCGCTGGTCGGTCCGGTCCACCGAGGTGCGCGAGTTCCTGGCCCGCAACCAGGTCGGCTACAAGTGGTTCCCGTCGGACGAGCCGGACGGGCAGCGGCTGCTGGCCGCGGCCGGCGCGGACGGGCTCACCCTGCCCGTGGTCATCACGCCGGATGGCACCACGATGATCGCGCCGAGCGACACCGAGCTGGCCGCCCGGGTCGGCCTGAGCACCACGCCGGCCAAGGACTTCTATGACCTGGTCGTGGTCGGCGGCGGCCCGGCCGGGCTGGGCGCCGCGGTGTACGGGGCGTCCGAGGGGCTGAAGACCGTGCTGATCGAGCGGACCGCAACCGGCGGCCAGGCCGGGCAGAGCTCGCGGATCGAGAACTACCTCGGCTTCCCCGACGGGGTGTCCGGGGCGCAGCTCACTACCCGGGCCCGGATGCAGGCCAGCAAGTTCGGCGCCGAGGTGCTGACCACCCGCGAGGTGGTCGGCCTGGACGTGAAGGGCTCCGCGCGCGGCGTGCGGTTCGCCGACGGCGGCTCGCTGGACGCGCACACCGTCATCCTGGCCACCGGGGTGTCCTACCGGCAGCTGGCCGCGCCCGGCCTGGACGAGCTGACCGGCCGCGGGGTGTACTACGGGTCGGCGCTCACCGAGGCGTCCGCCTGCGTCGGCCAGGACATCTACATCGTCGGCGGCGCCAACTCGGCCGGCCAGGCCGCGGTGTACCTGTCCCAGCATGCGAAGTCGGTGACGCTGCTGGTCCGCGGGTCGTCGCTGGAACGGTCGATGTCCTACTACCTGATCCAGCAGATCGGCCGGGTCGAGAACATCAGCGTCCGCACCTGTACCGAGGTGACCGCCGCGCACGGCGACGATCACCTGGAGCACCTGACGCTGCGCGACACCGCGAACGGCGGCACCGAAACAGTCGACGCGCAGATGCTGTTCGTGTTCATCGGCGCGGCGCCGCTCACCGACTGGCTGGACGGCGTGGTGGTCAGGGACAACCGCGGCTTCGTGGTGGCCGGCCCGGACCTGGCCCCGGCCGGGGACCAGCCGCCCGGCTGGGACCTCGAGCGGGCCCCATACCACCTGGAGACCAGCGTCCCCGGCGTGTTCGTGGCCGGTGACGCGCGGGCCGAATCGGCCAAGCGGGTCGCCTCCGCGGTCGGCGAAGGCGCGATGGCCGTCATGCTGGTGCACCGTTATTTGGAGAGACTATGAGCACCCAGCCCCAGCAGGCACCCAGCAGCGCCCGGCAGACACTGCCGTGCGACGTCGGGGAGCTGCGCTCCCTGTTCCTGTTCGAGAAGCTGACCGACGACCAGCTGGCCTGGCTGTGCCGGGAGGGCCGGGTGGAAGTCTTCGATCCCGGTCCGGTGTACAGCGAGGGCGACCCGGCGACCTGCTTCTACGTGCTCATCGAGGGCACCCTGGTGATGTCGCGGCGGATCGGCGGCGACAACGTCGAGGTGAACCGGTCGTCCAGCCGGGGGGTCTACACCGGGGCGTTCCGCTCCTACCTGGGTGACCGGGTCCCGCAGATCTACGACAGCTCGGTGCGGGTGACCGAGCCGTCCCGGTTCTACGTGCTCGACGCGGACAAGTTCGCGGCAATGATGCGGGACTGGTTCCCGATGGCCGTGCACATGCTGGAGGGCCTGTTCTTCGGGATCAAGAACATCCAGCAGACGGTGGGCCAGCGGGAACGGCTGCTGGCGCTCGGCTCGCTGACCGCCGGGCTGACCCACGAGCTGAACAACCCGGCGGCCGCGGCCGTGCGGGCCACCTCCTCGCTGCGTGACCGGGTGGCCGGCATGCGGCACAAGCTGAGCATGATCGCGTCCGGGCCGTTCGACCGGGACTGCCTGGAGACGCTGGTCCGGCTGCAGGAGGAGGCGGCGGAGCGGGTGTCCAAGGCCACGGAGCTGAGCCCGATGGAGGCGTCGGACCGTGAGGACGTCGTCGGCGACTGGCTGGAATCGCACGGCATCGCGGGCGGCTGGGATCTCGCCCCCACGTTCGTGCAGGCTGGCCTGGACTCCGGCTGGCTGGACCAGGTGGCGGCCGTCGTGCAGGACGGCACGCTGGAGTCCTCGATCCGCTGGCTGAACTACACGGTCGAGACCGAGCTGCTGATGAACGAGATCGAGGACTCCACCAACCGGATCTCCTCGCTGGTCAACGCGGCCCGGCAGTACTCGCAGCTGGACCGGGCGCCGTTCCAGGTCGTCGACGTGCACGAACTGCTGAAGAGCACGCTGATGATGCTCGGCGGCAAGCTCGGGGACGACGTCAAGGTGGTCAAGGACTTCGACCGCAGCCTGCCGCCGATCCCGGCCTACCCGGCAGAGCTGAACCAGGTATGGACCAACCTCATCGACAACGCGGTGTCCGCGATGGGCGGGCATGGCACGCTCACCGTGCGCACCGCGCGGGACGACGACATGGTCCTGGTGGAGATCGGCGACACCGGCCCGGGCGTGCCGCGGGAGATCCAGCGCCGGATCTTCGAGCCGTTCTTCACCACCAAGCCGGTAGGTGAGGGCACCGGCCTCGGGCTGGACATTTCCTGGCGGATCGTGGTCGGCCGGCATCACGGCGACCTGAAGGTGGAATCGGAGCCCGGCAACACCAGGTTCCAGGTCCGGCTCCCGCTGACCGCTACCCACGAGGAGGGGTGAATGGCTGGCATACCCGGCATCAACCCGGACGCCCCGCCCAGCGGCACGGGCTGCCAGGAGTGCGAGAAAGAGGGCGGCTGGTGGTTCCACCTGCGGCGGTGCGCCGAGTGCGGGCACATCGGCTGCTGTGACAGCTCGCCGTCCCAGCACGCGATGGGTCATTCCGCCGCCACCGGGCACCCGCTGATCCGCAGCTTCGAGCCGGGTGAGACCTGGTTCTGGAGTTACCCGGACGAGGAGTTCTACGACGGCCCGGAGCTGGCCCCGCCCGAGCACCACCCGCTCGATCAGACGGTGCCCGGCCCGGCCGACCGGGTCCCCCGGGACTGGCAGCGCCACCTGCACTAAGGCGGAGCGCGCCGGAGCCGGTAAACCGGGCCATGGCAAGCTAGGCGCATGGGTATCGTTTCTCCCGGGTTCTCCGGTCGCCGGCGGGCCGGTGCCGAGCACCTGCCACCAGGCCAGTACCTAGTCACCGATTTCCCGGTGCTGTCGGCCGGGCCCACCCCGAAGGTGGACACCGGCAGCTGGCAGTTCCGGATCACCACCGAGACCGGGCAGGTCCAGACCTGGGACTGGGCCGCCTTCCAGGCGCTGCCCAACGAGGACATCACGGTGGACATCCACTGTGTGACCAAGTGGTCCAAGCTGCACACCGGCTGGCGCGGGGTGTCCCTGGACACGCTGCTGGCACAGGCCGAGACCAGTGCCCAGTACGCGCTGGCGCACAGCTACGGCGGCTACACCACGAACCTGCCGCTGGAAGACCTGCGGGACGGGCAGGCCTGGATCGCCTACGAGTTCGATGGCGAGCCGCTGGACCCCGAGCACGGCGGCCCGGCCCGGCTGCTGGTCCCGCACCTGTACTTCTGGAAGTCAGCCAAGTGGGTGCAGGCTATCGACCTGCGCGAGGATGACGAGCCAGGGTTCTGGGAAAGCCTCGGCTATCACAACTACGGAGACCCATGGCGCGAGCAGCGGTACTGGGGCGACTGATCTGGCAGGTCGGCACGGTCGCGGAGATCAGGGACGAAACCGCGGCGGCCCGGACCATCACCGTGGACCTGCCGGACTGGCCCGGGCACGAGCCCGGGCAGCACGTGGACGTGCGGCTGACCGCGCCGGACGGTTACTCAGCCCAGCGGTCCTACTCGATCGCCTCGGCCCCGGGCGGCAAGCGGCTGGAGCTGACCGTGCAGCGGCTGGACGACGGTGAGGTGTCTCCGTACCTGACCCAGGTGCTGGAGACGGGCTACCCGCTGGAGCTGCGCGGGCCGATCGGCGGCTGGTTCGTCTGGGATCCGGCCAGCACCGGGCCGGTGCTGCTGGTGGCCGGGGGCAGCGGTGTGGTGCCGCTGATGTCCATGATCCGCACCCGCGACATGACCGGCAGCACCGCGCCGTTCCGGCTGCTTTACTCGGTCCGCACGCCGGAGGCGGCGTTTTACCCAGCCGAACTGGCCCGGCGCGCGAAGGCCCGGGCTGGCCTGGACGTCAGCTACGTCTATACCCGCACGGCGCCGCCCGGTTCGCCGCTCCCCCCCGGCCGGATCAGCGCCAGTGTGCTCGCGGCCGCCGGGGTGACCTTCGCCGGGCCGGCCTCGGCCGGCTACTCGCGCGATGCTCCCCCGGCCGTGTTCATCTGCGGCCCGACCAGCTTCGTGGAAGCTGCCGCCAACCTGCTGCTGCAGGCGGGTCACGACTCCCGCATGATCAAGACCGAACGATTCGGACCCTCCGGAGGCTAACTGTGATCGCTCCCCTGGACGGGAATGTCCTGGCCGGCCCGCTTGGCGAGCTGTTCGCCGTGGATATCACCAGCGCGATGGGCCAGTGCGCCTCGTGCGGCGCCCGGAACCCGATGGCGATGGCCCGGGTCTACGTGGACGCGCCCGGGATGGTGGCCCGCTGCCGGTCGTGTGACGCGGTGATCGTCCGGCTGGTCCGCTCGGCCGGCCAGGCCTGGCTGGACATGCAGGGCATCAGCTCGCTGCAGCTGCGCATGCCCAGTGAGTGAGCCGGTCCCACCGATGAGCGATCTCCCCGAGCCGGCCAGCCGCCACCACCTGCGGGTGTCCGACGCCGACCGGGAACAGACCGCCGAGGTGCTGCGCACGGCGGCCGGGGACGGCCGGATCACCTTCGACGAACTGGATGAGCGGCTGTCCGCCGCCTACGGGGCCAAGACCTACGGGGATCTGGCCCGGGTCACCGCGGACCTGCCCGGACCCGGCCTGGAACCACCATCCCCGGTCGCCCCGGTGCCGGGCACCTTCCCGGCCGCGCGGATCGGTGGCACCCCGGGCGCCGGGGTGTCCATCGCGGTGATGAGCGGGGTGGAACGGTCCGGGCCCTGGGTGCTGCCGCCCCGGCACTCTGTGTTCGCGATGATGGGCGGGGTCCAGCTGGACCTGCGGGAAGCCCGGTTCAGCCAGCGCGAGATCACCATCGACGTGGTCACGATCATGGGCGGCGTGGACATCCTGGTGGGCCATGACATCGAGGTGGACGTGTCCGGCTTCGGGTTCATGGGCGCCTTCGACCACCGGGCGGCCGGTCCCGGCGTGCCCGGCGCGCCGCGGGTCCGGGTGGTCGGGTTCGCCCTGATGGGCGGGGTCAACGTGCAGCGCCGCGGGCCGAAGAAGCAGAAAAAGCGCAAGCAGCAGGACCTGGGCGGCCAGCGCGGGGCCGGCCGGGAACTGAGTGACCAGCCCGCGGCCCGCCGGGAACTGAGCGACCAGCCCGCAGCCGGCCGGGAGGCAGACGCCCCCGACGGCGATGTGATCTAGCAGACATTCTGCGCCGGGCATAACCGGAGGGTCGGTCCGGTTGCCCCGGATGGGCCCGCGGGAAAGGCCGCAGGCCCGACGAGACGGGAATGGCACTCGACCAGTGCCCGCCCCGGCCCGCCGTAAGGAAACGGCTGGCGCTGCCATAAGCAGCGTCAAGGAGGTACTCGTCATGAAGCTCAGCCTGCGGTTCGCGCTGGACAATCTTTTCGTTATCGGCGCGGCGTTCCTGGCTGTTTCAGCAGTGGCATTCTCGGCGTCGGTGGCGGGCTGGCTGGCGTTCGGCGTGTCCACTGTCTTCACTGTGCTGGCCGGGGCGAGCGTCGCCACGATGCGCCGCCGCAGTCAGCGGATCGGGCACGGCCTGATCGGCCTGGTGGCCCTGTGGTCCCTGATCGCGGCGCTCATCTTCACCGGTAACCTGCTCGGCTGGCTGGTGCTGGCCGACGCGATCGCGCTGGGTGTGTTCGCGCTGGCCGATCTGACCGCGCACGAGGTCGCCTCGGAGTCGGTGGTGCACCGGCTGGAAGTCACCGGGGACCTGCGCGGCAGCGACACCGCCGCCGGGCGGATCGCGGCCTGATCATCCCTTATTTCCCCTGATTACCCGTGCGCAAGCGGGGACGGCTTCCGGGCCGTCCCCGCTTCCTGTTATCCGGGCAATGGGCAATTCCGGCGCCGCCGAATAGCCCCGCCCGGCGGCGGCGGGCGACATAATTGGGGCGGCAGGTGAGCGAGGCGGTACCAGCGGGACCCGTGCCAGCCGGATGCGGTGCCAGCCGGATGCGGTGCCAGCCGGATGCGGTGCCAGCCGGATGCGGTGCCAGCCGGACACGGTGCCAGCCGGACACGGTGCCAGCCGGACGCGGTGCCAGGGAGACACGGTGCCAGTTAGCGCGGTACCAGTTAGCGCGGTGCCAGCGGGACCAGGCCTAACCGGGGCGGGAGCAGATCATGACCAGTGATCCCTTTGTGCTATTGCCGGGCAGCGAGCGGACCGCGCTGCCGTCGGCGGCGGACGCGGGGCCGGTGGACGGCGCGCAGCGGATCGAGATCACGCTGATCATCCGCCGCCGCGCACCGCTGCCCCGGGCACTGGTCGAGGGACCGGCCACGATAAGCCGGGACGAACTCGCCGAGCAGCACGGCATCGACCCGGCCGACATGGAGTCGCTGCGTGCCGCGCTGGCCGCCCGCGGCCTGGCCATCACCGAGGCCGACACCGGCGCGCGGCGGGTGAAGGTGGCCGGGACGCTGGCCAGCCTGTCCCAGACCTTCGGCGCTGAGCTGCGGCTGGCCCGCAGCCCGCACCCGGTGGCCGGGCAGCCGCCGGTCGTGCACCGGTAC
>Ga0207665_10002508_pt1 | contig 12346 bp, 14 predicted proteins | sample LARL112metaG_FD_184351 | JGI IMG/M metagenome (GOLD analysis project Ga0207665, IMG submission 184351) | Corn, switchgrass and miscanthus rhizosphere microbial communities from Kellogg Biological Station, Michigan, USA - LAR L11-2 metaG... | ecosystem: Host-associated > Plants > Roots >...
CGCCCTGGTCTTCGACAACCGCTGCTTCGGCGCGAGCGACGGGGAGCCACGCCAGGAGATCGACCCGTGGGCGCAGGTCCGCGACTACCGGCACGCCATCACCTACCTGCACACGGTGCCCGAGGTGGACCCGGCCCGGATCGGGATCTGGGGCAGCAGCTACTCCGGCGGCCACGTCCTGGTCGTGGCCGCGATCGACCGCCGGGTCAAGGCGGTGGTGAGCCAGGTGCCGCTGATCAGCGGGCACGCCAACCTGCGCGCCCTGGTCCGGGCCGACTTCATCGCCGGGTTCCGCGAGATGTTCGACGCCGACCGGCTGGCCCGCTTCCAGGGCAAGCCGCCGGTCATGGTGCCGGTAGTCGACAAGGACCCGCTGGCGGCGTCGGCGCTGCCGACCCCGGACTCGTGGGAGTGGTTCTCCAGCACCGGGGAGACCCGCGCCCCGTCCTGGCGCAACGAGGTGACGCTGCGCAGCGTGGAGATGTTCACCGAGTACGAGCCGGGCGTCTACCTGCCGTGGATCAGCCCGACGCCGCTGCTGCTGCTGGTCGCGGTGGGCGATCACCTGGTGCCGTCGGAGCTCGCCATCGCGGCGTTCGACACGGCGCACCAGCCCAAGGAGCTCATCATCATGCCCGGCGGCCACTTCGACGCCTACACCGTGGGGTTCGAGGCCTCCAGCGGCCCGGCCCGGGACTGGTTCCTGCGGCACCTGGGCGGCTAGGCTCCGGTCCCGTCCCGGAGGAGGGCGAAGGCGCGGTCGGCGTCCGCGACGGCTTCGGAATGAACGGCGTCGGCGCTGCGCCCGGCTTTTAGCTTCTGCCAGTTGGCCCGGGCGAGCACGCGCCGGGTCACGAGCACCTGCGCCGCCAGCAGCCGGGCGGTGATATCACCGCCGAGCGCGGCGGCCAGGGCTTCCTCGTCGCCGAGGGTGTACTGGTTCAGCCGTCCGGCCAGGCTCGGCGTGGTGAACACCATCTCGTGGAACGCCAGGACCTCGGGATGGTCATTGAGCCCGGTGACCGGGTCGCGGCGGTCGAGGCCATCAAGGAAGTGCCGGTGCAGGGCGGCCAGCGGCGAGACGCCGGGCGGGCGGGCGCGCACGACCCGCGCGGCCTCGCCGTTGTGGTCGGCGATCCGGTGCAGGACCAGGTCCTCCTTGGCCGGGAAGTACCGGAACAGGGTCGGCTTGGAGACCTCGGCCCTGGCCGCGATGTCGGCGACCGGCACGTGGTCGAACCCGCGCGCGAGGAACAGGGAGATCGCGGCGTCCGCGATGGCGTCACGAGTGCGCTCCCGCTTGCGGGCCCGCAGCCCGGCCGGCTCTGTCATGCTCACATAGTAACGTTTTTAACCGAGTTGCATTTTTAACTTAGTAACGATTAAATGCTGCTCATGACGCAAGCTGACGTTCTCGTGGTTGGCGCCGGCCCGACCGGCCTCACGCTCGCATGCGACCTGGCCCGGCGCGGCGTCGCGGTGCGCATCATCGACCAGGCGCCTGAGTTTCCTCAGGGGTCGCGCGGCAAGGGGCTGAGCCCGCGCAGCCTGGAAGTGCTCGGGGACCTGGGGCCGGTCGACCGGCTGCTGAAGACGGGCGTCACCCACATGCCGTTCCGCAAGTACCAGGGCGCGGTGGTGATCGACGAGACCGACCCGGAAGCCGATCGAATGGTCACGCCGGACGTGCCTTACCCGGCCGGCCTGATGATCCCGCAGCCGCTGGTGGAGCAGGCCTTGCGCGATCGGCTGGCCGATTTCGGCGTCGCGGTCGAGCTGGGCGCCGGACTGCGCGACCTCACCCAGGACCCCGGCGGCGTGACCGCGAGCGTCGGAGGAACCCAGGTCCGCGCACGGTACCTGGCCGGCTGCGACGGCGGCCGCAGCACGGTCCGCAAGGCACTCGGCCTGCGCCTGCACGGCGAGACGCCGGACGTCCAGCTCATGGCGGTCGGCGACGTCGAGGTCGACGGGCTCGGCCGCGACGCCTGGCACCAGTGGTTCGGCGCCGACGGTGCGATCATGCTCTGCCCGCTGCCCGGCACCACCTCTTTCCAGGTCCAGGCATCGCACGAGCCCGGCCCGGACGGATCACCGCTGGAGCCGACGCTGGAGAACTTCCAGCGGACCTTCGACCGCGTCGCCGGGGTCCCCGGCGTGCGGCTGCACGACCTGACCTGGCGCTCGAGCTACCGCGTGCAGGTCCGCATGGTCGACCGGCTCCGCGTGGGCCGGGTGTTCGTCGCCGGGGACGCGGCGCACGTGCACCCGATCGCCGGCGGCCTCGGCATGAACAGCGGCATCCAGGACGCCTACAACCTCGGCTGGAAGCTCGGTCTCGTCCTGGCCGGGGCGGCCGCGCCTGGCCTGCTCGACACCTACGACACCGAACGGCTGCCGATCGCGAGCTGGCTGCTCGACATCACCTCGGCCCGGCTGGATGCCGTACTCGCCGCGATCGAGAAGCCGGGCGGCGGCGTGGACGCGGTGGCATCGGCCGAGCTTTCCCAGCTCACGCTTGGATACCGGTGGAGCAGGCTCTCCCGCGACGCCGCGAGCCGGCCCGGGGGCCCGGCCGACGGGCTGCGGGCCGGTGACCGGGCGCCGGACGCGCCCTGCCGTGATCCGCTCACCGGCGCCCAGGTACGCCTGTTCGACCTGTTCCGCGGACCGCATTTCACCCTGCTCGGCCTGGGCGAGCGCGCCGCCGCGGCGGTCGGCGCCCTCGGGGCGGCCAGCGTGAAGCCCTACCTGATCGGGCCGGGCGGTCTCGTCGACGACGGCGGGCACGTAGCCCGCGCGTACGGCGAGGATGCCCTGGTCCTCGTCCGCCCGGACGGATACGTCGGCCTGATCGCCGACGCGGACGACGCATCGGCGGTCGCCGGATACCTGCGCTCCCTGTGAACCATCTGGAGTCGTTCCAGTTACGCCAGGCCTCTGGCGCCACAGCAATTGAAATCGTCAGCCCGGTTCAGGACGGCCCGCATTGACAAAAGGTACCGCCGGAGACCAGAGTTGATCTGACTAAGGGCCTGACTGAGTGCCTCAGGCCTTGCGCTCGGGGGCATTCTAGTGCGGGTCGGTATTTAACTGTACCTGGAGGGTGGGGATACTATGCCTGGCTCAATGGTATACCGTCTACCGGTCGCGGACTCGGGCGCAGCCCATATGGTTGCTTTTCGCGAAGCAATGAAGCAAGCCGAGGATATTCCGGACCGGCGAGGATACAACCATATCGCCGGCTTTCATGGGGCGCCGGGCGAGTACTGCTGGCATCATCAGTTCAACCCGCGTACGCAAGTTCAGGCACGACTGTTCCTGCCTTGGCATCGCGCCTATTTGTGGTGGCTCGAGCAAGCCTTGCAGGGGCTCGTAAGTTCGGTAGCGCTGCCTTATTGGGACTGGACCGAGATAGCCCAGATTCCTGACGCCTACGACAGCGCGCAGATCGACGGCCAGCCTAATCCGCTCGTGGCGTCGAGAATGTTCGTGCCAACGGCGAACCCGCCCATGGACCGCCTTACCACGCGCGCCCCCGGTACAACGCCGGGCGCGGCGCTGCCGACGGCCCCCGAGATCGACGATCTCGTGACGAACGACACCGACTGGTCGTCATTCTCGGACCGGCTCGAGGACTTCCATGACAATGTCCACGTGTGGGTGGGGGGCGACATGCAGGATATCAACACCGCGGCCTTCGACCCGGTTTTCTTCGCCCACCACACCATGATCGACCGGGTCTGGTACTTGTGGCAGGTCAACAACGGTACTGACAATTTCCCGTCCGAGCTCCTTGATTTGCCGCTGACTCCATTCGGGAAGACCCCCAGGGACGTCCTGAACGTTCAGGCTCTCGGGTACGAGTACGCGGCAAGCGCATCCCCCGTTCCGCTGGAGGGACCCCAATGATCGAGGTTTACACATTCGGGCCGATTAGTCACGACGCAAGCGGATCGATGTCCAGGGCAGACCTCGAGTTCTACGGCATCAACCATTACCGGCCGTCTTACGTGGCGCGGATATTCTTCAATGACCCTGACGTAAATGCCGACTCGGCGGCCGAGGACCGGGCAACGTATGCCGGCAAATTCGCCATGCTCGGCCATCCCACCTGTTTCGGCGGGGAAGGGCATTGTGTTTCCGACGAACCGAGGAGCCGGTTCGATGATCGTCCGTCACACCCGCTGACGCGGGCTTTCAAACGGGTCGTGGTGACCGATGCGCTCAGGCGCTGCCTCGACGAGCCGCAGCTGAGGATAACGGTTGTCGCAAGCAGCGCGCCCGATAGCGAACTGCCAGAAGAAGGCCCGCTGCTTGACCTGTACGGAATGCAGCTGACGACATTCCGGTGATGTCAGCTCGCCGTTCGTCCTCGTAGGCCACCCTGACCCACTCAGGCCGGCTCCTCGTAGCGGACGGGGGTGGAGTAGCGGGGGTCCTGGTGGCGGGCCCAGTAGCGGTCCTTGAGGTCACGGGTCAGCGGGCCGGGGACGCCGGCTCCGACCGGGGCGCCGTTCACGGCGGTGACCGGCATGATGCCGCCCGCGGTGGAGGTGACCAGCACTTCGTCCGCCCGGAGCAGGTCATCGGCGGTCAGGCAGCCCTCGTCCACGCGCTGGCCGGCCTCACGGGCCAGCTCGATCAGCGAGCGCCGGGTGATGCCGGCCAGCGTGCCGTGGCCCGGGGTCAGCCAGCGGCCGTGCACGTGGGCGAACACGTTGTACCCGGGACCCTCGGTGATCGCGCCGGACAGGTCGCGCAGCACCACCTGGTCGGCGTCGTGGTCGTAGGCGTCCAGCAGGGCCAGGTCCAGGTCCAGCCAGTGATAGTTCTTGACCGTCGGGTCCACGCTCTGCGGCGGGATGCGGGTGAGGTCGCTGATCCACATCCGCGACCCGGTCTCTTGCTGTTCGGGGCTGGCGATCCAGACGAACGGCACGGCGAAGCAGTAGAGGTTGCTCCGTGCGGTCCGCAGGTCCCGGCTGCCTGGCGGCATGCGGCCGCGGGTGCAGGTCATGGACACGAAGGCGTCGCGCAGGCCGGTACGGCGGACGCAGCCGTGCAGGATGGCCTCGATCGCGGCGCGGTTCTGGCCGGGATCGAGACGCAGCCGGGCCATGCTGGCCGCGAACCGGTCCAGGTGGGTGTCGAGCCGGTAGAACCGGCCCTGCCAGACGTGCACCACGTCATAGGTGCAGTCCGAGCGGGTCACGCCCAGGTCGAGCACCGATATGCGGGCGTCCTCGATCGGGCGGTAGCGGCCGTCCAGCCAGGCCGCGCCCGCGGGCCAGGGCGGCGGCGGGCCGCCGGTTCGGCGTTCGTTCACGCTTCCCTCCGGGGCTTGCGCGCCTTCCAGACCTCCTCGCACGGCCATTGCCGCGCCCATTCGAGGGTAGCCAGCGGGTGCGACGAGATCGACCCTGGTTCCGGGCGGAGCTCGAGGAGGTCCTCGACCTCCAGGCCGCAGCGCCTGAGCAGCCGGATCATGTCGCCGTGGCCGAGGTGGAACTCCACCGACTCGTCGTCCGGCCACTCGAACCGGTGCATGCCGAAGTACGGGCGCAGCAGCCGGTCGCCGGCCGGCACCTCGTCCTCGTCGGGCACGGTCAGCATGAGCAGCACCGAGTTGGCCAGGAAGATCAGCTGGCCGCCGGGGCGGAGCAGCCGGGCCGCCTCGGGGATCCAGGCGTACGGGTCGCACCAGATGCTGGCGCCGTACTCGCTGATCGCGAGGTCGAAGCTGGCGTCGGCGAACGGCGCCCGCTCGGCGTTCGCGTGGAAGAGCGGGAAGCGCAGCCCGAAGCGCTCCTGGAGCCCGCGCGCGGTCGCCAGCTGCGCCGGTGAGTTGTCCAGGCCCACCGGCCGGGCGCCGCGGCGCGCCAGCCAGGCCGAGACGTAGCCGGTACCGCAGCCGAGCTCGATGATGTCGAGGCCGTCAAGCCCGGCCGGCAGGACGCCGGCCTGTGCCTCGGCTACGCCCCAGATACCCCAGGTGGGTTCGGCCGCCGACCAGTTGCGCAGCCCGGCGGCGGCGTAACTGGCCGCCCACTCGTTCCACGCGGCGCGGTTGCGCAGCACATGATCATCCGCCCCGGTCACGCTGGCCTAGCCGGGGAAACTCGGGCAGCTGGTGCCTGAGGGGGAGGGCGCGAAGCTGGAAGCCCAGGGGCGCGGCGACGCCGGATCCCGCGCTGCCCGCGGCCGGTCGGCATGCTGGCTCGCGCCGAGGCTGGCGGAGCCCGGCGACGGGCTGGCGTGCGCCGGGCTCGGCGTCGGGGCCGGGGACGAATGGGCCTGGTTCTGGGTCGGGCCCGGAGCGGGATGGCAGCTGGCGTAGGAAGGCATCGGGCTGTACCGCGGATACGCGGAGTTCCTGCGCCCGCTTCCTGGCCCGGAGCTGGCCGGAGTGGCGGTGACCCGGAGCGTCCGGCGCGGCGCGGGGGACGTCGGGCGGGGCGACGGTACCGCCTGCGAGCTGCTGCCGACGACGAGCGGCTGCGCGGGGGCGCCGTCCGTCGGCGGCGGGGCTCCGACCACCACGTGGGCCAGATGCTGTATCGGGCTGGGCAGCACACCGACGTAAGCGGCGGTGGCACTGCCCAGCCCGGCTGCTGCCATTGCCAGCGCGGCTGCTAGGGGGAGTCTGCCGCGTGCTGGCCGCTTGGTCAGCCGGTGCCGGGCCGACCTCGGGGCAGCGCGTGAGGTGCCTGCCGGGGACGGCAGCCGGCTGAACGCCGCTCGCGCGGCGGCCTCGCCGACCAGGTCCCCTGGTTCTCCCGGGCCGGCCGCGGCGTCAAGCATGCGCGCCAGGTCATGCAGCTCTGGCGGCGCCCCGGGGGGGATAGGGCGTCGCTCCAGCAGCATGTCCAGCAGCGGCTCGTCGTGCTCGCCGCCGGGCCGGCCGGGGAAGAACCCAGGCATCTCATCATGCATAGCGTCGGGGCCGCTCATCGTGTTACACCTGGCTTCGTACTCGCTCGCTCATTTTCGGGCAGCCCGGCCAGGCCGGCCAGTTTCCGCAGGCCACGATGGGCGGCGACCCGGACCGCGCCGGGGCTCTTGCCGACGATCCGCGCCACCTCACGGGCTTCGAGGCCCGCCACCACCCGCAGCATGATGATCTCGGCCTGGTCTGGCGGCAGCGACGCGATCAGCTCAAGCACCTTCCGCGTGGAGACCGCCTCCAGCGCCTGGTCGGCGGCGTCAGGTGAGGTGAAAAACTGCTCCGCCTCGGTCGTGTCGAGGGGAACCGCGGGTCGCCTGGCCCGTGACCGGCCGGAGTCCGCCGCCCGGTGCCTGGCGATGGTGAACAGCCAGGCGCGGAATTCCTGTTCTTCCCCGCGGAACCGGCGCAGGCCGCCCACCACCTGGAGCCAGGTGTCGCCGGCCACGTCCTCGGCGTCGGGCGCGATCAGCCTCAGGTACCGCAGCAAGGCCGGCTGTACGTCACGGAAGAGACGGGTGAAGGCTGCGTCGTCACCGGCCTTGGCGTGGGCCAGTGTCTCCCCGAACGCGGCACCGATCACCGGTCAAGTATCGGCCTGACATACCACCCGCCGCAGCACAAACCGTAGCCCTCCCCCGCACAGTCTCGCTCAGAGTCCTGCATCCGCTACAACATTGTCAGGCATCGTCTCATATCGCCCGGTTTGCGGTGCCCGTTTGGGCAGACCGGCCCGGGGAAGAGGAGGTGACCGACCAGAACTGTCTCTGGAGAGGTGTGACCATGAGGATCGGTGCAGGCCTATTGCTCATCGCGGTGGGAGCCATCCTGCGGTTCGGGATCTCCACGGTGTCCACCCATGGCATCGCCATCCACACGATCGGCAACATATTGATGCTCGTCGGCATCCTCGGCGTGGTGCTCTGGATGGTGGTGTGGGCGCCGTGGAGCCGCGGCCGCCGCACGACATACCGCCGGGAAGCCCCGATCGCGCGCGAGGAGCGGGTCTACCGCGAGGACCCCGCGTACCGCGGCGATCCGGCCTACCGCCAGGAGCGGGTCTACCGTGAGGACGTGCCGGCCGACGAGATCAGGTACGAGGACGAATACCGGCGCTAACCCTCCCAGACGCTGCCTCCCGGGCGCTGCCTGCCAGGTCAGCGCCCGGGTGAGCGTTACCATTCCTTTCCATGGCATCACCTGACACTGGCCTGCCGGGGAACATCGGGGCGCCGGCCACCCGGGCGCTGACCGCCGCCGGGTACACCGAGCTCGGTCAGCTGGCCGGGGTGCCCGCCGCCGAGCTGGGCAAGCTGCACGGCGTGGGCCCGAAGGCGCTGCGGCTGCTCCAGGAAGCGCTGGAGCGGCAGGGCATGTCCCTGGGCTGAAGTCGCCGGTAGGTTGGCCTACGTGAGCTTCAACGTCAGCGCGGGCGCCTACTCGCGGTTCATGGGCCGGTACTCCGAGCCGCTCGCGGTGCAGTTCGCTGACCTGGCCGGGGTCCGGCGCGGGCAGCGAGCGCTCGACGTGGGATGCGGGCCCGGGGCGCTGACCGCCGTGCTGGCCAGCCGGGCGGGCGCGGACGCGGTGAGCGCGGTCGAGCCGTCCGCGTCGTTCGCCGCCGCGGCCCGCGAGCGGCTGCCCGGCGTGGACATCCGGCAGTCCGCCGCCGAGCAGTTGCCGTTCGGCGACGACGCCTTCGACGTGGCGCTGGCCCAGTTGGTCGTCCACTTCATGACCGACCCGGTGACCGGCCTGCGGGAAATGGCCCGGGTGACCAGCCCGGCCGGGGTCGTCGCCGCCTGCGTCTGGGATCACGCGGGCGGCCGCGGCCCGGTGAGCCTGTTCTGGCAGGCCGCGCGCGAGCTCGACCCGGCCGCCGACGACGAGTCGGGCCTGGCCGGCGCCCGCGAGGGGCACCTGGCCGAGCTGTTCGCGCAGGCCGGCCTGGCCGGCGTCCAGGACGGCACGCTGACCGTCCGCGCCCGCCAGGAGGACTTCGAGTCCTGGTGGGAGCCCTATACCCTCGGCGTCGGCCCGGCCGGAGCCTACCTGGCCGCCCTGGACGACGAGCACCGGGCCGCGCTGCGTGAGCAGTGCCGGCGGCGGCTGCCCGACGGTCCTTTCGAGATCAGCGCCACGGCGTGGACGGCGACCGGCCGCGCCTGACGATGCCAGCCAGCTAATGCCAGCCAGATGACGCCAGCCAGATGACGCCAGCCAGATGACGCAGGTCAGATGATGCGGAATGCCGCGGTCCGCGTGCTGGCCGCGATGGCGATCGCGGGGAGCGTGGCGTCGGGATGTACCCGTTCGGTCCCGAGAATGCCTCAGCCGCAGCCGGCCGGGCTGCTTGGCGTCCGGCCCTGCCCCGGTATCACGGGTTTCAGCTGCGGCTCGCTGAGCGTACGGCTCGATCCGTCCGGCGGCGCGCCGGGGCGGCTGTCGCTGCGGGTCGCGATGGCGGATGTCGCCACCGCCCCGCGCGGCGTCCTGCTGTTCCTGACCGGCGGCCCGGGTGAGCCGGGGATCCCGTTCGTCCCGCGGATCGTCGGCCGGCTGGGGCCGGCCCTGCGCGGCTACCGGCTGGTGATGATCGACCAGCGTGGCACCGGGGCGGGCGCGCTGGACTGCCCGGCGCTCCAGCGGCAGATGGGAGCGTCGGACCTGACGGTGCCGACGGCGGCCGCGGTCCGCTCGTGCGCGGCCGCCATCGGGCCTGACCGCAGGTACTTCGCGACCGCGGATACCGTCGCCGACATCGAGGCGCTGCGGGCCGCGCTCGGCGTCAGCCGGCTCACGCTGGACGGCGTCTCGTACGGCTCGTACGTCGCGGAGCGGTTCGCGCTGGCCCACCCGGACCGGGTGAGCCGGCTCGTCCTGGACTCGGTGGTCCCGACCTGGAACGTCGACCCGCTTCAGCTGGCGGGCATGCGGGAGACCGCCACCGTGCTGCGCGACGCGTGCGCGGCGCAGCGGTGCGGCTCCGATCCGGCGGCCGACCTGGCTACCGTGGTCCGCCGGTATCACGACGGGCCGGCGCTGTTCGACACGCTGGTGGCGATGAGCGTGGGCGACCCGTCATTCCCCGGCGTTCCCGGCGCGCTCCACGCGGCCGCCGCCGGGCAGCCGGGCGCGCTCCGCGCGCTGATGGCCCGGGTGCACGCGGCCGAAGCCGTCACGGCCGGCGAGCTGAGCCAGGGACTGCACGCGAGCGCGCTCTGCGCGGACATGCCGATGCCGTGGGCCGGCCCCGGCACGCCGCTGGCCAGCCGGGCCGCCGCCCTGGCCCGGTCCGTGGCCCGGCTGACCACCGCCCAGGTCTGGCCCTTCGATAAGGCCACGGCGGCGGGAAACGGCTTCATCCAGACCTGCCTGTACTGGCCGCCGGTCCCGGTCCCGGCGGCCGCGGCGGCGGCCCGGCCCAGGCTGCCCCGGGTTCCCGTGCTGCTGCTGGCCGGCGGGCACGACCTGTCGACGCCGCTGGCGGGCACCCGTGCGCAGGCTGCGCTGGCCCCTGACGGGCACCTGTTCGTGGTGCCGACGGCAGGTCATTCCGTCCAGAACCGGGCGGTGGGGAACCCCGCCGAGGGCGAGGTCGCCCGGTTCCTGGCGGCGTAAGTTACCTCAGATGCGCTGCTCGGTCGCTGAGTCCGGGATCCCGTCGAAATACTGCTCAAGGACCTGGCCGAACACCGGCTGGCCCGGGTCGGCGTGCAGGAACAGCGTCATGCTCGAGCAGAGCTTCAGCGCGTCGACCTCGCCGAAGATCTGCTCCGCGGTGCGGCCGGACAGGCCGACGAGGATGGCGGCGCACTCGGCCAGGCGCGGGCCCAGGACCGGATGGGCCAGGTACGCCCGGGCCTCCGCCAGCGAGGTGATCGCGTAGGCGCGCGCCGTCGGGCTGTAACCCAGGCCCGCGATCTGCGGGAAGACGAACCACATCCAGTGGCTGGCCTTGCGGCCCGCCCGCAGTTCGGCGGCGGCCCGTTCGTAGGTGCCGCCGGAGTCCTGGGCCGTCACGAAGCGCTGGAGGTCGAACGGGCCGGTTTCACCGTCATGAGGGGCCACACGCAGAAGTGTCGCAGACGACTCGCCGCCGGTTCCGGCCCGTTTGCCTGGCGCACCGTACGGGACGGGCCGGCGTGCCACGATGGAACGCATGCCCGCTCCCGAACATCGCGCTGCGCCGGCCGACCCGCTCCGGGTCAACGACTACGACATCCTCGCCGAGGCGTACACGGCCTCGAACGAGACCAGCCTCTGGAATGCCTACTACGAGCGGCCCGCGATGCTGGCCCTGGCCGGGGATGTGGCCGGACGGCGGATCCTCGACGCCGGCTGCGGCTCAGGCCCGTTGTTCGCGTCGCTGCGCGACCGGGGTGCCCTCGTGACCGGCTTCGACTCCAGCGCCGGGATGCTGGAGCAGGCCCGGCGAAGGCTCGGTGACGACGCGGACCTGATGGTGGCCGACCTCGGCCGCCCGTTGCCATTTGCCGACAGCGCGTTCGACGACGTCATCGCGTCCCTGGTGCTGCACTACCTGGAGGACTGGGGGCCGGCGCTGGCGGAGCTGCGGCGCGTGCTGAAGCCCGGCGGCCGGCTGATCGCGTCCGTCGACCACCCCTTCGCCATCGTCGGCCTCCAGCGGCAGGAAGGGCGCGAGGTCGACTATTTCGCCACCTACAGCTGGACCGAGGACTGGAGCATGGGCGGCCAGACCGTCCCGATGAAGTTCTGGAACCGGCCGCTGCACGCGATGACCGACGCCTTCACCGCGGCCGGGTTCCGGATCTCGGTGATCAGCGAACCGGACCCGGTGCCCGAAGCCCGCGAGCTGTTCCCCGAGCTCGCGGAGAGGCCACGGTTCCTGTGCTTCCTGTTCTTCATCCTGCACGCCGAGTAACCGCCGTCGGCCGACTGTTTCCCGCGGGTTAGGCGCCTCGAACACCGTGGGCCAAAACTCCCCCTATCAGGGGTGCAGCGGCCCACGACGATGGACAGCCGCAGGCGCGCAGTCACAGGAGACGACTCTTTCCCCTGGGATCGGGTCAGGGCCGGATCGTGGCCTCAATGGCGCGGGCGGCTGTGTCACATTCGCCGGGCAGGATCCGTCAGCGGGTTGTAACGACGGAATCCGGCGAGGAGATTCATCATGGAAGCCAGGCTCGACTTCTACGGCAGCAGCTTCACGGCGAAGTTCGCGAAGTACATCAACTCGGCGGGCGCGGTCCTGACCGGCTCGGCCCTCCCGTCCGCCACCCAGGAGCTGGTGAAGATCAGGGCCAGCCAGTCATCACCCGGCAGCCTGCCGGGTCTTACCAGCCCGGCCAGTGGAACTGAGGCGGCTCACGAGGCGGGACCGATGAGGTCCCACTTGTTGCCGGCGATGTCGAGGAA
>Ga0207665_10002509_pt1 | contig 12345 bp, 12 predicted proteins | sample LARL112metaG_FD_184351 | JGI IMG/M metagenome (GOLD analysis project Ga0207665, IMG submission 184351) | Corn, switchgrass and miscanthus rhizosphere microbial communities from Kellogg Biological Station, Michigan, USA - LAR L11-2 metaG... | ecosystem: Host-associated > Plants > Roots >...
CTTCGCGGCGCACGCTGGCTTGCCAGTAAGGATCGCGCGAGGAGTTGGCCATGATGCTGCCGCGCCAGTCGACGCCGATGGAGACGTCTTTGCCGGAGGGAGTCGTGAGGCCGTTGTGGCAAGCGAGGCAGCGGTCGGAAGTGTGGAAGGTGGGTTGAGCGTCGGCGGCGTGCTTGGCGTCCTTTTTGTCATCCGCGCGCGCTGAGCAAAAGAAAAAAGTAAGGACGGCCAATGCCGAGAATGCCGTGAAGGAAAGTCCACGAGCGCGTTTTTTGCTAAAGAAGAAAGTTTTGCGCGAGATAAAAAAGTTGTGCGGCCGCATTTACCAGCCCTCGATCAGGCGGCCATCTTGCCAATCCCACAGAATGTAGAAGACGGTTTGGATGTGGCGGCCGGGAGTGTTGTTGACGGGAATGCGAACGCCAAAATCGACGCGGATGTGCTGGCGCTTGCTGATGGTGACTTGCATCTGCGGGAGGACGTCCCAATCGGTTTTGGCGTGGTCGACGAGATCGCGCGCGGCGAGAAATTCAAACATCGGCGACCAGACGCGGCCGAGTCCGTGATCGGCGGTGAAGCTTTGGCCGATTGCGGTGTTGAAGAAGATGGATTGCGGAGCGATGTCGGTGTGGCGTGGAAGATCCGCGCCCAGTTGTGTCTGGATGAAAGTATTGGTGGGAAAAAGCTGGTCGAAGGCGGCGAAAGTTTCAAAGGTGGTGGTGCCGCTGCCAAAGCCGCGCTGCCTGCTGCCGGTTGGAATGAGGACGCTGCCTTGCAGGCTCAGGATGGAGCCGGAATTCAGATTTGAAAACATGACGCGCTTGACGCCGAGCGTGGTGTCGCCGATGCCGCCGTACCAGGTGTGGTTCTGGTCCTGAAAATTAATGGGCACGTCGACTTCGATTTGATTTTTCTGGCCGAAGCGTTGCTCGTGAATGATGTGGCTGACGAGGCCGGGAGGGCCTTGCGCGTTGAGCGCGGAGGAGATGACGACTTCGTCCTCGGGATAAGCTTTCTCGGTGGCGATGGCGCGCGGAAGATTCAGTTCGCCGCGCGGCCAGCCGGATTCTTTGCAGAATCCGCGCATATAGTGGATGACTTTATCGATTTGCTCTGAAGTGAGCGCATCGGAAAAGCTGGGCATGATTTGCGAGAAGCCGCGCGTGGGACCGCCGTGAACGATCACGGCTTTCCACGCGGTGTCTGGTTCGGGAGTGGTTTGATCGCACTGCGTAAAGTCAGGGAAGGTGCGGGGCGGTTCGAAAGCCCTGAGCGATTGGGCCGCGCCGGTGCCATCGGAGCCGTGGCAGGCTATGCAGGCAGCCTTGTAAATTTGTTCGCCGGTGTTGAGCTGGAGCGCGGTGTTGCGCGTCTGGCCGGAGAGTGTGCGTGAGGCAAGAACTACTATGAGCGCGCTGAACGCAGCGACGATTGCTGGTTTCGCGTTATTGCGCAGCCGGGATTTTATGTTTGGGATCGGACTTTGTGGCGGGGGTGCTGATGGCCGATGCACGATGGGAAATTAGCGAGATTTGCTCCTAGCGAATTTAAGTCCACAAAGTAGCTGACAAGTGTATCGCGAAGTCGCAAGTAAGCAAACTGACGCGAGAGCGAAATCCAGCAAAGAAACACGAACTTTGGATGGTGAAAACACTACTGCATTCTGGCCTCGTTATTACCCGCGTAACCGTATAGGAACGCTGGCGTACAAAGAGTAGTATTTTGACATCCAAATTCTTAGTGTAACGGGCCACAAAAATCGGTGCAGTCAACTACAGACCCACGTCCACCAGGCAAAACAAGTCAACGAGATGGACGAGCGGAGAAGGATGGAAAATGCATTTTGTGAAATCAATTCGCGTGTTGATGATTAGCGTTGCGATGTGGGGGGCGATCACGCTTTCGAGAGTGGCGTCAGCGCAAGTGAGCGTAGAGTTTTCGGTGGATTTCGCACCTCCCGAATTGCCGGTGTATGAACAACCGCTGTGCCCAGGAGAAGGATACATCTGGACGCCGGGATATTGGGCGTGGGACGACTATGAAGATGACTATTATTGGGTACCGGGAACATGGGTGGAAGCGCCGGAGCCTGGATATTTGTGGACGCCGGGATATTGGGGGTACGAAGGAGACCGCTACCACTATCACGACGGATATTGGGGACCGGAAGTCGGATTCTACGGCGGAATTGATTATGGATACGGGTACACGGGACGCGGGTATGAAGGTGGACGCTGGGAAGGGCGCCGGTTTTACTACAACCGCGCGGTAAATAATGTGAATGAGCGCGAAGTTCACAATGTTTACGAGACGCGGATCCAGAATAATTGGAACGTGCCGCGCGTGAGCTATAACGGAAATGGGGGAGTGAACGAGCGTCCGACGGCAAGAGAAGAGGCGGCTGCGCGGGAACGACACATCGCGAGAGTACCGGCGCAAAATCAGCACATACAGCAGGCACGGGCAAATCGCGAACTTCGCGCAACGGAAAATCACGGCCGGCCGCCGATCGCGGCTACGCAGAGACCGGGAACATTCAGCGGCGGTGTAGTGCCGGCTCGCGAAGGAGGCAGGTACAATCCGCCAGCGAATCGTGGCGGAAATAACGCCAATCGCGACGGCAATCGCGCTGGAAATAATGCGAACCGTCCGGCGAATGAAAATCGCCCGGCAAACGAAAATCGGCCAGCGAACGAGGTGAACCGTCCGGCAAATGAAGCGAACCGGCCTGCGAACAACAACCGGCGCGCGGAAAATGACCGGCCTCCAACGAATAATCAGCCGGCAAATAACGCCAACCGGAATCAACCGAACAACCGGCCGACCTACGTTCACCCGAATGATGTGCCCAGGCATACGCAACCGGAGAACCCGAATGCGAATGGCAACGCGAATGCCAGAAAATATCAGCAGCAACAGCAGCAATTGAACCAGCGACAGGAGCAGGAACACCAAAAGCTGCAACAACGACAAGACCAGGAACATCAACGCATGGCGCAGCAGAACGCGAATGCCGCCAGACAACAACAGATGGAACAGCGCCATCAACAGCAGACGCAGAACATGGAACAGAAACACGAACAGCAACAACAAAGGGTGCAACAGCGCCAGCAACCGCCGCCCCAGCAACAGAGGCAGGGGCCTCCCCCGAAGGACCAGAAAAAGCCAAACGAGAAGCCATAGCGCTGAGAGCGCCGCATAAAAAATGGAAAGACAAGAAAGATTCCCTGGTTGCCCACCACGGCGGGCAGGCAGGGGCTCGCTATGCCGAATGTGGATGCCCCAGGTGTGAAACGACACCTGGGGCACCCGCGGAGAAGGGGAAGGCGGCCGGATTTACATCCGGTCACCTTTTGTTTTGCGCGACGCATTGCATCCTCCGCGCTAATGACACAGAGTTGCGCCGACGAGGGGAGTTCAATAGGCTTGACGACGCGCATTCATTCCGTGGACCATGAGAGAGTTATGAGACGGAAAGTGATCGGCACGATCATTTTTTATAGCAGTCTGGCAGCAGGGGTATGCGCACACGCGCAGGATGCTTCGAAAACAAATGTTCAGGACAACCCGAAGAAGAATGCGCCAACGCAAGAGGAAGCCCCGACGCACGCGACGAAGCGACTGACGGTACAGGTTACGGGCGGAGAGAAAAATGTTCCGGTAGAGAACGCCAGCGTGTATTTGAAATTCTCGGAGGGAAGAGCGCTTCGCAAGGACCGCAAGTATGCATTGAACGTGAAAACAAATCGTGAAGGAGTGGCGCGCATCCCCGATCCGCCAGAGGGAAGGGTTTTAATTCAGATCGTCGCGGAGGGATGGAAGACCTACGGAAAATATTACGACTTGGCGGATCCGGGGGCTGTGATTAGCATACATTTGGATCGTCCGCCGAAGTGGTACTAAGAAAAAGTTATCAGAAATAATCACAGGTGAACTGCCCTACAATGGTGCAAACCGTATCAGCCTGTTGGAATACTGGAAGTTAGGTATGGTGGGCGTAGGTTTTTGCACAGGGTTATCCACAAGTGTGTTGATAATTTCATGCGGCAGAAATATTTTGTGAAAAGTTCGGCAGTGATTCTGCAGTGCGGACGCAAATTCGCAACGCCTTTGAAACAGGACAACTTAAGTCGATGAACAGGAAATTTTGAATGGATGAAACGTTTGAGGGGCGATTCGCGCAAGCGCAGCTGCTGTGGGGGAATATCGCGGCGCGCCCCATGCGCGCTTTCTTGAGCATCGTGGCAATTACAATTCAGGTTTTTCTGGTGCTGATGATCGTCGGGTTGACGACAGGCGTGGTTTCCGAGTGGGGGAAACGCCAGGAGGGTGTCGGAGCGGATATTCTGGTGCAGCCGCCGAACTCATCGATGTTTTTGGCGTTTTCGCGCGCCGTGATGCCGGAATCGTTGGCGGAGAAAGTGGCGAAACTTCCAGGCGTGGACGAAGTTGCTCCGACGCTGACCTTGATGGACCAGAAAGGCTTCGTTCTGGTCTACGGAATTGACTATCAAAGATTTAACGCACTCAGCCGGGGATTTTTATTTCGCGCGGGAACGCCTTTCACGTCGCCCACCGATGCGATTGCGGACGACATCATCGCGCAATCCAAGCATTTGAAGGTGGGCGACAAGGTGATGCTGCTGAACCACGAATTCAGAATCTGCGGAATCGTGGCGCATGGCAAAGGTGCGCGATATTTTATCCCGCTGAAGACGGCGCAAGATGTGGCGGGCGTGGATGATCGGGTATCAATGCTTTATGTACGCAGCAAGGGAGATGTTGAGGCCACGCGGGAACAGATATTGAGCGTGGCACCCGGCAATGGCGTGAAATCGATGGCGGAATATACCACCATGATGAATTCCTCCAATTTGCCAGAGTTGAAACCTTTTATCCGCACCATGGTGGGCATCGGCATGGTGATTAGTTTCCTGGTAGTGCTGATGAACATGCACACGATGGTGATGGAGCGCACTCGCGAGATTGGAATCCTGAAGGCGCTGGGAAGTTCGCGTTTGGACATTGTGAAACTACTGCTGGGCGAGACTTTGGTTTTGGCGTTGATGGGCGGCCTCACTGGCATCGTGCTTACATTTCTTGTAGAAGGAATTTTGAAAGAAACCACACCCACGCTGCAAATTTTGATTACTCCCGGATGGCTTGCCGGCGCGCTGCTGCTGGCGCTCTTAGGCGCGGCTGCTGGCGCCGTGTATCCGGCCCTGCGTGCAGCCAGTTACGATCCTGTAGTGGCCCTCGCTTACGAATGAATTCTTCCCCAGTCCATGAAACCTCGGCGGTAGACGCAAGGATTGCCAGTTGCGAATCAAACTGATATTAAGTTGAACCCGAATCAGCCTCAGGAGCACGTTCCGGTGAGAAAGCCCTTTTGACGTAGGTTCCTGCACAGCCAAACAGCGCGGTCTCTAGGAGAAAAGGAGAATGCGATGAACCACAAGGCGATGGTTATCGTGGCAGCAGTAGTTTGTACGATGGGAGCGTCTGCACTGAACGCGCAGTTAGGATTGAGCGGGATCAAGCGTCCGAACATCGCGAATATTTTTCATCCCGTGGTCGGGGCGGGCGCGGCATACGAGCAGACGGATAAAGATGGGAAGAAGTCCAAAATGGAATTGTCCATTGTGGGGTCCGAGATGGTGGACATGCAAAAAGGATATTGGATGGAGGTCGGGCATGGCGCACCGGACTCTGGGGAACCGGGCTATGCAAAAATACTGGTGACGCCGGACGATTTTGCATTTCACAAAATGGTGATGGTCATGCCTGGATCGAATCAGCCTATGGAAATGGACATGCATACCGGCAAGCCCCACAAAAGCGAGATGAACGAGAATCTGGAGAAGTGGCACTCCGTGGGAACGGAGACCATCACTGTCCCGGCAGGAACGTTTTCATGCGAGCACTGGACCAAGGACGACGGAAAAGGCGACGTCTGGGCCAGCTCGAAGGTATCGCCAATGGGGATGGTGAAATTGGTGGACAACAACGAGACCATGGTCTTAATCAAAGTGATTACCGACGCGAAGAGCCACATTACCGGAACTCCGGTAAAATTTGATCCGCAGATGATGAGGCAGGGAATGGGCAAGAAGCCGTAGCGTGCTTCGGCAAGGTGCGGGGGCAGCGATACAGGCGATGCTTGCAGCAATTGAGATCGGCGAGCGGGGGAATGGATGAGTGAGATTCGGCTGGCGCCAGCGGGCGACAAGCATTATGAAGCTACCGTTTTGGAGCGAAGGGAATTATCGGAGGATTTGTGGTTAGTAAAAGTCGATCCGGGAGGACCATTCAAATTTTTGGCGGGACAGTACGCGACGCTTGGTGTGGAGCACGAGGGGAAGCGCGTTGAACGAGCGTACTCCATCGTTTCGTCCCCGTATGAAGAAGGCTTGGAGTTCTTTCTGGAGCTGGTGCCGCAGGGCGAGTTAACTCCGAAGCTTTACAGATTGCAGGTGGGCGACAAACTCTACTGCCGCAAAATCGCGAAGGGTCGTTTCACGCTGGATTTGCGGAGCGGCAGGACGCATCACCTTTTGCTCTCTACGGTTACAGGCCTTGCTCCGTTTGTGAGTTATGCCAGGACACTTTACCGGGATTGGAAATCCGGCGATTCGCCGATGCCTGGAAACCATAAACTCTACTGTTTGCAAGGGGGAAGCCGCTCCTGGGAATTCGGTTATCGCGATGAAATGGAAAAATATGCCGCGGCGGCGCCTTGGCTGAAGTACGTTACGACGGTGAGCCGGCCGTGGGAGGATCCGGAGTGGAAGGGCGAAACCGGGCGCGTGGATGATTTAATTCGTAAGTACACGGACCTGTGGAGTCTGAAACCGGAAAACACAACGGCGTATCTTTGCGGACACCCGAACATGGTGGAAAAGGGGCGAGGGATTTTGCAGCGTGCGGGATGGCAGAAGAACGCGATGTTCGAGGAAGTGTATTTTCAGCCTGCTAAGGAGGAGTGAGGCGCACGAAGAAATTCGAAATTGGAAATTCGAAATACGAACTTGTCCCCGCTCTGGATTTGCCGGGCGTGTGAGTTGAGATCCTTCGCGCCGATGACTCGGCTCTCAGGATGACAGCGTGTTGCGGTTGGGTTAAATGGCGTGCTGCACTGGGCTAAATACCCGGGACCCTAGATGCCGGGTTGGCTCTCTGCGATTTGCGATGCGACGTCATTTACTGTTGTGAGGGGCACGGCTACGTGGACGTTCTGTTCGGAATTGACGACGTCGACCTGAAGCTTTGTGCCGACCGTAGCGACTCGCACGTGGTCGTCACCATCCCGGACATCGACGAAAGTGGTGTTCGGATAGTGGCGCAGTTCAGAAGTCACGATCTGGACCAGAGGCAGGAAATCGGAGGCGTGCTCGCACGCTTCGCGTAAGTGGTGCTTAGGAACAAAGTGCATGGCCATGGGTACCGCTGCGGCCGGCAACCAAAAGTGGACGTGAGAGCCGCCCGCGCGGTGTTCATCGACATCCACGCGGATGACGCCTTCGCGGAAGGTATACACGCTTGCGAAAACAATTGTGCTGGCGAAGCCGAGCGCTAATTTAGCGATAATCATGTTCTTGCTCCTTTTCGCGTGGCCTTTCGCCTAGTCGGATACGTTCTTGGAATCGAGCCAGACCCGGACGGTATTGTCATCGCTCTTGACGGAGACAAGTTCAGTGTCGCCGTGAGCGGAGAGGGCACGCAGCGCGGCAAGCACGTCGAGTTCATCTTTGCCGGCAGAGAACAGCGCGTCGACGACCTTCATGGGGATTTTGACTTCGACCTGAGATCTGTCGGAAGACTTCCCATCTTTTCCGGAATGGTAGGAGTGCTTGTCCGTGACATGGACGAACATATAGCCGTTCTGCTTGGCAACGCGTACGTCGGAGTCGCTGCCCTGAACGGTGACGTATTCGCCGTCCTTGGAGGTGCGGACCGCGTCGAGAAGTGCTTTGAGGTCGACGCCGTCCATTTCATGATCGTCGAATTTGACTTTGCCGTTGTGCAGGCGGTCTTTATTGATGGCGGGTAGGACTTTTTCCGCCATTTCGAGGGGAACATTTACGCGCACGGTCTCACCCTTGGAATCAGAACTGATTACGCGGACGTGCAGCCAACGTTCCGAAGTGCTTGAGGCGTTTGAAGTTACGGTAACATTCTGCGCGAGCATGGCGATTGGGGTAAGCAGCACTGCAGCGGCAAAGGTGATGGAAGCGCGGCGTGCAAAGCGTTGCGAACGTTGGATCATGAGAGCTCCTTCTTGAGGACGGCTGAATGCGGACCACCCGGCCGATGGCCAATTTGCCCGCATTCTGAGAGAGATACGCGGGAGTCGTAAGAAAAGTTCCCGCTCGGCGCGGTAACCTTTGCGGCGGTGGAAACTCGGATTATCGAGGTAGCGTATTGGGCCCTTGTCTTGTTCCGTCGCATCGTTCGGTAGCGGCGGGTCCTAGCGTAGGGTGGGTGTACCTGCCAAGTAGAAACTAGGTCATCAGGCGGGGGAACGCGGTTCGGGGCCGTCGCGGATGAGAGTTATGACGACTTGGCTGGTGTAACGAGAAGCGGCAGAAGTTTAGGCGTGGAGTGCAGTGAATTGTGAAGAGTAGCGGAACAGTTCAGGCGAGCGCCGAGGCACGAGCGGCGAGTGAACGCGAAGCTGGGTTGATCGCGCAAATTCTGGCTGGGCAGAAGGAGTTGTTCCACGAGTTGATTCGGCCGTACGAGCGAATGGTTTATATGACGGTGTTCTCGATTGTGGGAAATGAGACGGATGCGGAAGATTGCGCGCAAGATGCCGTAGTGAATGCGTATCGTCATTTGGGAAAATTTCGTGGGGAAGCGAAATTCAGCACTTGGCTGGCGACGATTGCGGTGAATGAGGGACGGCAACGCTTGCGCCGGTTGAAACGAGCCAAGGAAGATTCGTTGGATGAGCCGATCGAAGGCGACCAGCAGGAATTTACGCCGGCTCCGCTGATGGATTGGCGCGAGATTCCGTTGGAAGCACTGGAGCGCAAGGAGTTGCGCGAGGCGCTGCGAAGTGCGGTGGCGGGGTTGCCGGGAATCTACCGGCAGATCTTCACGCTGCGCGATCTGGATGAACTGAATGTGGCAGAGACCGCCGCAGCGCTGGGAATTAACGAGAACATGGTGAAGGTGCGGCTGCACCGCGCGCGGATGATGCTGCAGAGGCGGCTGGCGCCTTATTTGAAGACCACGGCGCCGGCGCGAAAAAGTTTCTGGAGGAGAATGCCATGGAGCTGAAGTGCAAGCACGTATGGGCTCACATCTCCGACTACATTGACGACAGCGTAACGCCGGAAGTGCGCGAGGACATCGAACGTCACCTGGAGCATTGCGAGATTTGCTCGGCGATTCTGGATTCGACGCGGAATATTCTGGTGCTGACGGCGGATGATCGGACGTTTGAATTGCCGGTGGGATTCAGCAAGCGATTGCATGAGCGGTTGCAGAGGGAGTTGGCGGCCAGTTAAAAGCAAAACGTGCAACGTACAAAGTACAAACTACAACTACAAAGTACAGCGTATAAAAGTACAAAACATAAAAGTTAAAAATATAAAAGTTTAAGAGCGTGCTTAGGGTACGCGGTGGATCAGGGGGTGGGTGATCCATTCGGCGCCTAACAGGACTAGCGTCAGAATTGATAAGGCCATTTGCAGGCGCTCGGAGTTTAGCTTTTTTGTGGGGATCGGCTTTTGGCGCCATTGTGATGCTGGCTTGCTGCGCAGGCTGCGAATTTTCCAAATCACGAAGAGATTCAGAAGAGAGCCGACGAGTGCTAGAAGCATCATCGGGATACGGATGGCGTCCTGATGGAGGCCTTTGGCGGGAGCATGGATACCTGCGGCGGCGGCGAGTGCGCTGAGGCCGATGGCTACGCGAATGCCGCTGATGGCGATGACGGCGGTGCAGGCGCTTTGCAGGATTGCGAAGATGACTCCGGACCAGCCCAATAATTTCAGGCGTGACGCTAGCGACTCTGTGCGCTCTGCGACGCGCTCAGAAGCGTGCTCCGTGGCGGGAAGCTTTTCTTCGGCGGTGGACTTCTGGGGCACTGGCAGGGATTTTAGCGAATGGGGAAATCGCCGTCCAATCAGAGCGCTGCGAAAAGAGACCTCGGTCGAAGCTGGTTGACGCCGGTTGAAGTCCGCTCACTGGGCCGGGGCTTGCTTTAACAGCTTGAGCGGGTTGCCGGTCGTGTCTGCCTGGCCTGCCACGGAAGAATCTTCTCGCTCCGGCGGTTACTTAGATTGTTTTTTCGCAAAGCGCACGCTCAATATGGTGCTTATAACAACGATGCCGGCGAAGAAAATAACACGCGCTGAGTTGTCTCCGCTGGAAACCTTTCCCACCCGAAACAGATGTAACCGACAAGCAAATTAAATAGTGCCCAGACAACGTTCACGGTTGGTGATGACAATCCCTGTCCCCGAGGGCGAGCGAATGGTGTCGGGAAAAGATCACCGGAAATGCCATGTACGAAATGAGGCACAACATTGGCGAGCAACATTCCGGCGAAAAAACAAGCGATGTAGTGATACCAGTTCAATCGGTTTTTCCTTCGCTTGGTGCATCAGGGAAGATGATATTACGGAATTCGTGCTCGTCCTAAATCGCGGAGGGTGGTGTAGCGGCGATGATTGTTCGGTGAGTTCGGTGTCATTCATGACGGTATGTTTTTAACACAGAGAACACAAAGGGCACAGAGAAGCTGGAGGTCGAAGATTTGGCGCGGGCGTCACAGATCTATGTTGCGCCTTGATACGAGGTTCGACGCGAACGCGCTTAGGATTTTTTTGGTGATTTTTGCGGAGGCGGTGAGACTAATTTCATTTGCCATGGGAGTTTGCCTGAATCCAGGGTACAGATACCGATCTGGTTGGATTCAGAGGTGCCGATCTGGCCGATCCACGCCACACGGAAGCGGGCTTTGCCGTGCCAACGGCGTTTGACTTCGATGACTTCACCGAGAGAGGTGAGATAACCGACCCCATCGAGGCGGGCGCCATCTTCGCTGATGTCCATCGTGTAAGAACTCTGCGAGAAGGGATTTCCGTTGCGATCCTTGCCGCGAACGAAAACGCGAAGGGTCTGAGGTGTGCGCGGGCTGCGGCGTGTCTTGCGCCAGAAGTCTGCGCCTGGCTTCTGAAACGCGAGGCCTACTTCAAAGCCTCCTTGCGAATGAGGCTCCTTATAAACGACGCGGACTTCCTGCTCTTCCTGAGTGAACTTGCTGACGATGAAAAGTTTGTCGCCGAGAGCGACTGGAGTGCTGAGCCTGACGAGCGCGCCGCTGGCATTGAACATAACCGTGGTGGCGTTTTCGTGGAAGGAGCCCACGGTTTTACTCCACCCATAAACGACAACGGGAACGTGGAACGGTTTGCGCTCGCTTGAACGGCTGAACTTTTTTGCCTGGGGTGGCGAAAACAAACCAGAACTTTTCGAGGCCGAGCTGGAGAAAGCTCGCTTTTCGATGCCTTCGAGCGGAAAACCCTGTTGCGCGCCATGGGTTGGACATTCAAAAGCACAAGGAGTCGCGAAAAGCTGTTCCAGAGATTCAAGGCGGCCCGGCAGCGTGACCCAGTCATCGTGGTCACCATAAGGGCAGCGGACGCGGAGGGAATAAGTCTTTGCGGTACTAGATACCATGGGAACTTCCTTACTTTGCGTACTTTGTATATTACGCGTACCAATTCGGGAAAGCTCAGCAGAATGGGGCGAGGTTGCGGGAGAGTAAAGGCCAGTGGGCAGCGACCAGTGACCGGTGCGCGGCGACTAGTGGGCCAGTGTGACTCATCGCGTGATAGACAAGCTGGGTATAAATTATTTCGCGAAATATTTCTTGAGCGGTTCCCAGTAGTGGGAATTCCAGCCTTCGGTGAGATGGTCGAAATCACCTATGGGGAAGCTGGAGTGATCCAACACCACTATGGTTTGAGAACCTTGCGGCTTGAGCTCAAATTTGACGATGGAGTAAATGCCGGATTCCCAGGAGGCTGGACGCCAGCCCTGGACGATGCGTTCATTGAGGACGAGTTCGAGATTTCTGCCTTCGATCAGGCCGCCGAACATAGAAAAAGCTCCACCGGGTTTGGGATCGATCTGCGCGGGGCTGCCGGAAAAGGCAGCGAACTGCTTGGAATCGAGAAGCACGTTGTAGATGCGTTGGGGGCTGGCCTGCAAAGGGATTTCTTGATGAAGGGAAGTGCGATTCTGATTTTCGGAGGTGCCAGGAGTATCTTTCATTGATTGTGGCAGGCTGATGGCCCAAGTTTTGGTTGCGACTGCCGCGGTAGCCATGGA
>Ga0207665_10002511_pt1 | contig 12337 bp, 9 predicted proteins | sample LARL112metaG_FD_184351 | JGI IMG/M metagenome (GOLD analysis project Ga0207665, IMG submission 184351) | Corn, switchgrass and miscanthus rhizosphere microbial communities from Kellogg Biological Station, Michigan, USA - LAR L11-2 metaG... | ecosystem: Host-associated > Plants > Roots >...
GAGAAACTGCCACGCCTGCCGGTAGCCGACGCAGCGCATCGAGGGCAGGGCAGGGCGAAGAGTGTAGCGCTTGCGCAGTGTCCGCAACTCCTCGACCAGGCCGCGCTCGAGCATTGCGTCGAAGCGCGCTTCGATGCGCCGATGCAGCTCGCTGCGGTCCGAAGGAGCGAGAGCCAGCTCGACGAGGCGGAAGGGAAGGGCGCTCTTCTTTCGCCCGAGCAGCTTCGACATCGGCTTCCCCGTGACACGATGGATTTCGAGCGCGCGCTGAATGCGCTGCGCGTCGGTCGGCTTCAGCCTCGCCGCGGTCGGGGCATCGATCTTCGCAAGCTGCGCGTGCAGCGCCGGCCAGCCTCGCTCGGCGGCTTCCGCGTCGATTTGCGCGCGCACCGCGGGATCCGAATCGGGAAGGTCCGATAGCCCCTCGCGCAGCGCCTTGAAGTAGAGCATCGTGCCGCCGACCAGGAGCGGCGTGCGGCCGCGTGCGGAGATTTCGCGGATCAGCTTGAGCGCATCGGCGCGGAATTGCGCGGCCGAGTAGCTTTCGGTCGGGTCGAGGATGTCGATGAGGTGGTGCGGCACCGCGCGACGTTCCGCTGCCGAAGGCTTCGCGGTGCCGACGTCCATGCCGCGATAGACCTGAGCGGAATCGACGCTGACGATCTCGACCGGGAAGCGGCCCGCCAGCGTCGCCGCCAGCGCGCTCTTGCCGCTGGCGGTCGGGCCCATGAGGAGGATCGCGGCGGGTTCAGCGGCCACGCATGAAGAGCTTGTCGAGATCGGCGAGGCTCATCTGAAACCAGGTCGGGCGGCCGTGGTTGCACTGCCCGGAGCGCTCGGTCTCCTCCATCTCGCGCAGCAGGGCGTTCATTTCCAGGATCGTCAGGGCGCGGTGGGCGCGCACTGCGCCGTGGCATGCCATCGTCCCGAGCAGCTCGTCCCGGCGCTCGGTGAGCACGCGGCTCGCGCCGTATTCGCGGATGTCCTTCAACACCGCGCGCGCCAGCTCCGCGGCATCGGCCTCCGCGAGCATGGCCGGGACCGCACGCACCGCCAGCGCGAAAGGCGAGATCGCGGTCACATCGAAGCCGAGCTGGTTGAGCGTGGCGCCGTGTTCCTCGACCGTGGCGACGTCGACCCGGTCCGCGTGGAAGGTGGAGGGGATGAGGAGCTTCTGGGTGTTCATCGCCCGGGAATCGAGCGCCCCCTTGAGCCTTTCGTAGAGGATGCGCTCGTGCGCCGCATGCATGTCGACGAGTACCAAGCCCTGCTGGTTCTGCGCGAGGATGTACACGCCGTGGAGCTGCGCGAGCGCGAAGCCGAGGGGCGGTGCGTCCGGCGCGCTCGGGTCCTCGAGCGTCGCGCCCGGCAGCGCGAGGTCAGCGGCCGAGCGCCGGTCGGCGAACATCGCGGTATAGCTCGCCACCGGCTGGGCGAGGCCCAAGGGAACCTGGTCGGCCCGCGGCCGTATCGAGCGGCCCGCTGCGAGGGGCGAGGCGATCGCAGCCGGCGTTTCGGCCGCCGTGCCGGCGAGACCCTTCACCACCGCATGAAACACGAACTGGTGCACGGCGCGCGGGTCGCGAAAGCGGATCTCGATCTTCGCCGGATGGACGTTGACATCCACGCCGCGCGGGTCGATCTCGAGGAAAAGCACGTACGCGGGATGGCGTTCGCCGTGCAGAACGTCGCGATAGGCCTCGCGTAGCGCATGCGAGAGCAGCTTGTCGCGAACGAAGCGGCCGTTCACGTAGACGAATTGCGCATCGCGCGAGGCGCGCGTGTAGGCGGGCGACCCGGCGAACCCGGAGAGCTTCAGCACGCTGTTGGCTGCGACCGGGCGCATCGACTGCGCGAACTCCGCGCCGAGAGCCGCCTCGATGCGCTTCGCGGGGTCCGCGGGCGCAAGCCGCGCGACGACACGCCCGTTGTGTCTCAGGGTAAGGCCGACGTCCGGCCGCGACAGCGCCGCGCGCGTGAACACTTCCTCGCAGTGTGCAAATTCGGTGGCATCGCTCTTCAAGAACTTGCGCCGCGCCGGGGTGTTGTAGTAGAGGTCATTGACTTCAACGGCGGTTCCGGCGGGATGCGCGGCGGGCTCCGTGGCGCCGATGCTTCCGGCTTCGGCGCAGACGGCGAAGGCGTGGGCGGCTCCGTCGGCGCGGCTCGCGAGAGCGACGCGCGCGACCGATGCGATGCTCGCCAGCGCCTCGCCGCGAAATCCGAGCGAGCGGACCTGCTCGAGATCCTCGAGCGACGCGATCTTGCTCGTCGCGTGTCGGGCGAAAGCCATCGGGAGATCGTCCTTCGCGATTCCCGAGCCGTTGTCGGCGACGCGTATCTGCTTGATCCCGCCCTCGACAAGCGCGACGCCGATATCGGTCGCGCCCGCATCGAGGCTGTTTTCGAGGAGCTCCTTCAGCACCGACGCCGGCCGATCGACCACTTCCCCGGCCGCGATCTGGCTGATGAGCGTTTCGGGCAGCGGGCGGATGGCGGGCACGTTTGCGATTATATGTGACGCGGTAGAATGCCGCGGTGGAGCTTCTGCTTTCCGGCTGGGACCTGCTGTTTCATCTCGACCGCCATCTTGCAGCATTGCTTCAGCAACACGGCGCCTGGATTTATCTGCTGCTCTTCGTCATTATTTTTTGTGAGACCGGCCTTGTCGTGACGCCCTTTCTTCCCGGAGACACCTTGCTCTTCATCGCCGGTGCGCTTGCGGCCGGAGGCGGCATCGACGTGCACCTGATTGCCGCGCTACTGGTCGCCGCGGCGGTGCTCGGCAACACGGTCAACTACTCGATCGGCCGCTTCATAGGCCCGAAAGTCTTCCATTGGGAGGAATCGCGGTTCTTCAATCGAAGGGCGCTCGACCGCGCGCACGCGTTCTACGAGAGGCACGGCGGGAAAACCATCGTCATCACCCGTTTCGTGCCCATCCTGAGGACCTTCGCCCCATTTGTCGCCGGCATCGCGCGCATGACCTACTTGAGCTTCACTGCCTACAACCTCGCTGGCGCGCTTGCGTGGGTGTTGTCGCTTCTGTACGCGGGCTACTGGTTCGGCAACGTGCCCTTCGTGAAGGAGAACCTCACTTGGGTGATCCTCGGCATCATCGTCCTGTCCGTGAGCCCGCTCGCGTTCGAGTATGTCAGGCAGCGGCTGAAGGGGGCGGGAACAGAGGGCCGGCCGACCGGGGAATCAGCGAATCGACGCGAGGGTGGAACGCGATAGAGGGGGATTTTTCGCGATGTAGCCCTTGATGCCACGGAGGATCGCGATCGCGATTTTTTCCTGGTAAGCCGTGTCGTTCAATCGCTGCTCCTCGTCGGGATTGCTGATGAACGCCGTCTCGACGAGGATGGACGGGATGTTAGGCGCCTTAAGCACCGCAAAGCCGGCCTGCTCGACCTTGCCCTTGTGGAGAAAATTCACACCGCCCAGCTCTCCCAGCACGGCCCGAGCGAGCTTGAGACTGTCGCTGATCTGCGCGGTCAAGCGAAGGTCGGCAAGAGTCATATCGAGATACCGGTCTTTCCGACTGAGATTGACCCCGCCGATCAGGTCGGCGTTGTTTTCGTTCATAGCTAGCCGCTGGGCCGCGGGGCTCGTGGCGCCGTGCTCGGACAAGGCGAATACGGACGAGCCGCGAACGTGAGGCTTGATGAAGGCGTCGGCGTGGATCGATACGAATAGATCGGCCTTCACCCGGCGCGCCTTCTCGACGCGGCCTTCGAGCGGGATCAAAAAGTCGCCGTCCCGGGTGAGCAGCGCACGCATGTTCGGCTCGACATCGATCAGGCTCTTAAGCCTGCGCGCGATCGTCAAGGTGACGTGCTTTTCGCGGGTTCCACGCCGTCCCCGGGCACCGGGATCCTCTCCGCCGTGCCCTGGATCGACCACGATCGTGACGAGACGATTGACGGCAGGTTCCTTTGCCGACTGAGACTGCTTGTTGTTCGGCTTGGCTTGTCCCTTCGGTTCCCCGGAAGATTCTCCGTCCTCGGATTTCCCGAAGGCTTGCCCCATCTTCAACTCGGGTTTCTGCAGCAGTGCCAGTAGCGGGTCCAAGGGTTCGATCGGATAGATATCCAGCACCAGGCGGTATCCATATTCACCGATCGGTGCGAGCGTAAAAATCTGCGGCTTGACTTCGGTCTTGAGGTCGAGCACGACTCGAACCATGCCGGGTTTGAAGCGCCCGACGCGCAGATTGGCGATATAGGGGTCGCTGGGCGAGACTTTTCCGGCGAATCCTTCCTGGACGCTTTGAAAATCGATGTCTTCGAGGTCGAGCACGAGCCGCTCGGGGTTTCTCAGGAGGATCAGGCTGTGCCGCAGGGACTCTCCCGATTCCACGGTTACGCGCGTATAGTCAGGCGCAGGCCAGACGCGGACCGCCTTTATCGATTCTGAGGACGGTTCAGCGGCAGGAACCGCGCTCGAAAGAATCAGAACGGCGCCGAGCGCCGCACACCGCAGGGCCCCGGCGCACGCGATCAGGCGTTTTTGGCCTTTGCTAAACACCGCTCTCCCGCTGTGCTGTACGCTTTGACACTGATCTCCCTTCCTGCGCCCGCGTAGGCTAGAGTAAGGTCAAGGTCCGGTCGAGGAAGTGCATCACCGGCCCTCTCCGGCCATTCGACCAGGCAGACTCCCGTGCCGTGGAAGTAGCCGGCCAGGCCTGCATCTTCGAACTCTTTAGCATCGATGAATCGATAAAAATCAAAGTGGTACAAGTTTAATCTAGAAACCACGTAAAGTTCAACTAGGGCATAGCTCGGGCTCTTTACCGTATCTCTAACGCCCAAGGCGCGCAACAAGCCACGAATCAGAGTGGTTTTCCCGCTGCCGAGGTCGCCGCGCAGGTAAATCCGCATACCGGGCGCGATGCCGGCGGCCAGTTTCGCGCCGAGGCCTGCGGTCGCGCCTTCGTCCGGCAAATAGGGGGTTGTCCAGTGCGCCTTGACCTGGGGCTGGCTATGATCTGGAGGATGGGTCATGTGAAGGCAGTCCGGGCGCGACGCATGCGGCCCGCCGATCTTGCGATGCTCGCCGCGACGATCAAATCCTGGGGACGGGAACTGGGCTTCCAGGCGGTCGGAATCGCCGATACAGACCTCTCGGCGGTCGAGCCGCGCCTCGCTGCATGGCTCGCATCGGGTTTCGCCGGCGAACTCGATTATATGCGAAAGCACGGTACGAAAAGGACGCGACCGGCGTCGCTCGTTCCCGGAACCTTGCGCATCATCTCCGCGCGCATGGACTACCGGCCCGATGCGGCCGACAGCCGGAGGATTCTCGAGGACGGCAGCAAGGCCTTCGTCGCGCGTTATGCGCTCGGGCGCGACTATCACAAGGTGTTGCGGGCACGGTTGCGGCGGCTCGCGGAGAGGATTGCGGGCGAAATCGGTGAATTCGGCTATCGCGTCTTCACCGATTCGGCACCGGTGATGGAAGTGGAGCTCGCGCGCAAAGCGGGGCTCGGGTGGCGGGGCAAGCACACGCTGCTGATCGCGCGCGAAGCCGGCTCGTTTTTCTTTCTCGGGGACATCTACACGGATCTGCCCCTTCCCCTGGACTCTCCGGTGGACGAGCATTGCGGCAGCTGCACCAAGTGCCTGGATGTCTGCCCAACGCAAGCGATCGTCGCGCCCTACGTCGTCGACGCTCGGCGTTGCATCTCGTATCTCACGATCGAGTTGAAGGGGAGCATTCCGGTCGAGCTGCGCCCCCTCATCGGCAACCGTGTTTTCGGCTGCGACGATTGCCAGCTCGTTTGCCCGTGGAATCGCTACGCGCAGCTCGCGCCGGAGGCCGATTTCCAGGTGCGCAACGGCCTCGATTGCGCCGAGCTGGTCGAGCTTTTCGCGTGGACCGATGAGGAGTTCCGGCAACGGATGAGCGGCAGCGCCATCCTGAGAATCGGCTACGAGCGCTGGCTGCGCAATCTCGCCGTGGGACTCGGCAACGCCCCGAAAAGCTCGCGTGCGGTCGCCGCGCTGCGGTCCCGGGCGCGGGAATCGTCTGCGCTCGTTCGAGAGCACGTGGCGTGGGCGCTGGAACGTCAGGGAGCGGGGCGCTGACGCCGTTTGCTATAATGGGCGCGCTTGTCATCCGCCTTGTCCGCAGGTCCACCTCCATTAGAGCTTTCGTTTGCCCAGTTTTGCTGAACTGAATCTGCTGCCCGAGCTGCTGAAAGCGGTCGCGGAGCAGGGCTACGTCGAGCCTACGCCCATCCAGGCGCAGGCGATTCCGTTGGTGCTGCAGGGCCGCGATGTCCTCGGGGGCGCCCAGACCGGCACCGGCAAGACCGCCGGATTCACCTTGCCCCTTCTGCAGCGGCTCGCTCGGCACGCCAATACCAGCGCGTCTCCCGCGCGCCATCCGGTGCGGGCGCTCATTCTGACCCCGACGCGGGAGCTGGCGGCGCAGGTGGAGGAGAGTGTGCGCACCTACGGAAAGTACGTCGGCCTGCGCAGCACCGTGGTGTTCGGGGGGATCGACATGAAGCCGCAGACGGCGGCGCTGCGCCAGGGCGTGGAGTTTCTGGTGGCGACTCCCGGCCGGCTGCTCGATCATGTCCAGCAGAAGACGGTGAATCTGCAGCAAGTCGAGGCTTTCGTGCTCGACGAAGCCGACCGCATGCTCGACATGGGCTTCATCCCGGACGTGCGTCGCATCATGGCCCTCTTGCCCAGGCAGCGCCAGAACCTGCTGTTTTCGGCAACCCTGTCCCAAGACATTCGCACGCTCGCCGACTCGTTCCTGCACGACCCGGTGCTGGTGCAGGTGGCGCGGCTCAACACCGCGGCCGAGTTGGTGCAGCACGTGGCGCACCCGGTCCGGCGCGAGCGAAAGCGCGAGCTGCTCGCGTATCTGGTGCAGTCGCGCGATTTGCGCCAGGTACTGGTCTTCACTTCGACCCGCATCGGCGCTAATCGGCTCGCATACCAGCTCAACCGCGACGGCATTCATACCTCCGCCATCCACGGCGACAAGAGCCAGCCCGAACGCCTTCAGGCCCTCGCTGACTTCAAGTCGGGAAAAGTTCGCGTGCTGGTGGCGACCGATGTCGCCGCGCGCGGGCTCGATATCGAAGACTTGCCCCACGTCGTGAATTTCGAGCTTCCCGGTGTGCCGGAGGATTACGTCCATCGCATCGGTCGCACCGGCCGGGCTGGGGCGAGCGGTGAGGCGATCTCCCTGGTTTGTGCCGAAGAGCACGAGCGGCTCGATGCGATCGAGAAGACCATCCGGCTCAGCATTCCGAGGAAGATCGTTCCGGGATTCGAGCCCGATCTGAGTGTCGCGCCCTCGATGATGAGCAGGCCGACCGGCCGACGAGACCCGGCGGCGCGGGAGCGCCGCCCGCGTCAAGGCGATCGAGAGCGCGACCGATTGACCCGAGGAGCTCAGGGCCAGAAAGCTGTCGACCCGATTTTCAGCGCTCCCTACAAGCCGGCTCTTGCGACATCGGTTGCGACGGGGCCGGCGCCTGCCCGGCAGGCACGGCGCCAAGTCGCGGCGCTGCTCTGCGGCCTGCCCAAGAACAAGTAGGCGCTTCTAGTTTCTTGCCCGGAACGGGCTCCGTTCGTTGAGTTCGTCCACGTAACGCTCGATTCCCTGCGATTCCCTGGCTAGAAACTTTTCCACGGCGTCCGCGAACTCCGGATGGCGGAGCCAGTGCGCGGACCACGTTGGGTTCGGCATGAATCCACGCGCGAGCTTGTGTTCGCCTTGCGCGCCTCCCTCGAAGATCCGGATCCCGCGTTCTATGCAGAAATCCAGGACCTGGTAGTAGCAGACCTCGAAATGCAGCAGCGGGACGTGCGTGACCGAGCCCCAGTAACGGCCGTAGAGCACTTCCGGCGAGAAAATATTGAGGGCGCTGGCGATCGGCCTTCCATCGAGCTCGGCGAGCACCATGAGGAGGTGCTCGGGAAGCGTCTCGCCGAGGCGCCGGAAGAACTCGAGGTTCAGATACGGCGTCGAGTGATGCGCGCGATACGTGTTGTTGTAGCAGCGCGTGAAAAAGCTCCAGTTCTCGTCGCGGATCTCGGCTCCGACCAGCCGTCGCACGCGCACGCCCGCCTCGTGCACCCGTCGTCTCTCCTGTCGGATTTTCTTGCGCTTCGCGGAAGCGAGATCGGAGAGGAACTCGTCGAAATTCGCGTAGCCGCGGTTTTCCCAATGAAACTGGACTGAGCGGCGCAACATCATTCCCGCTGTCTCCATCTCGCGTGCTTCGGGCTCGGCCGGGAACAGCACATGCAGCGACGAGACTTCGAGCGAGAGCCGCAGTGCGGCGCGAACGAGGAGTGCCCGGGTCTCGGCGTCGCGTGCGAGCAGACGGGGGCCGGTGACCGGCGAAAACGGGATCGCGCCGAGCAGCTTGGGATAGTAGGAAAGTCCATGGCGGTGATAGGCATCGGCCCACGCCCAGTCGAAGACGTACTCGCCGTAGGAATGCGACTTGGCGTAGAGGGGCATGGCACCGACGAGCGATGCGCCTTGCCACAGTGTCAGATAGCAAGGCGACCAACCCGTGCTCTCGCAGGCACACCCCGTCTCATGCAGCGCATGCAGAAATTCGTGACGCAAGAAGGGATGTCCCGCCGCGAGCGCATTCCACGCTCGCGGCTCAACGGCGCGGAGCGTATCGATAACCCTGACCGAAGGCGTGTCTTCCTTCAATCGACCCGGTCCGAAGTGGCGCTCACGGCCGCTGATTATAGAATCGATTGAACTGTCGGGGGCGGGGGCTCGTCCGCCGATGGTAAACTTGCCGGATGGCGAGCATCGTCAAGATCGCGATTGCCCAGATCAACTGTGTCGTCGGGGACCTTGCCGGAAACGCCAACAAGATCCTCGGATACTGCGAACGTGCGCGCGCGGCAAGCGCGCACGTCATACTGACCCCGGAGCTCGCGCTGTGCGGGTACCCGCCTGAAGATCTTCTGTTGCGCGGAGGCTTCTATCGCGACTGCGACGCCGCGCTCCAGCGCCTGGCGCGCGAGGTGAGCGGCATCACGCTCGTCGTCGGCCACCCGCATGAAGACCAGGGGAAACGCCACAACGCCGCCTCCGTCGTAAAAGACGGGCGGGTCGTGGCGACCTATTACAAGCACGTCCTGCCGAACTACACGGTGTTCGACGAGGAACGCTACTTCGCGCCCGGCGACTTTCCGTGCGTCTTTGAAGTCGGAGAGACCCGCTTCGGCGTGAACATCTGCGAAGACACATGGGGACCTCAGGGGCTGCTCACGACCAAGCCGGATGCCGTCAGCATCGGAATCAACATCTGCGCGGACGCCTGGGAGGCGAAGGCGCCGCAGGCGGCACGCGAGGCGGGTGCGCAGGTTCTGCTCGTGCTCAACGCCTCGCCGTATCACATGCGCAAGCAAGAGTCTCGCTACGACGTGATGCGGGAACGCGTGATCGAGACGGGTATGGCGCTCGTTTACGCGAACATGGTGGGGGGACAGGACGAGCTGGTGTTCGACGGCGCCTCATTTGTGCTCGACCGGCGAGGGGAGGTGGTATGCCAGCTCCCGGTGTTCGAGGAGACGCTGGAATTCGTGACGGTGGCCGACGGCGAACCGCAACGAGGCGCAATCGCGGAGCAGGCTTCACTCGAGTCCGAGGTGTACAAGGCGCTTTGCCTCGGGGTACGCGACTACGTCGGGAAAAACGGATTTCCCGGGGCGCTGGTCGGCCTCTCCGGCGGGGTCGACTCGGCGTTGACGCTGTGCATCGCTTGCGACGCGCTCGGACCGGAGCGGGTGCGCGCGGTCATGATGCCTTCGCAGTACACCTCCCAAATGAGCCTCGAGGACTCGCGCGAACTCGCCAGAAATCTCAGGGTGCGCTACGACGAGATCCCCATCGGCCCCGCATTCGACGCTTTTCTCGCTTTGTTGGCGAGGGAGTTTGCGCGCCTTCCCGTCGACGCAACGGAGGAGAATCTCCAGGCGCGAACCCGCGGTACTTTGCTGATGGCTTTGTCGAACAAATTCGGAGCGATCGTGCTGACGACCGGCAACAAATCGGAGATGGCGGTCGGCTACGCGACCCTCTACGGAGACATGGCCGGTGGTTTTGCGGTGATCAAGGACATTCTCAAGACGCTGGTATACCGCTTATGCAGGCATCGGAACCGCGTGGACCGCGTTATTCCCGAACGCGTGCTGACCCGCGCCCCTTCCGCCGAGCTCAAGGCCAACCAAACCGACCAGGACACCCTTCCCCCTTATGATGTTTTGGACGCCATCGTCTCGGCTTATATGGAAAACGACTTGAGCCCGGCCGAAATGGTGGCGCGCGGATTCAGGACCGAAGACGTGAGGCGCGTGGTCGAGATGATCCACCGCAGCGAGTACAAGCGCCGCCAGGCGCCGATCGGCATCCGGATCACCCACCGCGGTTTCGGCAAGGATTGGCGCTATCCGATTACATCGCGCTACCGGGAGCCGTACGAGTAGCCGGTGATGGCGCGAGCCTGATCAGGCAAGTTTCTGCACCCGTTTGTTATACTGGCAGGCGGAAGTCAACGCGGGAGCGTGGCCATGAAGAAAATCGAAGCCGTGGTGAAACCTTTCAAGCTCGACGAAGTTCGCGAGGCCCTGGCCGAAGTCGGAGCTACGGGGCTGACAGTGACGGAGGTGAAAGGCTTCGGTCGCCAGAAGGGCCACACGGAACTCTACCGCGGCGCCGAATATGTCGTGGACTTCCTGCCGAAGGTCAAGATCGAGGTCGTGGTGACGGAAAAGATGCTGGAGGGTGCGATCGAGGCGATCGTCAAGGCGGCGCGCACCGGAAAGATCGGCGACGGAAAGATCTTCGTGAGCACTGTGGAGCAGGTGGTGCGTATCCGGACGGGCGAAACCAACGAGGCGGCCGTCTAGGCTTTCAGCAGCACCAGCAGCGCGCCGCTCCCACCTTGATTTCTCGGGGCCTCGCAGAAGGCGAGGACTTCGTCTCTCTGCGCCAGCCACCGTTGTACTTTCCCTTTCAACACCGGCTCTCGCCCGGGCGAGCGCAGACCCTTTCCGTGGACCACGCGAACGCAGCGCAACCCGCGCTTGAGACACCCGCCGAGAAACTCCGCGAGCGACGACCGGGCCTCCTGCCGGTTCAGCCCGTGCAGATCGACCATGTCCTGCACGACCCAATGCCCTCGCCTCAGCTTGCGCAGCACATCGCGGGCGAGCCCGCTTCGCAGGTAGGAGGCCTCGTTCCCGGTCTCCATCGATTGATCCCAGGAAATGGGACCGGCCAGACTCTCGACGAGCGCGTCATGCCCGTCGAGCAACGATTGAACCGGCACGGGCGGCGGCGCCTTGGCCCTAGGCTCGACCCGGGCCGATGATTCGAGGGGCGTTGCGCCGCGCACCGCGTCGCGAAACAGCGCCGCCTCGTGTTCGGGAAGCCCGCCAGCCGTGCGTTTGCGCATTGATTTCGTCTTCGGCACTTGCATCCGAGCCTTGTTGCGGGACTTTAACGCAGACCGTCCAGATATTTTTCCGCATCGAGTGCTGCGATGCAACCGCTGCCCGCGCTGGTCACGGCCTGCCGGTAGACGTGGTCCTGTACGTCGCCCGCAGCGAACACTCCCTGGATGCTGGTTGCGCTGGCGTTACCCTCACTCCCGCCGCGCGTGACGATGTATCCGCCTTTCATCTCGAGCTGTCCTTCGAAAATGCCGGTATTCGGAGTGTGGCCCACCGCGATAAACAGCCCCTGTAGATCGATCTGTTGCGTAGCGCCGGTCTGAACGTCCTTGATGCGGATGCCGGCTACGCCCTTTGCATCGCCGAGAACCTCGTCCAAGACGTGGTTCCAGCGCATCGTGACGTTGCCTCTATCGAAGAGTTTTTTTTGGAGAATCTTCTCCGCTCTGAATTTGTCTCGGCGGTGGATCACGGTGACCCGGCGCGTAATATTGGACAGGTAGAGCGCTTCCTCCACCGCGGTGTTCCCGCCGCCGACGACTGCCACGTCCTGGCCCTTGTAGAAGAATCCGTCGCACGTCGCACAGGCGGAGACGCCCTTTCCCATGAACCTTTCCTCGGACTCGAGCCCGAGATAGCGGGCGGAGGCGCCGGTGGCGACGATGAGCGCATCGCAGGTGTATTCGCCCGCGTCGCCCTGCAGCCGAAGAGGCCGCTCCCTGAGGCTTACGGTGTGAATATGATCGAACACGACTTCAGTTTCGAAACGCTCCGCGTGCTTCTGGAAACGCTCCATGAGCTCCGGACCCTGCACTCCCTTCACGTCAGCCGGCCAGTTGTCGACGTCGGTCGTCGTCATGAGCTGTCCGCCGGGGGCGAGG
>Ga0207665_10002514_pt1 | contig 12330 bp, 11 predicted proteins | sample LARL112metaG_FD_184351 | JGI IMG/M metagenome (GOLD analysis project Ga0207665, IMG submission 184351) | Corn, switchgrass and miscanthus rhizosphere microbial communities from Kellogg Biological Station, Michigan, USA - LAR L11-2 metaG... | ecosystem: Host-associated > Plants > Roots >...
GCAAGCGCCACGCTCGCCGCCAGGACGGCCCGAGGGAAGCTGCGCTGAAATACTTTGGATATGGCCATCTGACGCTACTTTATTATCATACACGCGGAAGCCGCCCCCGCCGGCCCGCCCGGCCAGGCGCGTGCTCCGCTTTGCGTCTGCCCAGTGCGCACGCTAAAGTAGCGCGTACGGGAGGCATGGGGCGCCCTGCCCGCCCGGGATATCAGCCCCACTAAGAAGGTAAACATGTAGCGCGTACGGGAGGCATACGGCGCCCTGCCCGCCCGGGATATCAGCCCCACCAAGGAGGTAAACATGCGGAAGAAACAGCTTGTCGTCGCCCTCGTCGGAAGCATGCTGGCTGCTCCAGCGGCCTTTGCCCAGATAACCATTTCCGGTCAGGTGAAGGACGGTTTTGAAATGTACAAACTGGGGGCGGGCAAGGCTGCTGCTCCCGCGGCTTCCTACCACTACGAGCCACGCGTTTCCGACCAATCCTCGCGCATCATCTTTTCCGGTACGCAGGATCTGGGCGGCGGCACGAGGGCGTGGTTCCAGCTGGACAGCCGGTTCCAATCGGACGTCGGTGGCAGCACACAGACTAATACCGCCACAACGACGGGTATCAACCTGTGGGCGGGCGGCAATACCGGCGTGGGCCTGGCCGGCGACTGGGGAAAGCTCACGATCGGCCGTTGGGACCTGCATTATCTCGAGTTCATACCCATCGAGTTCGGCTATGCCGGTTCGCTGCAGGACCTTCTGGGCGCGGGCCCCATGGCTCAGGTGAACGGCAGTGTCATTGCGAACGGAACCCGCACGCCGAACGTGATCATGTGGGATAGCGCGAACATGGGCGGCATCACGGCTCGCGTCGCTTACTCCACCGCATTCACCACGAATCTCACCGGCGTTTCCAGTAACGAAGGTTCAGGAAAGGGCACCGACGGCAGCAAGGGGGGAGCGCTGACCGCCGCCGTGCGCTACTCCAGCGGACCGTTGGGACTGGGCGCCAGCTATTGGACCGCGAAGCCCGAGACCGCGACGTCGGATCCGGTCGGAGAGCAGAGATCACTGCGCCTTTGGGGGGGATATACCTTGGCCATGGGTCTGAAGGTCGGCTTGGGCTTCGACAACTCGCAACGGCGCGCAGGCGTAGCCGGAACGAACGACGGGGACGCCATGACCAAGCGCAACGCCTTCATGGTGCCGCTCGCCTACAATTTCGGCAACCATACCGCGTACCTCACCCTTGTCAAGGTGGGCAAGCTGAGCGGTCCGAATGCCGGGGGCCCAACCGATTCCACCGATGCCAAGGCGTATGCCCTGGGCTGGGAATATGCGCTGTCGAAGCTCGCCACGTTCGGCGTGTTCTACGCCAAGATAGACAACCAGGCGAACGCCGCCTACACCTTCTTTTCTACTTCCTCCAACGGCGCAACCAACCCCGCCGCCGGCGAAAGCGCGGCGCAGCTTTACGCCGGCTTCTCGTACCGCTTCTAAAGACAAGCAGCACGGACGGGGGCCCGACCGGGCCCCTTTTTTTTGGCGTTGACCTGCTCCCCCGCGTCGACCTCTCGGGTGCGTGCCGGCCGACGCTGGAGTTACAATCCTGCGATCGCTTCCCGAGAGTCCGCATGGACCTGAACTACTCAGCGGAAGAGCTTGCGTTCCGCGACCAAATGCGCGCCTGGCTCGAGGCCAACCTCCCCGACGACCTGCGGCGGAAGGTCGCCGACTACGGGAGATTGTCGAAGGACGACCTGATGCGCTGGCACCGGATCCTCGCCAAGGCGGGCTGGGTCGCGCCGGCCTGGCCCAGGGAATGGGGCGGCACCGGCTGGAACGTGGCGCAGCGCTACATCTTCGAGGAGGAATGCGGCTACGTCGGCACGCCGCCGCTCATCCCGTTCGGCCTGACGATGTGCGCGGCGGTGCTGCTGCGCTTCGGGACCGAGGCGCAGAAGAAACGGTTCCTGCCGCGCATCTACAACGGCGACGATTTCTGGTGCCAGGGCTATTCGGAGCCCGGCTCCGGTTCGGACCTTGCCTCGCTCAAGACCAGAGCGGTGCGACACGAGGATCATTACGTGGTGAACGGCCAGAAGACGTGGACCACGCTCGCGCACTACGCCGACTGGATCTTCTGCCTGGTGCGCACCGATCCGGGCGTGGAGAAGCGCCAGGAAGGCATATCGTTCCTCCTCATCGACATGAAGACGCCGGGCATTTCGGTAAGGCCGCTGATCCTGATGGACGGAGAGCACGAGGTGAACGAGGTGTTCTTCGACGACGTCAAGGTGCCGGTCGAGAATCGGGTGCACGAGGAGGGCAAGGGCTGGACGGTGGCGAAGTACCTGCTCGGTTACGAGCGCCTGACCTCCGGCCGCATCGGCGCCTCCAAGCGCGAGCTCGCCAAGCTCAAGGAGATCGCCTCGAAGCAGATGAAGGACGGCAGGCCGCTCATCGGCGATGCCCGCTTTCGCGACAAGGTGTCGCGGCTCGAGGTCGAGCTCACCGCGCTCGAGATCACGAACTTGCGCTTCCTCGACCAGCTGCGCGGCGGCCGTGTCCCGGGCCCCGAAGTATCGATCCTCAAGATCAAGGGCACCGAGATCCAGCAGGCGCTGACCGAACTGATGATGCAGGCGGCCGGGCCGCTCGCGCAGCCGTTCCGCCCGCTCGACGGCGCCGGCGACTTCGACGAATTCACGGCCGGGCTGGCGCCCCGCTACTGCAACTTCCGCAAGACCACGATCTACGCAGGCTCGAACGAGATCCAGCGCAACATCATTTCCAAGGCGATTCTGGGGCTATGAACTTCGATTACAACGAAGAACAGCAACTGCTCGCCGACTCGGTGCGGCGCTTCATCCGCAAGGACTACGACTTCGAATCGCGCAAGAAGATCGTCGCCTCGGCCGAGGGATGGAGCGAGAAGGCGTGGGGCACCTTCGCCGAGATGGGGCTGCTTGGGCTGCCGTTTTCGCCGGACTACGGCGGGTTCGGCGGCGGCGCCGTCGACCTGATGAGCGTCATGGAATCGTTCGGAGAGGCGCTGGTGGTCGAGCCTTATCTCGCTACCGTCGGCCTCGGGGCGCAGTTCGTCGCCCGGGCGGGCACCGCCGCGCAGAAAAAACGCATTCTCCCGCAGGTGGTGGCGGGCAAGCTGAAAATGGCGTTTGCGCAGACCGAGAAGGATGCGCGCTACAACCTCGCGCAAGTCGCGGCGACGGCGAGGAAAGCGGGCGGCGGCTGGCAACTCGACGGCGGGAAATGCGCGGTGATCGGCGCGCCGATCGCCGAGATGCTCGTCGTCTCGGCGCGTTCCGCGGACGCAGGCGGCATCAGCCTGTTCCTGGTGGAGCGCGAGGCGAAAGGCGTGGCGCTCAAGCCCTACCGCACCGTGGACGAGTTGCGCGCCGCGGACATTTCCCTCGAGGGCGTGACGGTGGGCGCCGATGCGCTGCTGGGGAAGGAAGGCGCAGCGCTGGCGCTCATCGAGGAAGTCGTGGACTGCGCCACCGCGCTCTTGTGCGCCGAGGCGGTCGGCGCGATCAAGTACGCGAACGACGCCACGCTCGAATACATGAAGACGCGCAAGCAGTTCGGCGTACCGATCGGCATGTTCCAGGCGCTGCAGCACCGCATCGTGGACATGGTGATCAGCTACGAGCAGGCGAAATCCATGGCCTGCCTTGCTTGCACCAAAGCGGACGCGGCGTCCGACGCCCGCGAGCGCGCTCGCTCGATCTCGGCGGCGAAGATCAAGATCGCGGACGCCTGCCGGCACGTCAGCCAGGAAGCCGTGCAGCTGCACGGCGCCATGGGCATGACCGAGGAGTTGAAAGTGAGCCACACCTTCCGGCGCCTCACCATGATCGCGCAGCAGTTTGGCGACGCCGATCACCACCTGGAGCGCTTCGCGAAGGCCTGAGATCGGTTTCTTTCCGCGTCGATCGCGGAACGCGATGAACGAGAAAAACGTACAGGTGTTGCTGGCTCGCCGGCCGAAGGACGCGGCGCAGGAGAGCGATTTTCACATCGTCGAGACGGCGGTCCCCGGCATCCGCGACGGGCAATTTCTCGTGCGCGCCCATTATCTTTCGCTCGATCCGTACATGCGCGGACGCATGAACGATGCGAAATCGTATGCCAAACCGGTCGCGATCGGCGAGGTGATGGGAGGCGAGGCCGCGGGCGAGGTCATCGCGTCGCGGCACGGCGGCTTCAAGCCGGGCGACAAAGTGGTCGCGCGTACCGGGTGGCAGGAGTACGGCGTGAGCGACGGCACGAACGTGCGCAGGATCGAAAGCACCGACATCCCGATCTCGGCGTATCTCGGCGTCGTCGGCATGCCGGGCCGCACCGCGTACATCGGTCTCATCGACATCGGCCAGCCGAAGAGCGGCGAAACAGTGGTCGTGTCAGCCGCTTCGGGCGCGGTCGGGAGCGCGGTCGGGCAGATCGCGAAGATCAAAGGCTGCCGTGCGGTCGGCATCGCCGGCGGACCCGAAAAGTGCCGCTACGTCGTCGAGGAGCTCGGGTTCGACGCGTGCGTGGATTACAAAGCGGGCCGGCTGGCGGACAATCTGGCCGAGGCGACGCCGAAGGGCATCGACATCTATTTCGAGAACGTCGGGGGCGAGATCCTCGACACCGTGCTGCGGCGCTTGAACCCGTTCGCCCGCATCCCCTTGTGCGGGCTCATTTCGCAATACAACCTGGCCGAGCCCTACGGCCTGAAAAGCATCGGAGCCCTCTTGATAAACCGCGCGAGGCTGCAGGGTTTTATCGTTTCGGATCATGCGGCGCGCCACGCGGCCGCGAACGAGGATCTCGAGCGATGGCTGCGGGAGGGGCGGCTCAAGTACCGGGAAAGCGTGGTCGAGGGATTGCGCAATGCGCCCAAGGCCTTCATCGGCCTGCTGAGCGGCAAGAATTTGGGCAAGCAGCTGATCAAGCTCGTCTAGCGACGGCCCGGCGGATACTGCTATCGTCTCTAAAAAATGTCAGAGGAGGAGAAGCCATGTCCGACCGTCATCTTGCCTACTGGCCCAAAAACGTGCCGCGACATCTCGTCGTACCCGAGACGAACGTCTTTTACAATCTCGAGGTTTCGGCCCATCGCCATCCGAAGAAACCGTATTTGATCTACTACGATACCTCGATCACCTTCCCCGAGCTGCAAGACGAAGCCGAGCGCATGGCCGGGTTCCTCGAGCGCGAATGCGGCGTAAAGAAGGGCGATCGCGTGCTGCTGTTCATGCAGAACAGCCCGCAGTTCGTCATTGCGTACTACGCCATCATGCGCGCCAACGCGGTGGTGGTGCCGATCAATACGATGAACTTGACGAACGAGCTGCGCCAGTACGTCGTCGACAGCGGCGCCGAGACCGCTCTCGTCGCCCAGGAGCTCTATCCGCAGGTGAAGCCTCTGATCGGCCGCGAGCTGAAACGCGTCATCGTCGCGGCGTACTCGGATTATTTGAAGCAAGCGACCGACCTGCGCATCCCGGAGTCCATCGCGGCGCCGCGCCAGCCCATCGGCGATCCCGGGGTGGCGCTATGGAGCGACGCCATGGCGCGCAATCTCCGCCCCGGGCCGATCACGGCCCGCCCCGACGATCTCTGCGTCATGCCATACACCTCCGGCACCACCGGCACTCCGAAGGGATGCATGCACACGCATCGCACCGTGATGTACACGCTGGTTGCGGGAGTGCATTGGTTCGGCCCCGACGCCAGCCAGTCGACGCTCGCGGTGCTGCCGTTCTTCCACGTGACCGGCATGCAGGGCAGCATGAACGGGACGATCTACTCGGGCAACACCATCGTCCTGCTGCCGCGCTGGGATCGGGAAGCGGCGGCGCAATTGATCCAGCGCTACAGGATCACCGGATGGCAGTGCATACCGACGATGGTGGTGGATTTTCTCGCCAATCCCAAAGTCTTCGACTACGACCTCAGGAGCCTCGAACGGCTGAGCGGCGGGGGCGCGGCCATGCCCGAGGCCGTCGCCAGGCGCCTGCAAGACAAATTCAACATCGAGTTCGTCGAGGGCTATGGGCTCACGGAAACGATGGCGCCGAGCCACATCAATCCGCCGGAGCGGCCGAAGAAGCAGTGCCTCGGCATTCCGATTTTCGACGTCGACGCGCGCGTGGTCGATCCGGAAACCTTCCGCGAGCTGCCCCCCGGAGAAGTCGGCGAAATCATCGTGAACGGGCCGCAGGTGTTGCTCGGCTACTGGAACAATCCGAAAGCAACCGCCGAAGCGTTCGTCGAGATCGACGGCAGGCGTTTCTTCCGCACCGGCGATCTCGCGCGCATGGACGAGGACGGCTACTTCTTCCTGGTCGATCGGCTGAAGCGCATGATCAACGCCTCGGGCTTCAAGGTCTGGCCGGCGGAAGTGGAGAGCTTGCTGTACCGGCACCCGGCCGTACAGGAGGCGTGCGTCATCGCGGCGCGCGATCCGCACCGCGGCGAAACGGTGAAAGCGGTGGTCGTGCTGAAGCCCGATGCACGCGGCAAGGTATCCGGACAGGACATCATCGACTGGGCGTCAAAGGAAATGGCTGCCTACAAGTATCCGCGCATCGTCGAGTTCGTCGATGCGCTGCCGAAATCGGCCACCGGCAAAGTGCAGTGGCGCCTGCTGCAAGAGCAAGAAAACAGAAGGCAGGCGAGCGCGTAGCAGCCCGCCCGGCAGAACTACTTGCCCATCACCTCGCCGAACCGGTCCCACTGCGTGCCGTTGAAGCGCATCAGCTGGACCGACTCGATCGGCGCGAAGTCGTCCTGGTCGGTATCGATCCGGATGCCGGGCAGCATGGTATCGATCCGGTAGTTCTTCATGCTCGCCGCCTGCTTCATGATGTTGTCGCGCGTCAGGTTGTTGCCGGCCTGCCTGAGCACCTGGTGCAGCGTCATCGCCACGGTGTAACCGTAGATGTTCGAGCCGTCGAGCAGGTTGCCCTCGGGATAGTACTTCTTCATGAATTCGGCGAACTCCATCACCGCCCGGTCCTTTACCCACTCCTTGTCCGCGACGTCCTTCAAGTAGGCGACCGAGATCAGGCCGACCGATTTGTCGAGGCCCGCCGGCGTGAGCACCGAGCCGATGTTCGCCGAGACGTTATTGATATAGTGCGTGGGCTTCCAGCCGATGTCATAGACCTTGCGGATCGCCTGCGCCGCGAACTTGGGCGTCGTGATGTTGAAGAGGACATCCGCGCCCGAGGACTGCAACTGGATGATCTGCGAGTCGACCGTCGGATCGCTCACCTCGTAGGACACTTCCTTGACGATCATGCTCGCCGCCTTGGCGCCCAAACCGTCCTTCAGGCCCTTGAGATAGTCCTTGCCGTAGTCGTCGTTCTGGAAGAGCACCGCGATCTTGGCGTTCGGCTTGGTCTGCAGGACGTGCTTGGCGTAGATGCGCGCCTCCGTCTGGTAGTTCGGCTGCCAGCCCATCGTCCACGGGAAGTTCTTCGGGTCGTTCCACTTCGAGGCGCCTGTCGCGACGTGGAGCTGCGGCACCTTCTTCATGTTCATGTACTTGTGGATCGCCGTGTTCGACGGCGTACCGAGCGTCTGGAACACGAACAGCACGTTGTCCTGCTCGACCAGCTTTCTCACCATCTCCACCGTCTTCGGCGGGCTGTAGGCGTCGTCATACGAAATGAAGTCGATCTTGCGGCCGTTGATGCCGCCCTGGTCGTTGACCATCTTGAAGTAGGCGGTGATGGTCTTGCCGATCGTGCCATAGGCCGACGCCGGGCCGCTGTAGGGATTGGTGTTGCCGATGCGGATCTCGGTGTCGGACGCGCCCGGATCGTATTTCTTTTGCGCGAGGGTCGCCGGGGACGCAAGCGCGGCGGCAAGCAGTGCTGCGATTGGAACGAGCTTGCGTTTCATGGTGACTTCCTCCTTTGGTTACGCCGGCCGCTTCGTCCGGCCACGCTGACACCGCTATTTTGCCCTTTTTCCCCAGAGTCGCAGCAGCAGCATGCGGACGGCACCCGCGACCCCCGTCGGCATCAGGTATACGAAGCCGATCAAGAACAGGCCGAAGATCGCCCACGGGGCGGCCTTCGAGATCTCGTCCGCAACGTTCGGTACGAACTGGATGAAGAGCGCGCCGTAGAGCGCGCCCGAAATGGACGCGAGCCCGCCGACCACGATCCCGACCAGGAAAACCAGGGAAAGGAAGATGGTGAAGCTGTCGGGCGCGACGTACTGCACCGCGATCGCGCCCAGCGCACCTGCGATGCCGGTGTACATCGCCGACACGCCGAAGGCGAGCGACTTGTAGAGGGCGCTGTTGATGCCCATCGCCTCGGCAGCGATGTGCTGGTCGCGGATCGCGATGAGCGCGCGCCCGACGCGCCCACGCAGCAGGTTCCATCCGAGCACGAACATCACCACCGCTACGGCGAGCGTGAACAAGTACAGCCACTGGTCCGGGTTGATCGGCAGGCCGAGGGGCGGCTCGGGCTTGGCGATCACGATGCCCTGCACCCCGCCGGTCCACTTCTCGAGATGATGGTACTTGAGGAGCTGCGGCATGGAAACGCCGAGCGCGAAGGTGGCGAGCGCGAGGTACAGGCCCTCCAGGCGCAGCGCCGGCAGCCCAAAGAGGAATCCGGCCACCAGGCACACCGCGCCCGCCGCCGGAAGGGTCGCCCAGTAGGGCGCGCCGAGCCGGTCCATCAGGACGGCCGCGGTATACGCGCCGATCGCGTAGAAAGCGCCGTGCCCGAGCGAGATCTGGCCGTTGTAGCCGGTGAGGATGTTGAGCCCGAGGAGCGCGATCGCGTAGACCAGCACGAGCGTGAGCTGGAACGTGCGGTAGTTGCTGACCACGAAAGGCAGCACGCACGCGATCGCGACGAGCACTGCCACGGCGATGGACGCGCGTCGCGTCATACGCGGGTCACGTGCACCTTGCCGAAGAGTCCCGAGGGCCTCACCAGCAGCACGCCGATGATGAGCCCGAGCGCCACCGAGAGCTTGAGGTCGTTGCCGATCACGTAGGCGCCGAGCACGTTCTCGAGCACGCCGACCGCGAAGCCGCCGATCACCGCGCCGCCGGGGCTGTCGATGCCCCCGAGCAGCGCCGCGGCGAACGCGTAGAGCAGGATGCCGCCCATCATGTTCGGATCGAGGTATACGATGGGCGCGATCATCATGCCGGCGACCGCGCCGACGGCCGCCGCGAGCCCCCAGCCGAGGGCGAGCATCCAGCCCACGCGAATGCCCACCAGCCGGCTCGATTCCGGGTTCTGCGCCACGGCGCGCATTGCGAGTCCCAGCGGCGTGAAGCGGAAGAAGACGTAGAGCAGCACCAGTACCACCAAGGTGACGCCGATTGCGCCGAGCTCGTGCGAGGACATGTACCTGTTGCCAAACAAGGGCTCCTTGGGGAACGGGCTCGGAAAGGTCTTGATGGTGTAACTGTAGATCCAGCCGGTCGCGCTGTTGAGGATCACAAGCAGCGCGATAAAAATGACCACGATCGCAAGCACCGGCGCGTTCTCGACGGGCCGGATCACCACCCGCTCGATCACCACGCCGAGCGCGAGCGCGAACAGCACGGTGAGCAGGAAGGCGGGCCAGTAGCCCATGCCGGCGTTGATGAGGCTCCATGCGATGTAAGTCGAGAACATCGCCATCTCGCCTTGCGCGAAGTTCACCAGGCGCGTCACCTGGTAGATCATCACCAGCGCGAGCGCGAGACTGGCATAGATGCCGCCGGTAGCGAGCCCCGAGAGAACCTGATGGATGAAGGCGTCCACGGTCTTCCTCGTACCTAGTATCCGAGATACGAACGCCGCACTGCGTCGTCGCGTCCGATCTCATCGGCGGCTCCGGAAAGCACGACCCGTCCGGTCTCGATGAGGTACGCACGGTTGGCGAGGGCTAGCGCCATTGCGGCATTCTGCTCGACCAGCAGGATGCTCACCCGCTCGCGCTGGTTGACGGTCCGCATGATCTCGAAAAGCTCGCGCACGAGGCGCGGCGCCAGCCCGAACGACGGCTCGTCGAGCAGCAGCAGCTTCGGCCTGAGCATCAGCGCGCGCGACACCGCGAGCATCTGCTGCTCGCCGCCCGAGAGCGTGCCGGCCTGCTGGCGCAGGCGCTCCTTGAGGCGCGGGAAGTACGTGAAGATGCGCTCCAGGTCCGATTCGACCGCGGCCCGGTCCTTGCGCGTGTAAGCGCCCAACCTCAGATTCTCCTCGGTCGTCAGGTCGACGAAGGTGCCGCGGCCCTCGGGCACGTGGGCGATCCCCAGCCGCACGATGTCCTCGGTCAGGCGGCCGTCGATGCGCGCGCCGCCGAATCGCACATCGCCCTCGGTCTTCACCATGCCGCACAGCGCGCGCAATGTGGTCGTCTTGCCGGCGCCGTTCGCGCCGAGTACCGCGGTGATGGAGCCCTCGTCGATCGCGAAGTCTATGCCGTGCAGCACCCGGGTCGGACCGTACGAGGCGCGCAGGCCTTTCGCTTCGAGCAGGGCCATCAGTGTGCGCTCCCCAGGTAGGCCTGAATCACTTCCGGGTGGGAACGCACCTCGTCGGGCGTGCCCTCCCCGATCTTGCGCCCGAAGTCGAGCGCTACCACCCGATCGGAGATGCTCATCACCAGGTTCATGTGGTGCTCGACCAGCAGGATGGTCACTCCGAGGCGGTCGCGGATGTCGCGGATCACCGCGCCCAGAACGCCGACTTCCTCGTGGTTGAGGCCGCTCGCTGGCTCGTCGAGCAGCAGCAGCGTCGGGTCACTCGCGAGGGCCCGCGCGAGCTCGACCCGTTTCTGCGTGCCGACGGGCAGATCAGATACTCTTGTACCGGCAACCGCCTTGAGGCCGAGGAATTCGACGAGCGCTCGAGCCTTGTCGGTCGCCGCGCTCTCGTCGCGCCCCACGCGCGGCAGCCGCAGAGCGTTGGATAGGAAGCCGCTGCGTATGCGGCAGTGGTGGCCGATCATCACGTTGTCGAGCACCGTCATGGTGCCGAACAGCGCCAGGTTCTGGAACGTGCGGCCGATGCCGAGGGCGGCAATGCCGTGCCGCGGAACGCAAAGCAGGGACCTTCCGTCGAACACGATGTCGCCGCAGTCGCATTGGTAAAGGCGCGACACGCAGTTGAACAGAGTGGTCTTGCCGGCGCCGTTGGGGCCGATCAGTCCGACGATGCAATTGCGCGCGACGTCAAACGAAACGTCGTCGAGCGCGACGATCCCCCCGAAGCGCACCCCGACGTTGTGTACCCGCAACAATGCCTGTGCAGCAGTGGATTCCGCCATCCGCGCTCCACAATTGTTGTTCGCGTCGTGTCAAATCCAGCACATGCGGAGAATGAGCCAGTTCGCGTTGGACTGTCTGGCGGAGAGAGAGGGATTCGAACCCTCGATACGGGGTTAATCCGTATAACGCCTTAGCAGGGCGCCCCCTTCGACCGCTCGGGCATCTCTCCGGTCGCGCGTCGCACTATATCACACGCGTCCGTGCTTCCTTCCCGCGTCAGGTCGGCTGATCGAGACCGAACGCCTTGTGCAGCGCCCGCACGGCGAGCTCCATGTATTTTTCGTCGATCACGACCGAAATCTTGATCTCCGAGGTCGAGATCATCTGGATGTTGATGCCCTCTTCGGCGAGAGTGCGGAACATCTGGCTTGCGATTCCGGCGTGGGTACGCATGCCGACGCCCACCATCGAAACCTTGCAGATCCTGTGATCGCCGCGGATGTCGGCGGCCTTGATGTGGTCCTTGACCTGCCGGTTGAGCACGTCGAGCGCCTTCTGGTACTCGTTGCGGTGCACGGTAAACGACAAGTCGGTCAGGCCGTCGACGCCGGCGTTCTGGATGATCATGTCGACGTCGATGTTGGCGTCGCCGATCGGCCCGAGGATTGCGTACGCGATTCCGGGTCGATCGGGCACGCCCATGACGGTGATCTTCGCTTCGTCGCGGTTGAAAGCGATTCCTGAGATGACGGCATCTTCCATCTTTGCGTCTTCCTCGAATGTGATCAGCGTGCCCTCGCCCTGTTCCTGGAAGCTGGAGAGCACACGCAAGGGCACCTTGTACTTGCCGGCGAACTCCACCGACCGGATCTGCAGGATCTTCGAGCCGAGACTCGCCATTTCCAGCATTTCCTCGAAGGTCACGGACTTGAGCCGCCGGGCTTCCGGCACGATGCGGGGATCGGTGGTGTAAACTCCGTCCACGTCCGTATAGATCTGGCACTCGTCGGCTTTCAAGGCGGCGGCGAGCGCAACCGCAGTCGTGTCCGATCAACCGCGGCCGAGCGTGGTGACATTACCTTCGGCAT
>Ga0207665_10002515_pt1 | contig 12327 bp, 13 predicted proteins | sample LARL112metaG_FD_184351 | JGI IMG/M metagenome (GOLD analysis project Ga0207665, IMG submission 184351) | Corn, switchgrass and miscanthus rhizosphere microbial communities from Kellogg Biological Station, Michigan, USA - LAR L11-2 metaG... | ecosystem: Host-associated > Plants > Roots >...
GATGGAGGGTCACGCCGCCCTGCCGCGCAAGAACGGCGAGCTCGTGTTCGAGGAGCCGTGGCAGGGCCGCGTCTTCGGCATGGCGGTGGCCCTGCACGAGCGTGGACGGTTCGAGTGGGAGGAGTTCCGCCGGGCCCTGATCGCCCAGATCGCCGTCGCGGAGACGCGGCCGGGTCCCTTCGTCTACTACGAGGTCTGGCTGCGCACCTTCGAGGAGCTGCTGGCCGGCAAGGGCCTCGTCACCGGAGCGGAGCTCGACGAGACCACCTTCCAGTTCGAGTTCGGCGAGCGCGACGACGTCTTCTAGGCCCCCGCGCGTGGGGGCCGGGGGCGGGGCCTAGCGCGCGGCGGTGCGGGGGAGGTCGGGCGAGGGCGAGCGCGCGAGCCGATCCAGCGCGGGCATGAGCAGGCCCACGATACGCACCGGCAGCGCGCTCGTGAAATGGAAGCGCGCCGCCTCGGGGCCCGGCACGTAGGCGGTCACGGTGCCGAAGTAGCGGTCGTCGAGCATGAACACGAAGGTGGCGGCCCGGCTCACCACGCGCGACTCGACCACCGAGCCGTTCTTGCCGTAGACGAGGTAGCGGTGGTCGCCGGTGCCGGTCTTGCCGCCCACCGCGTGGGGGCCGTTGGGGCCGGCGAGGGCGGGCTTGAGCCCGCGCGCGGTGCCGCCCTCCACCACCTGAGTGAGCGCGCCGCGGATGACGGCGGCGATCTCGGGCGCGAGCACCTGGCTCGGCGGGATCTCGGCGCGCCCCATGCGCGTCTCGTAGGGGGTGCCGGCCGCGAAGTCGAGCCCGTCGATCAGCACGGTGGGCTGCCGCACTCCGTTGTTGAGGATGATGCCCATCAGCTCGGCGAGGGCGGCGGGCCGGTCCCCGGAGCTGCCGATCGCGGTGGCGAGCGACGGGGTCAGCGAGGCGAACGGGTAGCCGAGCCGCTCCCAGCTCCGGTGCAGGTCGAGGAAGGCCTCCAGCTCGAGCAGGCTCGCGATCCGATGGTCCTGCGCGTTCCGGTGCCGGGTGAAGAAGAGCCAGCTGTAGACCGCCTGGCGCTCGGCCGCGCTCGCGCGCACCACCTGGCCCATGCCCGCCCCCGGGTGGCGCCGCAGGTAGCCGGCCACCCACAGCTCGAGGGGGTGCACGCCCGCCACGTAGCCGCGGTCGACCAGGGGCATCGCCTCGGGGGTGGCTTGCGCGTAGAGCTCGGCCATCGCCTTGTCGGACAGCGCGCGGCCGGGCACCCGCGAGGCGAGCAGGTCGCGCACGATCTCCGGGCTCGCTTCCGGATACACCGCGCGCAGCGCGATGGCCAGCCCCGACGGGGTCGGGCGCGCCGCGCTCAGGACCAGCTCGAGCGCCTCCTCCACCGGGAGGCCGTGGTACTTGCGATAGAAGCGGCGGACGAACTCGCTGCCCTCGCGATCGGCGAACCGCATCAGGTAGGAATCGCGACGCGGATCTCCCGGGTTCTCCAGCACGAGGGCCAGCGAGCCGGAGGAGCCGTAGAGGTAGTGGGTGACCACGTCACGCATCAAGCGGATGAAGACGAGGTTCACCGAGTTCTGGAAGCCCTCACGGATCGTGAGGATCTTCGAGTCGTCTTCCCGCTCGAAGTTGCCGAAGGTGTGGAGCCCCCCGCCGGTGAAGAACGCCTCCGCCGGGCTCGCCGAGTAGCGCCGCTCCAGCGAGGCCTCGAGCATGGCCTGGAGCGTGCGGTCGGTGCCCCGCGCGCCCGTCAGGTACTGGACCGCCCATTCCCCGAGGCGGTCCCGCGGATGGACGGACACCTTGGCGAGCGCGGCGGGCTCGAGGCGCGCGTAGCGGTCGTGCAGCGCGGCGATCGCCTCGAGGTAGGAGATGAGGGTGCGGAGCTTGGCGGTCGAGCCCAGATCGATCCGCGCCCCCCCGTTGATGTCGAGCGGCTGGTCGAGGTTGTCGGTCTGGATGCGGACGTGGTTCTGCCCCGGGCCGCGCTCGTAGAGCGTGACGCTGTAGAGCACACGGGCCGGGTCGCCGCCGCCCAGGAGCTTCTCGCCCACGAGCCCGAGGCGCTCCACGGTGGCGGGCTCGCGCAGCGAGCGCAGCAGCCGCGCCACCGCGTCCTGCGTGGTGGCGTCGAGCGTGCTGCGGGCGGTGAGGTCGAGGCGATCGAGATCGTACAGCGCGGGCACGCTCAACATCGAGGTGAGCCGGGCCCGCACCAGGTTGGCGCCCTTGCGCTCCACGAACGCCACCGGCGCGGCGGCGCCGCCCCGCCGCAGCTCGAGCCGCTCGGCGAGGGCCGCGTCGCGCAGGCGCGCGTCGATCACCCCGGCGCGGGCCAGCACCCGCAGGTAGCCGTCGGTGAACTCCTCGAGGGTGCGCGGGTTCTCGACCAGGTAGTAGTACGGTCGGCGCGCGGCGAGGATGAGGCTCAGCGCGCGCTTGAAGACGCGGGCGCGTGCCGCGTCCGCGGCCACCGGCTTGGTGGAGAGGAGCGCGTTGGCCTGCAGGAAGTCGGTCCCGTACCAGATGCGCAGACCGTCGCCCAGGCCGTGCACCTCGCCGTGGCCGGGCGCGGCGGCCAGCGGCAGCGAGTCGAGGTAGTCCACCACGATCTGCCGCCGGGCGGCGCGCGTGGTGGCGCCGCCCTGGTAGGCGCGCAGGCTCGCCGAGATCATCTGGCGCAGCTTGTCTCCCGGCGCGCGGGTGCGGCCCTCGGGGGAGTGACGGAGCTTCTCGAGCTGGGTGGGCAAGGTGCTCGCCCCGATGGAGTGCCGGTCGCCGCGGAAGCGCCCGATCGTCTCCACCCCGACCGCCTTGGCGAGCCGCCGCCAGTCCACCACCGGGTTCCGGTACGGTCCGGTGTCGAGCAGCTCGCGGTTCTCGATGAAGAGCAGGGTGTTGATGAGCAGCGGCGGCACCGCGTCGAAGCGGTCGTACACCTGCTCGGGATAGCGGGTCGCGTAGAGGGCGTGGCCCTCGCGGTCCAGCACCTCGAGTCCAGCGCGGGTCTTCTCGCGATAGGGCGGGTAGAGGCCCCACGCGGCGAGGTGCGCGAGCGCGGTGGAGGGGCGCGCCTGCTGCTCCACGCGGTAGCCGCCCGCCTCCAGGCGGTCCACGAAGTCGGGGAGGCGGGTGTAGCCCAGACGGACGTCGTACGGTCCGGTCTGCGGATAGGTGACCGACGGGCTCGGCCCCGGGGCGACTCGATACGTCAGCGCCCGCGCGGCCTGCGAGAGCACCAGGGCCTGCAGGGCGGACGTGCGCATCTCGACGAGCCCGAGCACCAGGAGGGCGATCGAGATGCTCCCCAGCAGCAGCGAGCGTCGCACCACCAGCTCGCGGAGGCGCGCGGGCCACGGCGGGGCCGCGCTGGCACGCGGGAGCACGTCGGCGCCGATGGCGGCGGCGAGCGCGGGGCGGGCGGGGGAGAGGCCGGCTCGCGGGGCAGGGCGCGACGCCGAGAGGAAACGCCTCAGCGGAGAGCGCCGGCTGGAGTCGGTCACTGCCTGATCAACCGTCCGGGCGGGCCGGACGTTCCTCTATGCAATGCTTGCGTCGTGGGCACCGGGAAGCATCGCCATCACCGCGATGGCGAGCCTCCAAATCCTACCATGCGCTCGCACCATGCGGCCACCGCGAGAATTTTTGCGTCGTGGCCGGCCGCGCCCACGAGCTGGATCGCGTGCGGGAGGCCGAGCGCCGACACGCCGATCGGCAGCGAGATCGCGGGAACGCCCGCGAAGCTCCACGGTGCGCAGAACCACGGATCCCCGGTCGCGGCGAGCCCCTCCGGCGCGGGCGACGGCGCGGTGGGCGACAGCAGCGCGTCGTGCTCGGCGAGCAGCGGCGTCACGTCGCGGCCGAACGCGAGGCGCGCCCGCTGCGCGCGCGCGTAGGCCACCGCGGGTCGGGTGAGGCCGCCCGCGATCAGCTCGCGCGTGCGCGGGCGGTAGTGCGCGGCGTGGGCCCGGTAGAGCTCCTCGTGATACGCGGCCGCCTCGACCTCCAGCACCGAGCGGCCCGCCGCGTGCACGCCCTCGAACGAGGACGGCAGCGCCACCTCGCGCACGGTGGCGCCCGCCGACGCGAAGCGGGCCGCGGTGGCGCGGATCAGCGCGGCGACCTCGGGGGTCGCGCGCTCCAGCAGCTCGGGGACGAGCGCCAGGCGCGGCGGCCGCGGCGCGGGGACGCCGAGCGGCCGCGCGGCGAGCACGTCCGCGGCCAGGGCCACGTCGGCGACCCCGCGGGCGAAGACGCCCACGTGATCGAGGCTCCACGCGAGCGGCACCACCCCGTCGGTGGGAATCAGGTCGTAGGTGCCCTTGAATCCCACCACCCCGCAGTAGGCGGCGGGCCGTAGCACCGAGCCCACCGTCTGGGTGCCGAGCGCGAGCGGCACCATGCGGGCGCCCACCGCGGCCGCGGAGCCGGACGACGAGCCGCCCGGAGTGTGGGCCGGGTTCCACGGATTGCGCGTGGGCCCGGGCTCGAAGTAGGCGAACTCGGTGGTGTGCGCCTTGCCGAGCACGACCGCGCCCGCCGCGCGCAGCCGCGCCACCGACGCGGCGTCCGCGGTGGGCGCGGAGTGGAAGGGGGGCGCGGCCCCGCACGTGGTGGTCATGCCCGCCACGTGGAAGATGTCCTTGATCGCCACCGGGATCCCGTGCAGCGGTCCGCGGCGACGGTCCGCGCGCGCTTCCTCGGTGCGCTCGCGCGCGATCGCGCGCGCGCCCGCCTCGTCGAGCGAGGCCCACGCGTGCACCGTCTCCTCGGTCGCGGCGATGCGCTGCAGGCACGCCTCCAGCAGCGCGGTCGGGGTGAGCGCGCCGTCCGCGATGCGGCGGGCCGCGTCGGAGACCGAGAGCGCGGCCGGATCGGCGGCGGCGTCCATGGCGAAGGATCATGCGGGCCGCGCCCGCGCGCTGTCAAGACGCCGACACCGCGCCCAGCACCGCAGCCAGCACCGCAGAATATGCGGCGGAGTCGCGTTCCCTATCGAGAGGGCATTTCGTTACCCAGCCACGGAAGCCACGAGGGAGCACCAATTTCGTCGCCCGCGAGCAAGCGATTGATTCTGCGAGCGAACCGCCCTTGGTACAGGACTTGCCCCAGGGACTGCGGTACGGATCAGGCAGGTTCGAGGGGCGGGTGAGCGGGACGGCGTGTCGGTCCCTTCTCCACCGGCGCGTCGGGCCGAGCATCCGGCCCTCGGCCTGCCTGGTCACACCGACGGTTTGTGAGCGCGCCGCGCGCCACGGGAGGATGAGATCCGATGATGCCCGAGAAGGACACGTTCCGCATCGACCTGCGCAACGCCAAGCTCTGCATGGAGCTCGACTGCAACACGATCTTCGACGCGGTGATGCATCGTCACTGCCCGACCTGCAGCGGCTCCGAGTTCTATCCCCTCGAGTCGTGGCTGAACCGCGATCGTACCGCGCGGCCCACCCGCCTCGACACCCGGGCCGCCGCGATCGCGGCGCTTCCGCGCCCGGCGTGGCTGGATCGACTCTACGTCCGGCGCGATGAGGCCGAGAGCGAGCTCGCCATGGCCGCACATCCGCGCAGCCGGGCCGTCCAGCGCCGGCGGGCGCGCTGATCGCCATGCGAACCATTCTCGTCGTCGACGACGACGCGTGGGTGCGCGGGCTCGCGCGCGATGTGCTCGCCCGTGAGGGCTACCGCGTGCTGGAAGCAGCAGACGGGCAGGACGCGATCCGCGTCGCGGCCGAGCATCCCGGCGCCATCCACCTGCTGCTCACCGACGTGATGATGCCGGGCATGAACGGCTGCGATCTCGCGACCGGGCTCGCCGCGCTCCTCCCCGGGCTCAAGATCATGTTCATGTCCGCCTACGATCGCGACTTCCTGGTCGCGCGGGGTCTCAACCCGGGCGGCCCGGTCATCACCAAGCCGTTCACCATCGAGTACCTGGCTCGGCGGGTCCAGATGGTGCTGGGCGAGCAGCGCGCCTCCGCGTCGACCGCCCCCGCCCGCGCCCGCTAGACACCCGGCGTCCCGCATTGACGCGCGGCCCGGCTCGTTGTATGAGCCGGGCCATGACGCCTTCCTCGATCCGCTCGCGACTCGTCGCGGGGGCGCTCTGCGCGCTCACGCTGTCCCCGGCCGCTTCCGCCCTCGCGGCGTGCGCGGCGTCCGCCCGACCCGCCGACACGCCGATCGCCCTCGTGCTGTCGGGTGGGGGCGCCAAGGGCGCCTACGAGGCGGGGGTGGCCGCCGGCCTCGCGGAGCGCGGCGTCCCGATCCGCCTCGCGGCCGGCTCGTCGGCGGGCGCCCTCAACGCGGCCATGATCGCCGACGGCCGGCTCGACCGGCTGGAGGCGCTCTGGCGGGGCCTCACCCGCCGGCGGGTGTACTCGCTGCGCGCGCGCGTGCTCTTCGCGGGCCTCCTGCCCGGATGGCTCACCCTGCTGGCCCTCGATCGCGCGGGCTCCCTGTTCGACGCGGGCCCGCTGCGCGAGCTGATCGACACCTCGCTCGATCTCCGGCGCATCCGCGCCTCGCCGGTGCGGCTGCTCGTGATCACCACCGATCTCGCGCGTCGCCAGCCGCGCGTCTTCGACAACCAGAGCGTCACCCGCGAGGTCCTGATGGCCGCCGCCGCGGTGCCGGGCGCCTTCCCCGCGGTGGACGTCGACGGCACGCTGCTGGTAGACGGCGGCCTCACCGGACGCGCGCCGGTGCTGGAGGCCCTCGCGACGGACACGACGGTGGAGCGGGCGGTGGTGGTGATGAGCTACGCGCCGCAGGAGCAGGGGAGTCCGCCCACCACGATGCGGCGCGCGCTCGAGGAAGCCTTCGAGATGGGGATGATCCACCAGATAGAGCGCGACGTGGAGCTGGCCCGCTTCAAGTTCCCGTCGGTGGAGGTGCAGCTGCTGACCCCGTCGGCGCCGCTGGCGCTGCGCCCGCTCGACTTCGATCCGGCCGGCATGGCGGGCGCCCTCGAGCGCGGGCGCGCCGACGCGGTGGCCTGCCTCAGCGGCTGGGGGCGGCGGTGACCTGCGCGGATCCGGTGTCGCGCACCAGGAAGTGCACGCGGCGGTTCTGGTCCTGGCAGGCCGTGCTGCGATCGGCGCAGAGCGCGCCGTCCTCGCCACGCGAGACCACCGTGATGCGGCTCGCCGCGACGCCGCGGGCGACCAGGTAGTCCATCACCCACTTGGCCCGGCGCTGGGCCAGGGCGAGGTTCGCGAGCCGAGGCCCGGCCGCGTCGGTGTAGCCCTCGAGGATCACGAGCTGCTCTTGATGCGCCTTGAGCCACGCGGCCGCCGCGTCGAGCGCCTTCCGCCCGTCGCGATCGGCGTGGACCTGACCGGTGGCGAAGTGCACGTCGGGAAGCTCCGCGCGGGTGGAGAACGTCGCGGCGGGATCGGACCCCGGGGTGGCGCCGGCGGTGTCGGGCGCGGGCGCGGCGTCCGGCCAGACCGGAGGCGCGGGCGGCGTGGCGGGAGAGCTCGCGGTGACCGCGGCCGGGGCCGGCGCGTCCACGTGGTGGGCGCAGCCGACGCCGAGGGGCGCCAGCACCGCGAGCGCGAGGGCGACGCGTCCGATCGTCGTCATCGGGACCGGCCCGGGATCAGGCCAGCTCGTGACGCTCGGTCAGCCGGTCGTGCAGCATCCCGAGACCGAACTCGAGCTCGGTGGCCAGGGACTGGAGCTGATCCAGACGGTTGCCGTCGGGGCGGAGGCAGCCGTCTTCCAGCAGACGGCCGTGCCCGAGCACTGCGAGACTCAGAAGACTCGCCTTCGCGAACAGCCGCTCCACGTAGTCGGCTAGGACATCCTCGGTCTGGGTCATCGGTCGCTCCCTTTCTGGGCGCTCGGGCCGGATACCGACCGGCCGGCGTTGGGCCACATTGGGCATAGGACATGCCACGGGTTCTGTGATGTAACTAGCCTAGAAATATGTACAATTTTCTCAGTATCTCGATGCGGGCTCGTCAGCGCGGCAACAGCGTTCCTATCGGCCCGTCAGAGGCCCGACATTGTCGCGCGCCGGCCGTGCCACCATGGGGGAGACGCGGCCGCGACGGATCGCCGGGCGGGCGCGCGAAAGGGGACCAGCCATGACCGCGGAAGCACGGATTGCGTGGGTCGAGCGGGGCGCCGACGGCGTCGCGATCATCGTCGGGCTCGGGCTCTGGCTGGGCGCGCCGCAGGCGCGTCTTCCGATCACGCGGCCCATGCTGCTGGTCGCGGCCGGCGTGGTGCTGCTCGCGGTCGGTCTCGTGCGCGATCTCGCCCGCATCGCGCTCGAGGGGCGCCCGATCGTGACCGCGCCGGACCGTCATCCCGGCGAGGTGCGCCTCTGTCTCGAGTCCACCGCGGGACTCGCCGCGGTGGCGGGCGGGCTCGCGTGGTGGCTCACGAGCGCGGGCCCGGCGCTCCCGATCTCGATTGGCGTCCTCGTGCTGGCGCTCGCCGCGGTCGCGGCGCTCGGTCACCTCACCCGCAATCTCGTCGTGGTCGTGCGCCGGGAGCCCGCGCACCGCAACGTCGTGTTCTGGTCGTGAGCGGCCGCCGCGCTTGAGTCGCGCGGCGCCGTCTCAGAGCGCGCCCAGGAGCGTGGCGGCCCGATTGTAGTCGCGGCCGGCCACCCATAGGATCGCCCCGTAGCGCCCGGCCCCCGCGCACACCGCGTCGATCGCGGTGACGTTGATGCGCGCGGCGGCGAGCTTGCCGAGCACCTCGCCGATCACCCCCACGCGGTCCTCGCCCAGGAGCAGGAAGGCGCGCTTGGGTCCGGTGATCTTCCACTTCGAGCGCCGGGCGAAGCCGCGGAACGCGGTGGGATCCGCGGGCACGAAGTCGAGCTGGGAGCCGCGCCCCTCCGGGAAGCCGGAGAACGCGACCAGGTTGATGCCGGCCGCCTGCAGCGCGGCGAGGTAGCGGGCGCCCTCGCCCGCCTTGTTCGGCGCCTGCACGTAGAAGTAGTCGACGCGCTGTACGGTGTCAGGCATGGCGGGCCTCCTCATGCTCGAGCTCGGTGCCGAGCGCCTCGTTGAAGCGATTGGTGAAGTTGGCGGCCGCGACCGTGAGGGTGAGCTGGACGAGCGCCTCGGGCCCGAGGCGCTGACGCAGCGTCTCCACGAGCCCGGCCTCCACCTGGACCGCGGTGGTCATGGCCTCCGCGTAGCCGATCACGAGCCGCTCGAGCTCGGAGAAGAGCGGGCTCGTGCGGTACTCGGCCAGCGCGTCGAGCTGCTCCTTGGGGATGCCCGCCCGGCGGCCGGCCGCGCCGTTGTGGGTCACGCAGTAGCGGCAGCGGTTGAGCTGGGAGGCCCGCACGTAGGCCAGGTAGCGGAGGCGCAGGTCGAGCGGGCCCTCGCGCAGGCGCGGGTACCAGGCGTGGAACGGCGGCAGGGAGCGGGCGTGGTGGGCCATGAGCCGGAAGATGTTGAGCACGCGCCCGCCGCCCGCCTGGAGCGTGTCGTAGAGGGACTGCACCTCGGGCGGCACCTGCGCCCGGTCGAGATAGGGGAGCCTCGCCGCCATCGTCGCCGCCTCCTCCGCGCCGGGGAAAGCGGCGGGCTCGGCCCCGCGCGCGGCTCGGCGCGTCGCCGCATCATTGCGCGGGCCCTCCGGCCGGTCAAGGCGGCGCTCACAGGATCGCCAGGTGCACCGCCTGGCTCTCGAAGAGCAGCGCGGCGCCGCGATGCTTGTCGATCGCGAACTCGAACAGGCGTCCGACCCCCGCGCTGGCGCGCAGCGAGCCCTCCACGCGCGCCGCCCCGCGCAGGAGCCCGTCCACGCGGCTCCGCGCCGCGCCCTCGTCCCAGCCGGTCGGAACGACCCGGTAGCCGTCGAGCGCGTAGGCGCGCAACAGCTTGGGCCACTCGCGGGCGAAGAGCCCCTCGGCGTGGAAGAGGTCGAGCCCGGCCAGGCTCGCGCCCACGAAGACCGCGGCGCCGACGACTCCCGACACCGGGATCGACTCGAGCGTCCGCGTCGCCTGGTCGAGGTGGGCCTTCACCTCCGGGGCCTCGTACACCGACTGGTAGCTGCCGGTCCGGGACTCGGCCTGCACGCTCTGCCGGGCCGCGGCCACGCCCGACCAGATGCGCGACTGTTCCGCCTTGCCGAGCACCTGCGAGCGGACGCTCGGCTGCACCACCGTCGAGCGGCTCTCGAAGTCCTTCCGCCCCTCGTTCCAGCGGCCCTGCTCCACACAGTAGACCGAGATGTTCCGGGGCCCGCTCAGCGGCGGGAGCAGCAGGTCCTCGCGCAGCACCCGGTTCTGCTTGCCTCCGATCAGGATCTCGCCGGCGAGCAGCAGGACGTGGACCTTGCCGCGATTCTCCGCGATCAGCTCGGGCACGCTGGCCTGGGCGCGCTCGACGACCGTGAGGGCGCCGCGGGCGCGCGCCTCGTCGAGGGTGAGGGTCTCCAGCGCCGCGCCCCCCTTCGCCCCACCGTGGAGTAGCCAGAGCACCGAGAGGCCCCCCTGGCTGGCGGCGGGGCCGACCGTGAGCTGCCCGAGGGCCCGCGCGAGCTCCGGGCTGATCTGGCCGGCCACGCCGGGATCGGCGGACCCGGCCGCGTCGGGCAGGACCCGGATGCGGTCGGCCATGGCGGGCCCGGGGGTGACGGCGGCGGCGCCGGCCGCGCCGAGGAGCTTCAGAAACGAGCGTCGCAATGGATTCATGTCGTCCTCCGTGCCCGTCGAGCGGGCGGTTTGCGCGCTTAGACCGGGGCCCGGTCGAAAAGTTCCCCGCTTCGCGTATACTGAGCGCGATGCATCGACCGCTCTCGAGGAGGCACGCGATGAAGCGGATCTTGGCAACGATCGTCCTGGTGATGCTGGTGCTGGCTCCGGTGCTCCTGGCCAGCGAGGCCTGGGCCCGGGCGGGCGGGGGAAGCTCGAGCGGCAGCCGCGGGTCGCGCAGCTACTCGTCGCCCTCGAGTCCCTCGACCGCGAGCCCCGCGTCCCCGAGCCAGCCGGTCTCGCCGTCCGTCCAGCCGCCCGCGCCCACGCGGCCGGGCTGGGGGGGCATGCTGGGCGGGATGCTCGGCGGTCTGGTCCTGGGCGGTCTGCTCGGCGGCCTCTTGTTCGGGAACGGCGGCGGCGGCATCGGGCTGCTCGAGATCCTGATCATCGGCGGGCTCGCGTGGTTCGCGATCTCCTACATGCGGAGACAGCAAGGGGCCGCGCCCTCCGGGTACGCGACGGCCGGCGGCTACGGCTCCGCGCCGGCCTCGCGCTATGACCCGTCGCCCGCGGGCGGCGTGGCGACGATCGAGGCCCCGGCCGGGCCGTCGGATCTCGAGCGCGGCCTGAGCCACATCCGCCAGATGGATCCGGGCTTCGATCCGCGGGCCTTCGCGGAGACCGCCTCGGACGGCTTCTTCAAGGTGCAGGGCGCCTGGACCGCGCGCAGCATGGCCGGGGTCTCGTCGCTGCTCAACGCGGAGATGACGAGCCTCCTCCAGCGCGACTGCGATCGGCTGAAGGCGGAGGGCAAGGTGAACCACCTCGAGAACATCGCGGTGCGCTCCGCCGAGGTGACCGAGGCATGGCAGGAGAGCGGGCAGGACTTCGTCACCGTCCACTTCCTGGCGAGCCTGCTCGACTACACCACCGACGAGAGTGGCGCGCAGGTGCTCGAGGGCAGCCGGACCGAGCCGGTGAAGTTCGAGGAGTACTGGACGTTCACGCGGCCGGTCGGGCCCGCCGCGTTCCGCCTGAGCGCGATCCAGCAGGCCTGACCGCGGCGCCGGCCGCGGCCCGCCGGGTCAGCGCCCGACGAGCTGGGCCGTCTCGCGGAGCGCGCCGCGCTCGAACCCCAGGAGCGCGGCCAGGTAGGTGAGCGCGCCCGCCGGCACCAGCACCAGGAGGCGCGCGACGGCGCCGGCGTGCTCGGGCAGGAGATATCGCGTCCCGATCACCACGCCCGCCATCGCCAGGCTCGCCAGGACGGGGTTGAGTCGGCCGGTGCAGGCAAGGCCGACGCCGGCGTGATTCCGAGCGGGGAGCAGAGCGAGAAGGCGGGCATCGAGGGATCTGTGGTGTTCGGCCTGACCTACAATTTCATCAATCCCTACACGCAATATCAAAGCGGTATTGACGCGCACCTGGATTGGGCAATTTCGCCCTATCTTAATGACAAGTTTCACATCGGCGCGGTCGGCTATTTTTATAATCAGATTACCGGTGATAGCGGCGCCGGTGCTCGACTTGGCGATTTCAAATCGCGGGTCGCGGGAATTGGCCCCCAGATCGGCTTCTTCATTCCATTCTTCGATCGGCAGGCGTACCTGAATTTAAGGGCCTATTCCGAGTTTGATGCGAGAAACAGGCTTGAAGGATGGAACGCCT
>Ga0207665_10002516_pt1 | contig 12322 bp, 11 predicted proteins | sample LARL112metaG_FD_184351 | JGI IMG/M metagenome (GOLD analysis project Ga0207665, IMG submission 184351) | Corn, switchgrass and miscanthus rhizosphere microbial communities from Kellogg Biological Station, Michigan, USA - LAR L11-2 metaG... | ecosystem: Host-associated > Plants > Roots >...
AGCACGGCTGGAAGAACTTGGCCACGTGGTGGAAGACGGCGGCAATATTACCGTGGCCATCGCCGAGCAGAAAAAATCGGGCGATCCCCAGGCCAAATACCTGAAAGAAATCACCGCCACCTGCACCAAGCATGCGGAGCAGGTATTGAAGACGCTGGAAACGGGAAAGTTTCCACTGGTGCTGGGCGGAGACCACTCTGTGGCCGCCGGTACGGTGGCCGGAGTTGCCGAGTTCTTCCGCCAGCAGCGGCGCGTGCAGGAGCAGAAGGTCGGCCTGATCTGGATTGACGCCCACGCTGACATCAATACACCGGAAACTTCTCCCAGCGGCAACGTGCATGGCATGCCTTTGGCGGCAATCATGGGACTGGGACCAGCAGAACTGGCCGGCATCTATGGCTTTTCACCCAAAGTGCAGCCGGAAAACTGCGTGCTGGTGGGCATACGCGACGTGGACTCCCGCGAAAAAGAAAACATCAAGGAAACCGGCATCGAGGTCTACACCATGCGCGATATCGACGAGCGCGGCATGCGCACCGTGATTGAAGAGGCCCTGCGCGTTGCCGGACGCAACACCGCCGGCTACCACGTTTCGCTCGACATGGATTGGATCGACCCGGAAGACGCTCCCGGTGTGGGAACTCCGGTGCGCGGCGGCGCCAGCTATCGCGAAGCCCATCTGGCAATGGAAATCATTGCCGACCACGGCCGCATGACGAGCTTTGAGATCGTGGAAGTCAACCCGGTCATCGATGAACATAATCGCACCGCCGACCTGGCCGTGGAACTGGCGCTTTCGGCGTTCGGAAAAAAGATCCTCTAACTGCTTAGCCAAAATCTTTGAAACACGGAGGAAAGGAGTAAGCGGAGGATAAATAATTGAGAATGATCATAGAAGCAAAACTTCGCCACCGTTGCCTTTAGCGATTAGCACAACCAGCAGTAAGGTTTTAAATTTTGGCAATCTTTGGCAATTTCGGCGATTTTGGCAATCTCTTCCGCCTCCGTTCCTCCGTGTTTCAAGGTTTTTCTACTTGTACGGCGACCTCTTATAATCGTCTATCACCATTTTGCCTGTGGTGGGAGGAAAGAATGCGTAAAGCGGGCCTGATTTCACTCATACTCTTTTTCCTGGCTGTCTTGGCCTTCGCCCAGGATGAACCTAAAGATGAACCCAAGCATGCAGCTTCGACAGCGGCCGAGCGTCAGAGGTTCCTGGCTCTGACGCGCAAACTGGAGCAAAGCCCGCTGGATAAGTCTCTTTACGACGACAAAAAATGGGCCAAAAAATGGCTTGAGGACATTCCCGATATCAACGTGAATATCTGCGCCCCAATCCTGTTTGGCGTGGACTTTCTCACGGAGCAGAACAAATACACGCCCCAGCTTTCCTATCAGGCCACTTTCGGCAGCGCGGCTTACATCATTGAGCACCCTGACAAAGCAGGCGATCTGGACGCGCAATTCCTTGCCGGCGTTGAGAGCGCGCTCAAGTCCTACAGCTCAATCGTAAAGAGCGAGCCGCAGGCCAAGTCCAAAGCGCTGGATGATCTCCTGGAAAAACAAAAGCAGGGAAAGCTGGCGGACTTTGTCCGCTCAGCCAGCAAGAGCTGCCAGGACAAAAAAGAAGGCATCTGAAGAAGCAGTCAGCACTCAGCAATCAGCATTCAGCCCCGAAACGATATGCATACCGAGAAGAAAACCTGAAACACAGAGGAACTGAGTAAGCGGAGGAATGAAGAACATCAAATCAACAACTCAAGCTCCTCCGCTACCTCCATTCCTCCGTGTTTCAAAGGTTTTCGCTCGTGGTTCACAGGAACTGTTTCGGGGCTGAATGCTGAGTGCTGACTGCTGATTGCTGAGTGCTTGATTGCTGACTGCTGAGTGCTGCTTTACAGTATTTGAGATGAAGAAGCTCAGGGTGGGAATCCTTTTCGGCGGACGCAGCGGCGAACATGAAGTCTCATTGCTATCAGCCGCTTCGGTCCTGAATGCCATCGACAAACAAAAGTATGAAGTGGTGCCGATCGGCATCACCAAGGACGGCCGCTGGCTGACCGAGGGCCACGCTGAGCGCCTTCTGCGCGGTGAGAGTGCTCCGTCGGAAAGCGGCAGGCATCTGCGCGCGGGCGATCCTGAAACCACGCCGGGCGCGGTGGTGCTGGCCAAAGGTGAAGCTGTGATTGTGCCGCCGGTGCCGCAGGCCCACGGGTTGGTCCCCTTTGAGAGCGCGCCGGGCTCGATGCAAAAAGGCATTGACGTGGACGTGATTTTCCCCGTGTTACACGGCACGTTTGGTGAAGATGGCACGATCCAGGGACTGCTGGAACTGGCGGACATTCCTTATGTCGGCGCGGGCGTGCTCGGGTCGGCGGCGGGCATGGACAAGGACATCATGAAGCAGCTCTTCGCCTTCGCCGGCTTGAAGATCGTGAAGCATGTGACCATCTTGCGCAGCCAGTGGGAAAAAGATCCGAAGAAGATTACAAAGCTGGTGGAAAGAAAACTGCAGTATCCGGTATTTGTGAAGCCGGCGAACCTGGGATCGTCGGTGGGGATTTCCAAGGCGCATGATCGCAAAGAGCTGGGGCCGGCGATCAAAGTCGCCGCCGAATATGACCGCAAGATCGTGATTGAAGAGGGCGTGGGCGGCAAGAAGCACAAAGCGCGGGAGCTGGAGTGCGCCGTGCTGGGCAACGATGAGCCGGTGGCTTCCACGGTGGGTGAGATTGTGCCCGCCGCGGAATTCTATGATTACAACGCCAAATACATTGACGAGGGATCGCAGCCGGTGATCCCGGCCAAAATCAGCAGGAAACAGATGAAAGAAGTGCAAGAGATGGCCGTCCGCGCGTTCAAGTCAGTGGATTGCTCGGGACTGGCGCGGGTTGACTTTTTGATGGACCCAAAAAACGGGAAGCTGTACCTGAATGAGATCAATACCATGCCCGGTTTTACTTCCATCAGCATGTATCCCAAGATGTGGGCGGCTTCAGGGCTTGAATATCCGAAACTGATTGACCGGCTGATCGAGCTGGCGCTGGAGCGGCATGCGGACAAGAAGAAGAACCGCTACAGCAGAAATTAACTGAAGTTTTACGCCGTACCCCCGCAAAGCGGGGCATGATTTTCAGGAACAGGCGGCAGGCACGAATGGCAAGCGCTCAAAGAACGATCCTGGCGGCATTGGCGCTGGCACTCCCGCTGGCCGCTCAGACCATTCCTGAAGACCCGCCGCCGGCAATCGTTGAAGGCAGTGTCATCAATATCCAGAACAGCCGGACGGTCCCGCGCGCAACGGTCACGCTGCTGCACTTGAAAGGGACCGGCAGCAAGTCCCAGCGCGCCGATGGCAGCGGCCATTTCATGTTCAAGAACGTCGAACCGGGCATCTACCGGCTGATGGCGGAGCGCCAGGGATTCTTCTCAGATGATCGCAAGCGCGAGTATCAGCCCACGTTTGAAGTTACCGCTGGCGATCACGTCAAAAATGTGCCGGTGCGGTTGATGCCGGCGGCGGTGGTTAGCGGCGAAGTGCTGGATGAATACAGCGAGCCGGTGCAGGACGCGGAAATCAGGCTGCTGGCGGTCCAGATGCGCCTTGGCCAGATGGACCTGCGAGTTGCCGGGAAGGCAATGACCGACGATCGCGGAGAGTACCGCATTGCCGGGCTTCATCCAGGGAAGTACTACGTGGTAGTGGAGTACAAATCCAAAGCGCTCGCGACGCTGACCTCCATCGTAGAGACCGTAAACGCGCTCCAGAAAACAACGGACAATCGGGGCAATCCAGTAAAAGTCGAAATGCCCGCCGTCCCCGATCCCGCTTACACCTATCCTTCCCAGTTTTATCCATCCACCAGCGACTTTCGGCAGGCACAGAGCCTGAAGCTGAATCCGGGCGATGAGACTGCCGCCAATTTTCTGCTGATCAGCGCGCCAGTGGTTTCAATACGCGGCCGAGTCACGAATGGAATGACAGGCGGACCACCCCCGGGCGGGCAGGTCTCCGCTTTCTGGACGCCCTATATGGGAGGCGATGGAATTCCTGGGCAGGTTTCCCACCAAAATGGCGCTTTTGAGATTCGCGGTCTTGCTCCCGGGACCTACACAGTGCGCGCCAGCTTTGTTCAAGACAATCTAACATTTGAAGGTGAGGAGACGGTTGAGGTCGGCGATCAGGGCGCGCAAAACGTGCAGATCTCAGCTCTGCCGGATTTTGCCGCCGCCGGCCGCGTCACAATCACGGGAGATCTGAAGAATCCCATCGCGCGTGTCATATTGGAGTTCGCCGGCGAAGGAACCATGCCTCGCGTGCGGGCGAGCGCGAGTTTTCCTGAATTCAAATTTGACGCTCAGTTCCGGCCCGAGCGCCGCTACCACGCTGCCATTCGCAACCTGCCGGAAGACTACTACCTGAAATCGCTGGCGGTCTCCGGCCATGACATGCCGCCGGACAATGTGGTGGTAAGCGGCATGCGCGGAAACATTGAAATTGTGCTGAGTCCCGCAGGCGCGCGCATTGACGGCACTTTGTTTGACGCTGAAGAAGAACCCACTCGCGGCTCAATCCTGCTGATTCCAGATGTACCTGAGCCCGGGCCGCCCGATCTCTTCCGGCGTGCCAGCGCCGATTCAAAAGGCAAATTCACTTTTCGCGGCGTGGCGCCGGGAAGCTACCGGATGCTGGCCGTGGAAAGCGTGAATCTGAGCAGCGAAATCAATGACCCGGATTTTCAGAGGACGATTGGCAATCGGGGACAGGGCCTGACGGTGGAAGAAAAGGGACAGTACACGGTGTCTCTGAAACTAAGCGATAGAACAGGCCAGATCGCTAGTTTTAGACCGGCGCCACCCCTCAGGCGCCGAAGAAGGCATGCGCGGAGAGCGTTGGTCAGGAGGATAAAGCAGCGCCATGCTGCGGAACGGCGTGTATTGAGGTAAAATTTTTAGTTCGTCTGCCGGCTGCTGCCCAACAGCAGGTTTGGCCGCCTGCGTCGCTCGAGTCCCGCAAGAGAGCAGGCAAGACTCATCGATCCAGCAAAGTTTCAAGGAGAGAGTTCAACACATGGCAATTCCAGCAACCCAGATGCGTCCGGGGATGATCATCAAACACAACAACGACCTGCATTTGGTCTTCACCGTGGAACACCGCACGCCGGGAAACCTGCGCGCCTTCATCCAGGCCAAGCTGCGCAACATCCGCACCGGCGCCATGTTTGAGCACCGCTTCCGCTCCAGCGATCCCATTGAGAAGATCACGGTGGACGAAATTCCCATGGAATTTCTCTACCAGGATGGCGATAGCTACTGCTTCATGAACACCGAGAATTACGAGCAGACGCATTTGAGCAAAGACACGCTCGGCGACTCCGTGGATTACCTGACTCCAAACCTGCAGATCAAGGTCGAGTTTTATGACGGCAAGGCGGTAGGCATCGAGCTTCCGCAGACCGTGGAGCTGACTGTCGTCGAGACCGAGCCGGGGTTGAAGTCGGCCACGGCTTCCAGCGTGACCAAGCCGGCCAAGACCGAAACCGGCCTGGTGGTGCAGGTGCCGCCTTTCATCAATGAGGGCGAAAAGATCCGCGTGGATACGGCCGAAGGCGCGTATCTTTCGCGGGCTTAAAAAGCATTCAGCAATCAGCACTCAGCACTTAGCCAAAGCCTTTACCACAAGGTCGAAAAACCAATTTTCATGCGCTTGCGCGGGCCGAAGGCCCTGGACGACAAATGAGCCAAGGACGCGAAGGAGTGAAGGAATGGGAGCGAAGGCACAGGAGATTCAATTTTCTGATCTTTCCTTTGCGCTCTTTGCGCCCGTTGCGGTGAAACAAGGTTTGGCTGAATGCTGACTGCTGAGTGCTGACTGCTTTTTATGATTGCCAAACGTTACATTATTCGCGGACGTGTGCAGGGCGTGGGGTTTCGCTGGTTTGTGGACCATGAAGCGCGTTCGCTGGGGCTCGCCGGCTGGGTCCGCAACAACATTGATGGCACGGTGGAAGCGCTGGCCATGGGCAGCGACCAGCAGCACCTGGCATTCGCAGGCAAACTGCGCCAGGGACCGCGGGCGGCGCGCGTGGACGAAGTGACGGAACTGCCGGCCGATCCGGTGGATGGTCTTACAACTTTTCGCATTGAAGGAGCCTGGTAGATGGAGCCTAGAGCCGCATTGAACTGCGAGCACCTGAAGCAACTGGTCCGCGAGGTGCCTGACTTCCCCAAAAAAGGGATTTTGTTTTATGACATCACGACGTTGCTGAAGGACAAGCTCGGCTTTGCCAGGCTGATTGATGCGCTTTCTGAACACTACATTGACCGTGACATTGACCTGGTGCTGGGCATTGAGGCGCGCGGCTTCATCTTTGGTCCCGCGCTGGCGTACCGTTTGAACGCAGGATTTGTTCCGATCCGCAAGCCGCGCAAGCTGCCGGCGGAAACCGTGAAGTGGACTTACGACCTGGAATACGGGACCGACACACTGGAAATCCATAAAGACGCGATCCAGCCCGGCCAGCGGGTAATTATCGTGGACGATCTTCTGGCCACCGGCGGCACGGCCAATGCCTGCCTGCAATTGGCGCAGTCGCTGGGCGCCAGGGTGGAAGGCATGGGATTTGTGGTGGAGCTGGATTTCCTGAGCGGCCGCAAAAAGTTTGACGGCACGGAAGTGTTCTCTTTGCTGCATTATGACAAATAGCAATCAGCACTCAGCACTCAGCAGTCAGCCAGACCGCTTTTACCGCAAAGGACGCGAAGGACGCAAAGGAGTGAAGGAATGGGAGCGAAGGCACAGGAGATTCAATTTTCGAATCCCTGATCTTTCCTTTGCGCTCTTTGCGCCCGTTGCGGTGAAACAAGGTTTGGCTGACTGCTGATTGCTGAATGCTGATTGCTAGAATCCAATAGCTGCATTAAACTTCCGTCCGCGGCTTGGAGTGTGGGGCTCCGAACTTTTCCTCTGCTTATGACAAAACATTTTGCACTGCTGCTGGGAGGCATCTTTCTGTTCGTCCTGGGCACTGGGGCGCTTTGCGCGGACGATGCCCGGCCCGAAGCAAAACAACTGCTGGTATCGGCCCATGAAGCTTCTGATTTGTCCGCCATCCTGCCTTATGAGTTGCACGGCACCGTGGTGATCAATCCCGCGACCTCAAACGAGAAAAAGGGCTACATCACCATTTATCGCGACCACGAGAGAATGCGGTCTGAGCTGCGCGTGGAAGACTACCAGGAAGTAAAACTGGTGCGGGGCAACAAGCTTTATATCTATCGTTCCACGCCGCTGCCCGTCCCTATGCTGTCCCTGCTGGCGGAAACCGACCACGCCTGGGACAAGCTGGCGGAGGATGGCGATGCCAGGATGAGTGACGTGTCCAGGAAGAAGGTGCAGAACCAGCCGGCAAATTGTTTTGAGGTCAAGGGCGAACAGCGGCGCCGGCTGTGCTTTGATCCTGAGCGAAAAGTCCTGCTGGAGTCGATGGAGCGGCAGAAAGCGATTGAATTTTCCAATTACAGTGACGTGGATGGACATTGGTTTCCCAAAAGGATAACCGTGTTGCTGGAGTTGGCCACAAAGGAGACGCCCATTCTGACGGTGGAAGATATTCAGGTCACCAAAGCGCAATTTGCCCCGACGGCATTCGCCGTCCCACCGCACGCCGTGGAATTTGACACTTGCGAAAACATGCAGGCGGCCAAGCCGGTACAGATGCCGCGGCCGGAGTTTTCACCCACGGTGGCGCGGAGAAATGCCGCCACTCCGGCCATCCACGTCTATGGCATTGTCGAGAAAGACGGCAGCCTGCAAAACGTGAAGATGCTCACAACGGACACGGAGCTGCAGCAGTCCATCCTTGAGGCACTGAAGAAGTGGCGCTATGCGCCGGCGATGTGCGGCGCCTCACCTGTGGCCAGCGAAAAAGAAATCGAGATCCCGCTGTTTGGCGAGTTCAGTGGAAGCGGCGGTGAAGGCGGACGCAGAGGAAGGTAGAATCCTGCCGGCGCCGGATGTCCCAGCAACTCTCAAGAATTATTGACTCATCTTTACCGTCTCCATTTCTATAATTTTTATAGAAGGTGGAGGCGCCCGATGTACTTCCGCAGATATTTTTTCCAGCCGTGGATTGGCCTGGCGACGGTCGTACTGCTCGCCGGATTCTTTGCAACTGCCAGGGCGCAGAACAAACCCCAAGCCAGTCCGGCATTGCCGGAGATGATTGCCAGGGCCAATGCTCTTACTGATCTCTCAGCCATCGGGCCATACGAGCTGCACGCGCAGATCACCGTCAACCCGGGTTCAGAACACGAGCAGCAGGGAGAGATCACGATCGATCGCGACCACAACGGTTTGCGAACGGAGTTGCAGCTCGGAGATTTTCGCCAGGTGGAGGTGTTCAGCCAGGAAGCGCGCTACGTATGGAGGTCGCGGCCGTATCCGGTGATCGGGTTGGAGACACTGGATGGACTGGAAGTTGCACTCCAACTGCGAACCGCCTTCCCGCCGCAGACGAAGTACAGCCAGGAAATTCGGCGCAGCGTGAGCGGCGTGCCGGCCTCATGCATCGATGCTAGACCTCCGTTCGAGAAGAAACTGCGCTTCTGCTTCGACACGCGGACCGGCGCACTGCTGGAGGCTTCTGATTCCCGGGGCTGGCGCGGCCGGTTTTCTGAATATGCGGCGGCCGGAAACGGAATGTTTCCAGGAAGAATGGAACTGACGCTGCCCGGGGAGCCGCGACACCTGGAATTCGCACAAGTTCACGTAACCACTCAAACTTTCGATGATGTCCGTTTCGCCCAGCCGCAGGGTGCGCTTGCTTTTGCGGCGTGCAATCGCATGGCTGCGGCCGCCCCGCTGGCGGGTTTGGACTGGACCATCCTTAACCGGCAGAGAGGTGAGGTTTACCTGTATGCGATTGTGGAAGCGGATGGCAGAGTCCACGACCTGAAGGCTTATGGCACGAATAACAAATGGCTTCAGCGCGAGGTGACCAGGCAGGCGCAGAGCTGGCGTTTTGCCCCGGCTCGATGCGGCACAACGGCGGTGGCTTCTGAGGTCCTGTTACCGCTGCGTCCGGCTCCTGAATGGGACTACTCGTCAGGAACAAGCTCAGATTCCTCCTCTACCTCTAGCGCATCTTCAATGTTTGACCGCCCCCAGAATCTCAACACCGATATAAACAACTATATAAACACCGTTACCGACCATTGATTCGCAAATTGTTGAGCGGCCTGTTTTTGTGGCAAAGTCGATGATCGTCTGCCAGGCGCGCCACGCGCTTAACAGTTGATGCCTGATTTTTCTCTTTCGGTATTCTTATAGGCCCAGGCCATGCGCGGTGTGTTGTGCGAGATGCCGAAGCGGCCGCGCTGGTCGAGAAGGATCATGCCGCCGTGGCCGTTCAGCCGTTTTTGGAGATACTGCATCGCTTCCTGCACCACGGCGTCAGGCGCGCCTCCGGTACGCACGCGGTCGGCGGCCCATTTGGCCAGCACCAGTTTCATGATGGGTTCACCCCAGCCTGTACAGGATCCGGCCGCGCTGAGATTATCGGCATAGCAGCCGCAGCCGATCAGCGAGGAGTCGCCGACGCGTCCGGGATCTTTGTTGAGCGTGCCGCCGGTTGAAGTGCCGGCGGCGATGTTGCCGTTGGCGTCGAGCGCCACGCAGCCAACCGTGTCATGGCTGGTGAGCGGGCCGGCAAAGGTGAGATCGGGATGGCCGGCGGCCTCTTTTTCCTGCGCCGCTTTCAGGCGCTTAATCTCTCGCTCGATGACCAGCTCTTCATTGCGGCACAGCGGCATGCCGTGCTCCTGGGCGAACCGCTCAGCGCCTTCGCCGACAAAATAAACGTGCGGGCTCTTATCCAGCACCAGGCGGGAAGCGCGGATGGGATTGCGTATGCGCTCCACGCAGCCAACGCCGCCGGCGCGAAGGGTGGCGCCATCCATCATGAGGGCATCGAGCTGCACGCGTCCGTCGCGGGTGAGAAAGCTGCCGCGACCGGCATCAAACGTATCATCATCTTCCATGCAGACGATGGCGGCTTCCACGGCGTCCAGGGCGGATCCGCCGCCTTCCAGAACGTGCCAGCCCTTGGCCAGCGCTTTTTGGACGCCGATTGTGTGGGATTCCACCATGTCGTCAGGAATGGCCCAGGCGCCGCCGTGGACCACGATTACAGGGAGTTGTCGCAATGTAGTAGGCCTCTCAATGGTGACAAAAAGAGAGTTTACCAGACGAGCTATTGGCTTTTGGCTATTGGCTCCTGGCCGGAGAGTTCGAGTCTGAGACGTCGAACCGCGCTGCATGAATAAATTCCAGCGCGAAAGATTTTCGGGAACTTTCGTTCTACATATGACATTAAGGGTATAGAGGCAGTGGGGAACGGAACAAGGCTTCGGGGGTGCGGCAAGGAAAGGACAAGAGCAGGTGACAACGATCTGGGTGACGACGAATGATCAGCGATGAAGCCCTGATGCTGGAGTTCCAGCGTGGATCGCGCGAGGCGTTTGAAGAATTGTTTGCCCGCTATCGCGAGCCTTTGTACGGCTTCTTCCATCGCAGGCTGGCAAGCAAAGACCGCGCGGAAGACCTGGCCCAGGAAACTTTTCTGGCGGTGATCCGCGCGGTGGTGCGTTACGAGCCGCGTGCGCTGGTCAAGACCTACCTCTATGGGATCGCGTTGAAGCTGCTGGCGGCCGAGCGGCGAAAACTTTCCGGCAATGAGCCGCAGCCCGATGAAGGCCATGAGCCGGCGGAAGACGGCCCATCCGAGGAAGCGCTTTGGGTAAGGCAGGCGCTGGATAAGCTGGACGCGGGCGAGCGCGAGATTTTGATGCTGCGGGAATATGAGCAGCTTAGTTACGAAGAGATTGCCGAGCTGCTGCGGCTGCCGGTGAACACGGTGCGATCGCGGTTGTTCCGGTCGCGCATGGCATTGAAGAGTTTCCTGGAGCCGAAGCGAAAGGCACAAAACAGAACGCGGAGCAGCGCGCAGGGCGAGGCACAATCATGAGCACCCACAATCATCCTATCGAGCAAGAAGAACTCATGGCCTACCTGGACGGCGAACTGGCGACCCACCGCGCCGTTGCGGCGGCAGCGCATCTGGAGCATTGCGCCGAGTGCCAGGAGCTGGCGGCTGATTTGAGGAAGCTTTCGCAAGAGTTGATGGCGTGGGAGGTGGAGCAGCTTGAGCCTGAAGACGAAATGCCTATCGACATCAAGGCAGCATTGCAGGATCGTCCTGATAAGCCAAAGAGAACCGGGAAGAGCCTTGGCTGGAAGATATTGTTCACGCGGCGCGGATTGGTTTGGGCGGGAGGAGGAACTGTTGTTGCTTTCTTGCTGATGATCTTCTCGGTGAGCCGGTTGAAGCCTGCTTTCGCGCCTTCCGCTCGGCTTGAGGAGCAGCACATTACCGCACAGCTAGTTACCCCCACACCGGACAGAAAGCCAGCCCTTCATTCAAATATCCTTCGTTTGGATGACAAGCTGCATTCGACAGCGGCCGAGGCAGATGACGATGAAAGCGCCGGCATAGATCACACTGGCGTTCCCGAAGTCCCGATGATCGCGCGGGTTGCGGGCATAACGCTTTCAACCAAAGAATTCGACAAGACGCGCGCTGCGCTGGAAGAAATCCTGAAACGCCACAACGGCTATATGGGCGAGCTAAAGGTGAGCGCACCGGCGGATGCCGGGCGCACGCTGACGGCAACGCTGCGCGTCCCCGGGCCGCAGCTTGAGGCCGCAATGGCGGAGCTGAAGAAGCTGGGCCGCGTGGAAGACGAGTCGCAGGGCGGGGAAGAGGTCACGCAGCAATATGTCGATTTGCAGGCGCGGCTGGCCAACGGACAGCATACCGAGCAGCGGCTCACGGAGATCCTGCGCACGCGCACGGGCAAGTTGCAGGACGTGCTGAAGGTGGAACTGGAGATCGACCGCGTGCGCGGCGAGATTGAGCAGATGCAGGCGGAGAAGAAAGAGTTGAGCAAGCGCGTTGCCTTCGCCACGCTGAACACCACGATCAAGGAGGAATACCAGGCCAAACTGCAGGCCACGCCGCCTACGACCGGGAGCCGCTTCCGCAACGCCGCCGTCGATGGATACAACACGGTGGTGGAAGGGCTGATCGCCGTCGCGCTGTTCCTGCTTTCGGCGGGGCCAAGCCTGCTGCTGTGGGCGGCGATCTTGTTCTTCCCGGCACGTTGGGCCTGGAAAAAGCTTTGGTCGCGGAGGCATGAAGATGCCGGGGAAGAGGCTACGCGCCTCCGGCGCTGATTTCTTAAGAGTGCTGAAATCCTCTCT
>Ga0207665_10002518_pt1 | contig 12320 bp, 9 predicted proteins | sample LARL112metaG_FD_184351 | JGI IMG/M metagenome (GOLD analysis project Ga0207665, IMG submission 184351) | Corn, switchgrass and miscanthus rhizosphere microbial communities from Kellogg Biological Station, Michigan, USA - LAR L11-2 metaG... | ecosystem: Host-associated > Plants > Roots >...
TCCGCCGTGCGTCTTAGCCCCCGCTTCCAGGCCACGCTGTACACGGTGGTGGCGGTTCTCTTCGTCACCGGAGTGGTGTGGCTCGCGGTGGATCGCGCGGTCTGGCCCGAGCTCGCGACCGACCTCCTGCGGGTACACGGCGGAGCGGCCATGGTGATGCTCGTGCTCCTGGGCGCGCTGCTGCCCCTGCACGCCCGGATCGGATGGCGGCGCGGGCGCAACGTCACGAGCGGGCTCCTCATGCTCGGGTCCAACGGGCTGCTCGTCCTGACCGCCTTCGGCCTCTACTACGCGGGCTCGGACACCTTCCGCTACTGGACGAGCGAGCTGCACGTGGGGCTGGGCGTGGCCCTGCCCGTGCTGATCGCCGGCCACGTGATCGTGGGGCGACGCCGTCGGGCCGCGGCGCGGGTGCAACGCCCGGCCGCGGCTCAGGGCCGGTAGTCGAGCCCCGCCGCCGCGAACTTCGGCCGGAAGGCCGGCCGGGTCAGGAACGCCACGAACGCGCGCGCGGCCTCCGGATGCGTGCTGCGCGTGGCCAGGCCCGCCGAGTAGACGGTGACCTTCTGCAGGTCGGCGGGCAGCGGCCCGATCATGACCACCCCCTTCACCGGCACGATCTCGCTGATCTGGTGCACCACCAGCTCGGCCTCGCCGCTCGCGACCTTCTCGGCGGGATAGCCGCCCGCCACCAGCTGGGTCTTGGCCCGCACCGCGTCCGCGATGCCCAGGCGCTCGAGCACGCTCTTGAAGTGGATGCCGCTGGTGGCGCCCTGCGCCGGGTCGACGTAGACGAGGGACTTCGCGGCGAGCAGCGTCGCCTTGAAGGCCTCGGGCGTCGAGATGTCGGGCCGCGGGGCGCCGTCGCGGACGCCGACTCCCATCCCGGTCCGGGCCAGATCGGCGCGGCTGCCGGCCACCAGGCCGCCCTCGCGGATCACGTCGTCGACCGCGGTGTCGGTCATGATCACCACGTCCACCGGCGCCGCGCTCGCGAGCTTGCCGCGCGTGACTCCGACGGTCCCGAACGAGAGTGCCACCGCGTGACCGGTCTCCTGCCGGAACGCCTCCGACAGCTCGGTCACGATCGCGCGGACCGCGCCCGCGCTGAAGACGATCAGCTCGTCGGCCCGGGCCGGCGCGGCCGGGACCGCCACCGTCACCGCCAGGACCACCAGCCCGATCAGCCGCCTCCCCCACTTCGCATCCATCTGCTCGATGCTCACGCGAATCTCCTCTCAGGAGGCGGGAACGAGGCCCGCACCCGGTCTCAGGTCGTAGAGCTCCCTTCGCGAGGACCGGAACGGCGGGCCCGGTGACTCGCTCCACCGCGCCGGATCCACCGGCGCGCCGTTGGCGCGGACCCAGTCGGCGAGCGGACGCCCGGCCGACTCCGCGCCCATCAGGCGGCTGGCGATCGACAGCTCGCCCAGCATGACGAAGCGCACCTGCCCGTCGGCCACGAGCGCGGCGAGGCGCTCCGGGGTCAGGATGGGATCGAGCCCGTGGAAGCCGCCCATGGCCATCACCGGCTCGCCGGTGGCGACGATGAGCGGCGAGGCGAGCTGCGCGCTCGGGGTGGCCAGCAGAAACCGCTCGCCGTGGCGGTTGGCCTCGAGGAACGCGATCAGCCGGCGGCGATCGGCGACCTCGCCCAGCCGGGCGCGCGCCCGGAGGGTCGGGGTCGGCGCCGGCGTGCGGAGCCGCCCGATGTCGGCCGACGGGATCACCGCCACCCCGCGCACCAGCACACTGCTCAGCGCCCACGCGGTCGGCATCACCAGCAGCGCCCCGAGCCCGACCCCGACCGCGAGGCGCTCGAGCGCGCCCGCGCCGGCCCGGTTGCCTCGGTGGATCAGGCGCGCCAGAAGGACGCCGACCGCGAGCACCACCGCGAGGAGCGCGCCGAGCGGCAGCCGCCGCTGCCACTCGTCGGCGACCGCGGGCAGCCCCGCGGTGTGCACGTAAGCCTGCCACATCGCGGTGACGAGGAGCGCGCCGGCGAGCGCGACCGCGGAGGCGCGGCCCTCGCGGTAGGAGAGCCACAGCTCCCGCACGCCGACCGCGGCCAGCGCGGCGAGCGGCGGCCCGAGGGTGGAGAGGTAGTAGAAGTGGAAGATCCCGCCCGCGCCGCTGTACACGACCGCGTACGTCACCGTCCAGCCGAGCCAGAGCGCCACGCCGAGCTGCGCGGGGGCGAGTGGCGGGCGGGGGCGGCCGCGCCGCAGCCCGAGCGCGCCCACGAGGGCCAGCGGGAGGAGCCACTCGGCCTGGGCCGCGAGCAAGCCGTCGCCGAGGCGGAGCGGGCCCACCGGCGCGCGCACGAAGAGCCGCGCGTAGCCCTCCACCGGTCCCGTCGCGGGCGGCGCGCTCGCCGGGCGCCGGGCCGCGGCCTCGTCCGCGTGTGCGGTCCGTCCCGACTGCCAGAGGCGCACGAAGCGGCCGACCCCATTGTGGCCCACCGCGAGGTCGATCATGGAGTTCTGCGGGCTGCTGCCCACGAACGGTCGCCGCGCCGCCGGCGTGAGGTCGTAGGCGATCATCCACGGCAAGGACACCGTGGCCAGGACGAGGCCGCCCAGCACGAGGTCCACGAGTCGGCGCCGCCACGGCTGCTCCGCGCCCAGCCAGTAGACCGTCGCGAAGGTCGGCAGGACCACGAACGCGGCCAGCATCTTCACGTTGAAGCCGACGCCGATCAGCGCCATCGCGAGGAGGAGGAAACCGCGCCGCCCCCCCTCGGCCGCCCGCAGGAGCGCCCAGGCCGCGAGCAGCAGCACCAGCACGAGGCCGGTGTCGGTGTTCCCGGAGCGGTCCACCGCCACCGCGATCGGGGTCACGGCCAGGAAGAGCCCGGCCAGCAGCCCCGCGGCGACGCCCCAGTGACGCCGGACCAGATGCGAGAGCAGCGCCACCGCAGCCACGCCCTCGGCCACCTGCGGCAACAGCACCGCGAGCGGGTGGAAGCCGACGACCTTCGCGCTCGCCACCTGGATCCACAGCGCCAGCGGCGGCTTGTCGATGGAGACGAAGCCGGCCGGATCGAAGGCGTTGTAGAAGAACGGGTGCCAGCCCGCCATCATGCTGCGCACGCCGGCCGCGTAGTACTCGTTGTCGAACCCGTTCTGGTCGAGACGCCAGAGGCGCAGCGCCGCGGCGAGAGCCAGCACCGCGACCTGAGCGAGCGCCATCGCGGGAGACCGTCCCGACGGCGCCGCGCCGTCCAGGTCGGCGGACGACTCGGCCGGCCCGCTAGGATCCATGGTGTCGCACCAGGTCCTCGGGCACGATCGGCAGCGAGGTCACCGCGACTCCGAGTGGCTTCACCGCGTCGGCCACCGCGTTGGCGATGGCGGCGGGCGCGCCGATGGTGCCGCCCTCGCCCATGCCCTTGTAGCCGCCGGGCGTGAGCGGCGACGGCGTCTCGAGGTGGCCGATCGTCGGCGCGGGCATCGCGCCCGCCGCGGGCAGCACGTAGTCCATCAGCGTCCCGGTCAGGAGCTGGCCGTCTCCGTCGTAGACGAGCCGCTCGCCCAGCGCCTCGCCGATCCCCTGGGTAACCGCGCCGTGGATCTGCCCCTCCACGATCATCGGGTTGATCACCGGCCCGCAGTCCTCGATCACCACGTAGTCACGCACCGCGACCCGGCCGGTCTCCCCATCGACCTCCACCGACGCCACGTGGACCGCGCCGGAGAACGTGGGCCCCGGCGGATCGAAGTGCTGGGTCGCCGCGAGCCGCGCGCCCCCGCCATCCGGCCCCGCGTGGATCCGCCTCGCCATTTCCGCCACCGTCACGCCGCGATCGGGCACGCCCCGCACCCGCACCATTCCGTCGGCCAGCACCAAGTCCGCCGGGCTCGCCTCGAGGAGCCCGCCCGCCGCGGCCAGGAGCGCGGAGCGCACGGTGGCCGCCGCCGCATCCGCCGCCCCGCTCTGCGCGACGGCGCCGCGGCTCGCGAAGGTGCCGGTGCCGGGCGGCGCCTCGTCGGTGTCGGGCTGCCGCACCGTCACCGCCTCGATCGGCACGCCGAGCTGGTCCGCGACGAGCTGGGCGGTGGTGGTGGCGTGCCCCTGGCCCTGCGAGGGAAACGAGACGAGGCAGGTCACCCCGCCGTCGGCCTCCATGCGAACCGTGGCCGCCTCCGTGCCCGGCACGTCCGTCATGCCGCGCCGGCGGTAGGTCTCGGAGCCGATGCCGGTGTACTCGGTGTAGCACGCGATCCCGATCCCGAGCAGGCGCCCCCGTCCGCGGCCGGCCTCGCGCTCGCGCACGAGCCGCTCGTAGCCGGACAGGGTGAGCGCGGTCTCGAGCGCCTTCGGAAAATCTCCGCTGTCGTAGACGAAGCCGGTGGCGGAGGTGAACGGATAGGCGTCGCGCGGGATCAGGTTCCGCTGGCGGACGAGGGCGGGATCGAGCCCGAGCCGGTGCGCGACCAGGTCGAGCGTGCGCTCCATCACGAAGGCGCCCATGGCCATGCCCACCCCGCGATAGGCGCCGAGCGGCGGCTTGGTGGTGGCGAGCGCGGTGATCTCGAACGCGTAGGCCGGGGTGCGGTACGGGCCCGGCAGGATCGACGCGGTGCCGAGCGCCTCGAGCGCGCCGGTCAGCGGGTAGACGTGGTAGGCGCCCACGTCGGAGACGAGCCGCGCCCGCAGCGCACGCAGGGTGCCGTCCGAATCCGCCGCGGCCTCGATCTCCACGCGCTGCTCGCGGGCCTGGGTCGCCGTGCCGAGGTTCTCGCGCCGCGTCTCGATCCACTTCACGGGCCGGCCCGCGCGCCGAGCCAGCGCGGCCACCGCGAGGTCCTCGGGCATGAGATGCATCTTCTGGCCGAAGCCTCCGCCGGTGTCCGGCACGATGACGCGGACGCGCGCCTCGGTCAGCCCGAAGGCGCGGGCCACGCCCGTGCGCAACACGTGGGGCACCTGGGTACCGGTCCAGAGGGTCAACCCGCCGTCCGCCCATCGCGCGATCAGCCCGCGCCCCTCGAGCGGCGAGGCCGAGCAGCGCGCGTGGGCGAAGGTCTCGCGCACGATCACCGCGGCGCCCGCGAAGCCGCCCTCGACGTCGCCCCGACGCTCGGCCCGCTCGAAGAGCACGTTGGAAGGGTGCTCGGGGTGCAGGCGGGGGGCGCCGGCCGCGAGGGCGGCGGTCACGTCCGCCACCGCGGGGAGCGGATCGTAGTCGACCGCGACGGTCACCGCCCCGTCGACCGCCGCGTAGGCGCTCTCCGCCGCGATCACCGCCACCGGCTCGCCGACGAACCGCGCGCGCTCGGCGGCGAGCGCGGGCCACGCGGTGGGCGCGAAGCCGGGCGCCTCGAGCCGCGGGACGAGCGGGGCCACCTCCCCGTCGAGGTCGCGGCCGGTCAGCCCGCCGACCACGCCGGGCACCCGGCGCGCGGGCGCGAGATCCACCGCCCGCACGATCGCGTGCGCGTGGGCGCTGCGCACGAAGGCCGCGTGCAGCAGCCCGGGGAGCGTGATGTCGTCGAGGAAGCTCCCCCGCCCGGCCAGGAGACGCGGATCCTCCCGCCGCTTGACGTGGGCGCCCAGGTAGCGGGGCGGTGGAAGCGCGCTCACTCGCCGATCACGGTCTGGCCACGCGGGGCAGCACCTCGTTGGCCAGCAGCTCGAGCTGCTCCATGCTCCAGTCGAGCGGGTTGAGCACGATGTGCTCGCAGCCGCCCAGGTTGGCCACCTTGGCGCGGATCTTCTCGGCCAGCTCCTCGGCCTCGCCGAGGAGATAGAACTCCCGCCAGTAGGGCAGATCCATGCCGGAGTAGGTCTTGAAGTGCGGGATCGCGGTCTCCGGCTTCTGGCCCTTCCGGAGCACCCAGACGAAGTTCGAGTAGACCTTGCTCATGTCGCCGGGCTTGCGGCCGAAGTCGCCCATGAAGCGCTGGATCTTCTCCCAGTCGCCCTTCACCATCTCCGCGGTGGCCGAGGAGTGCGGGACCCAGGTCTTCGCGTACTTGGCGATCCGGCGCAGCACCGGGTCGATGTTGGTGACGGTCTGCCCGTAGACCTTCTCGAACGGCTGGCTCCCGCCCCCGATCCAGATGGGCGGGTGCGGCTTCTGCAGCGGCTTGGGGTCGATGGTGAGATCGCGGAACTTGTAGTACTGGCCCTCGTAGGTCACCCGCTCGCCCGCCCAGAGGGCGGTCACCGCCTCGAGCATCTCGTCCATGCGGCGGCCGCGCTCCTTGTGCGGCACGCCCATCAGGGCGAACTCCTCCTCGTGCCATCCCACGCCCACCCCGAGGATGCTGCGGCCACCCGACAGCAGATCGAGCGTGGCCCATTCCTTGGCGAAGTAGGCCGGGTTGCGCAGCGGCAGCACCAGCACCATGGTGCCGAGCTTGATGGTGCGGGTGACGCCGGCGAGGGCCGACAGCAGCGCCACCGGCTCGAGCCAGGTGCACGCGTAGGCGGGCGGGGTCAGCAGCAGGTGATCGATGGAGACCGCGGAGTCGAAGCCCAGGTCCTCCGCGCGGCGCAGGTAGGCGCCCATCTGGGCGAGCGTCGCGGTGCGGGGGCCGAGGGCGAAGCTGGGGAGGCGGAGGCCGAACTTGATGCCGAGCGCGTTGGAGAGGGGTGTCTTCGCGCTGCGGCCGCCTCTCGCTTCTGGGCGCGCGGGACCGGTGACACTGACACTACTTTTTTTTGAGCGCGCTGGAGCGCCGCCGCCGGGACTTCTCTTTTTTGAGCGCGTTGTGGCGATCCTCTTCGCGCTTCGGTTTGGCCTCTTCGCGCCTTTGGCGCTCATCGGAGGCCGTCTTCTTTCTTGGCGTCGGCGACGGTGAGGCCGCCGATGCGGGGGTGGGGGCGGCCACCGTCGGTGACGACGAGGGCGACCAGGATCTCGGCGGCGCGGGGCGCGTCGCTCAGGCGCACCTCCATCGCGTCGAAGTGGGTGCGGACGAACGCGGCGTCCTTGAAGTGGAGCGGCACGTCGATCGTGGTCCCGGGCCCGCCCAGCTTCTTGGCCGACGGGATGATGGCCTTGCCCCCGTGCACCAGGGCCCGGAACGGAGTGCCGAGGGTGGGATGCAGGATGGCGGCGGCGTGCTCGTACTCGCCGTCCACGCCCACGATGGCGGCCTTGCCGTAGGAGTGCACCGGCGCCCCGAGGCCCATCACCGCGCGCCGCCCCAGCAGGTCGCCCAGCTCCTCGCCGGTCTTGACCAGCTCCTGCAGGTCGTCAACGAAGCGACCCGCGAACGGGTTCTCGATGACCGCCACCGCCGCCACCTTGCGGAGCGGCTTCTCGAGGCGGCGCCCGCCGTCCTCCTGGATCTCCTCGACCACCGTCACGAGCTTGCGGATCTTCATCAGTGCCCTCCTGCGGCGGGGCCCTGGCCCCGGACCACTTCCGCCGCGCGCGTGGCGGGCGGGGTGTTGCGGCTCCGCCCGATCTTGACCTGCCCGTCGATGAGGATCATGGAGACGCCGAAGAGGTCGCCGACCTGGAGCGCCTCGAGCGCGGTGCGCCCCTGCGAGCCGATGGGTGCGTCCACGATGCAGAGATCCGCGTCGCGCCCGGGCGCGATCACGCCGGTCGACAGCTTGTAGACCCGCGCGGTGTTCCCGGTGGCCATGCACACCGCCTCCTCGGGCGCGACCTCGCCCAGCGAGACCAGGTGGGCGAGCACGCGCAGGATGCCGAGCGGTACCACCCCGGTGCCCGACGGCGCGTCGAGCCCGATGATGATGCGCTCGGTCGCCTTCGCCTCGCGGGCCCGGCGGAGGGTGTGGAGCGCGGTCTTGCCGTTGCCGCAGTGGACGATCTCGAGCGCCATCCGGGTCGCCACCAGCGCGTCGATCTCCCGCTCGCTCATCGAGGTGGTGCCGCCGTTGATGTGCCCGACCACGTCGGGGGCGGCCTCCAGCACCACCTCCCCGGTGATCGCGTTCGAGCCCGCGATCGACGGCCCGCCGGTGTGGATGGTTACGGTCATGCCGTGCTTCCGGGCCCACTTCACCATGGGGGCCGCGTCCTTGCCGGTCCGCACCGAGCCGAGCCCGATCTCCCCCACCAGCTTGACGCCGGCGCGGGCCATCTCCGCGAAGTCCTCCTCCACCATTCCGAGCTCGAGGATCGGCGCCCCCGCGTGCATCTTCACGCCGGCCGGCCGCAGGTTGGTGTACGCCTTGGCGGCCACGATGGCGAGGGCCTTGAGCCCCACGATGTCCTTGGGCCGCCCGGGCAGGTGCACCTCGCCGGCCGAGATCATGGTGGTGATGCCGCCGTTGAGGCCGGACTCGATGAAGTCGATGGTGCGCTGGCGCGGCGTGAAGTCGCCGAAGACGGGGTGGCAGTGCGAGTCGATGAGGCCCGGCACCACCGTGCTGCCCCGCGCGTCGACGACGGTGTCCGCGTCCTCGTCGAGCCCGCGGCCGATCGCGACGATCTTGCCGTCGGCGGCCACGATCGAGTCGCCGTCCATGAGCGGCCGCGCGATATCCCCCGACACGATCTGCCCGATGTTCCTGATCAGCGTCTTGCTCACGGTTCCTCCCGTCAGACCGTCAGGTACTTCCGCCGCAGCGCCTCGTCGGCCATCAGGGCCGCCATCGACCCGTCGAAGCGAACCTGACCCTTCTCGATGATGTAGGCCCGGTCGGCCAGCCGCGCCGCGAACTTGAGATTCTGCTCGGAGAGCAGGATCGTCAAGCCCTCTCGCTTCAGCGCCGCGATCTGGTCGCCGAGCGCGCGAACGATCACCGGGGCCAGGCCCTCCGACGGCTCGTCGAGCAGCAGCACGCGCGGGTTGCCCATCAGGGTGCGGGCCACCGTGAGCATCTGCTGCTCGCCGCCGGAGAGGCTGCCGGCCCGGCGCCCCGCCATCTCGCCGAGCTTGGGGAAGAACTCGTAGACCCGGGCCGCGCCCCACGGCCCCTCGCCCTTCTCCCCCACCAGGAGGTTCTCGGCCACGGTGAGATCGCCGAAGATCCGCCGCTCCTCCGGCACGTAGCCCACCCCGAGCCGGCTGATCTCGTGGGTTGGCCGCCGCGTGATGTCCCGCCCGTCGAAGCGGATGTGCCCCCCGGTGACCTCGACGAGCCCCACGATGGACTTGAGCGTGGTGGACTTGCCGGCCCCGTTGCGGCCGAGGAGCGAGACCACCTCCCCCGCCCCGGCCCGCAGGGTCACCCCGTGCAGGACGCGCGAGAGCCCGTAGCCGCCCTCCACCGCCTGGAGCTCGAGCATCACGCCTCCTCGCCCAGGTACACCCGTTGCACCTGCGCGTCGGCGCGCACCTCGGCGGGCCGGCCCTCCGCGATCACCCGACCCTGGTGGAGCACCATGATCCGGTCGGCGACCGTGAAGACCACGTCCATGTCGTGCTCGGTGAAGAGCACGGTGAGCCCGCGCGCCCGCGCGATCCGCTCGGTCAGGGCCATGAGCACGCCGCGCTCGGCGGGGGCCATGCCCGCGGTGGGCTCGTCGAGCAGCAGGACCTCGGGGTCGTTGGCGAGCGCCACCGCCAGCTCGAGCTTCTTGAGGTCGCCGTAGGCCAGGACCGCGGCGATCCGGTCCGCCTGGTCGGCCAGGCCCACCAGATCGAGCAGGGCGCGCGCCTCGTCGCCCTGCTGCCGCGACGCGGTCTCGAGGAGCGCGTAGGTCTTGCCCGCGTGCGAGAGGCGGGCCACCCGCACGTTGTCGAGCGCGGTGAGGGTGGCGAAGGTCGCGGTGATCTGGAACGTCCGGCTCACCCCGCGACGCCAGACCGCGTACGGCGGCAGCCCGCTCAGCCGCTCGCCCTTGAAGCGGACCTCACCCGCGTCGGCCCGGAGCTGGCCGGTGAGCATGTTGAAGAACGTGGTCTTCCCCGCCCCGTTGGGGCCGATGAGCGCCCGGATTTCCCCCTTCGGCATCGTGAGGTCGACCGCGCTGACCGCGCGCACCCCGCCGAAGGACTTGGAGAGCCCGCGGGTCTCCAGCACCGGCGCGGCCGCCGACACGCTCACGAGCGCCCCCGGTCCAGCACGCCCGCGATGCCGCGCGGGAACGCGAGCACCAGCACCACCAGGATCGCGCCCAGCACCAGCTGCCAGTAGTCGGTGTAGCGCGTGATCACGGTGTCGAGCAGCTTGTAGACCGCCGCGCCCAGGAGCGGACCGGACGGCGACCCCACCCCGCCCAGCAGCACCATCACCAGCGGCTGCACCGACATCGGCGACTCGGTGTAGACCGGGAACACGCTGCCCTTCAGGAACGCGAAGACCGCGCCGCCGATCCCGGCCACGAAGCCCGCGACCACGAACGCGGTCCACTGGAGCGTGCGGATGTTGACCCCGAGGGCCTCGGCGCGCCGGGCGTGGTCGCGCACCGCGCGCAGGGTGAGCCCGAAGGGCGAGGCCGCGACGCGGCGGAGCAGCACGATGCCCGCCACGGTGGCCGCCAGCGCCCAGTAGTAGTAGCGGCCCGGGGTGGCGAGCCAGGACGCGGGCCAGACGCTCAGGATCCCGTTGTCGCCCCCGGTGACCTCGTCCCACTGGTGCACGATCGCGTACACGATCTGGGCGAAGGCCAGGGTGAGCATCGCGAAGTAGATGCTGGTGAGGCGCACGCAGAAGTAGCCGAAGACCACCGCGGCCAGGGCGGCCACCAGCGGGGCCACCACGAAGGCGGCGGGCATGGGCAGGCCCGCGATCTTGAGGAGGAGCGCGGCCCCGTAGGCGCCGAGACCGAAGTAGGCCGCGTGCCCGAACGACACCATGCCGCCCACCGCCATCAGCAGGTGGAGGCTCGCCGCGAACAGGGCGAACGCGAAGATCTCCACCGCGATCGAGATCCAGAAGGTCGGCAGCGCCAGCGGCAGGGCGGCGAGGATCACGAGCGCCGCGAGCGTCCAGGCGGGATGGCCGCGCCGCGCCGGCCGGTCGGCCACCGCGCCGCTGCCCGGCGGCCGGAGCTGGATCTCGGGACGGCCGAGCAGCCCCCACGGCCGCACCACCAGCACCACCGCCATCACCACGAAGATGAGGACGATGGCCGCCTTGGGCAGGAGCAGGACCCCGTAGGCGTTGAGCACCCCGATCAGCAGCGAGGCGAGCAGCGCGCCCCACACCGAGCCCATACCCCCGATCACCACCACCACGAACGCCTCCACGATGACCGAGGTGTCCATCACGGTGGTCAGCGCCAGGCGCGGCACCTGGAGCGCGCCTCCGAGCCCGGCCAGGAAGGAGCCGAGCACGAAGACGGAGGTGAAGAGCCGCGACTGGTCGACGCCGAGCGCGGCCACCATCTCGCGGTCCTGGGTGGCCGCGCGGATCAGCACGCCCCAGCGGGTGCGGTGGAAGAGGAGCCACAGCCCGAGGGCCACCAGCGGGCCGAAGACGATGATCGCGAGGTCGTAGGAGGGAAAGAGCTGGCCCGCGATCGGCACCGAGCCGGCCAGGCCGGGCGCAGCCGGGCCGGTCTTGTTGTCGGCGCCCCACAGGTAGCGCACGAGGTCGGCGGTGACGAGGACGAGCGCGAAGGTGAGCAGGAGCTGGTAGAGCTCGGGCGCGCGGTAGACGCGACGGAGCAGCAGCACCTCCACGAGCCCGCCCACCGCGGCCACCGCCAGCGCGGCGAGAAGCGCGGCCAGGTAGAAGGCGGCCGGGCCGCCGGGCAGCGCGGCGGCCAGGGAGTAGGTCAGGTAGGCGGCCAGCATGTAGAAGGAGCCGTGCGCGAAGTTGACGATGCGGGTGACGCCGAAGATGAGCGAGAGGCCCGACGCGATGAGGAACAGGAACATCGCGTTCGCGAGCCCGCTCAGGAGCTGCACGAGGAGGAGGGACATGCGTCGACGGCCCCCTCAGCCGGCCCTCTCCCCCGCGGCGGGGGAGAGGGCGATCGGGAGAGGCGAGGCGCTCAGTTGGCCGGGCGGAGCTTCTTGACGTCTTCGTCGGACGGCAGCACCTTCTCGCCCGGAATCAGCTCGTGGTTCACCATGATGCCGACGCCGCGCTGCGCGTCGAGCTTGGTGGTGCCCACCCACGCCCCCATGGTGGACTGGCCGTCGGAGGCCCGGAACGTGACCGGCCCCATCGGCGTCTCCCAGCAGTCGCTGGTGCTGAGCCAGATCTGACACCGCTGGACGATTCCGCGGGTTCGTGCGAGACTGACCGCCTCATGTCCCGCCGCCTCGACCTGGTAGTACTTCTGCTTCACGGTGGCCGCGTCGGTGCCCAGGTGGTAGACCGAGTCGGCCTTGGCGGTCCACGCCGCGAAGGCGTCGAATCGCCGCTGGTGCTCCTTGTCCTGCAGGATGTTGTGGTCGTACCAGGTGATGGTCGGGCCGACGATGCTGTCCAGCACC
>Ga0207665_10002519_pt1 | contig 12318 bp, 10 predicted proteins | sample LARL112metaG_FD_184351 | JGI IMG/M metagenome (GOLD analysis project Ga0207665, IMG submission 184351) | Corn, switchgrass and miscanthus rhizosphere microbial communities from Kellogg Biological Station, Michigan, USA - LAR L11-2 metaG... | ecosystem: Host-associated > Plants > Roots >...
TGCGGCACCGGCAACACTTGCCGCGTGCTGGCGACCGCCCAGGCGCTCCCCGGCCTGACGTCGACCCAGGGCACGTTCGGGGTCACGCTGCGCAACGACATCAACACCAACCCGGGGGACCAGCAGCTGATCGGGACCGGCCTGACCGTCGACGGCAGCACGAGCGTGGACAGCAACGGCGTGGTGATCCTCACCTCGACCGGCGTCTACAACGGGGCCAGCCGAACCATCACCGCAGTGCTGCAGCGGGGCAACCTCAACATCAACGCCGCGCTGAGCCTGCCCGGCGTCCAGACCGACACGTATAGCAATGATCCGCCCTGCAGCGGTTGCTACTCCATCGACGGCCGGGACTGGAAGATCGCGGACACCACGACGCCGACCGGAAGCAATCCGACCAAGTACGGGGTGTCCACGTATAGCGGGACCGAGGCCCTCACCGGCCTCAGCTATGAAGCGAACGCCGAGGCGGGCTTCAATGACTCGGCCAAGCAGGGCTACGTCCAGGGCAACAACCAGACTGCCCCGGGAACCGCGACGACCGGGCTCAATACCATCGCGCCCGACTCGGGGCTCAATCCCACCGTGATCCAAACGTTCCTGTCGAACCTCGCGGGCAACTCGTCGACCCAGATGCTCAGCAGCACGCAGGCCTGCGAGTTCCCGAGCTCCGGCCAGCCCATCGGGCTGCAGATGACCTCGACGGGTACGGCGAACCAGGTCACGATCACCAACAACTGCACGGGCGCGAGCCAGATCAACCAGACCGTGAACCTGGGCACCGCCGCGGCTCCGGCGATGGTCTACATCAAGGGCGAGTACGATCCCACCTCCAACTTCACCGGGGTCGGCGTGATGGGCAGCCAGCCGATCACCGGCTACGGCATCCTGGTGATGGAGGAGGCCGACCTCTCCTTCTTCCAGACCGGGCAGTTCACCTGGAACGGCATCGTGATCGTGACCGGCCGCAACATCGGGGTCGGCTTCCGCAGCGGCAGCAACACCGAGATTCGCGGCGCTCTCATCTCCAACGAGACCAACCCGGGGGAGGCGGCCGGCTACTACGAGTTCTTGAACCAGGCCGCCACATTGAAGCTGCAGTACAGCAAGGAGGCCATCGATCTGGCCCTGCGGGGCCTCTACAACACCCGCATCGCGGTCTACCGGGAGAACTAGGGGTGCGGCGGATCGCGATCGGCGTCGCGCTCCTGCTGGCCGCCTGCCAGGCGGGGCCGGCGCCGCGGGCGCCGAAGGCCACCGCGCTCTCCCCGGCGGAGCGGCTCCGCGTGGAGGGAGAGGCGTTCTTCGGCAAGGGCGACTACGTCGATGCGATCGAGAAGTATCGGCAGGCCGCCGATCTCGATCCCGCCGCGGTTGCCCCCCGCTTCGGCCTCGGGACCGCCTACTCGTTCCTCGACAAGCGGCCCGAAGCCATCGTGCAGTTCCGGTGGGTGATGGATCACGCCGCCTCCACCTCGACCGAGTATCAGGATGCTCAGCGCTGGCTGACACGGGTCGGCGCGCTAACCGTGGCCTCCGCCCAGCGGGATCTCGGCGGCACGACCGATCCGACCAGCCTTCTCGGTCAACTCGTCGGCCGCACGGAGTGGCCTGGGCTGACTCCCCACACCCCTCGAATCACGGGCACGCTCTCCCTCATCGGTGACGAGCCGGCCACCGTCGACGTCAAGCGGAGCCGCGAGTTCGGCCTGGGCGACCGCTACGGGTTCAGGGACGTGCCGGCCGGGCGCTATCGGATCGTGGCGGTCATCGACGAGACGACGATCTGGAACGAGAGCGTGACGGTCGAGGCGGGGAAGGATACGACGCTGACGCTCCGCCAGTCGAGCAGCCCGGTGCCGGCCGACCGGTTTCCGCCGTCGGCCACCCTCGGGGCCGACGGCAGTCCCGGCTCACGCGAGTAGCCGGCCGGGCCGCGCCCACCTCACTCCGTGAGCAGGGCGGGCTCCCCTCAGCGCACCTCGTCCGGGTCGAGCCGTGGCTCGAGCGGCACCCGGGTTTCCCGGCACCCGTAGGCGTGCGGAGTCAGCTCGATCACGGTGTGGAGCGGAATGGGCAGGTAGGGGCAACGCTCCCGGGGGACGCCCTGGAAGTACGCGTAGAGCGCGCGCAGGACCGCGTTGTGGGCGATGACCAGGACCGGCTTCCGCGTGCGCTCGAGCTCGATGATCACCGGGTCGAGCCGCACGATGAGGTCCTGGTACGACTCCCCGCGCGGATAGCGGTAGGTGAACTTGTTGCGCCGGCGCGCCTCGTACTCGGCGGGAAGTCGCTCCCGGATCTGCGCGTGACTCATGCTGTCGCAGATGCCGCCGTCGATCTCGTCGAGCGCGCGCCAGGCCCAGGACGTGCGGCCGAGGGGCGCGGCGGTCTGCGCCGCGCGCCGGAGGGAGCTGGTCCAGATGACCACCTCGTCGCGCTCCGGGTGCCGGTCGTCCAGGAACCGGGCGAGGGAGCGCCCGTAGCGGTGCCCCTCGGGGGTCAGGTCGGGATCCCCGCCGAGGATCCCGGCCGCGTTGTACACGCTCTCGCCGTGCCGGGTCAGCCAGATCGGCCGCATGGTGAGGTGCAGGTTCATCAGGAAGAACACGAGGCGCGCGGCCAGGTAGCCGTCGACGTTGCTCTCGGTCACGTTCCGTCCGGCGCCGGTGAGGCGCAGAAAGAGGCCCTCGTCGTTCGCGAGCGGCTCGTACACGCGCTGGTAGTGGGCGATGCGGGCGCGGAAGTCCGCCACCGCCTCGTCGGGGGCCACGTCCTCGTAGTCGGGGGACGACAGCTTGGTGCTGCGGATGTTGGCCTCGATGACGTCCGCGTCGTCGCAGCGCATCTCGATGAACAGGACCTGGAAGCCCGCCTCCTCGCAGCACGCGCGCACCGTGGTGCGCCTCGCCCGGGTCGTGTTGGTGGCGTCGTAGATCGCCACCTGGCCGTCGTCCGTGAGCCACGCCCGCATGTCCTCGAGCGCGGCCATCGCGACGGAGCGGCGCGCCTCCTCGCCGCGTGGATTGTCGGGGTCGAAGAAGCTGTGCGGAACCTGGGCTCCGACGCGCTCACGCCGGTACTGGCCGACGTTGAAGACGCGGGTCCGGTACCCGAGCCAGGACAGGTAGCGCTCGATGCGGCGCGCGATGTAGCTCTTCCCGCGAGCCGGCAGCCCGGTCATCACGACCGCGAGCTTGGGGCTGTCAGGCGCGATGTGCATCGGGACGGCCATCGTCACTCCCGGGGGATCCTCGAGACGCCGAGCCGGCGTAGCATGTCAGGATCCACTCTACTCCCGGCGGCAACCTAGAGCCGACGATCAGGATGACGGCACGAAGCGCGTATTACGGACCCCGGGCGCGCTTGACTTCGGCCGCCGGGGGCGCGATGGTGGCGCCAGCACGGCCACACGTCGCGTGAGCGAGAGAGGAGAGTCGCCATGCCGTTCTACGAGAGAGGCCCCGTTCGAATCCACTACGAAGAGGTCGGCGCCGGCTTCCCCCTGCTGCTCATCCCGGGGGGCGGGCTCAACTCGGCCCTCTCGTCCTGGCAGACCGCCTCGCCCTTCAACCCGATGGAGCGGTACAAGGACGACTTCCGCTGCATCTGCGCCGACCTGCGGAACGCAAACCCCGGCCGGTCCAGCGGCCCGCTGGAGATCGACCGCCCCTGGGACGCCTATACCGACGACCAGCTCGGGCTGATGGACCACCTCGGCATCCAGGAGTTCCTGGTCATGGGCTTCTGCATCGGCGGTCCGATGATCCACAATCTCATCCGGCGAGCTCCGGAGCGCGTGGTCGCGGCCGCGATGATGCAGCCCAGCGGCTCGCGGCCCGAGATGCGAGACCTGTTCTACCAGAACAACATCAAGGGCTGGGGGCCGGCGCTGTGCGAGAGGCGCCCCGACGTCACGATGGCCATGGTCCACGACTTCCTCACCAGCATGTACACCAACCGCGCCGACTTCGTGTTCACGGTCTCGCGCGACTTCGTGCGCTCCATCCAGACGCCGCTGCTGATCGCCCCGGACGACGTTCCCGCCCACCCGTACAAGGTCGCGATGGAGGTGGCCACCCTCGCCCCGAAGGCCGAGGTGACCATCTATCCCTGGAAGGATTCCCCGGAGCACATCGACGAGGTCGTGGAGCACGCGCGGCGCTTCTTGAAGGCGCACGCGCCGGTCGCGGCCGGGCAGCGGGCACGAGCCTAGCCGGGTTGTCCTGCGGGAGGATCGCCCGCGGGAGCCTCATCGTCCTCTCGGCCCTGATGGTGACGGCGATGGCCGGGTGCCGGTCGCTGCCCGGCTCCGTGCCGGCGGGCGGACCCGGATCCGGTGCGGACACTCGTCGCGACGCGAAGGAGGCCGAGGCCATTCGGCGCGCGATGCGCGTCGTGGCCGACTGGCAGCTCGCGCATCCCGACCCCCACGGGCCGGACGAGTGGCACGGCGCGCCCTTCTGGGCCGGCGTCGTGGCGTTCGCGCCGCTCTCGAACGATCGGGAGCGGTACCTCGCGGCGGCGCGCGCGAACGGCGAGCGGAACGCGTGGCGGCCCGGCCCGGAGCCCTTCTCCGCGGATCACCACGCCATCACCCAGAGCTACTTCATGCTCTATGCGGTGGACCGGGACCCGAGGGAGATCGAGGCCTCCCTCCGTCGGTTCGACGAGGTCCTGCGCCAGCCGGTCGAGCCGTCGCTCGAGTTCGACTACGACCGATCCGAGCGAGCCTGGGTGTGGTGCGACGCGCTGTTCATGGCGCCGCCCGCGCTGGCCCTGGCGACGCAGGCGACCGGCGACCGGCGCTACGCGGATCGCATGAGCCGCCTGTGGTGGAACACCACCGACTACCTCTACGACCGCGACGCCGGCCTGTTCTACCGTGACAGCCGCGCCTTCGGCCGCCGCGAGGGCAACGGCGCCAAGGTATTCTGGAGTCGCGGCAACGGCTGGGTGCTCGCGGGCCTCGCGCGGGTGCTGCAGTACCTGCCCGTGGATTACCCGGAGCGCCCGCGCTTCGTCGCGCTGTTCCGCGAGATGGCCCGGGCGGTCGCCCCGCTCCAGGGCGCGGACGGCTACTGGCGGGCGAGCCTGCTCGCCCCGGAGAGCTGGCCGGGCCCGGAGACCAGCGGCACCGCCTTCTTCACCTACGGCCTCGCGTGGGGCGTCAACGCGGGGGTCCTCGACCGCGGCGAGTATGCGCCGGTCGTGCGCCGGGGCTGGTCGGCCCTGGTCCGGGCGGTGGGACCGGACGGCCGGCTCGGGTACGTCCAGGGCCCGGCCGAGGGCCCCGGGCCGGCGAGGCCGGACGAGACGGAGATCTACGGCACCGGCGCCTTCCTGCTCGCCGGAAGCGAGGTGTACCGGCTCGCGACCGGCGCGCGGTGAGGGCTCTATCCCGGGCGACGGCGGAAGGCGGATCTCACGCGCCGCAGGGGCGCGGTGAGCCGCCACGATAGGCTGCTCTGCATGGCGTGTGCTTCCGTGGCCCTCTCGGCCATGCGTCGGATCTCTTCCATGAGGCAGAGCTCGTGGCTGAGGTCCAGAGCCCCCGGCTCGCGGGCCGAACCGCCCGCGAGCGCGAGCTGCAACAGCGCGGGCACATCGAAGAACGCGAGCGGCTGACACTCCGAGGTGACGACCAGGACGCTCGAGCTCCGGTCGATGTCGAGTCCCTTCGGTCCGCCCTCCTCGGGATTGTGCCGCCCGCGCTCGAAGACCGTGTCGGCCATGACCCTCACGCGGGCGACCGGATGGCGCACACCGCGCCATTCGTCGGAGTCCTGCGCGTACACGTTGAGGTAGGGGGCGCCCGCGTCGGCGACGAAGAGGTGGCGACCATCGGCGCTGAAGCGCACGCCGTGCGGATAGTACAGCCGGCGTAGGATGCCGTCCGGCTCGGCGTCGGCGTTCAGGGCCGGCGAGTTCTCGTACAGCAGCACGTTGTGGGTGCGGTGATTACTCACCGCGATCCATCGACGATCCGGACTCACGCTCACACCATCCGGGATGCTCAGGCATTTCTGCAGCAGGATCTCGCTGTGCCTGAGCGCACCCCCGGCGCCGCGATCGAGCAGGTGCCGGGTGACGGTATGGCCGTCGTTGTTGCAGATCAGGACCTCGCACGCATCGTCCGCGATCCGGGTGGCCATCACGGAGCCGGGGGCGTCCAGGAAGCTCGTCCGGTCCGCCGGCCACTGCGCGATCGGGATTACCTCGTGGGATGGCACGCCGGTCTTCCCCGGCGGCAACGTGAACAGGGCGACGTCGCGCCCGCGGCTCGTGACGACCAGGGTCTCGTCGTCGATGAATTCGACCCCGTGCGGCCACTGCAGGGCCGGGGAAGACAGCTCCACCCCGCCGGTCACCGCGACGCGCGTGGCGCCCGCAGATGCCGCGATGTCGATGTCGAAGACGACGACCCGGTTCCGGTGGAAGGAGGCCACGGCAAGACGGCGATTGCCCGGGGAGAAGCGCACATCTTCCGTGCGTCCCAGGCGGCCCAGCGCATCGGTCACGCTCGGGGGCGCGACATAGTGAAGCTCGAGCGACATGTGCGGTGTGGAGAGACTAGGCGAAGGCGGAGGTCGGGGCAAGGGAGACCGCGTGTCCCGCGAGAAAGGGCGCTCGCCGGGCGCGCCTCAGAGGCGCGTGACGTTGGCCGCCACGCACACCCAGCCGGCCCCGCGCCGCGCCCACACGTCGGTGTAGCGCCCGGCCCCCGGCTGGCCGTCCGCCTTGGTGTACGTGGTGCGGGCGTGGATCAGCGCCCCGTCGCCCAGCACGCGGATCAGCACGTCCTCGATGGCGAGGTTCTTCACGGTCGACCCGCGGGCGATCTGGGCGAGGAAGCCCGCCCGGTCCAGCCGCGAGCCGTCCGGATTGCTGTTCACGAAGTCCTCGGAGAGGTTGGCGTCGAACCACCGCACGTCGGCCTCGCTGACCGATCGGATGTACTCGCGGTTGAGCGCCTCCAGTGTCGCCTGGTCGGTGGCCATGGTCAGCACCTCACGAAGTGGGCGGACACGCAGAGCCAGCGTCCGTGCCGCCGCTGCCAGATGTCGGTGTAGCGTCCCCGGCCGTGAGCGCCGTCCGGCCGCGTGTCCTCGAAGCTCGCGTGGATCAGGGCGAGGTCGCCCACCCGCTGGATGTGGACCTCGGGTGCCCGGAAGCTCGTCAGGGTGTGGGGCCGTCCGATGCGGGCCAGGAAGCCCGCCTTGTCCACGAAGGAGCCGTCGGGGTTGGTGGCGCGGTAGTCGTCGGCCAGATGCTCCGCGTACCACGCCACGTCGGACTTCTCCGCCGCCAGGAGATACCCCCGGTTCAAGGCCTCGAGCGTCTCGCGCTCGTCCGCTCCGCTCGCCATGGTCGTTTCCTCCTTCCGTCGTGGTTCGAGCACGGCTATCCTAGACCGGAGTCTGGCACCAAGGAAGAGCCAGATTTCTGTGAATCGAAGGAGCCAGCGGAGCGCCATGCTGCTGAATCTGCGAGAGGCGGAGGGCCCGCTCTATCGCCGCGTCTACCTTGCCCTCAAGACCAAGATCCGGGCCGGCGGCCTCGGCCCGGCCGCCCGCGTGCCGTCGACGCGCGCCCTCGCGCGGGATCTCGGGGTGTCGCGCAACACCGTGACGCTCGCGTACGAGCAGCTCGCGGCGGAGGGCTACCTGGTGAGCCGCCACCGCGGCGCCACCTCGGTGGTGGGCGTCGCGCCGCCGCGCGCGGTGCCGGCGGCCGGTCGCCCCGCGCGGGAGCGCCCCGCGCCGGTGTCCGCCTACGCCCGACGCCTCTCCGCGCGGCTCGACTTCGGGCCCGCGCGCCCGCCCGGCCCGCGCCCGGCGCTCCGTTACGACTTCCGCTACGGCCGGCCCGCGGTCGACGAGTTCCCGCGCGAGATCTGGCGCCGGCTCCTCGCCGCGCACGCGCGCCCCGCCTCCTCCGACGCGCTCGGCTACGCCTCGCCCGCCGGCCACGGCCCGCTGCGCGCGGCGCTCGGCGAGTACCTCGGCCGCGCGCGCGGCGTGGTGTGCGACCCCGAGCGCATCGTCGTGGTGAACGGCACGCAGCAGGCGCTGGACCTGATCGCGCGCGTGCTGCTCGATCCGGGCGACGGCGCGGTGGTGGAGGAGCCGCACTACCCCGGCGCCACCATCCCTTTCGAGGCGGTGGGCGCCCGCCTCCTGCGCGTGCCGGTGGACGCGGGCGGGCTCGACCCGGCGAAGCTCCCGGGCGCCGCGGAGCGCCCGCGGCTGGCCTACGTGACGCCCTGCCACCAGTTCCCCAGCGGCGTGATCATGGCGCTCGAGCGCCGCCTGGCCCTGCTCCGGTGGGCGTCCCGGGTGGGCGCCTGGGTCGTCGAGGACGACTACGTGAGCGAGTTCCGCTACGAGGGCCGCCCGCTGGAGGCGCTCCAGTCGCTGGACCGCGACGAGCGGACGATCTACCTGGGGTCCTTCTCGAAGACCCTGTTCCCCGCGCTGCGGGTGGGCTATCTGGTGCTGCCGCGCCGCCTCGTGCGCCCCTTCCTCGCGGCCAAGTGGGTGTCGGACCGCTTCTCCGCCCCGCTCTACCAGGAGGCGCTGGCCGAGCTCATCACCAGCGGCCAGTTCGAGCGCTATCTCCGCCGCGCGGGCGGCCGGAATGCGGGGCGCCGGCGGGCCCTCATCACCGCGCTGCGCGAGGGCTTCGGCGACCGCGTGGAGATCGCGGGCGAGAACACCGGCGTGCACCTGGTGGTCTGGCTGAACGACGTGCCGCCGCGGGAGCTGGACGCCCTCATCGCGCGGGCGGCCCGCGCCGGGGTGGGCATCTACCCGGTGGCCCCGTACTACGCGGAGCCGCCGCGGCGCGCGGGCCTCCTCTTCGGCTACGCCGCGCTCACGGAAGGGGAGATCCGCGCGGGCGTGCGGCGGCTGGCCGAGTTGCTCCGATGAGGTAGACTGCTGGCGATGCGCGTGCTCTTGATCGAGGACGACCGGAAGGCCGCGAAGCTCGTCGCCAAGGGGCTTCAGGAGGAAGGGTTCGTCGTCGACGTCGCGGCGAGCGGCGAGGAGGGGGAGGAGCAGGCCACCCTGAACGAGTACGACGTGATCGTGCTCGACTGGCTGCTGCCGACCAAGGACGGGATCGCGGTGTGCCGGGCGCTCCGCGCGCGCGACGTCTCCACCCCGATCTTGATGTTGACCGCGCGCGACAGCGTCGCCGATCGGGTCGACGGCCTGAGCAGCGGCGCCGACGACTACCTGACGAAGCCCTTCGGGTTCGCGGAGCTGGTGGCGCGCATCCGGGCCCTGCTCCGGCGGTCGCGCCTGGTGCGCGCGGCGGTGCTGCGAGTGGCGGATCTGACCCTCGAGCCCGCGACCCGCCGGGTGACGCGCGGGGGCGCGTCGATCACACTCACCTCCAAGGAGTACGCGATCCTCGAGGTGCTCATGCGGAGCGCCGGCGAGATCGTGAGTCGCACGCGCCTGGTCGAGCACGTGTGGGACGAGGCCTCCGAGGTGATCGACAACGTGGTCGACGTCCACGTGAGCCACCTCCGGAAGAAGATCGAGCGGGGCGAGGGCGGGTCCCTGATCCACACCGTGCGCGGGTTCGGCTACCGATTGGGGCCGCCCGAGGACTGACCGGCGCATGCGGCCACCCGGCTTCAAGACCCGGCTCTGGCTCGGTCAGGTGGTGGTCCTGGCGGCGATGCTGGGGCTCGCCGCGTTCGGCGCGGAGTGGGCGCTGCGTCGGGTGGTGCTCGGCGAGATCATCGACGACGCGATCCTGTCGCTCGCCTCCACGGAGGCGGCGGCGGTCCAGAGCGAGCCGACCCACCCGCGGGTGCACGAGATCGCGGCCGGCACGGGGCCGCCGTCGTTCGCGCGCCTCGACAAGTTCGTGCAGATCACGACCCTCGACACCCTCGACGGCGCGGTGATCGCGAGGAGCGGCACCCTCGGCACCGCCCGGCTGCCCACCCCGCCCGCGCTCCTCACGCGGTTGCGGGACGGGGAGACCGTGTTCCAGACGGTGACCGACTTCGGAGAGGAGCCGGTCCGGATGGTGTCGCTCCCGGTGAGCGTCGGCCCGAGTCGCTATGCGGTCCAGGTGGCGATGTCACTCGACGACGCCCACGCGGTGCTGCGGGTCGGCCGCTGGCTCTTCCTCAGCCTCTCGGTGGTGATGCTCGCGGCCATCGGCTTGACGAGCGCGCTGCTCGCCCGCCGGGCCCTGCGTCCCATCGACCAGGTGGTCGGCCGGGCTCGTCACATCGGCGAGGGCAACCTGGGGGAGCGCCTGCCGCACCCGGGAACCCGGGACGAGATCGCGAGGCTCGTGGAGACGCTCAACCAGATGCTGGCGAGGCTCGAGCGGAGCTTCGAGATCCAGCGGCGCTTCACCGCGGATGCCTCGCACGAGCTCCGCTCGCCCCTGTCCCGCCTCCGGGCGGAGCTGGAGGTGACGCTGCGCCGGCCGCGGGCGGTGGCCGAATACGAGGAAGCCCTGCGCTCCTGCCTCGACGAGGTGCAGCGGGTCCAGGGGCTGACCGAGGACCTGCTCGAGCTGGCCCGCATCGACGCCCAGCAGGAGCCCGAGGCGGCGCTGCCGGTCGCGGTGGACGAGATCGTCCGGGCGGCCGTCTCGGTGGTCACGCGCGAGGCGGAGCGGCGGGGCATCGCGGTGGTGGTGGAGCCTCCCTCCCAGGCGCACATCATCGCCGCGCCGGTGGCCGCGAAGGTCGCGCTGGCCAACATCCTCGACAACGCGGTGAAGTTTTCCCCGCCGGACGGCCTCGTGCGGGTGGTGGTGAGGCTGGGCCGGGAGGAGGCGGTCATCGCAGTGTCCGACTCCGGGCCGGGCGTCTCGGCGGAGGACGTTCCCCGGCTGTTCCAGCGCTTCTATCGCGGCAAGGCCTCCCGCGCCACCGACGCCCCGGGCGTCGGCCTGGGGCTGGCGATCTCTCGGGCCCTGATCGAGCGTCAGGGCGGGCGGCTCTCGGTGGAGGTCTCCGGCGGCGAGAAAGGCGCGACGTTCACGGTCCACCTGCCACGCGCCTGAGCGAACATGAAGAGATAATTCAGGTGCCCTTCAGGCAGCCTTCAGGCAGCGCTCGCTAAACTCGGGGCGGGTCGCGTGAGCCGGCCAGGAGGAGTGGATGAACATCAGGTGCGCGGTGGGCGCGGTCTGCGTGGTGACGCTGACCGCAGCGGGGACGGTCGGCGCCCAGACGCCGCTCACGCGCCTGACGCTCGACGACGCGGTGAGCCTGGCCGCGCGCACGAATCCGACGATCCGGGCCAAGGAGTTCGAGCAGCGGGCCGTCACCGCGGGTGAGATCACCGCAGGGCTCCGGCCGAATCCCACCGCCAACTTCCTCGCCGAGCAGTTCGGCGGGGCCAGCGACGCGAGCCAGGTCCAGTACACCATCAACGTGGGCCAGCCCATCGAGCTGGGCGGCAAGCGGCAGCGCCGGCTCGACAGCGCGAGAGCGGCCACCCGCGTGACCGGCCACGAGCTCGACGACGTGCGCCGGCAGATCACCTTCCTGGTGAAGAAGTCGTTCGCCGACGCCCTCGCGGGTCGCGAGAGCCTGAGCCTGGCCGAGCAGAACCTCCAGTCGCTGGATGAGCTCGAGCGGATCCAGCGCTTCCGGGCGGAGCGCGGAGACATCTCCGAGCTCGAGCTGCTCCGCATCCAGGTGCAGCGCTTCGCCTTCGAGCGGGACGCGGCCGACGCCCGCCAGGCGCTGAACGCGGCGAAGATCGCCCTGCGGGCCATCGTGGGCCAGGAGCAGATCGCGGAAAACTTCGAGGTGGTGGGAGACCTCGCGTTCAAGGACGTCGCGCTCACCCAGGCCGACCTCTACCGCCGGGCCCTGGCCAATCGCCCGGACCTGCGGGCCGCCGAGGCCGCCCGCGAGAAGGCCAAGGCCGACATCCGCCTCGCCCGGGCCAACGCGTGGTGGGACGTCACGCCCCAGATCGAGTATCAGCGCATCGGTCCCGACAACACCATCGGGTTCGGGTTCAGCATGCCGCTCCGGATCTTCGACCGCAATCAGGGCGAGATCGCGCGGACGCGGGCGGAGGCCGGTCGGGTCGACGCGGCCCGCGAGGTGGTGGCGGTCCAGGCGCTGTCGGAGGTGGACACCGCGCTGGCGGCGCTGCGCACCGAGGGAGGGAAGCTCACCATCTTGCGGGATACCTATCTCCCCAAGGCGAAGCAGGCCCGGGACACGGTGGAGTACGCGTATCGACGGGGCGGCGCGAGCCTGCTCGAGTACCTGGACGCCCAGCGGACGTACCGCGACACCGCCGCCGAGTACGTGCG
>Ga0207665_10002520_pt1 | contig 12318 bp, 7 predicted proteins | sample LARL112metaG_FD_184351 | JGI IMG/M metagenome (GOLD analysis project Ga0207665, IMG submission 184351) | Corn, switchgrass and miscanthus rhizosphere microbial communities from Kellogg Biological Station, Michigan, USA - LAR L11-2 metaG... | ecosystem: Host-associated > Plants > Roots >...
CCCACGGCACGGACTGCGCTGAGTGCCGCAGCGGCGGGCGTCGAAAAGCGGCTCGATCAGGAAGCCGAGCTGCGCGCCCGCACCGCCGCGCTGCAGGAGGCGCAGGAGCGTCTCGCGAGCCATTCCAAGCGCCTGCTCCAGCTCGAGCAGGCGCGTGATGAAGCGCTTGCGGCGCAGGCGGCGGCGGCGCAGCGGGCCGCCACGGCCGAGCAGCGCGCGACCCATGCCGAGCAGCGTGCGACCCATGCCGAGCAGCGCGCAAGCCATGCCGAGCAGCGCAGCGCGAGCTTCGAGCAGCGTATTGCCGAGCTCGAGCAAAACGCCGCCAAGCTGAGCGCGGAGCTTGCCGAGCGTCAGTCTGCCGGTGCGCAGCAGGCGGGGCGTGAGGAGGAGTGGGCGCGCACGCTCGCTGCGGCGGAAAAGCGCGCCGCCACCGCTGCGGAGGAGTTGGCCCAGGCGCGCGCCCTGGTGAGCGCTGCCGGCGCACGCGCCCAGCAGTTGCAGCAGCGCCTGGAGCAGGTCGAGACCGATACGCGCGCGCGCCATACGCGCGAGCTGGAGCAGCAGCAGGCGCAGGCCGCCGCGGGGCGTGCGCACGCCGCGGGTGTCATGGAGGATCTGCACACCGAGCGCGCCCGCGCCATGGGCTATCTCGAGTCGCTGCAGACTCTCGAGCGGCGCCGCGAGCTCGCGCAGGAGCTGGTGACGGATCTGCACCGCGAAGCGGAAGCGCACGCCGCGCAGCACGCGCGCCTCACCCAGGAGCTGGCCGGGCGGGATGAGCGTGCGCGCCTGCAGGAGGGCGAGCTCGCGCAGCGTACCGGGCGCATCGCGCAGCTCGAGCAGCACACGAGCACGCTCACCACGATGCTCACGCAGCGCGACACGGAGTTGCGCGCAGCAGGAGAGGACGCTCAGGGGCTGCGGGCAAGCATCGCGCGGCTGCAGGCGGAGACCAACGCGCGCGCCGAGCGGCTGCAGCAGCTCGAGGCGCACGCCGCGCAGCGCGAGCACACGGACACGCAGCAGCAGAGCGAGTTGCAACAGCTGCGCAGCGCAGTGTCAACACTCGAAGCCGAGCGGGAGGAGGCGCGCCGCAGCGCGCAGCGCGCCGTTTCGCAGGCGAGCTCGCAACAGGCGGAGCTCGCGCAACGGCGCGAGCGCGCCACGCAGCTCGAAAGCGCGCTCGATGCCGAGCGGCAACGGGCGCAGCAGCTGGAAACCGAGCTGGCCGCGGTGCGTGGCGAGATGGAGGATTGGGGCGGCGTGCTGCGCACGGCACAGCAGGAGCGCGGTAGTCAGCTCGCGAGCATCGCGGCCGCGGAGTCGCGCGTGCGCGAGCTGGAGCAGCAGGCCAGCACGCGCGGGGAAAGCGTGCGGGCGCTGCAGGCGGAAAGCGCCACGCACCTCGCGCGCATACGCGAGCTCGAGAGCGACCTGCAGGTCGCCGAGGAGGCGCTGCATCGCCTGGAAGCCGATGCGCGCGGCCGCAGCAGCCGCATCGCCGAGCTCGAGCGATCGAACCAGCAGTGGCGTGAGACCGCCGCTGAGACACGCCAGGCCGCGACCGACACCAACCTGGCGCTCAGCGACGCCAAGGACCCTGCCCGCGAGGAGGTCCTCGCCGCCGAGCCGCCCGATGGCGCGACCAGGCTGTTGATCCACAGCGAGGACGGGCGCGAAGTCGTGCACGTGCTCGGCCGCAAGACCAGCATCGGGCGTACGCCCGACAACGACCTGCAGCTCGAAGCGAAGTTCATCAGCCGCCACCACGCGGTGATCCTGGTCGGGCCGGTCAACACCGTGATCGAGGACCTGAACAGTACCAACGGCGTACAGGTCAACGGCCGGCGCATCACTCGTCAGACTCTGCGCGATGGTGACCAGATCGCCATCGGTCGCGTGCACTACCGCTTCGCGGTGCGTAAGCCGGCCGACAAGCACTGACCGGCGGCGCCACCACCTGCCAAGACACTCCGTGGCGAGTCCCTACATCGAGAGAATCCTCAAGGCGCGCGTCTACGATGTGGCCATCGAGTCGCCGCTCGAGGAAGCGCGGCGGCTGTCAGCGCGGCTCGGCAACCAGGTGCTGCTCAAGCGCGAGGACCTGCAGCCGGTGTTCTCCTTCAAGCTGCGCGGTGCCTACAACCGCATCGCGCACCTCTCGGCGGTCGCAGCCCAGCGTGGAGTGGTGTGTGCTTCTGCGGGCAATCACGCCCAGGGAGTGGCGCTCGCGGCGCGGCGCCGGGGCATCAACGCGGTGGTGGTGATGCCGCAGACCACACCGCACATCAAGGTTCAGGCGGTGCTCGATCTCGGTGCCGAGGTGGTGCTGCACGGGGATGACTACGACAGCGCGCACGAGCGCTCGCTGCAGCTCGCCCGCGAGCGCAACCTGGTATTCGTGCATCCCTTCGATGATCCGGATGTCATCGCGGGCCAGGGCAGCATCGCGGTGGAGATCCTGCGTCAGAGCGGCGGTGAGCTCGATGCCATCTTCGTACCGGTCGGTGGCGGCGGTCTCCTCGCGGGCATCGTCGTGTACGTCAAGTACCTGTACCCCGCGGTGAAGGTGATCGGTGTCGAGCCGCAGGACGCTGCCGGCATGCACGACTCGCTCCAGGCCGGGCGGCGCGTCACGCTCGAGCGCGTCGGCATCTTTGCCGACGGCGTCGCGGTACGGCGCGTGGGCGAGGAGACCTTCGCGCTGTGCCGCGGGCAGGTCGATGAGATCGTGCTGGTCTCGACCGACGAGATCTGCGCGGCCATCCAGGATGTGTTCGAAGACACCCGCTCCATCGTGGAGCCCGCGGGCGCGCTGGCCGTGGCAGGCTTGAAGAGGTATCTCACGCGGGAGCGCTGGCGCGACAAGCGTGTCGTGGCGATCGCAAGCGGCGCCAACATGAACTTCGATCGTTTGCGACACGTGGCGGAGCGGGCCGATCTCGGCGGCGAGCGCGAGGCGCTGCTCGCCGCGGTGATTCCCGAGCGGCCGGGGAGCTTCCTGCATTTCTGCGCAGCGCTCGGGCGGCGCAACGTCACCGAGTTCAATTACCGCTACGGCGGAGCCGAGAGCGCCCAGGTTTTTGCCGGGTTCGCGCTCGCCGGCGGCAGCGCAGAGAAGGAGACCGTGCTCAGCGAACTGCGCGCCGCCGGCTTCACCGTCACCGACATGAGCGGCGATGAGATGGCCAAGCTGCACGTACGCTACATGGTCGGTGGGCACGCACGCGGTATCGCGCACGAGCTGCTGTACCGCTTCGAGTTCCCCGAGCGTCCCGGGGCATTGGTGAAATTTCTGCAGGCCATCGGCTCGCGCTGGAACATCAGCCTGTTCCATTATCGCAACCACGGCTCGGACTACGGCCGGGTGCTCGCCGGCATCCAGGTGCCGCCCGCCGAGCGGGCGGATTTCGTGCAGCATCTGAACGAGCTGCACTATGGCTATGTCGAGGAGACCGCGAACCCGGCCTATCGCATGTTTCTCGGTCCCTGAAGCACGCCGGCAGATCCTGCTCGCCGCCGAGGGTAGCCCCGCGAGGCGGCCGCCGCTGCGACCGCCGCTGCTACAGAGCTGCGGGGTGGCGGCTCTCGAACAGCCACTCGCGCCACACGGCGAGCAGCACCGCGAGGATCACCGGGCCGATGAACAGGCCCACGAGCCCGAAACTCGCGAGTCCCCCGAGCACGCCGAACAACACGAGGATGAACGGGATCGCCGCTTCGCGGCTGATGAGAAAAGGCCGCACGATGTGGTCGGTCCAGCCGAGGACGATGGCGCCCCAGATCGCGAGCCCGACGGCCGCGGCCGTGCTGCCCTTGACGAACAACCACACACACACGCCGATCCACACGGTCGGCGCCGCGAACGGAATCAGGCCGCACACGGTGGTGAGCGCCGCGAGGAAGACTGGTGCGCCGGCGCCTGCGATCCAATAGCCGAGACCCACGAGCAGACCCTGCACCAGCGCGGTCAACACCAGCCCATACACCACCGCCTTCACCGTCTGCTCGATGGCGCGCAGATAGTTGTGCACGCGCGTCCCGAGCACGTGCTCGAGCGCCTGTGCCAGCTGTGCTGCGAGACGCTCCCCGTCGCGGTACACGAAGAACAGGCTGACCGCGGTGAATGCCATTTTCACCGCTTCGCGGCCGATGCTACCGACGAGCCGCGCGATATGGTCGAAGGAGTGATCGGTAACGCGGCGCAACTCCAGGCCGAGGGCGTGGGGATCCTGCGCAGCCCGGGCAGCGAGCTCGCGCAGCTGATCGCCGAGCCACGGTAGCCTCAGCACGGCCGGCGGGAGCTGCACCCCGCCGGCAACCAACGCCTGCGCGTCGTGCCACACGCGCACCAGCTCGATGCGCAGCACCAGGGCCAGCCAGGCGATCGGCGCGATCACCGCGAGCGATACCGCGATGGTCATGAGGAGTGAGGCGAGCACGCGACGGCCACCGCAGGCTCTCAGCACCCGCAGATACGTGGACCAGGTCACGAAAGTCAGGATGGCTGCCCACACCACCGGCACGATGAAGGGCTCCATCACCCGGAAGCCGAGCAGCACGAGTCCGGCGAGCAGAGTCGCAGTGATGAGCCGGCGCAACCACGGTGCGGAGACGAAATCTTCCATCATGCCCCGGACTTCGCTCAGCTAAGCCCGGCCGTGTCGGAGACGAACATGGTGAGGGCGAGCAGCATGCAGGTGGCAAAGGTCAGCTGGCGGCGCAGCGCGAGATGCGTGGCGGGGAGCAGGCTCGCCATGGAGTTTTTTTCATACAGCCAGAATGCCCCGTGGGCAACGACCAGGAGCGCGAGTCCGCGCTGTCCGCCTATCACCACCCCTGCGGCGCCGCCGAGCGCCGCTGTCAGCAGGGCCGCGAGCCGCACACGCGGCGCCGGCAGCTGCCCCGCAAGCGCCAGTCCCCAGTGCACCGCAGCAGCAGCGGCGAGCAGCAGCGCACCCCAGGCGAGCGCGGCGCGCTGCGCGAGTTCCTGCCATGCATAAACAGGCAGCAGACCGACGCCTGCGAGGCACAACACGAGCGGCGACACGCACAGGTATCCCGCCCACTCCGCGAGCGTGTTCAGCTGCGCGGCGCCAGTGTCGTTTTTGGTCAGCCCCACGTCGCAGATCATGCCATGGTGACGGAACGCCCGTGCGGCTCTTGACGGCAGCTACGCAGCGCAGGCAGGCTTCGCGCGGCGTGAGGTGTCCGTTCCAACGTGCGCGGCAGCAGGCTGTGGCTGCGCGCTGCAGGAACGGTTAAACGGGAAGTCCGGTGCGGATTACATCCAAAGCCGGCGCTGCCCCCGCAACGGTAATCGAGTTCGGCGGATCACACAGAGCCACTGCGCTTGTGCATCAGACGGCGCGGGAAGGCGATCCACCCGGAGCCACGCTCCAGCTCGAAAGCCCGGAGACCGGCCTCAGGCATTAACCGACGGGCGTCGCGGCGGGAGATGCGGTTGGCGGTCCACGCTTGCGCGTCGACCGCGCACTGTTTGCTCTGCAAATGCCAAGACCCCGCGGGCACGGGTGTGTGCATTTCAGGAGCTAGTCATGTCAACAGGTCTCAGAGGGCGCCGCGCGCCGCGCGGCTCGCCGTACTCACTCTCGCCGAGCCGTCGTCACCTCCATGCTCTCATGGCGTTCGTACTGCTGGCCGGTGTGTGCGGCCTGGCATGTGCAACCGACGGGGATGAGCCCGAGCAGGTCATCGTCAGTGCAACGCGCACGCCTACGCCCGCACTCGAGGTGGCGAGCAGCATCACCGTCATCACTGCGGCGGACCTCGAGGCCAGGCAGCTGCGCACCATCAGCGATGCACTGAAGGACGTTCCGGGTCTGAACGTGGTGCAGACCGGCGGACCCGGCGGCGTCACCTCCGTGTTCATCCGCGGCACCAACTCCAATCACACCAAGGTGCTGATCGATGGCATCGACGTCAGCGACCCGAGCAACTCCACCGGGGCATTCGATTTCGGACAGCTGCTGACACCTGACATCGAGCGCATCGAGGTGCTGCGCGGGCCGCAGAGCGGGCTCTACGGCTCGGATGCCATCGGTGGGATCATCAACATCATCACCCGCTCGGGCTCGGGGCCGATGAAGCTCGAGGCCGGACTCGAGGGCGGCAGCTTCGAGACCTTCAACCAGGCGGCGCGGCTCAGCGGCTCGCAGGATGCCTTTCACTACAGCGTCAATGCGACGCACTTCCACGCCGGCGCGACCCCGGTGACGCCGCTCGACCTGCTGGCGCCGAACGAGATGCGTAATGACGACTACGACGACAACCTGACTCTCTCGACCAAGCTCGGCTACGACATCAGCTCGAGCTTCGACCTCGGGCTCGTCGCGCGCTACACCGACATCCACCTGCACACGACCGGGGAGGATTATCTGCCGCCGGACTACACCGGCGTTCCGGCAGCCCAGCAGACCACCGCGGCGACCGACGAATACTTCACCCGCCTCACCGCACACGCGGTTTGCTTCGACGGATTGCTCGACCAGACGCTCGGGCTCGCTTACTCGCACCTGCGCACCTCGACCGTGGATCCGCAGACCACTGCGGTGCTCAATACGGGTGAACGGCGCAAGGCGGACTGGCAGGGCAACTTCCGGCTCGCGCGCAGCGAGACCCTCGTCGCGGGTGCGGAATACGAGCGTGACGAGATCGAGCAGCCGATCAGCGCGAGCGTGCACATCGGCTCCGGCTACGCCGAGCTGCAATCGCAGGTCGGCTCGCATTGGTTCTCGGCGCTCAACGTGCGCTACGACGACAACAGCCGCTTCGGCGGCAAGGCAACCTGGCGTTTCGCACCGGCGTGGATCAGCGCGCAGAGCGACACGAAGCTCAAAGCCTCCGTCGGCAGCGGTTTCAAGGCACCGACGCTAAGTGAGCTCTATCAGAGCTTCCCGGCTTTTCTGTTCTTCGCAAACCCAGACCTCAAGCCCGAGACCAGCACCGGCTGGGACGCAGGCTTCGAGCAGGGCCTCGTTCACGGTGTCGTACGTTTCGGAGTGACCTACTACTACAACCGCATCAACGATCTGATTGCAGCGGTTCCGGACCACTCGGTGCCCGGCGGCACGACCTACGGCAACATCGGGCGCGCGACCACTGACGGCATCGAGAGCTTCATCGTCTGGCAGCCTGGAAAGGAGCTGACCCTGCGCCTCGATTACACCTACACCGAGGCCACCGATGAGGTGCTGCAGCAGGAGCTGCTGCGCCGGCCAAAGCACAAGGGAAGTCTGCTTGCGCAGTGGCAGGCGACGAGCGCATGGCAGCTGAGTGTCGATGTGCTCGCGGTCGGCTCCTGGGTCGATGGCAATCGCGATTTCTCCATTCCGCGCCTGGATGCTCCGGGCTACGTGACCGTCAATTTCGCCACCGAATACGAGCTCAACCGGCACGTCGCGCTCTTCGGACGCATCAATAATCTTCTCGATCGGCAGTACCAGAACCCGGTCGGATTCCAGCAGCCCGGTCTCGGGGCCTACGCCGGCATCAGGGTGACGCTCTGAGGGAACGAGCCGACGCGCGAGCTTGGGCGGAGTGGTACTCTTGCGTCGTCTTATGGAAGCCCCGAATTCGCCCGCCACCCCGGGGACTGCTCCCTCGGAGCACGAGCGTACCTGGGGGATGCTTGCGCACCTGTCCGCGCTCGCCGGGCTCGTCCTGCCGCTCTTCGGTACCGTCCTCGGTCCGCTGCTGGTGTGGCTCGCGCGGCGCGACGATTCCGAGTTCGTCGCCGCGCATGCGAAGGAAGCACTCAACTTCAACATCTCCGTGCTGCTCGGCGCGCTCGCCTGCATCGTGCTCATGCTGGTGTTCATCGGTTTTCTGCTCGGCACCGCGCTCTTCATCGCCTGGCTCGTCATGACGCTCATCGCGGCGATCAAGGCGAGCGAAGGGCACCCGTACCGCTATCCCTTCTCGTTGCGGCTGGTGAAGTAAGACTGCGGAGCCATCGGCAGCCGCTCATGGAGAGCGGCCGCGCAGGGGGTCCTTTATCCACTAACTCATTGTATTTAAAGTACATGTACTCCAGAGCTGTATGCGCGTACAGTAACGCGCATGCGCCGCAGCATCATCGGCCGGCAGTCCGTCACCGGCAGGGGAGCCCTGTCGAATCCACCCGGGCGGTTCGATAAGCAGCAGCTCGATGAGGTCGACGACGGCTGGTATCAGGACGAGGTCCCGGACAGCATCCAGACGACACTCGAGCCGGATCGCGCGCGGGCGGTGATCAGCACCAACGACTCGCCCGACATTCCCTTCGAGCAGTCGATCAATCCTTACCGCGGATGTGAGTCAGGATGTGTGTACTGCTACGCCCGCCCGAGCCACGCCTACATGGGACTTTCTCCGGGGCGGGATTTCGAGACGCGGCTCTTCTACAAGGCCGACGCGGCGCAGGTGTTGGAGAAGCAACTCGCACGGCCGGGCTACGTGTGCAAATCCATCACGCTCGGTGCCAATACCGACCCCTACCAGCCAGTAGAAAAGCGCATGCGAGTCACACGGTCGATTCTCGAGGTGCTCGCGCGCACCCGACATCCGGTCTCGATCATCACCAAGCACGCGCTCGTGCTGCGCGATCTCGACCTCATCACCGAAATGGCGCGCGACGGGCTGGCGGGCGTGGCGGTGAGCATCACCACACTCGATGCGCAGCTCAAGCGCCTCATGGAGCCTCGCGCAGCCTCTCCCCAGGCACGCCTGCGCACGCTCGCTGCGCTGAGCGCTGCGGGAGTGCCCGCGAGCGTCATGGCTGCCCCCATGATTCCGGCGCTGAACGATGCCGAGCTCGAAGCGATCCTCGAGGCGGCCACGCAGGCGGGCGCGCGCTGGGCAGGCTACGTGCTGCTGCGTCTGCCGTACGAGATCAAGGACCTTTTCCGTGAGTGGCTCACCGAGCACTACCCCGACCGTGCAGCCCACGTCATGTCCCTCGTCCGGGATATGCGGGGGGGCCGCGACTACGATTCGAGCTTCGGCACCCGTATGCGCGGCACCGGGCCTTACGCTCAGCTGCTCAGCAGCCGCTTCCGGCTCGCCTGCCGTCGCCTGAATCTCAACTCCGAGCCCCGCCCGCCTCTCGATACCACGCTGTTTCGTCCGCCCGCGCCCTCGCAAGCTCAGCTGAACCTCGGGCTGTAGCGTAAGCTCAGCGTGACACGTAAGCGCGCGTTCAGGCGCCCCTCTATTACAATTGTCTTTCGGCTGATGGCTTACGGAGACGACTACTGCAAGGGTTGTGCGCTGGAACATTGGGTGCCGTTGAACGCCGACACGGCATAGGTCTGGGGTCATGAACGATACGGCAACGGTGAATCCGGCCCCGCTCCTCAAAGCGCGCTACGTGCTGCAGGAAAGACTGGGCGTGGGCGGGCAGGGGGAGGTCTGGCGCGCGTTCGATCCGCAGCGTGGTGAAGACATCGCGCTCAAGATCCTGCGCCCGCCCGGTGGGCGTGCCGGCGCGGCCTGGGACGCGCTGAGGCACGAGTACGATAGTGCCAGCCGCCTGGATCACCCTTTCATCCTCAAGGTGTACGAGCCGGAACGCGAGGATGGCGCCTTCCTGCTGCCGATGGACCTTGCGACGGGCGGAGACCTGCGCCGGCTTCGCGGCGCCAGCTACCTTTCGATCGTTCCGGTCCTCATCGAGGTCGCGCAGGCCCTCGAGCACGCCCACGAGCGCGGCGTCATTCACCGGGATCTCAAGCCGGGTAACGTGTTGTTCGATGCGCGCGGGGGTGTGAAGCTCGCCGATTTCGGCATCTCGGGACTGGCGCTTGACCCGGGCACCGACTCGATGATCCGCGGGCTCTCGCCTTTCACCGCGAGCCCGGAGCAGTTGCGCGGCGAGCCTCCCTCAGCCGGGGACGATATCTACGGTCTTGGAGCGCTCGCCTACGAGCTGCTGTCGCGCCGGCCTCCACACTATCCTCATTTCGATGCCCGGCGCGTGCAGCAGGAACCGGTGCCGCCGCTTATCCCGGCCGAGCAGATCCCCCCGCAGCTCGATGCATTGATCGCGCGCATGCTGGCGAAGGATCCACGGGAGCGGCCGGGCTCGATGCGCGAGGTGATCGATGACCTCGAAGCCGCGCTCAACGACACACTGACTTTCGACTTTGAGGACGAGGATCTCTCGGAGGACACCTCCAATCTCACGAGACAGCTGGAGGAGAATTTCACGAGACAGCTCGATGAGCTGCCGCGGCCGCCACCGCCGCTGCCACCCTCGACACCCTCCGCTGTTCCGCGCCCGGTAGTGCCCGAATCCCTCCGCACGCAAAGTGCCCCTGTTACCAGAGCTGGAGCGGCGCCGGCACCAGTGACACGTGCCGCACCAGCGAGCGCGCCGGTCCCGGCGAGGCCGGCGGTCCCGGCGCCGGCGCCTGCCCCGACGAGTGCTCCCACTCCCACGAGTGCTCCCACTCCGGCGAGTGTGCCCACCCCGCCGAGTGCGCCCACCCCGGCGAGTGCGCCCACCCCGGCGAGTGCGCCTGCCTCGGGCGGTGCGTCTATCCCGCAAGACATCGCTCGGCCTCGCGGCGAGGCTCTACTGCCCGACGCCTCACTCTCCGCTGCGCGGCCCGATGGAGAAGTGCTGCTCCGATTTCCGCCCGCCCCGACCCGGGAGGTGGAACGGCCGCCGCTTTGGGACGAGCTGCGGCAGGCACCGCGTCCGGAGCTCACCCGCCTGGAGCCGATGCCGGGCGGGTCGCGGCTCGCGATGTGGCTCATCGGAGTGCTCGCACTCGGGGCCGTGGCCCTGTTCGTCGTGCCGCGCTACTTCGATCTCGCCTCGCTTACTGCGCTCGCGCCTGGGAGTGCGGCGCCTGCGGTTTCCACGGGTGCCGGCGCGACCGCGGCGCAGCTCACCGCTGGTCGAGCAGACTTCGACCAACGGTTCGCCCTGCTCGAGGCGCGCGGTGCCGCCTCCTGGGCCGCGGCGGATCTCGCCAAAGCGCGTACCCTGGCAGCGGAGTCCGTAGGGGCACGGGACGCGGGCAGCCTCGCGCTGGCGCAGCAGCGTCTCGCCGACGCATCGAGCGTGTTGGACTCGGTCGAGCGGGCCGCATCTACCGCAGCCGCGGCAAACCCGTCCTCGGCTCAGACCCCGAGCACGTCCAGCGCAACGGCTCCGGGCGCTCCCGGCGCGGCCGCCGCCACGGGAGCAGCGGGTGCCGCGGGAGCAGTGGGCAACACTGCGGCTCCGACCGCCTTCGGGGATGATGCCTACGCAAAAGCGGCGGGCGAGGGATTCGCGGCTCTCGGAGCCGGGCAACTCGACAAGGCACGCCGTTCTTTCGAGAAGGCCCGGGCGCTGCGCCCCGATGGGCCCGAAGCGCTGGATGGCCTGCGGCGAGTCGATGCTGCGCGCGCCGGCCGCGCCTTCGCGGTACGCCGCGCGGAGGCCGAAGATCTCGAGGACGAAGAGCGCTGGCAGGACGCGCTCGATGCTTACGATGCGGTGCTGCGCCAGGATGGCTCGCAGGCGTGGGCGCAGGAGGGCCGCGCGCGTGCCGGGGCGCGCCTGCAGCTCGGTGACTCATTGCAGGCGCTCATCGATCATCCGGACCGGCTGGCGAATCCACGGCTACGCGATGACGCAGCGGTGCTGCTGCAGAGTGCGCAGCAGCAGCCAGTCTCGGGACCCGTGCTGCGCACGCAGATCGCGCGGCTTACCGCCCTGTTGCCGGCCCTGGATAAGCCAGTGCGGCTTTCCCTGGTGTCGGACAACCACACGCAGGTGACGATCTCGAGCGTCGGAACCTTCGGCAGCTTTGCCAGGCGCGATATCGAGCTCAGGCCGGGCCGCTACACCGTGATCGGCACACGCGACGGGTACCGTGAGGTGCGTCGCGACATCACGGTCAGCCCGGGAGAGGAATTCCTCACCGTCAACGTCATCTGCTCAGAACCCATCTGAGCCGCGGCAGCGGATCACACCCGCTTGGAACGGACCGAGGTCCTCATCGTTGGCGCCGGCCCCACGGGGCTCGCACTGGCGCTGTGGCTCAGCCGGCAGGGAGTCGGAGTCCGCATCGTCGATCGCTGCACGGAGCCGGGCACCACCTCGCGCGCACTCGCGGTGCAGGCGCGCACGCTCGAGCTTTACCGACAGCTCGATCTCACCGACGAGGTGATCGAGCATGGACACCAGGTGCCTGCGGTCAACCTATGGTCGCGTGGACAGCGAGCCGCGCGCGTCGCCTTCGGCAGCGTCGGCGAAGGGCTGACTCCTTATCCATTCCTCGAGATCTACCCGCAGGACGAGCATGAGCGGCTGCTCAT
>Ga0207665_10002522_pt1 | contig 12316 bp, 11 predicted proteins | sample LARL112metaG_FD_184351 | JGI IMG/M metagenome (GOLD analysis project Ga0207665, IMG submission 184351) | Corn, switchgrass and miscanthus rhizosphere microbial communities from Kellogg Biological Station, Michigan, USA - LAR L11-2 metaG... | ecosystem: Host-associated > Plants > Roots >...
CGGCCATAAAGGGACCGTGGCGCGCCGGGGCGCCGGCTGCCTTCCTTTGGCCCTTCGGGCCACGTCGGCGCCGACGCGCACTCAGCCCTCGGGCCGATCGCGCCGGCAACGCGCCGCAACGTCAGCGGTGGCGCGCGGTGCTGCAAATAGAGGCCATCCCTCCGGCGCCCGCATCCTGAAGCCCTGCGTGCTCGCGGTCAAGATCGCTCGCTGCGCTCGCGTCGCTGCGCGATCCCTTCGGGCCTCTGGACCGCTCCCCCGAAGGGATTCACGGGCGCCAATCGGAGGGATGGCCAGGTCCGAGCGCTACCCCACCCTGTAGCCGCCATTTGTAGTAACCGTCCCGGCCTGTCCCGATTGATAACGGGTCAAGGGTCCAAGAAAGTGCACGTCACGCACCTTGCTGGCCACATTGGCTGTACCTTCTAAGCAGCGGGTCGCGGGTTCGAATCCTGCCAGGCGCGCAACCAGAAAGCCCAGGTCACGGCCCATCCGCAGCTCTCCTGAGTGATCTTCACGACGCCCGATCGCCGTTTCGTGCCCGCTGTGTGCCCGATTGGTCCGGCCGTTGTGGCTTGAATTCGCTGGTTGCCCGCCTGCTAATGGCGTCGGCGATGGCCCGCCGCCGCTCGTCGCTGCCGTGCAGGTAGATCATCGCGGCCCGGGCCGTCGAGTGCCCCATCCGGTCCATCAGCTCGCGCAGGGAGGCCCCGGCGTCGGCGGCGAGCTGGTTGCCCGTGTGCCGCAGATCGTGGAAATGAACGCGCGGCAGGCTCGCAGCCGCGAGCGCGGGGTACCAGACGCGGTGGCGGAAGTTGTCATACCTCAACGTCTTTCCTTCAGGACTGGTGAACAGCAGCCCGTCCTCGCCCGGCTGGGCCAGCCAGCGCAAGTGCAGCTGCAGCGCGGGGATGATGACCTCGGGAACGGCGACGACCCGGTTACCGGCCGCCGACTTCGGCGCGCCGAGCACCTGCCTGCCGCTGCTCAGCGTGGTCACCTGCCGGGTGACCCGGACGGTCCGGGCTTCCAGGTCGATGTCTTTGCGTCGCAGTGCGGCTAGTTCGCCCCATCGCAGGCTGCCGAAGATCGCAAGCAGGACGAGCGCGTGATAGCGCTGATCGATCGCGTCGGCCAGGGGCCGATGTCGCGCATGGACAGCACCGGCCGCTCGGGTGACTTCTCGTGGCCCCCGCCCTTGATCCGGCACGGGTTGCGACGGATCAGGCCGTCATCAACCGCCGTGTTCAGCGCCGCCTTGAGCAACCGGTAGGCCTTGGCAACCGTGACCGGGCTAGCTCCAGCGTCGAGGCGGCTTTTGCGCCAGGCCCGGACCCGTTGCTCGCTGATGTCAGCCACGGCCATCTGGCGGAACGCCGGAGCGAGATGCTGCCTCAGCAGATAGCGGTAAAGCTCGATCGTCTTGGCGCGCAGGCCAGCACGCTCCCCTATCCAGGCCTCTGCGTAGTTGCCGAAAGAAACGCGGCCCGCGTCCGGGTTGATCCAGTCGCCGCGAACGATCTCCGCTTCCATGAGCGCAAGCCACCGCTCGGCATCGGTCTTGGAGTCAAAAGTGCGCGCGGCGGGGTAATCGATGCCGTCCGGACCTTTGTAGCGGGCCTGCCAGCGTCCGGAAGGCAGCCGCCTCACCCGGCCGAACCGGCGTTTGCCCGTCATCAGGCAGCCCTTCCCCGCTGCCGGAGCCTCACCGGCTCGACCATCCCGGCCGCGATGAACTCAGCCAGTGCGGACTGAGGGATGCGAATATGACGCCCGACACGAACGAACCGGATACGCCGCTGGGATATCAGCCTGCGCGGGAATCGTTCGGTGGTACCGAGCAGCTCGGCGGCCTCGCCGACCGTCAGTAGACGCTCCACCAGCGGAGCAGGCTTACCTGCCATCACGCAGCCTCCTCCCTTGTTGCCGAAGCTCCTGCGGTGACCTCTTGGGCTTTTCGCCTGGCTTCGGTGAGCGCGGCCCGGTGTCGGGCACGGTCGGCGACAATGTGCAGCAACCGTTTATCGGGTGGCAGGTAATCGGGGTCATCAGGCGTGACGACGTGCCAGGTGTACCGGACCGGGTCGGGCGGCTCAAGGCCGAGGATCTCGGTCAACCAGGCCCTGCGGTCGCCGCGGTGGTCGCCCAGGGTCTTGCCGGACCACTTGCGGGACACCAGGACGCGCCGTCCGGCGTAGCCGAGGTGCTCGGGCCGGTGCGCCTTGCCCTTGCATGCGCCGGGCACCAGGCCCGGGCGGGCGTTCTTGGGCTGTACCCCGTACCGGAGCCAGTTCGCGCAAGCCGGTGAGCACGGCTCGTATCGCAGCGCATCGGCTAGCTGCCCGGCGTGCGCCTGCTGCGTGTCAGTCTCGGCCTGGTGGCAGTCGGCGACCTGCTTGGTCAGGTACTTGGTTAGGTAGCGGATGCACCGAGCGGCGTCCTTTGACCCAGCCAGCACCCCCTGGGCGTCGAACGTAGCCCCGAACCGGGCCACATGCAGCGGATCATCATGCGGGCCGATGCCATCGAGGGCTTGGTCCCAGCTCGGCAGCACTTCCCCAGTCGCCGGGTCCAGGTAGGTGCCGAGGCCCTCGTCCCACACCGGCAGGTTGTCATCCTCGAAGCTGACAACGTCGGTGGAGGGCCACCAGACCTGGTGGTAGGTGGCGGCGATCACCTGCCGCACCACAGCCCGAGGCACCGCTCCGCGGATGGCCATGTGCAGGTGCGGGGCCAGTCGCCGCTGTGGTTCGATGGCGCCGAAGTACTGCGCGTCGTAGCCGAGGACGCGACGCAGATTCTGGATGAATCGGTCCACCAGTGCGGAGAAGTGCAGCGCGTCCCGCGCCGCCCGCCGGTAGTCATACGAGGCGGGATCAACGGGGGTGCCGTCGTCGCGGGCGGCCAGTTGGATCACGCCTGTGACCTGGCCATGGCCGCCTACGACATCGGGTGCAGCTACGACTCCGAGAGAGTCCGCCAGGCCGTCCGCGACTTCCGGGCCAGCCTCGGCCCGCGAGCGCCACAAAGGATCATGGCCGGTCTGGATGAACGGCTGCACAGCGCTTACACGACACGGACGAACTGATGCGGATAGCGATCACCGGGCACCGCGGACTCCCGGCCGCCACAGAGCGGCTCATTGACCAGGACATCCGGGAACGGCTGGCTGAGTACATAGACAGTTCTCTTGTCGGAATCAGCAACCTCGCAGACGGTGCTGAGCAGCTCTTCGCCCAGGCGGTCCTGGACGCGGGCGGGCAACTTGAGGTCATCATCCCGGCAGCTCAATACCGCGCCGGACTCCCGGAGTCCGCTCACGCCGCCTATGACGCACTCCTGGCGCGAGCCACGAAGGTTGACCACCTCGATCGCCTCGAATCGAACGAGGACGTCCACATGGAGGCCAGCCGCGTGATGCTCGCCCGAGCCGATCACTTGTTCGCAGTGTGGGACGGTAAGGCCGCCCGAGGATACGGCGGCACCGCCGATGTCATTGCCGAAGCACGCACGCGGAATGTCCCGGTCACGGTCATCTGGCCGGAGGGCGCCAGCCGAGATGAAGCAGCGTAAGCGCTGTACTCACAGCGTGTGATCCCAGCGCTGTAACCTAAACGACGTGACCGAGGCGCTTCCCCGAGACTGGTGGACCACCCGCGACGTTGCTACCTTCCTCAACGTCGCGCCGTCGACCATCCGCGCGTACGTCGCCCGGCACCAGATGCCCGAAGCCGACCGGCGCATCGGCCGAGAGCCAGTCTGGCGGCCTGCCACCATCCGCCAGTGGCACAAGCAGCGACCCCGCAGAAGCGGGGAGGCCGCAAAGGCGAAGTAGCCGCCAGTGCGCTTGTGATCCGACGACTGATGGCATCAGCTGATGCTTAATACTGCAACGGCACTTGCATGATGCGTGTCGGATGACGAGCTGCACTATGGAGGACGCCGGTTCTGGCCGCCGGTAATCGAATGCCACATCTGAAGCGTCTTACCGGCGGGGGGTTTCCTGCCGGGAAGGTCCCGCCCGCTCGGGGAGCCCCGAGGGAGGCACGAGTCGATGCTCATCGGCAGGTTGCGCTGGCGCGCGGCGTCAGCGCTCATCGCGCTCAGGGGGGCGGTTTCCGGCCGCTTGTATCAGGGGCCGGATCCGGGGCCTCTGACCGGTGAAGGGGTTTCCCTGGCGGGAAGGTCCCGCCCGTCCCGCTCGGGCCACCCTGAGGAGGGACGATCGATGTCCATCGGCAGCATGCGCTGGCGCGCGGCGTCAGCGCTTATCGCAGCCGGGGCGGCGACCGCCGGGGTGCTCGCGCTGGCGGCACCCGCGGGCGCCAGCACCGGCACGACCGAGATCAGCCCGGAGCAGGCCGGGTACAGCGCCACCGGGGCCCAGTTCCAGTTCGTTCGCGCCGACGTCTTCTTGCGCCAGCCCGGGCAGTACTCAAGCGAGGTGGCCAGCTACGGGCACAGCGTCCAGCTGTGGTCCTCCGGCCTGGTGGTCACCGTCGGCGTCACCGCCAGCACGTCAGGCTCGGATTACACCGCGTACGCCACCGTCTATGACCGCAGCACGCATCAGGTGATCGCGTCCAACCCGAACGCGCAGTACTGCGACGACCACGGCAACTGCCAGCCGGGCACCGCCGTTTTCTTGCCCAACACCGATGTCCCGATGCAACTGAGCATCAGCTACGACCCGGCGAGCGGCTCGCTGGGCATGGGCGAGGTCGGGCCCGACGGCGACTTCTTCAACTCGTCCTACACGGTCACCGGGCAGTCGTTCACCCAGGCCCGGGTGGGCACCGACTTCGGCAGCACGCCGTGGGACGGGTCCTACTCCTACACCCCGCCCGCGCAGTCCACCAAGGCCGCCGCCTACAGCAACGTGACGCTGACCACCTACAGCGGGCACACCTCGACGCTGTGGTCGTGGTGGGTGCACCATAAGCTGCTGGCCAACACCGAACAGCAATCCGGCAGCGACTGGGTCGCCGTGCCCACCGACCTGACCAGCGGCGGCGCGAACTTCCAGACCTGGTTCGTGCCGCAGAGCGGGCAGGGCCGGGCCCAGCCAGTGCTGCACTGACCGGCCGACCCGCCGCGCCATAACTCCAGCGTGCACTTGGCATGATCACAGCCGGGATCATGCCAAGTGCCGTTGCGGTATTAATACTGCAACGGCACCTGCATGATCCGTCTCGGATGACGAGCTGCACGATGGAGGGATGCCGGGTCTGGCCGCCGGTAATCGAATGCCTGACCTGAGGCGTCTTACCACTGGGGTTTTCCCGCCGGGAAGGTCCCGCCCGCTCGGGGAGCCCCGAGGGAGGCACGAGTCGATGTCCATCGGCAGGTTGCGCTGGCGCGCGGCGTCAGCGCTCATCACAACGGGGGCGGCGGCCGCCGCGGTGCTCGGCCTGGCGGTGCCCGCGGGCGCGGCCACCGGCACCGCGGAGATCAGCCCGGAGCAGGCCGGGTACACCGCCGCCGGAGCCCAGTTCAAGACCATCGCCGCCACCGTCTTCCTGCGCCAGCCCGGGCAGTACGCAGGCCAGGTGGCCAGCCTCGGGCAGAGCGTCCAGCTGTGGTCATCCGGCCTGGTGGTCAGCTTCGGCGTCACGGCCAGCACCTCAGGCGGCGGGTACACCACCTATGCGACCATCTATGACCGCAACACCCATCAGGTGATCGCGTCCAACCCGAACGCGCAGTGGTGTGACGACCACGACAACTGCTCCCCGGGCCCCGCCACCCTGAGGCCGGGTTTCACACTGAATTGGGGGGTCGGCTACGATCCGGCCAGCGGGCAGCTGAGCATGTCCGGGGACTACAACGACGTGAACAGCTCCAGCGTGGACACGCCCAGCTTCACCGTGCACTACACGGTCACCGGGCAGTCGTTCACCCAAGCCCGGGTGGGCACCGAGTTCGGCAGCACGCCGTGGGACGGGTCGTACTCCCACACCCCGCCAGCGCAGTACACGAAGATCGCCGCCTTCAGCAACGCAACGCTGATCACTTACAGCGGGCACAAATCAACGCTGTGGTCGTGGTGGGTGCACCACAAGCTGCTGGCCAACACCGGGCAGCAGACCGGTAGCGACTGGGTCGCCATCCCCACCGACCTGACCAACGGTGGAGCCAACTTCCAGACCTTCTTCGTACCGGTCAGCGGGCAGGGCCCGAACCAGCCGGTCTTGCACTGACCAGGCGCCCCCGGCTCCTGATCCAGCGTGCACTTGCATGATCTCGATCGGGATCATGCAAGTGCCGTTGCCGTATTAAGCGTCAAGGCAGCATCCGCGATGGCTGCAGCAAACGGCAGAAACCGTATGGATTTCAACCGCCCGTTGCCGACCAAGACAGACTACCTGACGTGTCGATACTCACTCCGTCGTAGCGCGGCTGCGTTCTGCCATCCTTTTTAGTGCGAGGTGGGTGATGGAGACTACAAAGCCGAACTCAGCATAGAAGTCGCCGGGCATGGGAGTCGTCGAGGGACCAGAATAGGAGGGCAGGCGGGGGGCCAGGCAAACGCGTGTGCTGTGCCGCTATGGGCATGCCAAACCCATTCGACCTCGTCGGCGAGCAGCTCTTGGGCGTTCGGGACCGTGTAGCCGTCTAGGATCAATTGCTGGGCGATGACCGTTGCCATTGCCGTCAGGGTCCTGCGTTCCCCTATGGGTCTTCCGGTCGAATTGATCTCCCGGTTCAGCTTTGTCCACGCCAATGACACGTCCCGTGGAGGGACCAAAGCGCCCAGCTGAGTGAAGGCAGAGAAGGACTCGATCCCTTGCAAGAGGCTGTTGGACTCCTGACGAAGCACAACCAGGGAGTTGCTGACGCGGACGTCGGGGTCGTCAGGGCCGATTGGGTAGACAGTTCGCCCCGCACCCGGCAAGGCCGTCCTGTGCGAACTGGAGAGCACGATGGGCGGGAAGCTCCCCCCCTTGTCGAGCAGATGAGCAAGATAATGGGCTGCGCCATAAGCACACTCGACACCGACAACCAAGGATTCCTCGATGGAGACGGGGGCATCCGGCAGCGTCGCAGACAAGTTGGCCAACTCGCTTCCAGGGTCGGGTGGAATCCGACATCGGGACTTTAGGTCTGCGAACTCAGAAACGATCGCCAACTGTCGCCGCAAGTGCGCAGTGGCTTCGGGGTCGTCGGGCAGCTGGGCCATACAGCCAGACTAATCGGTCAGACGCTTGCGGCCAGTGACCATCCGCACATGGCACAGCTAACGACCGCGGCGATGGTAGGACGAAGCAACGCCACACAGCTAGCCGGAAACACAGGACAGCACCGCACGCGGAACCCACGCGTTGCACTGCCGAATTACGCCATATGTATAGATCAAGACGGCGCCGCTGCGCGGCGCCGGGGCCGGCACTTGCGCCAGCCTCTGGCCTTGGCGAGGCCCCGGCCGGCACGCGCCGGCCCTACCCTTTCAGCCCTCAGTTGATCTGCGGGCGGGGTTCGTTACGCAGCTCGCAGTGCACGGTGCCGTCTTCTTCGGCGGTCTAGTGTCCTGCTCCCGGCCGCCGTGTCAAGGTCGCTCCCTGCGGTCGCGTCACAGGCGATCGGCTTCGCCGAACCCAGACACAGCACCCGCTCGCCAGGGATCGGCACCTATCGCGGAAGATGGGAGAAGATCAGGAACAGCCCAAGCCGGTCACTGCCTTCGCATCGTTACAGTCCGTAGGGCCAAGCATCAGATTCGCGTCAGATCAGGCTGGCGATCCGGGCGACCCTGCATGTACCGCTGCGTTGCGCGGCACGGACTTACGCCCCCGGACCTGGGATGCCGCACCCCGCTGGCTTGCGGGGTGCGGCATTCATTAATTGGTGCGGGTTGTGTTATGGGGTGACGGAGTTGACCGATGTCCCCCAGTTCGCGAAACCGTTCCTGGTCCCACCGCAGGTGCCGATGGTCAGGGTGAACTGGGGCCGCGTGCAGTTCGGCGACTGGATGTACTCGCTGGCGAAGTAGTACCTGCCGCCCATGAGGACCGCGCTACCGTAGTCGCCCCAGCGCGGCCGGAAGGCGGGGGTAGCGCTCGGATAGTTCAGGTACTCGCTGAAGCCGTCCTGCGGCGACTGCCCCAGGGCGGCGATGTTGATGGTGGACTGCAGTAGCGTGCCCGACGTGCTGGTCAGGCGGCCGAATGCGGAGCTGGGGAAGAAGCCGCCGTTGTCGGCTCCGGCCGTTCCGCCGTTACCGTTCAGCGTGAAGGACACGATGGCCCGGCCGTTGCCGGCTCCGGCAGCGAAGGTCGGGAATTCCAGCTCCTCGTGCATCGCCGAGATGTACGACTGGCTGGTCAGGCTGAACCGCCCGGTCTGGTCGAAACTGCGCGTGCCGACAACCCAGTAGGCGGCACCCGCGTGTGTTTCGGGGGTGTTGCTGGACTGGAACGTCTGCACGACCTCGGTAGTCGCGCCGGCCCACAGCTGGCCGTTGCCCTGCGCGGCCTGTACGACATTATCGCCGTTGGTGGTGATAGGGCCCAGAGGGCAGTGAGCGACCGCGCTGAGCTTGGCCTTGCCGCATTCGTCGCCCAGCGGTATCGGCCCGGACTTCTGCGGGGCGGGGAATGGCGTGGGAGACGTCGCCCCCAAGCTCGACGGGTCGTAGTAGTGCTGGCCGCCGGAGAACAGCTGGCCGCCGAAGCGGATGCCGGAGCAGGCCGAGCAGCCGGAGCTGTTCAGGTTCTTCAGGCCGGTCCAGTCCCACACCGCCAGCTGGTTGCCGCCCAGGCCGTAGAAGTCGATGTTGCTGACCATGAACCCGGAACCACCGTGACTGTTGTCGAACTGGCCCGGGTTGGCCGCCACGGCGGGGATCGCTGCGATCCAGCACGCGATGCCGGGTTGGAAGAACCTGTTGTCACTGAAACAGGTGCCGTCCGGTGTTTTCAGCAGGCCCATGTTCTCCCTGGCCACGGTGACCTTGGCGGCGGGCATGCCGTTTTCGAGCGCGTTCTTGCTGAACGCGAATTCCTGCGCGCCGTTGAAGAAGCCGCCGCCCAGGCCGGGTATGGCCCCGTTCAGCGGGAACTCGTCGTAGAACAGCTGGAACGCGTCCCGGGTGACCCCGATCTTCGCGAAGTCGTTGAGCAAGGAGGGGAAGCCCGGCTCCGTCGGGTCGTAGTTGGCGTTGACGAAGTAGACGTTGAACGGGCCGAACGGGCTCGAGCCCGTGGTCACCGCGATGCCCTCGAGGCAGGTGTTGGCCTTGCCAACGAAGCAGCCCACGAACGGGCCGCCCTTGTTCTCCGGGCTCTTCGAAACGATCTGGGTGGTGATCCAGTGCCCGCCGTTGGCGGAGTCAAAGATACACGAGGGGTCCCCGCCGCTGCTCCAGCCCCGCTGCGTGAGGCCCATCACCGTGTTCAGGGAGATGACCGGTGATACCCGCTTCAGGGCCTTGTTGAAGATCAGGATCTCCCCCTTGTTGTTGGTCTCCTCGACCTTCCCGTTGCCGGCGCACAGGCCCTGGTCGGGGGGCTCGATGTCACCGACGAAGTTGGTGGGCTGCGAGGCGCTGTCGACCGCGTTGATGCCCTTGACGCTTGTCGAGCCGCCAGCGAACGAGCTGATGTTGTCGCAACCAGGGCGCAGCGGCTGGCAGCTCACCGTGGGGATCTGGACGCGGGGACCGTTGGCATGTGGTGCGGCACGGGGGTGCAGCGGCAGCGATGGCAACGCCCTGAACCGGTCCGGCGAGTTTGCGCGTCTCCCTATGGACTTACTGGACAGGTGTGCCACAGACGGGACACGGAACGGTCCGGTGAGCAGGTGACAGCCCGAGGCGCAGCCGGTCGCGGCTGAGCCGACAAACGTTGGCTTGAATGACCCCAGGCTTGATGAGGTAACAGCGCCCGCGGCGCTGCGGTGCGGAGCCGCCGCCGCCGCCCCTCCCGTGGCGACCAGGAGCATCGCCGGAAGGGACAGCACCGACAACACCAGTGCGATCTTGTAGCGGATGGCCTTCATGAAGAGTCTTCCTCCCTAATCGCCGGAACTATGGCCGGGACTGGTGCGCCTCCGGATACGGAGCGGCATCTCACTCGTTGCAATGGATTAGCGGGCAGGACGGATCAGGGTGGGGGCGCGGTCGATGATGGTGCCCAGGTGGGCAGCGTGTTGCGGGTGCCTGGATGACCATCGCGGCGGCCATGGATGTCCGCCCGTTGCTGAACATTCCCGTCGAGTAGCCACCCGGCGGCAGCCCTCTAGTACGGCCCGGCGAAGGCCGCGTAATAAGTGAAGCTGTCTACAGGCGGCACCGGAGATGACCAGGATTACCGGCCCTGCGCGGCCAGCGGCGCGGTAACCGCTGTGGCCAGGCTTGGGTAGTCGTGCGACCAGCTGAGCGAGAACAGCAAGTACCCGAGGCCCTTGAGCGGTGACCACGGTCATGGTCACGAAGCGAGGACCGGCAAAAGAACTCTCGACATGGACCTCCCCCTAGAACGACATTGGTCCCGGACAGCCCAACCTCACCGACATCCTCAGCAGACACTAATCCCGTTACAAGATCGACACAACGGGCCACTGGCGATGACACAAGCCTCAACGCCGGAACGGTGGGCACCTCAGGACGGACCCGACCCCAGGACAGCCTGACCACCCATAATCCGGAATAGCAGAATAGTGTCGTGCCCGTTACGTGCCCGACTGGTCAGTAAACCGAGGCGAACTGGGGTCACCCACGGTCAGCCCTCAACCCGCGTGAGCTAGGAAAGCCGCAGGTGACCCGCTATCTTCAGCGGCCCTCTAAGCAGCGGGTCGCGGGTTCGAATCCTGCCAGGCGCGCCAGGTCAGGAACATATTGCGATCTTGAGTGACAGGCATGGGGAGCCAAACGGGGAGCCAATGGAATAAGCTCTCCGTTGTGGTAGAGCCCAAAACCAGGCGCCGCGGGCACGGCGAGGACTCCATCTACTGGGACTCCTCCAAGAACCGGTACATCGGTTCGGTCAGCCTCGGGTTCGGCCCGGCCGGTACGCGGGTCCGGCGCAAGGTCAGGGGGCGCACCAAGGCCGAGGTCCGCGACAAGCTCCGGGAACTGCACCGGGAAGCCGACCTGGGCATCCGCCCCCGGCCGGGTTACACGGTCGGTGACGCGCTGGATGACTGGCTGGCCTATGGCCTGGACGGGGTGTCCGCGCGCACCGTGACCCTGTACCGGGGCACGATCGCTGCCGCCCTGAAAGAGGAGCTCGGCCAGGTCCGGCTGAGTGATCTGACGGCGAGCCGGGTGCAGGGCGCGCTCAGGGCCCTCGCCGCGCGCACGTCCTCGCGGACGGTGCAGATCGCGCGCAACGTGCTGGTCCGGGCCATCCGGCACGCCGAGCGCGATGGCCTGGTCGCGCGGAACGTTGCGGCGCTGGTCAAGCCCCCCAAAGGGCGGCGCCCCGGGCGGCCGTCCAGGGCGCTCACACTGGAGCAAGCGACCGCCCTGATGGACGCGGCCAAGGGCACCCGGCTGGAGGCCTACATCACCTTGTCCCTGCTCGCGGGGCTGCGGACCGAAGAAGCCCGGGCGCTGCGCTGGGATCACGCCGTCGCCTGGATGGGCGCGCAATGGCGACCGTTGACCGAGGCCGGATTCGACCACCAGCAGGTCGCGCTCTTCGTGTGGCGCTCCGACCGGGCCGGAAGTGACACTAAGACCCCGAAATCCCGCAGGACACTGGCACTGGCCCGCAGATGCGTGACCGCGCTGCGCGAGCAGAAGACCCGGCAGACAGCAGACCGGCTCGCGGCCGGGCCGCTCTGGCAGGACAACAACCTGGTCTTCGCCTCCACCATCGGAACGCCGCTGGATAACCACAACGTCCGCAGGCAATTCCGCAAGATCACCGAATCTGCCGGGCTCGGCAGCACCTGGGTGCCCCGGGAACTACGGCACACCTTTGTGTCCTTGCTGTCCGCACACGGCGTACCCGTCGAGGCGATCGCGTTGCTGGCCGGGCACAACCAGACCGCTACCACGGAGCTGGTGTACCGGCATCAGATCGTGCCCAGCCTAACTCGCGGCGCAGAGGTCATGGATCAGATCTTCACCTAGGGCGCAGCAGGAGATCTTCTGCAGCGTGGCCACGCTGGGTGCCATGATTCATTTACCTTCGGCTGAACCTCAACGCCTTGCATGCCATGCAACAAGAGCAACGTTCCGGCCTAAACCTTGATGGCTTCTACCTGGACTTACAGTGCACCGGCGTGCCCGTGGGTGCCCACAAGTCTGTGTGCGATGGCTATCCACCGGTCTCGGATCACATCCTGCCGACGCCCCGCCAATGCGGCCCGG
>Ga0207665_10002523_pt1 | contig 12316 bp, 10 predicted proteins | sample LARL112metaG_FD_184351 | JGI IMG/M metagenome (GOLD analysis project Ga0207665, IMG submission 184351) | Corn, switchgrass and miscanthus rhizosphere microbial communities from Kellogg Biological Station, Michigan, USA - LAR L11-2 metaG... | ecosystem: Host-associated > Plants > Roots >...
ACATGCTCGAGCACATGCCGCGCATCGGGCACATCCAGGCCAAGTTCTACGAGATGACCGACGACGGCACCGAGTACAGCATCCCGTACGACGAGATCATCCCCGTCCTGGTCGAGGGCGGCTACGACGGCTACCTGTCCAGCGAATACGAGGGCAACCGGCACATCCAGGACGCCTATCCGGTCGACAGCGTTGAGCAGGTGCGCCGCCAGCACGTCATGTTCGAGCGCCTGCTCGGGGAGGAGTCTCATGTTTGACCGGTACATCATCTGCAAGGAAGGCTTCCGCCGCCAGGGTGACCGCGGCGGTCGCATCGAGGTCCGCATGCCCTACTACCGGGGCCTGGGCCTATCTATGGTCGAGGCCGTCGACCTCACCCTCGACGGGAAGCCGGTGCCGCCCGCCCGCACTACGTTCACCGTCCACGGCCACACCTATACCTTCGCCGAGATGCCCGGCGTCATCGACGACCGCTGGGAGATGGGCGAGCGGGCTGAGCTGGCCTTCGAGACCGACGAGCCGCTGGCGCCGGGGGAGCACGACATCGCCGTTTCCGTCCGGCTGCGCATCTCTTATATGCCGGTGCCAGGTGGTGGCCGGGATCGCAAGCGCCTTACCCTCGGGGCATAACCGTGCCCATCCACGCCGACGTCGCCGCCCGCTTCCACCACCTGGACGGCCTGTCCAGCCTGCGCGAGGCCTACTCCGATCCGGTCCTGATCCAGCAGATCCGGCAGTTCGAGACCTGGGACCCGGCGGTGCCGCCGCCCGCGGTCCGCACCCGCGCCGAGTCCACACCCGGCCCGCACGGTCCGGTCCCGGTCCGGATCTACACCCCCGCCGGCGGCACCCCGGTCGGCGTCCCGTGCCTGGTCTGGCTGCACGGTGGCGGATTCATCGGCGGCGACCTCGACATGCGCGAGGCCGACTGGACCGCGCGCGAGGTCTGCGCGGCGGCCGGAGCCGTCGTGGTCAGCGTCGACTACCGCCTCGCCACCGGGGGAGTGTCCTACCCGGTCCCGCATGACGACACGGTCGCCGCCATCGCCTGGGTCCGTGACCGGGCTAATGACCTCGGCGTCGATCCGGCGCGGATCTCGGTCGGCGGCGCGAGTGCCGGCGGCAACCTGACGGCGGGTGCCGTGGTCAAGCTGCGCGACCGCGACGGCTGGGTCCCGGCCGCGCTGATCCTCGTCTACTCGGTGCTGCACGCGCGGGTACCGTCGCCGGCGGCCCCGCTCGCCGCCAAGCTGAACGAGCTCCCGCCGCTGTTCCGCGTGCTCCAGGGGGAGTCCAACCCGCTCAGCGAGAACTACCTCGGCGGACCGCTCAGCTCCGCCGATGGCTACGCGTTCGCGGCCGGCGCCATCCTCGACGGATTGTGCCCGACGCTGGTGCTGAACGCCGAGTACGACCACCTGCGCGCGTCGGGTGAGGCGTTCACCGCCGCCCTGGCCCTGGCCGGGGTGGACGTCCTGCAGGTCACGGCACGCGGCATGCTGCACGGCTTCCTCAACCTCCCGGCCGAGGTGCCACCCGTCCGGCAGTGCCTGGACCTGATTGCCGAGACCGTAACCCGGGGCGGCCTGTGACCAACGGCCTGGCTATCTCGCCGCACTGCCGGGTGATCGTGGACAACGACTACCAGGGCGACCCGGACGGCCTCGTCGCCCTCGCGCACCACCTGTGCTCGCCGGTGAACCGGGTGGCGGCGGTTACGAGCTCCTTCCTGAATCCACGCTTCCCGGTGGCGTCGTCACGCGCCGAAGACGGCGCGGCCCTGGCCCGTGAGCGGCGTCTGGCCCCTCGGTGACAGCCCGGCCCTTCTGGTCACGGCCCTATCGACCGAGTCGAGCGCCGCGACGCTCCTGCCGTCAGAAGAAGCCTGCAGGGCGCGTCGCTATGTCTATACCGATCTGGATTTCCGTCTCATCGTGGCCGACATGCTGGCCCGGTTCCGCATGCACGAGCGGCGTTTCGCTGCGACGGCGAACGTCATCCTCTAGCTGTTGTCGCCAGGGAGGACTCCGCGATCGGCTTCGATGCGGCAAGAAACCAAGAAACGGAACATGCCTGTCCCGTCCTTCGTCGTGAAGAATTCGACCATGCTGGCGTTGAATTCGTGCCGGCGCGCGGCGGGGACGCTGATCGCATCATAGCCATGCATCATGAGATGCCCGTTCATCATGTAACGGGCAGTGCGCTTGTTCCCGTCGAAATAGAACTGCTGGAGAGCGCCAAATAGGAAGTACGCAATAGCCTGTTCGAAGACGTAGTCCAGTTCAACCTTAATGAATTCTACGCCACGGGCATAGATTCGGCGGAGATTTCCGCCGCCCGGTTCGGTGCGCGGCGGCATGTAGCGACCGTGCGCGCCGAGCCCTACACCCGGCGTAAGAAGCTCTTTTCCCTCACCTCTAAAGTGTCCCGACTCCAGAGCCTCGTCCCGCGCGATCGAGTATTGCAGGCGATCGGAGATCCCCTTAGTGAGGCCGAATTCTCCTGTTTTTACCAGTCGGAGAAGCTCGTTCGCCGCCTCGGCGAGGTTTAGCACCTGCTGTTCGTCACTGATCTTTCGGCCGCCTACTGTGATCCCATCCAGTAGTGTCTGCACCTCGGGATAGGTAAAGGGATTACCCTCCAAGACCGCGGCATCCCATACATATTCAGGCAGGGAATGCTGGAAACGCCACACGGAACGTTCCACCGAGAAGCTCGGAATGTCGCGCGGGACTGCCGATTGATCCCACGCATACTCGAGGGCTTCCTCCATTGACCGGCGGCCTGGCATGACTCCTCCTCCCGGGTACCCAGTGTCGCACGTCAAATCCCGTGCGGGCCCTCGCCACTCCAGAGTCCGGCCATGCTAGAGGATCTCGAAGGTCAACTCGCAGGTGGCCCGTAGGCTGCCGCCGGGATAAAGGCCGAACATGCCAGGCTCCACGACGAAACGGGCCGGATTTTCCTCCGCGTCCCAGAAGCCCAACTGCTCCATCCCCAGCTCGAAGCCGACCGTGATCGTCTCACCCGCGCTGATGTGGCGGCGGGTGAACCCGACCAGGCGCCGGACCGGCTGCGCCACCGAGGACACCAGATCCCGCAGGTAGAGCTGGACGACCTCGTCGCCGTCGCGGCCACCAGTGTTGGTGACGTCGATGTTCATTATCGCCCGCTCTCCTGCCTCGATGGCATCCAGCCGGAGACCATGGGCGGACAGCCGTGCGTTCGCATAGCGGAAGGTGGTGTAGCCACTGCCGTGACCGAACTCGAACTGCGGGCCGAGCTCCAGGTCGAGGTACTTGGACGTGTACTTCTCGGTGACGTTGTCCGGGCCGACCAGGCCGATGTCGACGGCTTCGGACCGCATCGTCCCGCCCGTGGTGGCCGGCCGCCCGGTGTTCTCGTGCGCGTAGTAGACCGGGACCTGCCCGGCGCTGCGCGGGAACGACATCGGGAGTCGGCCGGCCGGCTCGGCGGCGCCGGTCAGCACGTCCACGATGGCGGCGGGCGCTTCGGTGCCCAGGTGCCACGCTTCCAGCACCGCCGGGGCAGCCTCGATCCAGCCTGCCGTAACCAGCGGGCGCCCGTTCACGAGCACGACGGCGAACGGGACGCCGGTCGCGGCCACGGTCCTGATGAGCTCCTCCTGCCGGCCGGGCAGCTGCAGGTCGCTGCGCGACGCCGCCTCCCCGGACAGGTCCGACGGCTCGCCCGCGAAGACGAGCACGAGGTCGTGCCGCTCCGCGGCGGCCGCCACCGCGGCCAAGTCGGCCGGATCGTCGTCGTAAAAGCCGACCCCGGCCTCGACGGTGAACTCCGTGCGCGGGTACCGGCTGATCAGCTCGCCGGCGACCGAGCCGGCGGGCGCGGCGAAACTCTGCGTCCAGGCGCCGAGATGGTCGGCGGAGGTGGCATAAGGCCCGGTCAGCAGGATCCGGCCGCGCGGGGTTACCGGCAGGGTGCCGTCGTTCTTCAGCAGCACGGTCGAGCGAGCCGCGGCCGCCCGTACCTGCGCCCGGGCCAGCGAAGCCGCCTCGGTGATCTCCTCGCCTTCTGGCACATACGGCCGGTCGAACAGGCCGAGCCGGTCCTTCAGCGTGAGGATGCGGCGGACGGCATCATCCACGCGCTCGGCGGGCAGCGTCCCAGGCGCGAGGAGAGCGCGGCCGTCCGCATCGGTCAGGCTGCCGCCCATCTCGACGTCGAGGCCGGCCCGAACCGACTGCTGCACCGCGTCGAGCAGGTCCGCGGCGACACCGTGCGGAACGAGGTTGCCGACGCCGTCAGCGTCGCCCACCAGGACGCCGCGCCATCCCCATTCGTCCTTGAGGACACCGGTCAGCAGGCGCCGGTGCGCGTGCATCGGCTTGCCGCCGATCGTGTTGAACGCGGCCATCACCGAGGCCGCTCCCGCCGCGGCGGCGACGCGGAAGGGCTCGAGGTAGACGTTCCGGAGCCGGTGCTCGGACATGTCGGCCGTGTTGTAGTCCCGGCCACCCTCGGCGTGACCGTAGCCGACGAAATGCTTGACGGCCGCGGCGATGCGGCCCGGCTCGCGGAGATCACCGCCCTGGTAGCCGCGGATCATCGCCGCGCCCATCACGCCGGCCAGGTACGGGTCTTCCCCGAAGCCCTCGACCACCCGGCCCCAGCGCGGGTCGCGGCTCACGTCGACCATCGGGGAAAACGTCCAGTTCACTCCGCCCGACGCCGCCTCGGCCGCGGCGAGCCGGGCGGTTTCCTGGACGGTGTCCGGGTCGAAGCTGGCGGCCAGCGCCAGCGGCGTGGGGGCGATCGTGCGGTGGCCGTGAATGACGTCCAGGCCGACCAGCAGGGGAATGCCCAGCCGGGTCTGCTCGACCGCGACCCGCTGCTGCGCATTGACCGCGGCCGCGCTGCGCGGCCAGAAGATCGCCCCGGTGCCGGCCCGGACCCAGCGTTCGAGCTCGGCCGGGTCGGGCCGGAACACCACCTGCATCTGGGCGAGCTTCTCGTCCCAGGTCATGGAGCCCACCAGCTCCTCGACGCGGTTCACGGGGCGTAAGCCCGCAGGCCGGCCGGGCCGCTCAGGCCGGCCGGGCAGATCTGGGCGGCCGGCTCGTAGACCTCGGCGACCGGAGCGAAGATATCACCGGTCGGGTGACGCGCCTCGGTGATGAGCCGGTTCATCCACGCGTTCGCGACCTCCACCACGACCGCGTTGCGGCCTGGGCGAAGCGCCGCGGTGACGTCCACCTCGAACGGAGCCGTCCAGGTGATGCCGCACTCGACGCCGTTCACGAGCACCCGGGCGATGTCGCCCACGTCGCCGAAGGAGGCCACGATCCTCCGGCCCCGGACGAAGCCGGGATCCACGTCGACGTGACCGGCGTAGGTGCCGACGCCGGCGAACCCTTCCTCGCCGAGACTGGTCCACGGAACCGGCCCGTCCTCAAGCCGGATCGGAGGCCGCCCTGGCAACGTGAGCTCCCACGGACCGGGCATCCGCGCTTCCGCCAGCGGAGCGGCCGAGCGTACCGGTAGCCGGTCGTCGTCGCCGTCGGCCAGCACGACCGACTCGAGCGGGGCCAGGTCGAGGCGGTACTCGTATCCACCGGACGCCGGCCGCCCTGCCAGCGGCAGGGCTTCCCGGCGCATGGTCACCGGATTCCAGCTCACCAGCGGTGCTCCGGCTCGGACCGTGGCCGCGACCGGTTCCGGTTCCGGGTTGGCCAGGAAGGTCAGCTCGACATCGCCGATCCGGCGGCCGGTCCGCAGCAAGCTCGCACCGTGCACCGTCCGGCGGGGGGACAGCCCGAACTCGCCGAGGGCCTGAGCCAGGTTGGCCGTGCCGATGAGCCGGCCCTTGTGCTGATCCGCATCCCACAGCGCCCGGACGATCCGCGCGTGCTCGGCTGGATCGTCGGCCAGCGACGGTGAGGCGCCCGGGCGCGCGCCGACGACCGTCGCCCCGTCGTCCAGCAGTTCCCCGATCCGGCGCAGGGCCCGCAGCGTCATCCGGTGGCTCGAGCCCCCCAGGTACAGCACGCGGTAGCGGGCGCCGCGGGCCACGATCACGCCGTCTTGCACGGTCAGGCAGTCCTCGAGCCCCTCCAGCCCCACGTAGTCGAATCCGAACCCGCCGGGCACCGAGTCGTCGAGCCGGTCTCCGTACAGAGCGGTGACCGGCGCCTCCTCGCCGGTGAAAACGGCGATGTCGACGGCGGGCAGGCCCTGGTTGAGCAGGTAGCAGCACCGGGCGAGGTAATCCACCCACGGACCGGCGAAGGGCGCCCACGGCTCAGTCCGCACGAAGACCTGGCCGAGGAACGGCGCGAGCCCGATGCCGGGCGGCGGCGCCTGCACCGGCTGATGCGGCGAGGTATGGATGCAGAACCGCGTCACCCCGAGCGCGAGCTCGAGGTCGGCGACGTGCTTCAGCCGCCGCGGCGTGTAGCTCCACGGCCGGTGGAAGGCGGTCATCGATTCCGCGCCAGTCCACGCCTTGCCGTAGACGTGCGCCACGGAAGACGCTCCGCGCAGGTCGGCGACGTAGGTCGGGCTGGGCGCGGCCGAGCCCGGGTCGAACAGCCACATCGCCCCCATCGGCACGTCCGCCTGGGCGCGCATGGCGAGGTCGTCGCCGAGCTGCGGGCGGTGGTCCTCCAGCGCCTCGGCGTAATAGGTCAGCCCGCGCGAGCGGGCGATCCCGGCGATGGTGCCGTAGTACTCACTCGCCAGCAGGTCGCTGACGGTGCGCCGGTAGTCGAACAGGAACCGGTCCGCGGATGCCGCGTCACCCACGACGTAGCCGGCCAGGGCGGGCAGGAACGCCAGGAGGTCGTAGCCGCGCAGCGCGGCGAACCGTTCCCGCATCCGGCCGGTCCAGTTCTGCGGCCCGGCCTCGATGCTGTCACTCAGCAGGGCATCAAGCGGACCGGGCCCGACCAGGCCGAGGTACGTATTGAAATAACGCCGAACGGGTTCGGCGTCGAGCTTGTCTACTTCCAATCCGGTCGCTTCCGGAGAAGCGGGCCCGTTCGTCTGGCCGGTCAGCGATGCGCCGAAGCGCAGGACGCGCCACCGGCCCGGCGGCGCCTGCCAGCGGAGCACCCCGTCGACGCCTAGATGGCCGGTGAGGTCCAGGACGGTATCCGGATCGATGGCGCCCGCGGCCGAGTCCGGCGGAGCGTCGAGCGCGTAGTAGTCCGGTGTCGCGCCGAAGCCCGCCTTGAGCTCGCCCTGATGCACCCGGCCCCCGGCGTACAAGGCGAACTCGCTCACCTCGAACTCGCTCACGCGGCGCAGGACGGGCGGCACCCGCACGCCCCGGGCGAGCCGCGGCAGCGCCTCGGCCGCGGTCCCGCCGGACAGGACGAGCCGGAAGCGCGCCGCCGTCACCGGAGCGAAGGCTGCGGTCCGGACCGGGACGGCCGAGGCCGGCAGCTCGGCGACAACCGTCCAGGTGCCGTCGCCCTCGCTCGCCTCGAGGACGGCGTGCGGTGGCGGGGCGGCACCGAAACCGCGCGGACCTGGCAGCCCTGCGGTCACGGCGGAGACTGTGACGGGGGAGCCGAAGCCCTGCTCGATCCACGCCGAAGACGGCCGGTCCGGGTCGCGCGGCAAGGCGACGACGCAGTCATGGTGGCCGTCCGTCAGCCGCCCGGGGTGGCCGATCGGCGCCGACGCGGTGACGGCGGCGGGCTGCAGTGCCTGGTGTGCCGGGCTGGCCGGCACCGCGACCGTGATCCAGTCGTGGCTGAACCGGCTCGTCTCGGTGCCATGGTCCCGGCCGGGAACGTCCTGGAACGGCCCGGCCACGTCGGGCAGGGGCGGCAGGTCCAGTTCGACCGCACTGCCTCCGGTCACCACGGTTTCGGACCAGACGACCTTCTTCATGGCATCTGCTGGACGCACCCAGGGGCCGCCCGCCGCGCTCCATCCCGGTGAGGTCGCGACGGCGAACTCGAGCCCGAGCCGCCGGGCGGTGACCCGGGCCAGCCGCAGCGCCGCGCGCCATTCCGCCGACCCGAACCGGACCCGTTCCGGGACGACGAGCGGCGTCCCCATCGCGCCGTCGAACATCTGCACGCCGCGGACCCCCACGCCGTGCAGCCACTCCAGGTCGAGGCGGATGCCGTCTGGGTCGACATTCCCGTCCATCCAGTGCCACCAGGCCCGCGGCCGGGCTTCATCGGGAGGATCGGTGAATCCCGCCCAGACGACCGCTAGCTCCTCCGGTTCCCGGTTCATCGGCCCTCACCACTCGAGACGAGGTCTTCGGACACCGCTGCCTGCGGGACCGCGGCCGGGTCGGCCGGACGCTCTCGCACGAACAGCAACAGCACGGCGGCCGCCAGCATCATCGGCGCGAGGCCGCCGAAGACCGGGGTCAGCGCGTCGTGGTACGAGCTGGCGACGCGCTCGCGGAGGTCGGCCGGGAGGGCGGCGACCAGCGCGGGCGTCAGCGCGTGCGCATCGCTCAGGCGCGCGGGCAGCCGGGCGCCGAGAAACGCCGTCAGCCGCGACGTGAACAGGCCGCCGACGGCGGCCGCGCCGAGCGCCGCCCCGATCTCGCGGAAGAACGCGAACGAGGCGGTGGCCGTGCCGACCTCGGCGGGAAAGGCGTTCTGCGCGACGATCGTCAGGGTCTGCATGCCGAACCCCATGCCCGCGCCGAACAGGTACGCGTCCGCGCCGACCACCCACGGCGGCGTCGAGACGCTCAGCAGCGCGAGCAGGCCAAGCGCGACCGCGACGACGAACGCTCCCGCCACCGGCATCCAGGCGTACCGGCCGGTGCGGCTCATCAGGTGGCCCGAGGCGAAGCTGGTGGTGCCGATGCCGGCCACCATCGGCACCATGAACAGCCCGGCCACCGACGGGGTCAGGCCGTCGGCCATCTGCAGGTAGGTGGGCAGGTACCCGGCCGCGCCGAACATGGCCAGCGCGCCGCACAGGCCGCCCACCGTGGCCAGCACGAAATCCCGGCTGGCCAGCAGGCGCAAAGGGACGGGCGAGATACCGAGTTCGGTCACCCGCGAGCGGGCCGTGGCCGGGGCGGGATCCAGCAGGGTAATCGCTGCCGTGATGGCCAGCAGCGCGATCGGCAGGTTCATCCAGAACGCCCACCGCCAGCCGATGGTGGTCGCGAACCAGCCGCCGAGGAGCGGGCCCGCCACCGACGAGAAGATGAACACGCTGCCGACGACGGCCATGTAGCGGCCGCGCTCCCGCGACGGCACCACGTCGGCGATGATGGCCTGCGATAGCACCATGAGGCCGCCGCTGCCGAGCCCCTGCACGGCGCGCGCCGCGATGAGGACCGGCATCGAGCCGGCCAGGCCGCCGATCACGCTGCCGGCCAGGAACAGCCCGAGTGCCGCGACGAACAGCCACTTGCGGCCGAGCAGGTCGCCGAGCTTGCCGTAGACCGGCATGGTGATCGCGGTGGTGAGCAGGTACGCGGTCGGCACCCAGGACATGCGGGCGATGCCGTGCAGCTGGCCCACGATCGTGGGCAGCGCCGTGTTGAAGATCATCCCGTCCAGGCTCGCGAGCAGGACCGCCGCCACCAGCGCCGCCATGATGAGCCGCAGGCGGTGGCGGTCGGCCGCGGGGACGGTCACTCGTCAGCTCCGGCGACGTCGCGGAGCACCGCGACCGCGTGGCTGACCAGGGCCGGCCACGGGATGGCGGGCTCGACGCGCAGGCGGTCGATCATCCAGTGCATCGCGGCGTGGCTCAGGGCCACGAGCATCTTCGCCCGTTCGTTCCTAAGACCTTGATCTTCTGAATTACGGCCGAGGCGGCGTACGGCGGCCCGCTCGACCTGCTCGCTGGCCCGGTCCAGCCGGGCGATGTGGGCGGCCCGCAAGGCGGGGGTTCGCTCGGTGAGGTCGAGACGCGCCAGGATGAGCTCCCGCCCGGCCTGGCCGTCGGGCCAGTCCGCCACGATCAGCTGCATCAGCTCGGTGAGCACGTCACCGTGACCCGCCGCGAAGGCGTCGAGGCGGTCCTCGTCGAATGGCCGGGGCTCGGGGCCCAGCACGGCCCGGTCCTTCGAGCCGAAGTAGTTGAAGAAGGTGCTCGGCGAGATCAGGGCCGCGTCGCAGATCATCTCGACCGTCACGTCGTCGTAGCCGTGCTCGAGCGCGAGATCGAGGGCGATCCGCTCGACGGCGGCCCGCCTGCGGTCACGCAGCGGGATCTTGACTGGCGTCGCAATGGTCATAGTTGTAGTATATCCAAAATTGGATAGACTCCAACTATGACACAATGGGGCACGGGCACGGAAGGGCGGCGGATCGCCGACCTGGGTGACGGGACCTACCGCAATCCCGTGCTGGCGGGCGACTTCCCGGATCCGACCGTGCTGAAGGACGGCGCCGACTACTACCTCACGACCTCGTCGTTCGACGCGTCGCCGGGCCTGCTGATCCACCACTCGCGGGACCTGGTCAACTGGACGCCGCTCACGTTCGCCCTGCCGTGCCCGCTCACCACGGTCTTCGCGGTCGACCTGGTCATGCACGACGGCCGGTACTTCATCTACATCCCGTTCATCCCGTCGCCGTGGGCACCGGAGTTCGGGTCGGCCGCGCGCATCTTCGTCATCTGGGCGGACCGGATGGAGGGCCCGTGGAGCGAGCCCGTCGACCTCGGCATCACCGGCGCCATCGACCCGGGCCACGTGGCCGGCGAGGACGGGAAGCGCTACCTGTTCCTGAACGGGGTTCGCCGGGTCCGGCTGACGGACGACGGCCTGGCCACCGACGGGCCGGTCGAGCACGTCTACGACGGCTGGCGCTACCCCGATGACTGGGTGACCGAGGCCTACGCCCTGGAAGGACCCAAGCTCTTCCGCCGCGGCGGCTGGTTCTACCTGGTCAGCGCGGTCGGCGGCACCGCCGGGCCGCCGACCAGCCACATGGTGACCGTGGCCAGGTCCCGGTCCATCCACGGCCCGTGGGAGAACGACCCGGCCAACCCGGTCGTGCGCACGCGCAGCGCCGACGAAGCATGGTGGTCACGCGGCCACGCGACCGCGGTCGAGGGGCCGGGCGGTGACTGGTGGCTTATATACCACGGCTACGAGAACGGCTTCCGCACGCTCGGCCGCCAGGTCCTGCTCGAGCCGGCCGAGTGGACCGGTGACGGGTGGCTTCGCGCTACGGGCAGCGACCTCGCGGCCCCGATCCGCAAGCCGGCCGACCTGCCCGGGGCGCGTCCGGGCATGCCGCTGTCCGACCCACTGGCCGGCCCGGCGCTCGGACCGCAGTGGGCCTTCTACGCGCCGGCCAAGGACGAGGTGGCCCGGGTCCAGTTCGCCGGTGCGGCGCTGCGCCTGGCCGGCAAGGGAACCGATCCGTCGGACGCGTCCCCGCTTACCGTCCCCGGCGGAGATCGTGCGTACGAGGCTGAGGTCACGGTGTCGGGGATCGAAGCGGGCGCGCACGGCGGGCTGCTGCTGTTCTTCAACCGCGCGCTGTACCTCGGCATGGACTGGGACGGGACGACGATGACTACCTATAGCGGAGGGCATCGCAGCCACTTCCAGGAGCCGGTCGACCCCTCAGGCGCGCTGTATCTGCGCATCAGGAACGACCATCACATCGTGACGTTCTTCCACAGTGCCGACGGCGTGAACTGGACCCGGCACGGGCTGCGCTTCGAGACCAGCGGCTATCACGCCAACACCGCAGGCGACCTGCTCAGCCTGCGCCCGGCGCTGTTCGCCGCCGGGCGCGGGGCCGTGACCTTCAGCGACTTCCGCTACCGGGCCTGAGGATGACCGATGGACAGGCCGCTGGAGGGGTCGAAGAACTGCAGGTAGCGGGTGTCCACGGCCAGCTCGAGGGGCTGGCCGTGCTGGACTCGGCTTTCCTTGGAGACCCGCGCGGTCCACAGCGACTTGCCGCCGATCAGGGCGGCGGTGGCCTCGTCCTCGTCCTCGGCGGCGGCTTCCTCGGCCGCCGCGATGGCGGCGTGCTCGACGTGCGGGGCGTCGATGGTGAAGATCACCATGATCTCGCTGCCGAGCTCCTCCGTGACACCCGCCGTGACCCGCATCGTCCCGCGGCTGGTGTTGCCGAGGGTGGCGTCTTCGAAGTCCGAGGGGCGGATGCCCAGGATGACCTTCTTGCCGAAGTAGTCGGTCAGCCCGGGTTTGGCCTCGATGACCTGGGCCGGGACCTGGAGCTTGTAGCCGGCGAAGGTGACCGCCGGGCCGTCGTCGCGGACCAGGTCGGCGGTGACGAAGTTCATCGCCGGGGAGCCGATGAACCCGGCCACGAACAGGTTGACCGGGGCTTCGAACAGGGTCTGCGGGGTGTCG
>Ga0207665_10002525_pt1 | contig 12316 bp, 12 predicted proteins | sample LARL112metaG_FD_184351 | JGI IMG/M metagenome (GOLD analysis project Ga0207665, IMG submission 184351) | Corn, switchgrass and miscanthus rhizosphere microbial communities from Kellogg Biological Station, Michigan, USA - LAR L11-2 metaG... | ecosystem: Host-associated > Plants > Roots >...
CAGCCCGAGCCCGAAGCGGCTGCGGTCGCCCCCGGTGCCGGGGATGCGCCGGCCAGCGGGCAGGACGGGGCCTGAGGCTGCCGTCTGCGGCCTGGCCGCAGGCTGGGAGCCGGGTGGCTCCGGCCCACAAACACACAGGACTACGAAGACACAGCGAGAGATGAGGAAATGGCGAACTTCACCGCCGCGGACGTGAAGCGGCTGCGTGAGCAGACGGCTGCGGGAATGCTTGACTGCAAGAGAGCACTGGAGGAGTCCGACGGCGACTTCGACGCCGCAGTCGAGATCCTCCGGCTCAAGGGCGCCAAGGACGTGAGCAAGCGGGCCTCCCGGACCGCCGCGAACGGCCTGGTGACCGCGAAGCTCGATGGCACCGACGCCGGAGTGCTCGTCGAGGTCAACTGCGAGACGGACTTCGTCGCGAAGACCGACCTGTTCCAGGCGCTGGCTGCGGACATCACCCGGGCCGCCCTGGAGCGCCGACCGGCCGACCGGCTGACCCTGCTCGGCACGGAGGTCCGGCCGGGCACCACCGTGCAGCAGCACATCGAGGAGGCCAGCGCCTCCCTCAAGGAGAAGCTGGAGCTCGGCCGGTACGCGCTGCTCGAGGGCGGCTACGTGGCCAGCTACCTGCACAAGTCCGACCCGGCTCTGCCGCCGACCGTCGGCGTGCTGGTCCAGCTGGACAAGCCGTCCCCGGAGGCGGCCAAGGACGTGGCGCACCAGGTCGCCGCGATGCGCCCGCAGTACCTGACCCGTGGCGAGGTACCCGCGAACGTGGTCGAGCACGAGCGGGGCATCATGGAGCAGATCACCCGGGACGAGGGCAAGCCGGAGCAGGCCATCGGGAAGATCGTGGAGGGCCGGCTCAACGCGTTCTTCAAGGACATCGTGCTGACCGAGCAGCCCTTTGTCCGGGAGCCGAAGAAGTCGATCAAGCAGCTGCTCAGCGAGCAGGGCGTCACCGTGCGGGCCTTCGCCCGGTTCCAGGTGGGCCAGGCCGGATGAGCGCTGCCCAGTGACGGCGAGCGAAGGAGAAGGGACAGTGGACGGCGGCACCACGCGGCATGCGGGTGCCGCCGTGCGCGAGGATCCCCGGGCCGCGGCCGGCATCGACCCGGAGGCCGCGGGCAGCGCACCGGCGCACCGCCGGTGGAAGCGGGTCGTGGTCAAGCTCTCCGGCGAGGCGTTCTCTGGCAATGAGCCGCTGGGCATCTCCCCGGACGTGGTGTTCCACCTGGCCAAGGAGATGGCCGCGGTCGTCGCGGAGGGTGTCGAGCTGGCCGCCGTGGTCGGCGGCGGCAACATGTTCCGCGGCAAGCAGCTGGCCGAGCGCGGGATCGACCGGGCCCGGGCTGACTACATGGGCATGCTCGGCACCGTCATCAACTGCCTCGCCCTCCAGGACGTGCTGGAGAAGCTCGGGGTGGAGACCCGGGTACAGACCGCGATCACCATGGGCCAGGTCGCCGAGCCGTATATCCCGCGCCGGGCCATCCGGCACCTGGAAAAGGGCCGCGTGGTGATCTTCGGTGCGGGCCTCGGCGCGCCGTTCTTCTCCACCGACACCTGTGCCGTCCAGCGCGCCCTGGAGATCGGCGCCGAAGCCGTCCTCAAGGGAACGCAGGTGGACGGGGTGTACGACGCCGACCCGCGGCGCAGCCCGGGGGCGACGCGGTTCACCCAGATCGACTACGGCGAGGTGCTGCGCCGCGAGCTTAAGTTCATGGATGCGACCGCGGTGAGCTTGTGCATGGACAACGGCCTGCCCATCGTGGTTTTCGACCTGATGGAAGAGGGCAATATCGCGCGGGCGGTGCGCGGTGAGAGGATCGGCACGCTGATATGCCGGTCCGGGGACTACTGACCGCCGCGCGCGAACCGTGACGGCGCAGGACGCATTGGAGCCGCAGTGATAGACGAAACTCTCCTCGAAGCCGAGGAAAAGATGGAGAAGGCCGTCGCGGTCGCCAAGGACGAGTTCGCCGCCATCCGTACCGGACGGGCCCACCCGAGCATGTTCGGGAAGATCACGGCCGAGTACTACGGTACCCAGACCCCCGTGAACCAGCTGGCCTCGTTCCACATCCCCGAGCCGCGGATGGTGATCGTCCAGCCGTTCGACAAGTCCTCGCTGGCCGCCATCGAGAAGTCGATCCGCAACAGCGACCTGGGGGTGAACCCGTCCAACGACGGCGTCATCATCCGGGTGGTCTTCCCTGAGCTGTCCGAGGAGCGCCGCCGGGACTACATCAAGGTCGCCCGGCATAAGGCCGAGGACAGCCGGGTATCGATCCGCAACATCCGGCGGCACGCCAAGGACTCCCTGGACAAGATGGTCAAGGGCGGCGAAGCGGGCGAGGACGAGGGGCACCGCGCCGAGCGGGAGCTGGATGAGCTGACGCACACCTATGTGGGGCAGGTGGACGAACTGCTGCGGCATAAGGAAGCCGAGCTTCTCGAGGTCTGAGGTTGGGCCCCCACGAGCTGAGCGAGCCCGCTGGCGGCCTGCCCCCGGAGAACCCGGGGCCCGCAGGCCCCGGCGGCGCTGGCCAGCCCGGCGGAGCTGGGCAGAATGGATCACAGCCGGGCGGGACCCGGCCCGGGGAGGCCCCACCCGACCCCACGCTGGCCGAGCCGACCCGGCCCGACGTGACCGGGCCAGCCGAGCCGACCCGGCCTGACGTGACCGGGCCAGCCGAGCCGAGGCGGTCCCGGGCCGGGCGCAATCTGCCCGCGGCGGTCGGTGTGGGCGTGTTCCTGGGCGCGCTGGCCATCGTGACCCTGTTCACCGTCAAGGTCATCTTCCTGGTCTACATGGCCGCCGTGGTCGCGCTGGCCCTGTACGAACTGGCCCGCGCCCTGGCCGTGCGTGGCATCCGGCTGCCGCTGCCACCGGTGGCCGCGGGTGGCGCGGTCATGCTGGCGCTGGCCTACTGGCGCGGTGAGCGCCCACTGGTGGCCGCGCTCGCCGTGACCGCGATCGGCGTGCTGGCCTGGCGGATGGCCGGGGGCAGCGACGGCTACCTGCGGGACGTCACGGCCGGCCTGTTCGCGCTCATCTACCTGCCGCTGATGGCGTCCTTCGTCGGGCTGATGCTGGCCGCGCCGGACGGCTCCCGGCGGACCCTGGCTTTCCTCATCCTCACCGTGTGCAGCGACGTGGGCGGTTACCTGGTCGGCAGCCTGCTGGGGCGGCATCACATGGCCGCGGTGATCAGCCCGAACAAGACCTGGGAAGGGCTGGGCGGCTCGGTGCTCGCCTGCGTCGTGGCTGGCGTCATCCTGTTCCCGGTGCTGCTGCACGGCCCGGCCTGGCAGGGGGTGCTGGTCGGCCTGGGATCGGTGACCGCCGCCATTCTTGGTGATTTGTCCGAGTCGATGATCAAGCGCGATCTGCAGATCAAGGACATGGGCACGGTGCTGCCCGGGCACGGCGGAGTCCTGGACCGGATCGACGCCATGCTGATCAGCGCGCCGGTCGTCTGGCTGCTGCTGGTGATCTTCCTCCACTGACGTTTGGCCCCCCGTCTCCCGGGGACTTTGCGGGCGACTCTTACAGCCGCCTCGGGGGAGAGTGGAGCAGCAGAAACATGTTCAGACGGCCGATCAGCCTGGTTTTCCTCATTTACATCATCATTGGACTGGTCATCGCCTGGGAGAAGCACTACATCACGGTCAATCTGCTCAAGGGCGTCCTGTCCGCCCTGCTGGCGATTTTCCTGTGGTGGCTGCCGCTGCTCGGGGTCAGCCTGCACATCCACTGATCCGCCTACTGGCTGACCACCCAGTCGCGGCGCTGCGCTGCCAGGTGGGTGACCAGGCTCGCCGATCCCCGCTCCTTGGCGAACAGGCGTTCCCGCTCGCTGATCGGCAGCACCCACAGCCACCGCACCGGGTCCCCGCCGAACGAGAACCCGGACAGGTCCGGCACTTCCGGGCCGGGCAGTTTGGCCGGGTCATCCACCAGCATGACCGCGGTGTTCCCGCCGCCCAGCGGGAACGTGGCCGGCTCGTGGTACCAGCGGATCGTATGCCCGGGCCCGAACCAGGTCACCGCGCGCCACGGATAGTGCGCCAGCCACAGGAAGATACGGGCCGCGTCCGGGCTGGGCAGGGTGGTGGCCAGCGCCAGCTCGATCCGCGCCGACGTGCTGGGGTCCTCGGCAAACTGCTCGACCACCGGCATCCGCTGACAGCTCATGCCCAGCGTGGACAGCACGGTGAACGGCCGGCTGCGGGTCGGCGGGCGTTCGGTCACCCCGGCCAGCGGCTGCTGGCCGGCGCTCACATCCCAGTACCGTGAGCCGGGTCCGAGCCGGCCGAGCAGATGGCCCAGCACCGCCTTCTGGAACCCGGCCCACGCCCCGTCGCTGACCCGCCAGCGCCAGAACGCGGTGGCCCGGTCCGCGCGGGGGCCCAGCCCCTCCATGGCGTCGTCCAGGGCCCAGGCGAACGGGGTCTGGCCGATGCATTCCCGGCTGTACCCGGGCATCCCGCGGGACATGTCGGACCAGCCGGGGATCACCGCGAGCAGGCGGCCGCCCTCGACGATGGCCACCCCGTCGCCTTCCTCGAACCACAGCGCGCGCAGCACCTGGGGGTCGAGCGGGGGGATGCCCCCGGGGTGCTTGGTATGCCCGGCGGGCATGACCGGCGCCCGGCCGGTGGCGACCTGGTCCGGGTCGGCGGCTGGCGGGGCGGGCTCGTGATTGGCCAGCCATACCGCGGCGATCACCGTGGACTGGTCGTAAAGGTAGGCGGCTGTCGTGGCCCCGTCGTGTTCCACGACGAGCCGGCGGCTCCCGTATGGGCTGTCGCTGCTGAGCAGGATCTCTGGCCGCCCCGGCCGGGCCGCGAGATTGCCGTCTCTCCCGCCCCTGCGCAAAGTCGGCATGCACGAAATCTACTGATTCGTCGCAGGTCATCGCGGCCGCACCGGGGATATTCTTAAGCGTTTTCACCAGCGACCCACGGAGCACAGGTGCCAGCCACCCGAACCACCACCCGTCCCCCTCGGCACCTGGCTGACCTGGACCTGGCTGAGCGCCGGGTGGCCGCGGCCGAACTGGGCGGCCCGCCGTTCCGCGCCGACCAGCTGTCCCGGCACTATTTCGCCCGGCTGACCGACGATCCCGCCGACATGACCGACCTGCCCGCCGCGGCCCGGGTGAAGCTGGCCGGCGCCCTGCTGCCCCGGCTGCTCACCGCGCAGCAGGAACTGGCCTGCGATCAGGGGATGACCCGCAAGACGCTGTGGCGGGCCTTTGACGGCGCGCTCGTCGAGTCGGTGCTGATGCGCTACCCGGACCGGGTCACCATGTGCGTGTCGTCCCAGGCCGGCTGCGGGATGGCCTGCCCGTTCTGCGCGACCGGCCAGGCCGGGCTGACCCGCAACCTGTCCACCGCGGAGATCGTCGGCCAGGTGGTGGCCGGTGCCCGGGCGCTGCGCGCGGGCGAGGTGCCGGGCGGCCCGGGCCGGGTGAGCAACGTCGTGTTCATGGGCATGGGCGAGCCGCTCGCCAACTACGCCAGCGTGCTCCGCGCGGTTCGCCGGATCACCGACCCGGTACCCGGCGGCCTCGGCATCTCCCAGCGGTCGGTGACCGTGTCCACGGTCGGCCTGGTGCCGGCCATCGCCCGGCTCACCGCCGAAGGGCTGGCGGTCCGGCTCGCGGTCTCGCTGCACGCGCCGGACGATGCGCTGCGCGATGACCTGGTGCCGGTCAACCGGCGCTGGAAGGTGGCCGAGGTGCTCGGCGCGGCGTGGGCCTATGCCGCCGCGACCGGCCGGCGGGTGTCCATCGAGTACGCGCTGATCCGCGACATCAACGATCAGCCGTGGCGGGCCGACATGCTGGCCGGGCTGCTGGCCGGCCAGCTCGCCCATGTCAACGTGATCCCGCTGAACCCGACCCCAGGATCGAAGTGGACCGCATCGGCTCCGGCGGCGATGCAGGAGTTCACCGCCCGGCTGGCCGCCCGGGGCGTGCCGGTCACCGTCCGGGACACCCGGGGCAGCCAGATCGACGGTGCCTGCGGGCAGCTGGCCGGGCCGGCCACGGCCGCTGGCCGCCGGTCACGGCCAGCCCTGCCGGTCATCTCCCAGGTACCGTAGGCGGTCATGCCCGGCCCCCGCGCGATCACCACCGCCGGCCGTGGGCTGGCCTGGCGGGTGGTGCACCGGGCCTGGCGGGCGGCGCAGCGGGCCGGGGCGGTCACCCCGGGCAGCCCGGCCGGCCGCCGGTTCGCCTCGTTCGGCGCGGGCTCGGTCATCGCCTTTCCCCCGGGCGCGCTCTACGGCGAGGAGTGGATCGAGATCGGCACGGGCACGCTGATCGGTACGCATGTCTCGCTGTCCGCGGGGATGGTCCCCGGGCACCAGCTGGGCGACCACCCGGTGCTCCAGATCGGCAACGGCTGCGTGATCGGCCGCGGCAGCCATCTCGTCGCGCACCACTCGATCGTCATCGGCGACGACGTCTTCACCGGCCCGTACGTGTACATCACCGACCAGAACCACGGTTACACGGATCCGGACGTGCCGATCGGCCGTCAGTGGCCGAGCACCACCGCGGTGTCCATCGGCTCCGGGAGCTGGCTGGGAGCTGGCGCGATCGTGCTGCCCGGCGCGCGGATCGGCCGTAATGTGGTGGTGGCCGCGGGCTCGGTGGTCCGCGGGGCGGTGCCGGACCGGTGTGTGGTCGCCGGTGTCCCCGCCAGGGTGGTGCGGGAGTACGTGGCTGGCGATGGCTGGTCGCGGCCGTCGCCGGTGCTCGGCGAGCGAATGTGATCGCGTGGGAGGCGGTCACGACTGCGTCACGATGATGCCAGCAGACGCCACTGGCAGCCCAGAATCCGATATGCAGGCACCCCGCGTCCGGGCATGAAGTGGGCGGGCGGACGCGGGCACGATGGCCTGAGCACAGCAGCCGAGAGGGCATGTGAAGGGACGCAACAACCTCGTCGCGAGCGCGGCGTACCGGCCCGAGCCAGCGGCCGTGGCGGCGGCGCGCAAGTTCGTGCGCGAGACCCTGCAATCCTGGCTGGAAACCAGGCCCGGGCCGGCCGACGCCGGGCTGGTCGACGACGCGGTGCTGCTGACCAGCGAACTGGTCACCAACGCGGTCGTGCACGCTGGCACCCAGGTCCATGTCACCTGCAAGCTGGTGGCGAGCGCGGTGGAGATAGTGGTCCGGGACAGTCATCCAGCCCGGATGGTCCCCGGCCCGGCCCGCGACGACAACATTCCGGCCGAGCGCACCAGCGGCCGGGGGCTGCTGCTGCCGTCTGCACTGGCCTCCACCTGGGGGGTCAGCTATGGCGCCGACGCCAAGGCGGTGTGGTTCCGGATGGGGCTGTCCGGCCGCCGGGCCAGCCGGGCCGAGCCTGGAGCTGACCCGGACGCGCCGGTCACCGCGGTGCCTGCCGAGCGGTGGAGCGTCCGCACCGCCCAGCCCGGCCGCACCGGCACGGCCGGGAGCCAGCGCGCGGCGGAGCCAGCCGGTGAGCCCGGCTATGACGAGCTGCTCCAGCAGGCGGTCGCGTCGGCCCGGGTCATCGTGGCGGCGGACGCGGCGTACGCCCTGGTCGCCGACGAGGACGGGGCGCTGAGCGTGCGCGCCGCCACTGGCATCAGCCCGGCCGCGCTGCTGCGCACTGCACCGTCGGTCACCACCGCGCCGTTCATCATGGACGGCCGGGTCACCGGGGTGCTGGCGGTCGCCGCGGTGCTGCCCGGCCGGTTCGGGGACAACGACGTGCAACGGCTCCAGCAGCTGGCGGACAGCCTGGTCCCGGCGCTGGAGCGGGCCCGGCTGGCCGAGCTGGAGCGGGCCCGGCGGGCCCGGATCGCGGTGCTCGCCGAAGCCAGCGAACTGCTGGCCGGCCCGCTGGATCAAGACGAGATCCTGGCCATCGCCGGGGAGGTCGCGGTGCCCCGGCTGGCCGCATGGTGTGCGGTCCTGGTCGCCGGGCCCACCGGTGATCTGCGGCCTGCGGCGGTCCGGCACATCGACGAGTGCCAGGCCGAGGTGCTGGCCTGGCTGCTGGACAGCGCGTGCCAGCAAGGCGCGCAGGCTCTGGCCCGGCCCGGGACGGGCGCCGGTGCGCCGCAGTGCTGGCCGCTGACCGAACTGCTGCCCGCGGGCGCACCGAGCGCGGCCACGGATCTGGCCGCCCGTGGTGCGTGGTGCTTTCCGCTGGTCACCCCGGGTGGCATCCTCGGGCTGCTCGCGCTGGGCGGCCCGCATGCGGGACGGCCGTCCCGCGAAGTGCTCAGCCTGGCCGAGGACCTGGCGGGCCGGATCGCCCTGGCCCTGGAGAACTCCCGGCTCACCACGCAGCAGCACGCGGCGAGCCAGGCGCTGCGGGCCACCCTGGTGCCGGCCGAGCTGCCCGCCGTGCCCGGGATCGAGCTGGCCGTCGCGCACGATCTGCCCGATGCCGGCGGGGCCAGCAGTTCGGGGGGTGATTTCTGCGACGTGTTCCCGGTGGCCGGGGGCCGGTGGCGGTTCGCCATCGGCGAGGTGTGCGGCACCGGGCCGGCCACCCTGGCGGTGACCTCCCTGGCCCGGAACACGCTGCGCATCCTGGGCAGCGAAGGGCTCGGCGTACCGGCCGTGCTCGACCGGCTGAACCAGCTGATCCTCGATGAGCGGCTGCCGGGCACCTACCTCACCCTGGTCCACGGCGAGATCGGGACCGCCGCTGACGACGGGACCGGGCCCGGGGTGCGGATTTCGCTGGCCTGTGCGGGCCAGCCCCTTCCGCTGATGCTGCGGGCCCCAGCCGACTCGCTGGCAGGGAAGGGCCGCCGCCTTACCCGGCCCCGGCGCCGGGTGGCTGCCCCGGAACCCGTAGCCGCTGCGCAGCCGGTGCTCGGGGTGATCGAGGGTTTCCGCTTCGCCGCGCAGCAGGTCACCCTCGGGCCCGCTGACCTGCTGCTGTGCGTCACCGACGGGGTGACCAGGCGGCGTGACGGGAACCGGCAGCTGGACGATGACGACGGGCTGGCCCGGCTGCTGGCTGGCTGCGCCGGCCTGACCGCGGATGTGGTCGCGGTCAAGGTGCACGAGGAAGTCCGCGGCTTCGGCGGCCATCCGCCGATGGACGGCATGGCGGTGCTGGCGCTGCGGGCTTCGTCGTGACTGGGCCCGGGGCCGGCTAAGACCCCTGGCCGCGCTGGTCCCGGCGGCCACGCCGGGCGGTAGGCGCCTGGTTGCGCAGCCGTGGCTTGAACACCTCCCCGCGCAGCGCCCGCCCGATCAGGTCGACTCCCCGCGCGGTATCCACCAGCCTGCGGCCCTCGTTGCGGTAGGCCTCCAGCACTGCGTCGACGCTGGCCGTGGGCAGCGCCCCGGTCAGCTCGGTCCGGGTGCTCCGGTAGCCCTCGCGGGCGCCCTGCACGCACGCGGCCACATGATGCTTAGCCATGGTGGCCAGCGCGATCGGGTGCCGCCGCAGCACGCCGTACAGCCGGTAATCCGGCGGAACCACGTCGAGCAGCCAGGCCACCGCCGTGGCCTCGAAGTCGGTACTGCCTGGCGGATGCACCCCAGCGGGCCAGCCTGGCGGAACATAGGCTGCCATGCCACCACAGTAACAAATAATCGAACACGCGTTCCATATGGGACGGCTGAGTTTGGAGATGCCCGGCGGGCCGCGGGCTGGGCTGGGGATACCCCGGCGGGCTGCGTGCCGAGCGTGGATCCGGCGGTGCGCTCGCTGTGCGCGGGCGGCCGGCTGGGCGGGCGAGTGCCGCGAGGGCCAGTGCCAAGCGGGGAGACCGGGGTGGGGCTGGAGCTGCGGCTGGGCCGGGGCGAGTGCCGGGCGGGGCGAGTGCCAAGCGGGGAGACCGGGCTGGGACTGGAGCTGCGGCTGGGCCGGGGCGAGTGCCAAGCGGGGATATCGGGCTGGGGCTGGGCGCGGCGGGTGCTTGGGTACTGGCTGGGCCGGGGCTGAGGGCTTGACGGGTGCTGGGGTAACTGGCCGGGCTAGGGCCGGTATCCAGGCGGGCGGATCAGTGCCGGGGCGGCGGTGCGGGAGCGGGGCTGGGCGGGACTAGTGTCTGGGCGGATGGCGGCATGGCAGGCCTGGGCGGCCTGTTGCCAGGACGGCTGGGGTGGCGGCCGGCTGAGCCGGGCCGGCCACCCGGCCGACCGGGTGCTGGGGTCAGCACCCGGTCAGGTCGGCGTGGCGGGACTGGTGGGCGGCCAGGCTGAGCCGGGCGCGCCGCTCGGCGCGATGGGTACGGCGGGCGCGGCCCAGCCGTGCTTCGCGGGCCCGGCTGTCCCGGGCCGCCTGGTCCAGCATGTCCTTCACGTGCTGGGCGCCGACTGCCGCCTGAAGCGCTGAATGCATGACTTCCTCCTCCGTTGCCGGCCGGTGACCCGGCCGTACATCTTTGAGGTTCGTCGTAAGGGGGGTCGGCCCGCATCGGGCGTACGCCTTATCTCTGCCGCCTGCGGGCGGCCTAAGTACCTGAGGCCGGCTAAGTAGTCCCTAAGGTGGCCTCCGGCCCCCAGACCCGCCTGGCCACGGCGGCCGGCTAGCCCGGTGATCAGCGGCGAATACAATGGAAGGGCCGCCAGTTGCGCGGCACCTCCCGTCCCACGACGCAAATGAGATCCCGTATGCCCGCCCGCCCGGCCCAGCTGGCCACCCGCGATGAACTGCGCAACGTGGCCATCGTCGCGCACGTCGACCACGGCAAGACCACGCTGGTCGACGCCATGCTCTGGCAGTCCGGCGCGTTCCGGCAGGGCGCCCAGGTCGCCGACCGGGTCCTCGACTCCGGCGACCTGGAGCGTGAAAAGGGCATCACGATCCTGGCCAAGAACACCGCGGTCGCGCACGGCGGGCTGACCATCAACATCGTGGACACCCCGGGCCATGCCGACTTCGGCGGCGAGGTGGAGCGCGGCCTGTCCATGGTGGACGGCGTGCTGCTGCTGGTCGACGCGAGCGAGGGCCCGCTGCCGCAGACCCGGTTCGTGCTGCGCAAGACGCTGGAAGCCAAACTGCCGGTCATCCTGGTCATCAACAAGGTGGACCGCCCCGACGCCCGGATCGCCGAGGTGGTGGACGCCTGCTACGAGCTGTTCCTGGACCTGGACGCCACCGAGGAGCAGATCGAGTTCCCGATCGTCTACTCCTCGGCCCGGGCGGGCCGGGCCTCGCTGACCCGCCCGGCCGACGGCACACTGCCCGGCTCGCCCGACCTGGAGCCGCTATTCACCGTGCTGCGGGACACCGTGCCGGCGCCGTCCTACGACCCGGACGAGCCGCTGCGGGCGCACGTTACCAACCTGGACGCTTCCGCCTACCTGGGCCGGATCGCGTTGTGCCGGGTGGAGGCCGGGGAGATCACCAAGGGCCAGCAGGTGGCCTGGTGCCGCCGCGACGGGACCATCGAGAAGGTCAGGATCACCGAGCTGTTCCGCACCGAGGCGCTGGACCGGGTGCCGGCCCAGAGCGCCGGGCCCGGCGACATCATCGCGGTGGCCGGCATCCCGGAGATCATGATCGGCGAAACGCTGGCCGATCCCGACGACGCCCGGCCGCTGCCCCTGATCACGGTGGATGAGCCCGCTATCTCGATGACGATCGGGGTGAACACCGGACCGCTGGTCGGCCGGGACAAGGGCAGCAAGGTCACCGCCCGCCTGGTCCGCGACCGGCTGGACCGCGAGCTGGTCGGCAACGTGTCACTGCGCGTGCTGCCCACCAGCCGGCCGGACACCTGGGAGGTGCAGGGCCGCGGTGAGCTGGCCCTGGCCGTGCTGGTGGAGACGATGCGCCGGGAAGGTTACGAGCTGACCGTGGGCCGGCCCACGGTGGTCACCCGGGAGGTGGACGGCGCGCTGCACGAGCCGGTGGAACGGCTCACCGTGGACGTGCCCGAGGAGTACCTGGGTGCGGTCACCTCGCTGCTGGCCGTGCGCAAGGGCCGGATGGAGCACATGACCAACCACGGCACCGGCTGGGTACGGCTCGACTTCATCGTGCCCGCCCGCGGGCTGATCGGCTTCCGCACCCAGTTCCTCACCGACACCCGGGGCACCGGCATCGCGCATCACGTGTTCGAGGGCTACGAGCCCTGGTCCGGCCCGCTGCGGATGCGCCCGACCGGGTCGCTGGTCGCCGACCGGTCCGGTATGACCACCGCCTACGCCATGTTCTCGCTGCAGGAGCGGGGCACGCTGTTCGTCGCGCCGGGCACCGAGGTGTACGAGGGCATGATCGTCGGGGAGAACTCGCGCGCTGACGACATGGACGTCAACATCACCCGGGAACGCAAGCTGACCAACGTGCG
>Ga0207665_10002526_pt1 | contig 12312 bp, 10 predicted proteins | sample LARL112metaG_FD_184351 | JGI IMG/M metagenome (GOLD analysis project Ga0207665, IMG submission 184351) | Corn, switchgrass and miscanthus rhizosphere microbial communities from Kellogg Biological Station, Michigan, USA - LAR L11-2 metaG... | ecosystem: Host-associated > Plants > Roots >...
GCGCGCTGCCGCGCGAGGCGGAGGAGCTCGCCACCCTCATGAAGATGCGCAACGTGCTCGCGGCCGCGCGGCTCGAGCGCGAGCCCCAGGGCGCGCTCGAGTACTACCTGCCCAACACCACGCTGGCCCGGCGCATCACCCGCGGCGGGCGGGCCGCGCAGATGTTCGGCGCGATGCTGCCCGACCCGAGCGCGCCCGCGATCCCGGTCCCCGCGCCGCCCAACGCGGCGCAGCTCATGGCCGAGGCCTACAACGGCGCGGGCCGAGCCTACAAGGCGCTGGGCCGGACCCAGGACGCGGCCCAGCAGTACCAGGCGGCCATCGATCTCACCCGCAAGCCGGGCGTGCCCGGCGTCGGCAGCAGCCGGCCGGGCGACACCAACTTCGCGGGCGACGCGGGCGGTGGCGTGGCCGCGGAATCGTTCATCGAGGTGGTGCGCGCCGCTCTGGCGCGGGGCGATTGCCAGGGTGCGGCCGCGACCATGCGCCGGGCCACCGAAGCGCGCTTCCCGCCAGACAAGCGCGAGGAGGCGAACCGGCTCCAGTTCGACATCGCCAGGTGCTTCCAGGGCCGCCGATAGCCTGAGTGTGGGGAAGGAGGAGGCGCCTGCCCCCATCGCGGATATCGCACCGCGTCACCTTTCGGGCATCGCGGTACAAATCGAGCCGCGTGCTAACTTTTAAGTCAGGATGCCGCTCACCGCAGACCCGACCCGGCTTCCCATCCGTGCCCGGATCACCCTCGCCGTCGCCCTGGCCCTGGCGGTGCTGGGGGCCGTCGCGCTCGTTTCCTACCGAAGCGTCGGGATCCTGGTCGATACGAGCGCCTGGGTGGGGCACACCCACGAGGTGCTCGCGACCCTCGAGTCGCTGCTGGGAGGGGTCATCACCGCGGAGACCGGGGTGCGCGGCTACGTGCTCACCGGGGAGGAGCGCTTCCTCGGGACCTACTGGTCGGGGATGCAGCGCGCGGAGAGCAGCCTCGCCGCGCTCCGGAGGCTCACCGCCGACAACCCCGAGCAGCAGGAGCGGCTGGCCCGCCTCGAGCCGCTCGTCGCGGAGCGGCTGCTGACGCTCCAGGAGACGAGCGCGCTCCGCCGGGAGCAAGGCCGGGACGCCGCCGCGGAGCGGGTCCGCCTGGCCGGCGGCTCGGGGCTCGACACGTCCATCCGGGGGCTGATCGACGAGATGCGGGCGGCCGAGCGCGTGCTGCTGGACACCCGGGTGGTGACCGCCTCCGCGATGGCCGCCCGCACGCGGTGGATCATCGCGGGGGGCAGCGTGGTGGTGGTGATGATCACGCTCGGCTCCATCGTCCTCATCGGCCGCGAGGTCGAGCGCCGGCGGCGGATGGATCGCGGGCGCCGGGCGGCGGAGGCGCGCTACCGGCAGCTCTTCGACCGCAACCTGGCCGGGATGGCGCGCACCCGACGGGCGGACGGCACCGTGCTCGAGTGCAACCCGGCGATGGCGCGGATCCTGGGCTACGGCTCGCGCGAGGAGGTGCTCGGGTTGAACGCGCGGGACCTCTACGTGGATCTCGCGGATCGGGAGCGCATCATCGCCGGCGTCGCGCCGGGGGGCGGGCTGGTCGACCAGGAAGTGCGCTTTCGACGGAAGAACGGTGACGTGATCTGGGTGTCGATGACCTCGGTGGAGCTGGAGGACGACGGCCAGCCGGCCTTCGAGGCCCTCGTGCTCGACGTGACCGAGCGGCGCAACGCGCGCGAGCAGATCGAGGCGCTGAACGCGGCGCTCGCGCGGCAGGTGGGCGAGCTCGACGTGGTGAACCGGGAGCTCGACGCCTTCAGCTACTCGATCTCGCACGACCTGCGCGCGCCGCTCCGGGCCATGCAGGGCTTCTCCGAGGCGCTGCTCGAAGACTACGGCGACCGCCTCGACGCCACCGGCCACGACTACGCGCAGCGGATCGTGGGCGCGAGCCAGCAGATGGACGCTTTGATCCAGGACCTGCTCGCCTACAGCCGCCTCGTCCGCACCGAAGTCGCGCTCGACCCGGTGAGCCTCGAGACGGTGGTCGACGAGGCGTGCGGGCCGCTGGAGCGGGAGGTCAAGGAGCGCGGCGGCGAGATCGCGGTCGAGCGGCCGCTGGGGCGGGTGCTCGCCCACCGCGCGGTGCTCGGCCAGATCGTGGGCAACCTGCTGACCAACGCGCTCAAGTTCACCCGGCCGGAGGCGCCGCCCCGGGTCCGCATCCACGCCGAGCGCGCCCTCGGCCGGGTCCGGCTCTGGGTGGAGGACAACGGCATCGGCATCGCGGCGGAGCACCGCGAGCGGATCTTCCGCGCGTTCGAGCGGCTGCACGGCCTTCAGCAGTATCCGGGCACCGGGATCGGGCTCGCCATCGTGCAGAAGGGCGCCCTGCGCCTGGGCGGCCAGGCCGGGGTCGAGTCCGAGCCCGGGACCGGGAGCCGCTTCTGGGTCGATCTGCGCGAGGCGGAGGCGCCCGCGGCATGAACGCGCCCGCCCTGCCAATTCTGTTAGTGGAGGATTCGCCGGACGACGCCCTCCTGATCCAGCGCGCGTTCCGCAAGGCCAACCTGGCCAACCCGGTGCAGCACGTGAGCGACGGGGAGGAGGCGGTGGCCTACCTGAGCGGGGCCCCGCCGTGGAACGACCGGGCCAAGTTCCCGCTGCCGGTGTTCATGCTGCTCGACCTCAAGCTGCCCCGGCGCTCCGGGCTCGAGGTGCTCGAGTGGGTGCGCCGCGAGTCCGCCGTGAAGCGGCTGCCGGTGGTGGTGCTCACCTCCTCCCGCGAGTCGGTGGACGTCAACCGCGCCTACGACATCGGGGTGAACTCCTATCTCACCAAGCCGGTGGGCTTCGAGGCCCTCCTCGAGATGGTGAAGAGCATCAACCTCTACTGGCTGGTGCTCAACGAGCACCCGGAGATCCGGCAGAGTTGACCGCCCTCGACGACCGCTTCCGGCTGCTCCTGGTCGACGACAACCCGGACGACCGCCTGCTCATCCGGCGGGCGCTGACCCGCGAGTTCGCCGAGCTCGAGATCTCCGAGGTCGGCGACCCCACGTCGCTCGCCCGGGCCATCGAGGCGGGGCCCTACGACCTGGTCATCACCGACTACGGCCTCGGCTTCACCGACGGCTTCGCCCTCCTCGATTCGCTCAAGTCCCAGTGGCCGGACTGCCCGGTGATCCTGTGCACCGGCACCCTCAGCGAGGAGATCGCGGTCGAGGCGCTCCGCAAGGGCCTCGACGACTACGTGCTGAAGGATCCGCGGCGCTTCCTGCGACTGCCCGCCGCGGTGCGCAGCACCATCGACCACGCTCGCCAGCGCGCGGCGGCGCGCGCGGCCGAGACCCGCTACCACGAGCTCTTCGACGGCGCCCCGGTCGGGCTGATCCGCTCCCTCCCCGACGGCCGCATCCTCGCGGCCAACGCGGCGGCGGCGCGGATCGCGGGGTACGCGAGCGTGGCCGCCCTCCTCGACGCGAGCGTGGCCGACCTCTACGCGGAGGGCGCCGACCGCGCCCGGGTGATGGGCGCGCTCGCGCGGGGCGAGTCCCTCCAGAACCTGGAGGTCCAGGGCCGACGCCAGGACGGGGCGGTGATCTGGGTGAGCGTCAACGTGCGGCCGGTGCGGAACGCGGCGGGGGCCATCGTCCACCACGAGTGGAGCTTCTCCGACATCACCGAGCGACGGCAGCTCGAGTCCCAGCTGCGGCAGGCCCAGAAGATGGAGGCGGTCGGCCAGCTCGCGGGCGGGGTGGCCCACGACTTCAACAACCTGCTCACCGTGATCGGCGGGCGCTGCTACCTGATGCTGGGCAAGCTCGGGCCGGACGATCCGCTGCGCCGGGAGGTGGAGCTGGTGCGGGGCGCGGCGGAGCGCGCGGCCCGCCTGACCCACCAGCTGCTCGCCTTCAGCCGCAAGCAGGTGCTGGAGCCGCGGGTGCTCGACCTGAACGAGACGGTGAGCGGGATCGAGCCCCTGCTCCGTCGGCTCATCGGCGAGCACATCGAGATCTCGGTCACCGCGGGGCCGCGGCTCGCCCACGTGAAGGCCGATCCGGGGCAGCTCGAGCAGGTGATCCTGAACCTCGCGGTGAACGCGCGCGACGCGATGGGACGCGGGGGCCGGCTCACGCTCGAGACCGCCAACGTCGCGCTCGACGCGGCCGCGGCGCGAAGCTGGCCGGACCTGGAGCCGGGCCCCTACGTGATGCTGTCGGTGACCGACAGCGGACACGGGATGGACGCGGCCACCCGCGCCCAGATCTTCGAGCCGTTCTTCACCACCAAGGAGGTGGGCAAGGGGACCGGGCTCGGGCTGGCCACCGTGTACGGCATCGTGAAGCAGAGCGGCGGGCTCATCGAGGTGGAGAGCGAGCCGGGCCACGGCGCCACCTTCAAGGTGTACCTGCCCGCGGTGGCGGCGCCGGTCGAGGCCGCGGAGCCGGCCAAGGCGCCGGGCACGCGGCTGCGCGGCTCGGAGACCGTGCTCCTGGTGGAGGACGACCCCAACCTGCGCACGCTGGCCCGCGAGATCCTGACCGTGCAGGGCTACACCGTGCTCGAGGCCGCCGCGCCGCTGCAGGCGATCCAGATCCACCACCGCCACCCCGACGCGATCCACCTCCTCCTCACCGACGTGGTCATGCCCGAGATGAACGGGCCCCAGCTCGCGGCCAAGATCCAGGCGGGCCGGCCCGGCATGGAGGTGCTGTTCATGTCGGGCTACACCGGGTCCGCCTTGGCGCTCCAGAGCGGGGGCGAGTTCGGGGGCGCGTTCCTCGCCAAGCCGTTCACGCCGGACGGCCTGAGCCGCCGGGTGCGCGAGGTCCTCGACGCCTAGCCCTTGAGGCCGCTCAGGCGCACGCCCTCCACGATGCGCCGGTTGGCCACGATGAAGACCACCAGCAGCGGCAGCGCGCTCAGCGCCGCCCCCGCCATGATCGGCCCGTAGGACTCCGAGCTGTAGGCGCTGCGGAGCAGCGCGAGCGCCACCGGCAGCGGGAACATCTCCGGCTTGTTCACCGCGATGAGCGGCCACAGGAAGTCGTTCCACGCCGACCGGAAGGCGAAGATCGCGAGCGCGGCCAGCACCGGCTGCGAGAGCGGCAGAATTATTCGAGAGAAGACTTGCCATGGACCTGCGCCGTCGATCGAGGCCGCGTCCTCCAGCTCCCGCGGCATCGTGAGGAAGAACTGCCGCAGGAGGAAGACCCCGAACGCGAAGAGCATCGCCGCCTCCGGCACGATCAGGCCCTGGTAGGTGCTGAGCCAGCCGAGCCGCTGGGTGAGCACGTACTGGGGGACCAGCAGCACCGCGTTCGGGATCATCAGGCTGCCGACCAGGATCGCGAAGACCAGGTCGCGCCCCGGAAAGCGCATGCGGGCGAGCGGGTAGGCGGCCATCGCGCTGGTGGCGAGCGTCACCACCACGCTGCCGGTGGCGACGATGAGGCTGTTGGCGAAGGCGCGCCCGATCCGGGCGGTGCGCGAGGAGCCCCACAGCACCTCGGCGTAGTGGGCGCCGGTCGCGGGCCACGGGATCCACTCGGGCGGGAGCCGGATGATGTTCTCGCTCGGCTTGAGCGAGGTCACCACCACCCACGCGATCGGGGAGAGCCAGAGGACGGCGAGGGCGAGCAGCGCCGCGGTGAGGGCCCAGCGCTGCCGGTCGAGCGGGCGGCCCGTGCGCGCCATCGCTCAGTACTCGGTGTGGCCGCGCAGCAGACGGAACTGGAGCAGCGAGAAGGCGAGAATGACCGCGAAGAGCACCCATGCCATCGCGGAGGCGGCGCCGAACTGGAAGAAGTTCTGGAACGCGGTCTCGTAGAGGTGCTGCACCACGGTGCGGGTGGCGTCGCCCGGGCCGCCCCCGGTGAGGACGAAGACCTGGCCGAAGAGCTGGAACGAGCCGATCACGTGAGTGACCACCACGAAGAGCAGCACCGGGCGCAGCAGGGGCAGGGTGATCGCCCAGAACGCGCGGGCGCCGGAGGCGCCGTCGAGGGCGGCCGCCTCGTAGAGGTCGCGCGGGATGTCCTGGAGCCCGGCGAGGTAGACGACCAGGTAGTAGCCGGTCACCCACCACACGGTGGTGAGGATGATGGCCCACATCGCGGTGTGCGGATCGGCGAGCCAGGAGCGCGCGGGCGCGCCGAGCGCGCGCAGGTAGTAGTTGAACGGGCCCACCACCGGGTCGAGCAGCCAGAGCCAGGCGAGGCCGACCGTGACCACCGAGAGCGTGAACGGGAAGAAGAAGACGCTGCGCAGCAGGGTCTTCAGGCGGCCGCGGTTCAGCATCAGCGCCAGCGCGAGCGGGACGGCCAGGATCGGCAGGGTGCTGGCCACCGTGTAGAAGCCCGTGTTCCAGAGGCTCACCTGGAAGCGGGTGTCGTCGAACAGGCGGGCGTAGTTGGCGAGGCCGACCCACTGTTGGGTCGGGCGCCCGAGCCGCGCGTTGGTGAAGGAGAGGCGCAGGCCCTCGAGGAGCGGGTAGAGGCGGTAGACCGCGAAGAGCAGGAGGCCCGGCGCCAGGAAGCCCCAGGCGATCCGCGTCTGGCGCGACACGCTAGTCGGGCAGCGCGTTGATCTGGCGGGCCAGATCCTCCATCGCCGCCTTCGCGGGCTTCTGGCCGGTGTAGACCGCCTCGATCACCGGGCGCGTCAGGTTCTCGGCCGCCACCCACTTGGGAGTGGGCTGGCCCACCTGCCAATTGGGGGCCTGGGCCAGGAGGGCGCGCAGCACCGGGTCGGCGGTGACGCGCGGGTCCGAGTGGGCCTTGCGGCTCGCCGAGACCTGGCCGGCCTTGAGCGTCCACTCCGCCACGTGGTCGGTCATCCAGCGCACGTGGGCCCACGCCGCGTCGCGCTTGGCGCGGTCGGCCGCCTTCGGCTTGGGGAAGGTGTACTGGTGGGGCATCGCCCAGACCACCGCCTGCTTGAACAGGCGCGGGACCGGCACCGCCACGAACTCCACCTTGGCCTCGCGCAGGCCGGTGAAGTTCCAGGAGCCGGCCATCCACATGCCGAGCTTGCCCGCGATGAAGGCGTCGCGGCAGTTGGCGTTGGCGGGCGGGGCGATCTTGAGCTGGGCGTCGAGCGCGGCCCAGAACTCGGCGACCTCGAGGGCGGCGGGCTCGGCGACGCCCGCCTTCTTGAGATCCGGCGCGTAGACGTTCGCTCCGTTCTGCCAGAGCAGGTTGTGGAAGCCCCACGTGTAGCGGCCGGGGCTCACGGTGCCGATCGCGAAGCCGAAAGTGTCGGCCTTGGTCGCGATGCGCTTGGCCATCGTCACCAGCTCGTCGCGGCTCGCCGGCACCCGCGGCCGGCCGTCCGAGCCGGTGAGGCCCGCGTCCTTCATCACCTTCACGTTCATGTAGAGGATGTGCTGGGGCACGTCGAGCGGGAGCGAGTAGCGCTTGCCCTGGAAGGTGCCGCCCTGCCACGTGGCGGGCAAGTAGTCCTCGCCGCGGAAGCCCTTGCCGGCGGCGGTGGCGTCGTCGATCACCTCGAGCACGCCGTCGCTGGCGAAGTGCGGGACCTCGACGGTGTGGATGAGGGCCAGATCGGGGCCCTCTCCGGCCGGCACCGCGACCTGCAGCTTGGCGTAGAGGTCGGCCCACGGCAGACGCTGCTGCTCGATGCGGATGCCGCTGTCGCGGGTGAACTGGTCGATCAGCTCGTCCATCACCTTGCCGTCGGCCCCGGTGAGGCCGTTCCAGTAGGTGATGGTGGCCTTGGGCTGCGCGGGGACCCGGCGGGCCCACGCGGCCACGGAGGCCGCGCCCGCGCCGGCCACGAAGGCGCGACGGCTGACCCGCGCGCGCCGTGCGCCCGGCGCGGCCCCGGCACTGCGGTTGACGCCTCCGACTCCGTTGTCGTGCCCGCTCATTGGCGTATCCTCCGGGCGAGACTGTACGGCCCCGCTCGTCGCACTGTCAAATTGACACGTCTCGGCGCCGCTCCTAGACTCTGGCGCCATGACCACGCACATCGGCATCGACCTGCGGCGGCGCATCGGCACGGTGGACCCGCGCATCTTCGGCCAGTTCATCGAGCATCTCGGTCGCTGCATCTACGGCGGCATCTATGACGAAGGCTCGCCGCGCAGTGACTCGCGCGGTTTTCGTCTGGACGTCCTGGAGGCGGCGCGGCCGCTCCGCTTCCCGGTGCTGCGCTGGCCGGGGGGCAACTTCGTGAGCGGCTACCACTGGCTCGACGGGGTCGGGCCGCGGGAGGCGCGGCCGCGGCGGAGCGAGCTCGCGTGGTACGCGGAGGAGTCGAACCGCTTCGGGACCAACGAGTTCATCGAGTACTGCCGCGAGCTCGGCACCGAGCCGATCATCTGCGTGAACATGGGCTCGGGCACCATGGACGAGGCCCAGGCCTGGGTCGAGTACTGCAACGGCGAGGGCAACACCTCGTGGGCCAACCTGAGGCGCAGTCACGGCCATCCCGAGCCCCACCGGGTGCGCTACTGGGGGCTCGGCAACGAGATGTACGGGGGCTGGCAGATCGGCGGCCTCGAGGCGCGCGACTACGTGAAGAAGGCGCGCGCGTTCGCGATGGTGATGAAGCGCACCGATCCCTCCATCCAGCTGGTGGGCTGCGGCCAGAACGGCTGGAGCGAGTGGGACGAGGTGGTGCTGGACGGCCTGGCCGAGCTGGTCGATTTCCACTCCATCCACCTCTACACCGGCGGGATGGACCACTACACCACCGTCATGCAGTCGCACCAGGCGGAGCGGGCGGTGCGCATCTGCGCGGCCCTCATCGAGCGGGTGCGCCACGCCAAGCGGATCGCCCATCCCGTCCACATCGCCTTCGACGAGTGGAACGTGTGGTGGCGGACCCGTAGCCACGAGGACCGGGTGGGCGGAGTGGAGGAGCGCTACACCCTCACCGACGCGCTCGCGGTGGCGACCTATCTGCACGGGTTCATCCGGCACTGCCCCGTGGTGCGGATGGCCAACTTCGCCCAGCTCGTGAACGCGATCGCCCCGATCTTCACGAACCGCCAGGGGCTCTTTCTCCAGACGATCTACCACCCGCTCCGCCTCTACGCCGAGCACACGCGCCCGGTGGCCCTCGATACCCACGTGGAGGGCCCGCGCTATACGTTGCCGCCCGAGCAGGAGACCGACGCGGGCGGCGGGCGGGTCCACCACGTCTCGGACCTGGGGCCGTTCTCCCTGGTCGACGCGGTGGCGAGCTGCGACGAGGCGGGCCGCGAGATCACGGTGGCCCTGGTCAACCGCGACCGCGACCGGGAGCAGCCCGCGAGCATCGAGGTGGCGGGCGCGGACGTGGCGGGGTCGGTGAGCGTCTCGGAGGTCAACGGCCCGGACGTGTCGGCCACCAACTCGTTCGAGCACCCCACCCGGGTCGACGTGCGCGAGCGCGCGGCCACCGCGCGGAGCGGCGGCCTCGACTACGTCTGCCCGGCCCACTCCATCAGCCTGCTCCGTCTCCGCGCCCGCTGAGCTCAGCCCTCCGCCGCGACCGTCCGGAACGCGCGCTCGGAGGCCTCCAGGGTGCGGCCGACGTCCTCCTCGGTGTGGGCCGCCGACACGAACCAGTTGTGGGCCGGGTGCGCGTAGGCTCCGCCCTGCGTCACGAGCGAGCACCAGCGGCGGATCCGCGCGCGCTCCGGATCGTCGGCGAAGCGGATCACCGGCATCGCGGGCTGACCCGCGGGGAGCAACGGCACCCCGTGGCGTCGCGCCTGCTCCGCGAGCCCCTCGACCAGCAGGCCGCCGACGCGGCGGATGTGGGCGATGGCGTCGGTGCGCTCGAGCACCGCGAGGGTGGCGAGCGCGGCCGCGAAGGCTCCGCTCGCGAAGAAGAAGGAGCCGGTGAAGTACACGCGCTCGGCCGCTCCGCGCAGGGACTCGCGGGCCAGGGCGGCGGACAGGGGGTGACCGTTGGCGATCGCCTTGGAGTAGCAGATGAGGTCCGGCTCCGCGCCCCAGTGCTCGCAGGAGCCCCCCAGGTTGAATCGGAATCCGGCGCGCACGTCGTCCATCGCGAACAGGGTCCCGTGCTCGTCGCACAGCGCGCGGAGCCCCGCGAAGAAGCCGGGTGCGGGCGCCGCGCCGGTCTGGTGGTCGAACGGGGTGGTCATGACCACCGCGATCTCGCCCGGGTGCGCCGCGAAGCAGGCCCGCAGCCCGTCGAGGTCGTTCCACGGGAACTCGAGCAGCTCGTCCCGATGGTGAGTGGGCACGCCGGGGAGGTGCGGGAGGGCCCACGGGCGGGCCGCGTGGTAGGCGCCGCGCGCGCGGACGACGCGCGGCCGGCCGGTGTGGGCGCGGGCCACGTCCACCGCCCAGCTCGTGGCGTCGGCGCCGTTCTTGCCGAAGACGACCAGGTCGGCGCGCGGGGTGAGCGCGACGAGCCGCTCGGCCAGCTCGACCATGCGCGGGCCCGGCAGTGGCAGGCAGTCGCCCGCCGCGACCTGCTCGGCGACCGCCGACTCCACCGCGGGATGGCCGTAGCCGAGGATCATCGGGCCGTAGGCGCACATCCAGTCGACGTACTCGTTGCCGTCGACGTCCCACACCCGGGAGCGCTCCGCGCGGGCGAGGAAGCGCGGGTGGCCCTCGCCGAGGGCCGCGCCGTTCTGATGGCCGTAGACGCCGCCCGGCATGACCCGGCGCGCGCGCTCCCAGAGCGCGAGGCTCGCGGACTGCCCGGGGGCGGGGGGCTCCATGACCGCGGGCATGATAGCACCCGCGCCCGCGTCACCTGTACCCGCGGTGGCTAGAACTCGAGGCCGAGCGCGGTCAGCGTCGGCTGATCGGCCCGACCCGTGACCGGCAGGCCCTGGCGCCGCTGAAATGAGCGCAGCGCCTCGGCGGTGGGCGGGCCCATGGCGGCTCCGGTCGGGCCGGCGTCGTAGCCGCGCTTGCGGAGCGCGACCCGTACCGCCTGCAGGCGCTCCTCGTACCGGCTCACCAGCACGGTGGGCTGGTGGGCGCGATAGTACTCCATGCGCGCCGCCACGCTCCGATCCCATCGGTCGGTAGCCGCGAGCCCGACCTGGATGACACCGAACACCGCCAGCACGGCCAGCACCGCCAGCAGCGGGAAGAAGACGGCCGGGCGCACGATCCGATCTCGCAGCGAGTCGAGGTGTGGTCGAGCCATGCCCGCAACCGGTGCAACCGACATGCCGTGCGGCAGGCCGCGCGATCCGAGGGAAAATCGCGGTTGCCGGTCATGGAAGCCGCGCGTCGTGAGAAGAAGCTACCGAGTTGGAGTTTCCGCCGGTGTGTCCGTGGGGCGGGGTTGCGTGGGCTCGGATGCCCTGGGTACCCTGCGGGCGCATGAGGATCGTGGTCACGGGCAGCGCCGGCCACCTGGGGGAAGCGCTGGTGCTGATGCTGCGGAACGCGGGCCGGGACGTCCTCGGGATCGACCGGCGCGCCTCTCGTCTGACCGACGCGGTGGGGTCGATCGTGGATCGGCCGTTCGTGCGGGAGTGCCTGCGCGGCGCCGGCGCCGTCGCGCACGCGGCCACGCTCCACAAGCCGCACGTGGCGACCCACGCGGCCCAGGCGTTCGTCGACACGAACGTGACCGGGACCCTCGTCCTCCTGGAGGAGGCGGTGTCGGCGGCGGTGGGCTGCTTCGTCTTCACCAGCACGACCAGCGCCTTCGGGGCGGCGCTCGAGCCGGCGCCCCCGGATCCGGCCGCGTGGATCACCGAGGAGGTCGTCCCGGTCCCGAGGAACATCTACGGCGTGACCAAGGTCGCGGCGGAGAGCCTGTGCGAGCTCGCTCATCGCCGCCAGGGGCTGCCCTGCGTCGTGCTGCGGACGTCCCGCTTCTTTCCGGAGGAGGACGACCGCGCGGAGATCCGCCGGGCGTATCCCGACGACAACGCGAAGGTGAACGAATTCCTCTACCGACGGGTGGAGATCGAGGACGTGGTGAGCGCGCATTGCCTGGCCCTCGAGCGCGGCCCCGCGATCGGCTTCGGGCGCTACATCGTCAGCGCCACGACGCCCTTCACCCCGGCGGACCTGGGAGACCTCCGGCGCGACGCTCCGCGGGTCGTCGGCCGGCTCTTTCCCGGGTACGAGGAGACGTACGCGCGCCTCGGCTGGCGGATGTTCCCGGGCATCGACCGGGTGTACGTCAACGCGCGGGCGCGGCAGGACCTGGGCTGGCCGCCGCGCCACGACTTCGGGGCGGTGCTGGCACGGCTGCAATCGGGCGCGGACTGGCGGAGCCCGCTGGCGCAGGCGATCGGCGCCAAGGGCTACCACGAGGGGACGTTCGCCGAGGGGCCGTACCCGGTGGACTAGGCCCGGC
>Ga0207665_10002527_pt1 | contig 12312 bp, 6 predicted proteins | sample LARL112metaG_FD_184351 | JGI IMG/M metagenome (GOLD analysis project Ga0207665, IMG submission 184351) | Corn, switchgrass and miscanthus rhizosphere microbial communities from Kellogg Biological Station, Michigan, USA - LAR L11-2 metaG... | ecosystem: Host-associated > Plants > Roots >...
TACTTTTGATGGCGTGCCAATTCATGCACTTGTACCGTTCTAACAATTGTCTCTATTAGTAATTCTATTGCTAACACGCCCAGGAATTTTGCAATTAATTAGCCGGGGCATAATTAAGTGTTCTACCATGGCTATCGTACCATGTTATGAGAAAAGCGATGATCTGACCATCGAGTTTAACGGCTTTGCATATACCGCGGGCTACAGTAATGACGGATTTAAAATCATACTTAGTCTTGCAGTGGGATAGAGGTAAAAGTGGATTTTACGCCCAAGTAAAAAAGAAGTATATCCCACAACCGGATACAGCAGGCTTAGGCAGGGGCTAACTTGGCCAGAGGTGGTACGTACGGTAAAGGTCACTAATTAAGTAGACGGTAATCATACAATTACGAATCACGAATTTGTAAGTTATTATTAGATATTATCTATTTTTAATCGCCGTTCGTTTTGCATTACATTGCAAGTGAATGCAATATTTTGCAGTATATTCCACTTATTGTATATTATATGCGTTATTTAGTTGTTTATATAGTATTTTATATAATGCTGCGCAATCTTTAGTATGAGAGCTGCACGAATTGTAAAACCGAAAGAAGCACTGGAGATACAGGAACTTGAGACCCCCAAACCAAAAGGTTCTCAAGTGTTAGTTAAAGTGTTGTCATCAGGTGTATGTCACAGTGATATTCACTTATGGGAAGGAGGGTATGAAGGACCAGGAGGCACGTTTCTAAAAACCACGGACAGGGGTGTGAAATATCCGGTAACACCTGGACACGAGATTGCAGGTACTATAGAAAGTATGGGTGAAGAGGCAGAAGATCGGTTTGTCAAAGATGATAAAGTTCTGGTATATCCTTGGATTGGCGAAGGAACATGTCCTGCATGCAGAATTGGAGAAGAAAATCTATGCGATAAACCCAGATCATTGGGAATATATAATGATGGAGGATACTCTGATCATGTTCTTATTCCAAGCTATAGATATCTCGTAAAAATAGAAGATGATCTTGATATCAACGAAGCTGCCACACTATCGTGCTCTGCTCTTACAGCATACAATGCAGTAAAGAATGCTAGATTACGACCAGATGATAATGTTGTAATCGTTGGAGCAGGAGGATTGGGTTTAATGGCTATGCAGCTAGCCAAGGCCATCGCTGGAGCGAAGATAATTGCAATAGACTTAGAAGATGACAAATTAAAGGTCGCAAGAAAGGATGGACATGCCGATAATATAATTAATTCAAAAAAAGAAGATCCAGTAAAAACAGTAATGGAGCTGACAGACAAGATCGGTGCCGATGCTGTAATTGATTTTGTTAATGGATCAAAGACAGTAGAAACGGATATGCAAATCCTTAGAAGGAGAGCTAAGTTAGTTTTGGTAGGGCTATATGGAGGAGAATTAAAACTAAGCTTGGTTACAATGCCTACTAGGGCTTATAAAATAATCGGATCGTATACAGGAAGCTTAAATGATTTGGATGAATTAGTATCACTGGCAAAAAGAAAGGTAATCAAACCGGTAGTTTCAGATAAATTCAAATTGGATCAAGCAACGGAGGCACTCTCAAAACTAAAAGATGGTAAAATCATGGGAAGAGGAGTGATAACTCCTTGATTCAGCAAGAGCAGAAACAATACGAAGAGTCAAATAAAAAAACGATCAAGACCAAAAATCCTGTAACCGAGGAGATCTTAGATGAATATGATATCCTAAATAAACAACAACTTAATGAAGCGACTAAGAAAGCAAAGGATGCATATGTTCGAGAATGGAGTACTCTAAGTATTGATAAAAGGACCGGCTTCCTTCATGATTTTGCTGCCGAACTAAGGAAAAATAAAGAACATCTCGCTAAAACTGCAACACGTGAAATGGGAAAGGTAATAAAAGAATCTAAATCTGAGGTCGAAAAATGTGCATGGGCAATAGAATATTATGCCGATAATGGAAAATCATTTTTAAATGATGAGATAATTAATACTGATGCTAGAAAAACCTTCGTAACTTTTCAGCCTATTGGGGTAATAGGAAGTATTATGCCCTGGAATTTTCCATATTGGCAAGCTTTACGGTTTGCCGCCCCTTCATTGATGGTTGGTAATACAATTGTTTTAAAGCCCGCAAGTGCAACGATGCAATGTGGATTAGAAATCCAAAACATGTTTACAGCTGTTGGGTTACCAGATGGTGTATTTCAATCATTAACAGGTGATTCAAGTGTTGCAGAAAATCTGATAGATTCTCAAGACGTTAATGCTGTGACCTTTACTGGCAGTGTATATGCCGGAGCAAAGGTAGCCCAAAGAGCAACATCGCAAATTAAGAAATGTGTTCTCGAACTTGGTGGAAGTGATCCGTTCATAGTTTGTGATGACGCGGATATTGAAAAAGCATCAGATGGAGCCGTCAAGGGAAGATTTATCAATTGTGGTCAGAGTTGTATTGCTTCAAAGCGGTTTATTCTCGACAAGAAGATCTCAAATGAATTTGTCGAAAAGTTTGTACAAAAAGCTGAGAAACTTAAGTTGGGAGATCCTATGTCTGAAGATACTGACATCGGGCCTTTGGTAAATGAACAAGGATTAAATAATATAGAATCTATCGTTAATGAATCCATCAAAGAAGGTGCTGAGTTATTAACAGGTGGCGAACGTTCTGGAAATAGTGGATATTTTTATCGTCCTACTATAATAAAAAACGTTTCACCAAAGATGCGTATATCCAAAGAAGAAGTGTTTGGTCCTGTGGCCCCGATACTCGTGGTTAATGATGAAGATGAAGGTATTAGACTAGCAAATGACACTCAGTATGGTCTTGGAGCAAGCATATGGACACGAGACTTAGAAAAGGCAGAAAAATTATCGAGAAAGGTTTCTTCTGGCATAGTATCTGTCAATAATGTTGTTGCATCAGATCCCAGAGTACCATTTGGCGGTGTAAAGAAAAGTGGCTTTGGAAGAGAGCTATCAAGATACGGAATGTTAGAGTTTGTTAATATAAAATCAGTCCGATTTTATGATGACTTGGTGCATCACCACCATGTGGAGTAAATAAGTGGTATTTACGAAGGGATGAAATGATGTTGCCAAAGTCAGATAATACGAATGGTTTCGCTCAGTATCAAGAGCAACAACACCAACACCAACAAAGTCGTAACACCAAACAAGTACTAATTCTGGGTAGCGGCTTTGCTGGAATAGAGGTTCTAAAAAGGGTTCAAAAGAAATTTAAAAATGATAAAAAAGTTCAAATTACTCTGGTAAGTAAAGACAACTTTCTTCTCTTCACTCCAATGCTTCCGGAAGTTGCATCTGGTATGATCGAAACAAGACACATAGTAACGCCTATACGGGAATTTTGTAAACAGGCCAAATTTTATGAGGCTAGTGTAAAGTCAATCGATTTCGATAATAAACAAGTAGTAATAATGCATGCAATTGGTAGACAGTCTAATCCAACTGTTTGGGATCAACACATACTAAAATATGACTACCTGGTAATTGCCTTAGGAAGTGAAAATAACTTCTTTAAAATGGCAGATATAGAGAAACACTCCTTTACCATGAAGGATATTGGAGATGCCATTATTCTAAGAAATCATATTATAAACATGCTCGAACAAGCAAATCTTGAAGAACACAATAAAGAATTAAGAAAAAGTCTTTTAACTTTTGTTGTGGTCGGAGGAGGATTCAATGGTGTTGAAACAGTGGGAACGATTAATGATTTTGTACGCGAATCCATTAAGGATTTCTACAAAAATATCTATATGACAGAAGTAAAGATAATACTTGTTCACACGGGTGATAAATTACTTGAACAAATAGATGAGGATTTAGGTGAGTTTGCATTAGAAAAGCTAAAGGCCAAGGGTGTAGTGTTTATAATGAATACTCATGTTGTTGGAGCGACTCAAAATGCTGTAAAGTTGGATGATGATAATAATACTACAATTCCTAGTCATACTCTTATTTGGGCTGCAGGCGTAAGCCCAAGTAAGCTAGTCGGTGAGCTTGATTGTGAACATGATAAAAAACATCGAATAATAGCAAACAACTATTTAGAAGTACCTGATCATGATGGTGTTTATGCACTTGGTGATTGTGCATCTATAACCGATCCCAATACCGGAAAGCCTTATCCTCCTACGGCTCAGCATGCAATAAGACAAGGAAAAGTAGCTGCAAAAAATATCATTTTTGCAATAAAAGGAAAAACCAAGAAAACAAAATTTGATTATAAAACAAAAGGAATGATGGCAGAATTAGGAAAAAGGACAGGTGTGGCAACGATATTTGGGATCAAACTGCATGGATTTATATCATGGTGGCTCTGGCGTACTTACTATTTAGGCAATCTTCCAACTCTAAATAAAAAACTAAAGGTTATGGGGGATTGGACTCTAGATTTAATATTTAAACCAGGCGTAGCCATGATAAAGAGATCTGAAATGGGAAGCAGCTCTGAAAAAATCAAGGAGCAAATGACTGATGCTACGACCACCACCAACAACAGACAGGAGGCTCAATAAATAATAATACGTCTCATTAAAAACAGACTTTTTTTAATTCTAGCCAATAACCCTACCATGGTACATCTGCTATTCCAGACATACATCTGATATGTATAGATGTTCATTTAATAATTTTCATCTATAAAACTAGTGCTCTTTAGATAGCATTCGTAAAATGTAGATCTATCAAAAATTTTATATGGGTAGAACAAACATGATTAAAATAATTTTATTCAATGAAAGTTTTAATCCTTATCTGGCTATCTGATATCTACAAATAAGTGCAGAATTTGTTCAACACTTGCATAACCTGAAATTAACAGTCCATTGTACTATGCTAACTAAAAAATATTGGTCAAATTCTGAATGACTATTGTGCATAGATCCTATTAGAAATTATTCTATGCTACCTTTGTATTTACTGAAGTGAATATTCAGATATGGAGTGTCCCCTAAGTGATAGCTACTATTTTGGATTTGGGGGCAACTAAAATAATCTTCAGAACTCTGAAGATCTAATAGACCTTCGAAGCGGTTGAGTGCTGTGTCACTAAGATCAGAAAGCCCTATCTCCAGGCCTATGCAATTTTTATCCAATCTTAAATGTCAAGCCCGTATCACTACAATATATCTAAATTACAACTGAAAAAAGGTAACATGACATGACATGACGCTGCTACCGTGATACTTTTAAGATTATTTTTGACAATTTGTGAGTGCCTAATTGGAAATTAATTTAGGTAAGATAATGTTGAATGTTACTCTGGTTAATAAGAACTTCTCTAAAAGTAAATACTGGATACAAAATCAATAACGATACTCTGTTCGTGTGTCTCCATAATATAGGATATCAAATTCCAGCACGTGGACTATAGTACATATGATCTTCTCTATGCCCACCCTGGCCCATTCCTATGTTCTTGTAATCTTTTACAAATTCTATCGATCTAAGCCACTTGACCATTTTATATCCCAGCTGTGTCTCTGCTCTCAACCTCAATGGGGCACCATGTCCTACAGTCAAGGGTTCACCATTCATTTCGTAAGCAAGTATCGTTTGCTGATGCTTTACGATATCTAAATCTAGTACTTCATAAAATTCATCTCCGTCAGTGTATTGAAAAGAGCGAAATACAACATAGCGTGCTTGTGGAAGCGGGTTACATAACGATATAATGTACTGCATTGGCACACCAGCCCATTCTCCTATGGCCGTCCATCCCTGAATACAATAATGCTCAGTAACTTGTTCTTGCTTGCTCATAGCATTGATCTCTGAGAGCGAGAATTCAAGTTGGCTTTGTACCAGTCCATAAATCTTAAGCTTATAAGTATCGAATTTATTTTTTAAAAGTTCTATGTATTCATTAGTGTCAGGAGGATACCCATTAATTCGGAAAAAGGAGGAAACTTTTGATTTGGGAAATTGTTGTTTAGATACCGCATTGTGGAACAAAAGCCATTTTGTAGGAACCAACACCATATCAAGAATATTTTGAATATCCCTTGGTTTTTGTAACGATATTCCTGTTACCCAAATGTGAATTATTATGACAAACAAGACAATAAGTGTAAATAGACCAACTGCAACTCCAAAACTAGTTGTATGGCCTAATACAATATTTCCCATATTTTCTGAAAAACGCTCTGATATTACCATAGTTAGGTGGATAATGATAAATAAAACAAATGCAATCATGCCAAGAAAATGAAGACTTCTTGCTACTTGTCGTCCTCGGAATATCTTCGGATATCTTGGAAATCTTGCATCAATCGCTGGTGACATAGCTGCTCCCGTTGCAATCATAAATGGACCTAGGATAAAAATCACTACAAAATAGGTGAGTTGCTGTATAGCATTATAAGGATGCCCGGCTGGCGGGAAGTGAAACGATGCATATAACATTGCATCATGAAAAGCCTGCGGAAAGATTGACCATGTTGTCGGAACTAATCGCTGCCATTCATCACTTGTAAAAAGCAACAAAAAGTATGCAGCTCCATTTGCTATCCAAAAAATGATGGAAAAAAAATGCCAATGTCTTCCCAATCCAAGATTTTTGCGTCCTGGTAATGCAATCCAAGAAGAGAACGATTCTTCTTCTTCCAAAGATATCCATAATCTGTCTTCAGGCATTTTCTTTTTTGTAAATTTAATCCATTCGGTACCAGGTCTAGCATGATCATTCCAGTATAGCTTCGGAAGGGCACTTAGGATTTCGATGCCACTACGTATCAATAATGTAATGAATATGATATTGATAAAATGGGCAAATCGCAACCAGAATGGAAAATTATCAAATCCTTCCACACCAATGACCTCTTTTATTCATATTTAAAGTGAATGAATAAATGAAAGCAGATCGCGAATAAAAACAAAATATCGACCTAGTCCTGTTTTGCTAGAATGTGGTCTACGTCTTTTTCTCCTTCTGCTATCAACTTTTTAATTCTGTAAGTAGAAAAATCTGCATCTTCAAATAGATAATGTAGGCTTCCTTCTCTTCTACCAATTCTAACTAAATCTGTTATAGATGCACCATGCTTTTGATTTAACGAGTGATATTCCAATTCAATTTCTTTGAGTTTATTTTTTGTTGTCTGATCAACCTTTGCAGCATCATCATGTAATATGTCATATATAGTCTTAATAAGAGATAGGTATTTTTCGGTAACTTTCAGCATTTCAATATTCTTATCAGTTTTATCCATAAACACAATATCTCTAGCCCTATGCCATACTTCTATCATATTTGTTGGAAGCTCTTTTTGTTGACGTGGAAAGACATCAACGATATAAAATTTCTTATTTATCTGCGGCGAACGTCTTAATACTTCCAACATGGGCGTATTCGTAAGCAAACTTCCATCCCACAGATATTTGCTATCTTTCTCAGTCCATCTTAAACCGTAGAATGGATATCCGGCACATGCGACTATTTTATCTATATCTATATCAGAATAAGCACTATCGAAAATAACAGGTTCTCCTTTTTGTATATCTGTAGAGGTTATTATGAGTCTGGAAGGCGCTTTATTATCTTTATTATTATTATTGTTTCTGTGACGGTCGATTTTTTTAAGTTTGTCAATATCTATATATTGTTTCAATGTTTTTTTTAGGGGTATTTTATCGTACAGATATGTCCATTTGTAAGGCATAAAGTAATCTTTGGAATCTGGGTTGAACCACCTAGGTAGGAATGCCTTCGGATTGCCATAAAGCATAGAATAAAATGAAGACCATATAGCCATCATTTCATCTGATGACATGAATGGAAATGGTGACTGCAAGAACTGATTCGGAAAGCTCATATTCTCAGACAATGATAACCAGAAGTCTTCAAGAATAGATGATGGTTCGTCAATACCTGCATTTTGGGCAGACGCTATAATGGAGGTGTTTATAGCCCCAATAGAAGAACCTGCCAGAACGTCAAAAATGATGCCATTCTTATTAAAGCCCTTATAGACACCACATTCGTATGCTCCCAAAGAGCCACCGCCTTGTAACACAAGAACAGTTTCAGACTCAAGTGTAGGTGAGTGGTGTGCACTTTTTCTCGTAGACATGATCCTACTGTCTTTCAATGGTTCAACTTAGTATCTATATATTTCTCGTTTTAAGACTACTTTCAAATTGTATATTTATCTTAAATTCTTAGAACCCGCTTTATAAGCAATAGATCGAGTTGATCTGAGATTGCATTGGGCCGGACTTTGAATTTATTAGCTATGATAGTGAGATGGTGGAATTTCTTCATAATAGATTAATAAAAACTTACAGAATTTTCATTCTTGAAGCAAGAGCGTTTACTCAAATCTAGTCTTGGCAATAAACGTTTACTATCATAGAGATACTGAATTTTAGCGGTTACACATAGACTCTTCCACTTCCAATCGAATCTCTTGAGACCATTTAATACGATGATTGCAGATTTCCAATACAAAAGATAAGTCTTTTACGCAGATCCTTCGCTCACGAGAGTTATAATCTTTATTCGCTAACAGGTTTATACATTGGAGATTTCATGGAATCATGAACATTGCAAAGTCTGAACAACCAGTTAGAGTTATTGCATAGACATGCGGCTGTATTATTATTATTATTATTATTATTATTCTATGCCGCGATTCAAATTAATTCAGTATGAATAACAATAATGGTGACAAGAAATGATGCCAAATTGCTAGGTAGATATTATATGATACGCTTTGATAGTGTATACATATGAGTGAATATGAAAATATGCGAACTGCTGATATTGTGGCTGAAGCATTACTTGATTGGCAAGTAGAAGTCATTTTTGGCTTACCGGGCGATGGAATAAATGGATTCATGGAAGCCTTAAGGCGTCGTAAGGATAAAATCCGATTTGTTCTTGTTCGGCATGAAGAGTCAGCAGCGTTTATGGCGTGTGCGTATGCAAAGTATACCGGAAGACTCGGTGCATGTGTTGCTACTTCTGGCCCCGGTGCAATTCATCTTTTGAATGGACTGTATGACGCCAAATTAGATAACACACCTGTTATCGCAATCACAGGAACAACTTATTCTGATATGATGAATTCAAATTATCAGCAAGATGTCAATCTAATACAGCTGTTTTCTGATGTATCAGTCTATAATAGTATGATAAACGTACCAGAGCAAGCTGAGATGGTGGTGGACTTTGCTTGCAGAACAGCACTTTCACGTAGAGGAGTAAGTCATATAACGATACCGATAGACATACAAGAAAGAAAATTGAAAGGCGATTATTCAAGACATAAGGTTGCAGGACATACTTCTGATATCTACAACCCCTTAATTCTACCCGACAAAAAATTGATAGAAGATGCGGCATATATTTTGAATTCGGGAGAAAGAGTTGTAATACTTGCGGGACAAGGAGCTCTTGGTGCCGAAGATGAGCTTGTTTCTGTCGCACAAAAATTAGGTGCCCCAATAGTTAAGGCACTTTTAGGGAAAGCCGTAGTTCCAGATTATAACTCCTACAGTATAGGAGGTATTGGCTTATTGGGCACAGGACCAGCCAGTGATGCGATGAGCGAGGCAGATACATTATTCATGATAGGGACCTCATTTCCATACATAGACTATCTCCCTAGACCAGGACAGGCAAGAGGAATCCAAATTGATATCAAACAAGAGAAAGTAGGGGTACGTTATCCTGTCGATATTGGATTAGTAGGTGACTCGAAACTTACTCTATCCGCATTAATTCCGTTATTACATCAAAAAACAAACCTTGAATTTTTGAAATCCAAACAGGTGGCAATGAAAAACTGGAACAAGTTGATAAAAGAAAGAAGTAGCAGGACAGATAGACCGATAAAGCCACAATATATAGCTGATATATTATCTGATGAGTTGGAAGATAACGCTATAATTTCTGTCGATAGTGGTACTATCACTACGTGGGCTGCTCGCCATATCAATTTACGAAAAGGAATGAAGTTTTCTGTTTCTGGAACACTAGCTTCAATGGCATGTAGTTTGCCGTACGCAATTGCCGCACAGATTGCATTTCCTGATAGACAATCAATAGCATTTGTTGGAGATGGAGGATTTGCGATGCTTATGGGTGAATTTGCGACCGCAGTACAATATGATCTTCCAATCAAGGTATTTGTTATAAAGAATGATACTCTGGGTATGATTAGATGGGAGCAGATGGCTTTTCTAGGCAACCCTGAGTTTGGAGTAGAATTTACGCCAATTGATTTTGCAAAATTTGCTGAGGCATGCGGCGGTATAGGTTACTCTATCAAGGAACCTAATCAGGTACGATCCACAGTTCGGAATGCAATGAAAGAAAGCAAGCCTAATCTGATCGAAGCTTATGTTGATCCATTTGAACCCCCCATGCCTCCAAAGACCGATATGGTGTTTGTAAATAATTTAGCAAAATCATTTGCTAAAGGCCAACCATACAAAGGAAGAATAGGTTTAACTTTATTTAGAGATAAAGTACACGAGGTATTAAAGGATATTCATTCTCACCCTGACTAACGACTAACACGGCTTGGTAGCTTCCTACCGGTAATAACTTGAATTCTGCTTCGTTGACTAAGCCTCCTTAATGCCATGTTAGTGTTAGCCCTAGTTTTATTTTTCTGCAGCTGGTGATTGATAAATTGGTATGCCTACAATAATAAAGGAAAGCATGAGCAGCTTAATATGCTCTCTTCTTGACGACGTATAATAAGAAGTTATTATCAATGCTAATTTCATAAGAAAAGGAGATATTAAAGCTAATTATTTCTCTTGCTATCCGGAATGCAAGCTTTGCTCAGGTGCTGCAAAAACAAAATACAATAAGATTCTATTTAAACCTCCTCTAATTTAATATACTTCTCAATAGGACGGTTTTCGATACATTTATCTACAAACTTGATTGGTTAATCTCATGTTTTCCAATTGGATAGTAACATGTATACCATCGAGTCGTTATAAGGCACAAAAAATGAGGATATAAAAAAAGACAAATGTTTTCATTACCGTAGCTATAATTATTCCATTGCTTACTAACCCTCGTGATACCAATTTAATGCTAACGGTAAAGAATAATCCACTAATGAGGATATTCTAAGCGGCTTTAATATGATGAATCCTGTTTCACATATCGTGTGCCACTTTTTGATGTTCTCCTAACTTGTCCAAACTATCAAACTTTTGCTTGCAGAGATCGCATTCCAATGGATTCAAGTTAGGATCGTTGTAGTCTAATCCGGGTTCGCCCTGGTCCATTCATATAAATTGTCTTAGATATTATTTAAGAATTCCATTATTTATTAACGTCAATAATGGTTAAACTGTGCTTCAAATAAGATCTAATAATTTCTACCACTCAATACCTACCAATTCTGGGAATCATATAAATTTTAGTTACTAAATTTCAAAGTACATCAAGTTTATGTATCTGTTGTTTAGTTAGTTAATTCTGGTTATGGAGTTATTAACAACATCAATACTTACAATGTTAATAGGATATTAAAAGTAGAAATCTATTCAAAAACAGCATCATTAGTACAAATATTGGAAGATCTTGATTTTCCATCAAGTAAAGAAAAGTAGAACTTATACTACAGAAATCTCCAATGGTAAAGAAAACACGTTGTCTATTCTTTAAAAGATAGATGATAAGACATATGAGTACGATTCCAATATCGGCCGAGCTGCGGGGTTAGTCTACTGACAAAAAGATATGCGACCATAATGTCACGATATCTATGGAGATTATGATTCCAATAAACGTCTACTGTCAGTAATATATTGTAACTCATTGGTACTGGCTATACCGGGCTATACCGAGACTAGCAATGCTAAGGGGGTGAACAAATTTCAAATTAATCCATTCAAAGTTGATATAAAATTAGATAAACTATCAACCCTTATAGATTGTTTACTATGACCAGCTTTACTAATCCAGGTAATTGATATCTACAAATAAAGATAAAATCACGATGAAGCTAAGTGTACGACAAAATTATGCATATTCAAAAATAAAGGAGTTTATTTGAAGCAGATTAAAAGGTTAAGATCCGGTGCTATAAACAATATAGCCCAAATTATTACTTTCCACCTGTCATGAGATTGCCTAGACCCTTAAGACCTCCTCCCACTGTTTTGCCAAGATTTTTCAGAACTCCACTTCCAGCTTTTGAAACACCGCCAGCTATTTTTGACATATTACCGCTAGTTGCTTGACCTGCCTTTGACATATTACCGCTAGTTGCTTGACCTGCCTTTGACATATTACCGCTAGTTGCTTGACCTGCC
>Ga0207665_10002528_pt1 | contig 12311 bp, 11 predicted proteins | sample LARL112metaG_FD_184351 | JGI IMG/M metagenome (GOLD analysis project Ga0207665, IMG submission 184351) | Corn, switchgrass and miscanthus rhizosphere microbial communities from Kellogg Biological Station, Michigan, USA - LAR L11-2 metaG... | ecosystem: Host-associated > Plants > Roots >...
ATCCGCCCGATCTCACGCAGATAAACCTTAATTGCGGTATCGTTATTGTCGGCAGTCATATGGCCTTTCGTGAAGGGGGTTGTTCAACGTTCAAAGCGTCTCGCCCTCTCCGATGTGCCGCCACTGCGCGTCTGCGGGATTTGCCGGTGCCACAAAAGAGAGGATTGCGGGTCCCTCTTCGGAGCTAAATGCGCGAGGAACGAAAGCCTCGCGATCTTGGCTTCGTCGCTAATAGCGTTCCGCGGCAAAAACGGATTCGGATCAAAGCAAACTCAAAGAATCGAGCGCACCACACCGCCGTCGGCGCGCAAAGCCGCGCCGTTCGTAGCCGATGAAAGTGGGCTGGCGACAAACGCAACGAGTGCCGCGACTTCATCCGGAGTAGCGAAACGTCTCAGGAGTGAAGTGGGCCTTGCTGTCGTGAAGAATTCTTTTTCCACGGCGGCAGGCGCCGCGTGTTTGGCTTTGGCCAAATCGTCGATGAATTTTTCCACGCCTTCCGAGCGAGTCGGACCCGCCAGTACCGAATTGACGGTCACCCCTGTTCCCGCGGTGGTTTCGGCCAGCCCGCGGGCGAGCGCGACCTGCATGGTTTTCGTTACGCCGTAATGGATCATTTCTATCGGAATGTTCACAGCGGATTCGCTGGAGATAAAAATGATACGCCCCCAACCGGCCGCTTTCATTCTTGGCAGATAGTGGCGTGACAGACGAACGCCACTTAGAAAATTGGTTTCAATGATCGTCAACCATTCTGCGTCGGTGATTTGTTCAAAGTCCTTGATTTCATAAACGCCCAGGTTGTTCACGAGAATATCCACATCGGGATGGCGTTTTGTGGTTTGCGCTGCCGCGTCGGCTTTGGACAAATCAAGCGCGAGCCCTTCGAGTTTCGCCGTCGGGACATTCGCGCGAATGGAGGCAATGGCTTCTTTCACCCGCGCCTCAGTGCGTCCGTTGACGATCACACGCGCGCCTTCGGCGGCGAGTGCTTTGGCAATGGCCAAACCGATCCCGGCTGTGGAACCACTGACAAGGGCGAGTTTATTTTCGAGTTGGAGATTCATTTGTTTTATGGCTTGGCAACGTATTATTCCCGGATCAGAGCTTATCCTGCGTTCCTTAAGCTGCGGTAAGGAACTCTGCTTTCAGAACGCCCTCTTTCTGGGTCAGTGCGCGGCGCAGCTTCGCTAAAGCGACGTTCTGTAGCTGGCGAATGCGCTCTCGGGTAATGCCAAAGTCCTTACCAACATCTTCCAGCGTCTTAGGCTTTCCACCGTCGAGGCCGAAGCGCTGCAAAATAATTTTTTTCTCTCGGGGATCAAGCGCTTCAAGCAGTCCATCCACTTCGCCGAGCAGATTCTTGTCGCGCAACAATTCAAACGGGGTTTGCGCTTCGTCATCACCGATCATATCGCCAAACTCGGTCGAGTCATTGTCCACAATCGGGGCGTTGAGCGAAGCCGGACGGATGCCGACACTTTTTAGTCGCGTAATTTTATCGCTGTCGATGCCGATCTCCTCAGCAAGTTCATCATCGGTCGGCTCGCGGCCGAGCTCCTCGCTCATTCGCAGCGAGACGCGGCGCATCTTCGCGAGCTTGTCGGCGAGATGCACCGGAACTCGGATCGTCTTGCTTTGGTTGGCCAGGGCGCGCTTGATCGCCTGTTTAATCCACCACATCGCATAGGTGCTCAGTTTCGCGCCTTTGGTCGGCTCAAAGCGCTCGACCGCTTTCGTCAATCCTATGTTGCCCTCGGAGATCAGGTCGAGTAGCGGCAGACCGAGATTGGCGTAATCGCGCGCGATGGTGACAACGAGACGTAGATTTGCGTTGATCATCCGCTCGCGGGCTGCCGTGTCTCCCTTTTTAATTTTCTTTGCGAGCTCGATCTCCTGCCGCGGCGTCAAAAGAGAGAACTGCCCGATCTCTTGCAGGTATCTCTTCAATCCAAAATCGGTTTCGTTCATAACCCGAACCTACTCGCCCCAGCAGGCCGATCGCTATTGCGCAAGCGTGGGGTTTTTGGGTGCCACGTAGGAGTTGGTTTTGGTTACCTCTTTGGAGATAAAAGATTGTGACCTTGCCAGGACAAACCGGCAGAGAAGACGGTTTCTTCCATGAAACTATGGGCTTAGGACGAGAAGAATCTTCCTTCGATATGCGTTCTTCTTTAAATGAAACGAGAACGACAGCATTCCGACGAGAAGTATCGCTACCGCATACGCGACCAGATTTGCTCTAAAGTAATTCGCCTCGAGCGCTCCAGTCGACGCACCCACGGCAGTAGCGGCGACGTGGATTTGCCGCTGACGTTGAACGTAAGAGACACGCCCTCCTGAGCTGCTCGTAAGCGTGCTCACTTTCATAGCCGACATTCGCTTCGTATCCCTCGAAAGAGGTGCTATCCGCTCTCTCCTGCGAAGCATCAAAAAATCCTCCGACCGCTTCGTGGTGACGCACCCCGAAGCTGCCTAGCTTCCAAAAACAAAATTATCAGAAATGAAAAACAAACAATCTCAAAGCAATCCCAAGCGGGCTCCGTGGAGAATTTTCCGGCGTTCCTCGCGGCGTCACGATCCCATGCTCGTGCTGAACATGACCCTCTTTAACTTCACAGACGGATGGAATCGCGCTTTTTTTAGGGAGCAGTACGCGCGCTTCTCCGTCTAACGAGTTGATAAAATCGATGGACTCGGCTCAGCCAGGAATGAACGCCGCCCAACAGTGCGTTGTTGTGAAGGCACCGCTCGAGCGAGTCTATGAGCAATGGTCGCGCATTGAGGACCTGCCGAAATTCATCACAGCAATTCGGAACGTGCGAAGAATTGATGACACGCATTTTTCTTACGTATGGCATCCGAACGGCGAGGACAAACCAGGGATCTTTCAGATCGTGCTTCAAGTCGCTGGCCGCAGAATCGCGTGGCGCACCATGTCAAACGGCTTCATGTCGGGCGTGGTCTCCTTCGAGCCTCGTTCTGAACGGGAAACCGAAGTGATACTGAAGATCCGTTCGATCTTCGATCCGTCTAATCTGTCGCGGAGAGTCGAAGAATATCTGGGCAACTTCAAACGACTGGTGGAAAAAGCGGAGGGTAGAGAATGAGGAGGGTTCCGACAGTGGAAGAGCTGGTAGCAAGCTACTGGCAAAGATTGGCGCGCTCTATCGAAAGACCGAGTGTCAGAAAGAGCCGCGCTTTGTCGCCGCTTCGTCGGCGAAACTCCGAAAGGTTGCGGCGTAGAATTCACGCGCGCGCAGCTGCGTAAACCAAACAACCACGAAAGGAAGAAACGGATGCATGAGAACCTCGAAAAAGTGAAACTGCTCGCGCGTGATTTGCGGGATGGAAAAGAATTCCCGCGTAGCCCGCGAGCCACGCTGGGCGGTTATGTGCTGGCGGCGCGCGCCGTGGACAAATGCCGCGCCGTGCTGATGGACTGGCAAGGCGAGTACCATTCCAATTGCCCGCTCGATCAGCGCTGGCTGAATTTCGCCGAGATTGATTACGGAGATTTTCGTGCGCTGGTTGCCAGCGGGGCCACCGACGACGAGATCGCTGCGTGGATTGAGGAAAATGCAAAGAAACGTCCGCGTGTCCAGATTGTGGCCTGGAACAACAAGGAACGTGACCTACGGCTGAGCGATCTGCCGCCGGAGCTTCAGGAATTCATGGAAAATTACATCCAACGTTACGTCCCGCGTAATCGCGTAGTGTATCACTGGTTCGACGTGTACGATCTGGAAGAACAACGGATCTGAAACGACTGTAGCCACGGCCCTGTGGGCCGTTTCTTAAACGAACCACGGTTGATGACGACCGGCCACAGGCCGGTGGCTACAACTTTTTTGCCTACGCCTACGATTTCTCTGCCGCCCTTAATCTGATGTTGATCTCGGACGTGAGCGTCCGATGAACTGGGCATTTTGCGGCGATCTCCATAAGCTTCGCGTGTTGTTCGGCAGTCAAAGATCCTGTCAGTTCCACTTCAACATCGATTCTGTCGAGCATGCCTTCCTTGGTTTCGCATTCCTCGCAGTCCGCCGCATAGATGCGAGAGTGCGACAGCGAAACCGTAATGTTTTCCAGAGGCAGCCGATTTCGCCGCGCGTAGAATCCGATTGTCATTGAGGTGCACACGCCAAGTGCCGTGAGCAAATAATCGTATGGATCCGGTCCGGCGTCGCCGCCGCCGACACTCACCGGCTCGTCGGCTACGAGGTGATGTTTACCCGCAATGACTTCCTGCTGAAAATTGCGGGCGCCGCCGCGCACGACAACGTGAACTATCTGTTTGTCGATTTCCGTAGCCATGGCTTGGATCATGGGCTCAGAATTCCTTTAAAGGCGGCGCCGTATCGCCAGATGAGAAAGACCAATAAAATCGAAACGACGGCCGCCATTGGCAGCCCGCTGGGGTCCATCAAGATGTGAACGAGATCGATGTTTACAATGACGGGAGCGAGCAAAACCAAACCGAGAGGGACGAAACGTCCGATAAGCAGGAGCAAGCCGCCGACGATTTGGAACAAGGCGACGACGTGAAGATAGTGGCTCAGGAAAAGCGCCTTGCTGAAGTCTCCAAGCAACCCCGGCGGTGGCGGTGGCATCGGAATGAAGTGCAAGAAGATGTTCGAACCGAAGACGATAAAAACGAGTCCGAGAAGAACGCGAGCAATAATCGTGGCAACTTTCATTCCCGCATCGTGACTTGGTTGATTGGAAATTCCAATCTTGAAATTTCGTGAGGCGGGGCCACAACAGGAAGCATTGTTCAGATTCCCGCTCGATTGAGAACCGATTTCAGCACCGTTTCCGCTTCGAAGACCTCGCGTGCGAGAGCGCGAGCGGCGCGAGAATGTTTTGTGTAATCGGCGTTGATTGTTTTCACAGCATCGGCGATTTCGTCCAGCGTCCGGAAAGATAGCAATCCCGCCTTGCCGCCGTAGTTTTTGGTGAAGCCGGTTTCTTGAGTAATCACGGGGCGACCGCCAGCGAGATAGCACGCGCTGCGATCGCTGAACCAGCCGGTATCGAGCCGGACGTATTGATCCTTGGCGACCGTGAATTCGCCTTTGGAGCGCTGGATGTAATCGCGGTAGAGCCAGTAATCGACGCTCATTTGCAGCGGCGAAGTCAGGCGCCAGCTGTTTTGCTCAAATTTTCTGCGCGTTTTTGTTTCGTCGATGTTGGTTGCCATCTCGAATGTTTCCCCAGCTTCTTTCGGCGCGGAGACGAACCGGAGAAATTCACGCGATTTGCTCCACAGATATTTTTTGCCGCGCCACGTGATGTCCTTCAAGCCACTTGTGGACCAGTTCGCGATTGTTGTGAACACCGCCGCGCGAGAAGGAGACCGCGCGGTCTTCCAAAGATCGGTCACGACTGGTTGCCGCGTTGGCAGCCATTTGAACCCATGCAGCGGCACCGGGAAATCTTTCGTTCCGATGTTTTCGCCGAACGTAAAAAGTGCGCGATGGCGCCGTAAATATTCGGCTGTCTGTTTTACGCCTTTGTCGATCTTGATCTGTTCAACGCCGGGGTCGCTCTCGATGTAAAGAAGGCGGTCGGAAACAAGTAAATCGTCATTAAATTCCTGCGTACCGCAAACGTTCAGGATTGCGTCTGCATCGCGATAAAGTTGCTGGATTTTTTTTAACGACAGACCGGCAGTCGGATTTCCCGGCAAGTAGCGCGCGCAATACGCCCAGCGATTTTTGAAATCAAACTCTCGCGCCAGCCGGGCGAGAACTCTTGCTGCGTAATCGAACTTGTCGGTGACTTCGAAGGTTTCGGGGTTGTACGGCAGACGCGCTGAATCTTCGATGAAATAGACGTCGTGCCCGAGTCGTTGCAGTCCGACGACGTAATGAATGTGCTGCCAGACGACGCCCGCGATCGGCATCGATCCCATGAATCCCATCACCACGATGCGTTTGCGTTTCATGAGGAAGAAAACGCCGAACGCCCAACGTCGAACGTCCAACATCGAACGCAGAGAATTCGGCGTTCGGCATTGGGAGTTAGGAGTTGGACGTTAGAACGAATCACCCTTGGAAATGTTTCACGATTACCGCCGGATTTCCCGCGACGACGACATTCGGTTCGACTGATTTGGTGACTACTGATCCAGCCGCGACAACTGAGTTTTCGCCGATGGTGACCCCTTTCAAAATCACGGCGTTCATTCCGATCCAGACGTTGTCGCAGATTTTGACTGGCGCGGTCTTCAATGGGGGGCGCGCCGGGCGGTTTTTGAAATACGGCGCCAGCGCTTCCGCGTCTATGAGGCGTTGTGCCGGTTCTAGCGGATGAAAATCGGAATCAGCGATGCCGACGTTCCATGAAACAAGGCAATATGAGCCGATCTCAATCTTTTCCTCCGCCATGATCAGCGCGCCATTGAGCAGTGTGAAATCGCCGATCGTGCATTGGCCGTTATAGCCGATGGCAAACGAGCATCCTGCGTAACAGGAAACATGTTTGCCGATGACCACTGCGCGCGGGTTTTTGTTTCGGAGAAATCGGAAAATTTGCGCGCTCTCGCAATAAAAACCGTCGCCGAACTCCACGTTCGGCGGGATCGGCTCCTGCCACCAGTCGTGTTCTACGTGTCGATCTTCTCTAACGTTGCTCATGGATGCCTTAAAAATTCAAACAGCCCGAGGGCAGGCTATCTCCAGTCTTCGTGCTGGAGCCGGGCCGCCCTCGCCCCGCAACAAGTGTTGAAGTTTGGTCGTGCTCATGTCGGAAATTTTCCCGATGTATAAAGTTTCGCGTAAACGCCGCCGCGGGTGAGGAGTTCGGGTCCGCGGCCTTGTTCGATGATGCGTCCGTGCTCTAGCACGATGATTTGGTCCAAATTGTGAATGGTCGCCAGCCGATGTGTGGCAATCAACGTTGTTCGGCCGCGCATTAATTCCTTGATGGTTTCCATGATGGCAGCTTCGGTGCTGGGGTCGAGTGCCGAAGTCGGTTCGTCCAGCAACAAGATTGGCGCGTTCTTCAGAAATGCTCGCGCGATTCCGATGCGCTGCCGCTGACCGACGCTCAAATGCCCGCCCCGTTCGCCGACGAGGTTGCTGTATCCCTGAGGCATTTGCCGAATAAACTGGTCAGCCTGCGCCCGACGCGCCGCTTCAATTATCTCTTCCTCCGTCGCATCGGGTCGGCCGTAGGCGATGTTCTCGCGAACGGTGGTGGAGAAAAGTAGCGTGTCTTGGAGGACGATCGCAATCTGAGCGCGCAAAGATTTCTTCGTAATCTCGCGGACATCGCGACCATCGAGCATCACGGAGCCCGTAGTCGGATCGTAAAACCGCGGCACCAGACTGAGCAGTGTGCTTTTGCCCGCGCCCGTGCCACCCACGAGTCCGATAATTTGATTCGGCGCGATGGAAAGATTGATGTCGCGCAAAACGATTCGGCTTTCGGCGTAACCAAAATCGACCGAGCGAAACGCGATCGCGCCTTTAGCCGATGAAATGTCGACCGCATTTGGCGAGTCGCGCACGTCGTCCTGACTATCCAACACTTCAAAGCAGCGTTTTGCGCCGGCTGTAGCGCCTTCCATTGCCCATGCCGTGTACGTCAGGGATTCCAATGGTTGATACAGCATCAGGAGATAAGCGCTGAAAACCAGCAGCGAACCGAGGCTCAGCGTGCCGGCGAGCACATGCAGAGTTCCTACGTAATACATCGCCGCCGTGCCGATAACCATCAGCGTGCTGATCACTAGCGCGCTGTTCACGTTGGTTAAGGTCAGCCGCAGATTTGCCTGCAAACTCTGCTGCGCTTGCTGATGAAATTGTCGCACCTCGAAGTCCTCGCGCCCGAAAGCGTGCACCATCCGAATCGAGCTCAGTCCCTCCTGCGCTTGCGCAAGGACAGCGCTTTCCTGTTCCTGAATCGAGGTCGATTCAGTACGAATTCGGCGCGCGAAGAAATAAATCGCGCCCACGATCAGAGGCACAATCGCGAGGGATAGCAGCGTCAATACCCAGTCGAGCCTCAACATCACGATGAATGTGCCGATCAGCGCGATTACCGAAGCAAAGATGTTTGTGAAACCTTTGTTGTAGATCGTTTGGATCGACTGCGAATCGTACGCGACTCGAAAACTGGAATCGGCGGACCGCCGCGCGTCATGAAATTTAAGAGAGAGGCGTTGTAGGTGAGAATACAGATGGGTTCGTACCTTCAGGAGCGCCTCGAGGCCGATCTTCACGAATAGATAGTTCGTGATCCAGTTAATGATTCCCCAGGCAAACTGGATCACCACCAGCGCGAGACATAGCAGGGGAACCCAAGTGCGCCAATCGCCCTGCGCAGCCGCCGTTGGTCGCAGGAAATCGTCAACGATGATTTTGAATGGCCACGGCTTGAGCAGATTCAGGCCAATGCCGATTAGCGACAAAAACAGGCCGATTATCGTTTTTCCCCAGAACGGCTGGTAATAGCGAAGGACGCGCCGGTAAATCGACATCTGAATTTAGAATTGCGGATTTTAGTTTTTCGACTGAACTAGGGCGAATTCATTCGACTTGAGATCAGAAGATTTCTCGGAGGAGCTTGCCCTGAGGGTAGTCGAAGGGTTCGGAGTGACAATATGCATCATCTGGTTCAAATATGGTTTCAGTGGGTCGAGCAGTGGGGCTATCTCGGAATCATTTTGCTCATGGCGATGGAAAGCTCGATTTTCCCTGTGCCCAGCGAGATCGTTATTCCTCCTGCTGCATTTCTCGCTACGGAGGGGAAATTAAACACGTTCGGGGTTATAGCGGCGGGCACATTCGGTTCGTGGCTTGGGGCGATGGCGACCTATTGGGCTGCATTGTGGCTTGGACGCGTCTTCATCGCTCGGTGGGGACGCTATTTTTTGTTGAGCGAGCATAAACTAGAGAGGGCCGAAAACTGGGTTCGTCGTTACGAAGCAGGGGGCATTTTCTTTGCGCGTCTTTTACCAGTGATCCGCCATGTCATTTCTATTCCCGCTGGAATCATTCGGATGAATTTCGCCACATTCAGCGTAATGACCCTGGCCGGGTCGGCGCTGTGGTGTTCAGTGCTGGCGTGGTTTGGCCAAAAAGTGCTGACGCGTGAAATGGTCGAGTCGAAAGATGCAACGGCTTTGATCAAAGCCGTAAAAGAGAGCGGTCATTTTCACACGATCGTGATCGCATGCGTCGTGATCACCGTTCTTTATCTGCTCGTGGTCAGTCTGACGGATAAAAAGCGAAGAAACTGAAGTCGCACAAAGCAGGTAAGCGACACAGGGAAGCGCGGCTTCGGCAGCCGTCGCCATCCAGAGATTGACGATTGGCAGCCGCCGCTCGTTGAGGCGTTTGCATCTTATCCGTGTTTTAAAATTGAACAAAACTGTCGCCCTGCGGTCAGTTCTAAAGTGGATAACGATTGAATAACTCACCTGTTACGATGGAAGACATATTCACAATGAATCATGGCATTCGACCTGCTCAGACCAAAAATGGCCAACATATGAAAAGAAATCGTCAATTTCGCCAAATCATGAGACCCCGCGCTCGGCTGTCGCTCGGCGATCTGATCCTGGCAGTCAGTTCCTGCACGCGAAGCAGCAAAGAAACGGTGGCAACGGTCGCAGACCTTTTGGCGAGCGGCCAGGTACGCGTCCAAGATAACGGACGCTTCCTGCGCGCCCGCGTTTGCTGACTAAGCCCAGGCAAAGTTCGCTCTATAAGCGTGTAATGCTGTAGTGTCCGCTGTCCTCAGCGGACTTTGTTTTTCACGCAAACGCGCTGGACCCGCCCACGCTGCGGCTGAATTCTGGGCGACCTAGACAAAAACGCTTTTCGCTCACCGCCGTCCCTTTTATGTTCCCAGCGTGATCGACCGTTATTCACGGCCGGAGATGAGCAAAATCTGGTCGGACCAACGAAAGTTTGAAATCTGGCTAGAAATTGAAGTGCTCGCCTGCGAGGCGATGGCGGAGCTTTGCCAGATTCCGAAAAATGACGCTGCTGAGATTCGAAAACGGGTGCGGTTCTCGATTCCGAAGATCCTCGAAATCGAAAAGCGAACTAACCATGACGTCATCGCTTTTCTTGAAAACGTAGCCGAATCAGTCGGGCCTGCGTCGCGCTGGATTCACCAGGGGCTGACTTCATCGGATATTCTGGACACGACGCTCGCGGTGCAACTGAACGAGTCGTGCCAAATCCTTCTCGATGATCTCGAAGCGCTTCGAAGCGTGATCGCAGACCAGGCGTGCCGTTACAAAATGACGCCAATGATCGGCCGCAGCCACGGCGTGCACGCTGAGCCGATCACGTTTGGATTAAAGCTGGCGTTGATGTATGACGAATTCGGTCGGGCTATCGAACGTCTGACCCAAACCCGAGAGCGCATTCGCGTGGGCAAAATCAGTGGCGCAGTGGGCACGCACGCGCACATCGATCCAAAAATCGAGCGTTCGGTGTGTGAAAGGCTCGGATTAAAACCCGCGACGCTTTCGACGCAAATCGTGCAGCGCGACCGTCACGCAGAATTTATGACCACTCTCGCAGTGATCGCATCGAGCATCGATCGCTGGGCCACGGAATTTCGCCATCTCCAGCGGACTGAAGTGCTCGAAGTAGAAGAATTTTTCGGCGAAGGCCAGAAAGGCAGCTCTGCCATGCCGCACAAACGCAACCCGATCACAAACGAGCGGTTGAGCGGATTAGCCCGCGTAATTCGTGGGAATGCCGTCGTTGCGCTGGAGAACGTGGCGCTGTGGCACGAGCGCGACATCAGCCACTCGAGCGCCGAACGCATCATTCTGCCAGATTCATGCATACTGCTGGATTACATGCTGGCGAAATTACGAGACGTGGTTGAGAAATTGCAGGTCTATCCGCACCGAATGGCGGAAAATCTCGCGCTAACCAAAGGCCTGTATTTCAGTCAATCAATCCTACTCGCGCTGACCCGCGCAGGCGCCGACCGCAAGGACGCATATGAAGCGGTACAACGGGCCGCCATGAGAACTTGGAAAGGCGAAGGGACATTTGCCGAAAACGCAAAAGGCGAACCGGAAATCGCCGCTCGTCTCACACCAGAAGAAATCGACCGCCTCTGCTCACTCGACATTCATTTCAAACATGTCGATGCGACGTTCAAGATGCTCGGTTTGGAATAACACAGGATGCTGGCCGCGTCGTTGGCTCAGCGGACCCTGGACAATCTTCGGTACGCGTGGCTGTCCTTTATTCGTAACGCAACGCCTCGATAGGATCGAGGTTGGCTGCGCGATACGCGGGGTAGAGTCCGAAGCCGATGCCGATGGCGGAGCAAACGAGAAGTCCTGCGATGGCCCACCCGTAGGGGAAGATGATATCCACCTTCAGCCAAGCTGCCAGCAGATCGCCGGCGATGATTCCAAGAACGATTCCGAGGATTCCGCCGGCTTCGGAGATGAAAACAGCTTCGGTGAGGAATTGACGCAGGACGTCGCGACTGCGTGCGCCGATCGATTTACGCACACCGATTTCCTTCGTTCGTTCGGTAACGCTCACGAGCATGATATTCATGATCCCGATCCCGGCAGCCAACAGCGCAATGAAGCTGACGACGAATGCACCGATGCGTACGACGCCCGCGACTGAAGTGAACGCGCTTTTCAGTGAGTCGTTCGAATAAATCTCGAAATCGTTTTCCTGATCGGCACGCAGTCCACGCGCGATGCGCATGGCACTTATGCCTTTGTCCAGCGTTTGATTGTAAGTCTCGGTAGAGAACGCCTGCGTGGCGACGTTCACTGTGCGTTTCGCTTCACCATAGTCCTCGAAGAACCGCGTGATTGGCATGATGCAAAGATCATCCTGGCTCTGGCCGAAGGAGGTTCCTTTCTCCGCGAGCACACCGACGATTGTGTACGTGTGGCCGCTGACTCTCACCACTTTGCCGATCGGCGTTTCGTGCGGGAACAAACGTTTCTCGATCATTTTGCCGACGACGATTACCCGGCGCGAAAGTTCGACGTCTTCGTCGCTCAAGTTCCGTCCGTAACCGAGCGTGTAAGCGTTTGCGGTGAGGAAACTCCGGTTCGTCCCAACGATGAGAAGGCTCGGCGTGGTCTTCACGCCGTTGTAAACAGCCTGTCCCTTCACCTCGTAACCAAAAACTTTGAGACAGATTTCGCGTGCGTTGCCTTCCATTAACTTCGCGTAATGCAGCGCCTCGCGATACGTCACGTTGCGGCGGTTCTGATATTTTTTCTTGATCTCGCCGCCGACATTCACGTTTGCCGGGTACTTGGCGAACTGAAAAATATTCGACCCGAGAAAACT
>Ga0207665_10002529_pt1 | contig 12311 bp, 6 predicted proteins | sample LARL112metaG_FD_184351 | JGI IMG/M metagenome (GOLD analysis project Ga0207665, IMG submission 184351) | Corn, switchgrass and miscanthus rhizosphere microbial communities from Kellogg Biological Station, Michigan, USA - LAR L11-2 metaG... | ecosystem: Host-associated > Plants > Roots >...
CGGCCGACGACCCCGCGGCCGATGCTGCCCCTGCCGACCGGCTGCACGTGGATTAACCAGATGCCGAGCGTGCTCGTCGCCGACCACGAGCCCGAGGTCGCCGGGCTGGCCCGCCGCTACCTCGAGCGGGCGGGCATGCGCGTGCTGGTCACCGCCAGCCCCGCGGAAACGATCCAGGCGCTGGCCGGGTGCCAGCGGGCGCCGGAGGCGCCCGACCTGTTCGTGATCGACCTCACGATGCCGGGCCTGGAGGTCCGCGCGGTCCGACAGGTGCTCACGCCCGCGATCCCCGTGCTCTTCCTGCTGCGCCGCGGCGAGTCCCGGCCGCACGGCCTGAATAGCCCGCCCACGGCCCGGCGGTGGCTAACCCGGCCGTTCAGCCCGCGTGCCCTGGTCACCGCCGTGGCGGAACTGACGCGCCCAGGGCCCGGCCGCGGCGGCGCGGCCGACGGCGGCGCGGACCACGGCCGCCACGAGATCCGCGTGAACGGCAGGGACGTCAGCCTGACGCGGACCGAGTACGCCCTGGTGACCGCGCTGGCGGGCCAGCCGGGCCGGGTGCTGAGCAGGCAGCGGCTGCTCGCCGCGCTGGAGAGCGAGCGGGGCAAGCGGCCGAGTCCCCGCGCCGTCGACGTGTACATCGCGCAATTGCGTGCCAAGCTCGGGGACGGCGCGATCCGCACCGTGCACGGCGTGGGGTATGTGCTCGATCCGGAGACGAGCTCATAACGCCCTAGCAACGTATAGGTATGGGGTATGTATTGCGAAGGCAAACTCCAGGGGGGCTGCCGAACCCGCTTTCCTGTGGGGGCTAGCATCGGTGGCGCACCATTTCCGATCTGAGGAGACGACGCAAACGCGTGAGTGTGCTCGACGAGATCCTTGAAGGCGTGCGTGCCGATCTCGCCGACCGGGAGCAGCGCGTCTCGCTTGAGCAGCTGAAAGACATGGCGCGGCGGGCGCCCTCCCCGATCGATGCGATGGCCCCGCTCAAGGCGGAAGGCGTCAGCGTCATCGCGGAAGTAAAGCGGGCGAGCCCGTCCCGCGGCGAGATGGCGACGATCAGCGACCCGGCAGCGCTAGCGGGCGACTACGAGGCGGGCGGCGCGCGGGTGATCAGCGTGCTGACCGAGCAGCGCCGGTTCGGCGGGTCGCTCGACGACCTGGCCGCCGTCCGGCGGGCCGTGCGGATCCCGCTGCTGCGCAAGGACTTCGTGGTCAGTTCCTACCAGCTGTGGGAAGCGCGCGCCTACGGCGCCGACATGGTGCTGCTGATCGTCGCGGCGCTCGAGCAGAGCGCTCTGGTCTCGCTCGTGGAGCGGGCGCTGTCCATCGGGCTGCTCCCGCTGGTCGAGGTGCACGCGGACGAGGAACTGGAGCGCGCGGTCGACGCGGGCGCGACGGTGATCGGCGTGAACGCGCGGAACCTGGCCACGCTGGAGGTGGACAGGTCGATCTTCGCCCGGCTGGCCGGCCGCATCCCCGAGGGCATCGTGAAGATCGCCGAGTCCGGCGTCCGCGGACCGCACGACCTGCTCGCTTACGCCGCGGCCGGCGCGGACGCGGTGCTCGTCGGCGAATCGCTGGTGACGGAGAAGGATCCCAGGTCTGCCGTCGCGGACCTCGTGACGGCCGGGTCGCACCCGGCCCTGCGCGGCGAACGCGGCTAGAACGCGGGTAGTCTGACCCCCGTGAACAGCAGTCCAGCCGCGGGTCAGCCACCCGCGGAACCTGAGATTTCCGTCGTCCCCGACGTGTCCGGGCACTTCGGCGTGTTCGGCGGGCGGTTCGCCCCAGAGCCGCTGATGGCGGCGCTCGAGCAGCTCACGAAGGAGTACGAGGCCGCCCGCACCGACCCGGGGTTCACCGCCGAACTGGATGACCTCCTCGCGAACTACGCGGGCCGGCCCACGCTGGTCACCGAGGCCAGGCGGTTCGGCGCCGAGTACGCCGGCGGCGCCCGGGTACTGCTCAAGCGCGAGGACCTCGCGCACACCGGCTCCCACAAGATCAACAACGTGCTCGGCCAGGTGCTGCTCACCAAGCGGATGGGCAAGACACGGGTGATCGCCGAGACCGGCGCCGGCCAGCACGGCGTGGCGACCGCGACCGCCTGCGCGTTGCTCGGCCTGGAGTGCGCGGTCTACATGGGCGAGGAGGACACCCGCAGGCAGGCGCTGAACGTGTCGCGGATGCGCATGCTCGGCGCCGAGGTCATCCCGGTGACCGCGGGGACACGGACGCTTAAGGACGCGATGAACGAGGCGTTCCGCGACTGGGTGTCGACCGTCGACAGCACGCACTACTGCATCGGCTCGGTGGGCGGCCCGCACCCGTTCCCGATGATGGTGCGGGACTTCCAGCGGATTATCGGCGTGGAGGCCCGCCAGCAGGTCCTCGACCTGACGGGCAGGCTCCCCGACGTCGTGGTGGCGTGCGTGGGCGGCGGCTCGAACGCCATCGGCGTGTTCCACGCCTTCATCCCCGACGCCGGGGTGCGGCTGGTGGGCTGCGAGGCCGGCGGTGACGGCGACGGCACGCCAGGCCGCACCGCCGCCACGCTCAGCCTGGGCTCGCCGGGTGTGCTGCACGGCATGCGCACGTACCTGCTGCAAGACGACGAGGGCCAGACGCTGGACACGCACTCGATCTCGGCCGGCCTGGATTACCCGGGCGTCGGCCCGGAACACGCCTGGCTGAAGGACACCGGCCGGGCCGAGTACCGGAGCGTCAGCGACGCCAGCGCGATGAGCGGCTTCGCCGCGCTGTGCAGGACCGAGGGGATCATCCCGGCCCTGGAGTCCTCGCACGCCCTGGCGGGCGCCATCGACCTGGGCCGCGAGCTCGGCCCCGACGGCCTCATCCTGGTCAACCTGTCCGGGCGCGGCGACAAGGACGTCGCCACCGCGTCGGCCTACTTCGGGGTGTAGGGGAGCGCGGCATGAGCACCGTCAGCACCGCCTTCGGCAAGGCCGCCGCGGAGGACCGCGCCGCGCTCGTCGGCTACCTGCCCGCCGGCTTTCCCGACAAGCAGACCGCCATCAGGGCCGCCCTGGCCATGGCCGAGGCGGGCGCGGACGTCATCGAGCTCGGGCTGCCCTACTCCGACCCGCTGATAGACGGCCCGGTGATCGCCGACGCCGTCCACCACGCCCTCAAGGGCGGCACCCGGCTCGCGGACGTCTTCGACACCGTGACGGCCATCGCCAGCGCGGGCACCGCCGTGCTGATCATGACCTACTGGAATCCGGTCGACCGGCATGGCGTGGACAGGTTCGCCAGGGATCTCGCCAACGCCGGCGGCGCCGGGCTCATCACGCCCGACCTGACCCCGGAGGAGGCCGGGCCCTGGCTGGAGGCCTCGGACACGCACGGCCTCGACAGGGTCTTCCTGGTCGCGCCAAGCTCCACGGCGCAGCGCATCGAGCAGATCACGGCCGTGTGCCGCGGCTTCGTCTACGCGGCCAGCCTGATGGGCATCACCGGCGCCAGGGAGACGGTCAGCTCTGGCGCCGCCACGCTGGTGGAACGGACCCGCGAGCACACCAGCCTGCCGGTCGCGGTGGGCCTCGGCGTGTCCAACGCCGCCCAGGCGAAAGAGGTCGCCGGCTTCGCCGACGGCGTCATCGTCGGCACCGCCTTCGTCCGCCGCCTCGCCGACGCGCAGGACCCGGAGCAGGCCGTCGCCGACGTCCGCGCCCTCACGGCCGACCTGGCCCACGGCGTCCGCCGCACCCGCTAACCCCCCCGCACCGCCGGGCAGACCGCGAAGCAGCGGTAATGTCCGGGTATGCCCCTCGCGTCCATCCCGAGCCCGCCGCACGCCGGCGTGCACCTCGGGCCGGTGACGCTGCGGTGGCAAGCGCTGGCCATCGTTGCGGGCATCCTGCTCGCCATCTGGCTGGCGGACCGCAGGTACCGCGCGGCCGGCGGCCCGCGCGGCGCGATGATCGACGTGGCCGCGTGGGCGGTCCCGGCAGGCCTGATCCCGGCCGCGATCGGCGCGCTGACCGCCCAGGCGCACGGCGGGTGGCAGACGGTCCGCACCTGGGACGCCGTGCTCGGCTTCCCTGGCGCGCTCGCGCTGGGCATCCTCGGCGCCTGGCTGGCCTGCCGCCGCCTGCGCCCGGGCCAGCCGCAGAAAACGCCCGGCACGCCGCCAGCCGCCCAAGCAAGCGCCACCGCCAGCGCCAGCGCCGGCGCGACAGAAGCCGCCCGCCCGGTGGTCACGATCGCGCCGGTCATCACCGCCGCCCCGATCGCCACGCTCGTCAAGGGCGGCCGGCGGCTGCGGTTCGGCCCGGTGGCCGCCGCGGCGGCGCCCGCCATCGCCTTCGGCCTCGCGGTGGCCGCGCTGGGGAACTGGTTCAGCCAGCAGGACTTCGGTCACCCGAGCTCGCTGCCGTGGGCGGTCACGATCGCGCCCGCGCACCGGCCCGCCGGCTATGAGAACTTCGCCACATTCCAGCCGCTCTTCCTGTATCAGGCGCTGTGGGCCGCGGCGGCCGGAGTCGGCGTGGCGCTTGCGACCAGCCGGCTGTCGCTGCGCGGCGACCGCGCCCTCGCGCTGTACGCCGCCGCCTACGCGGCCGGCGGTTTCGCGCTGTTTTGGCTGGGTATCGGACACCTACCGGTTGTCTTTGGCCTCCGGGCGGGCGAGCTCGGCGATGCGGCGGTACTCGTCGGCGCAGCTGTTTACCTAGTCCGCACTAGGCCCACGCGCAACAAGGCTTACCAGCCTGCGCACAAGTCGGCCCTGGAAAGCGATTCACCAGTCCTGTAATGTCAACGTAACCTACGTGTAGCAGCAGGGCCAACGTCGTCCCGACCGCAGCATGCGATGACAGCGGACATTAGACGACAGGAGTATTGACGGTGCCTGCCGCAACCGAGGGACTTTACGACAGCCGGTTCGAACATGACGCCTGTGGTGTGGGTTTCGTCGCGGACCTCGCAGCCAAAGGCGGCCACGACGTGGTGGCCAACGCCTTGCGGGTCCTATGCAACCTGGAGCACCGCGGCGCGGCGGGCGCTGACCCGGACACCGGCGACGGCGCGGGCATCCTTACGCAGATCCCTGACGCGTTCTTCCGGGCGGTCACCGGCTTCCCGCTCCCCGAAGCTGGCGGCTACGCGGTCGGCCTGGCTTTCCTGCCAATCGAGGATTCGGAACGGGCCCGTGTCTTCGCCCGGATCGCCGGCCTCGCCGCCGACGAGGGGCTGACCGTCCTCGGCTGGCGCAACGTGCCCATCGACCCCGCCGCCTGCGGCGAGGGCGCCCGCGAGGTGCTGCCCTGGCTGGCCCAGCTGTTCGTCGCCGGGGCCGCGGGCGAGACCGGCATGCGGCTGGAACGGATGGCCTTCTGCCTGCGCAAGCGCGTCGAGCACTGGTCCGGGGGACTTGGAGGGGGCGTCTACTTCGCCAGCCTGTCGTCGCGGACGCTGGTGTACAAGGGCATGCTGTCCGCGCCGCAGGTTGAGCCGTTCTTCCCCGACCTGTCCGATGAGCGCTACGCGTCGAGCCTGGCGCTGGTGCACTCCCGGTTCTCCACCAACACGTTCCCGTCGTGGCCGCGGGCGCACCCGTACCGGTACATCGCGCACAACGGCGAGATCAACACCGTGCAAGGGAACCGCAACTGGATGCGCGCCCGCGAGGCGATGCTGGCCAGCCCGCTGATCCCCTGGTCGAAGAGCGGCCAGGGCATCGAGCGGCTGTTCCCGATCGTCGACCCGTCGGGGTCCGACTCCGGCAGCTTCGACGAGGCGCTGGAGCTGCTGCACCTCGGCGGCCGGTCGCTGCCGCACGCGCTGCTGATGATGATCCCCGAGCCGTGGGAGAACCACGAGGAGATGGACGAGCGGCGGCGCGCGTTCTACCGGTACCACGCGACGGTCATGGAGCCCTGGGACGGCCCCGCGCTGATCGCGTTCACCGACGGCACGGTGATCGGCGCCGTGCTGGACAGGAACGGGCTGCGGCCCGGCCGGTACTGGGTGACCAGCGACGGCCTGGTCATCCTCGCCAGCGAGGTCGGCGTGCTCGACATCGAGCCGGCTCGCGTGGTGCGGCGCGGCCGGCTGCAGCCGGGCCGGATCTTCCTCGCCGACACCGCGGCCGGCCGGATCGTCGAAGACGAGGAGGTCAAGGCCGAACTCGCCGCCCAGCACCCGTACGAGGACTGGCTGCACGCGGGCCTGCTCGATCTCCGCGACCTGCCGGACCGCGAGCGCGTGGTTCCTACCGCCGCGGACCTGCTCACCAGGCAGCGCACCTTCGGCTACACCGAAGAGGAACTCCGCATCATCCTCGCGCCGATGGGCCGCACCGGGGCGGAGCCGATCGGGTCGATGGGCACCGACACCCCGGTGGCCGTGCTGTCCGACCGGCCGCGGCTGGTGTTCGACTACTTCACCCAGCTGTTCGCGCAGGTGACGAACCCGCCGCTGGACGCGATCAGGGAAGAGCTGATCACGTCGCTGGCCACGACGACCGGGCCGGAGCACAACCTGCTGGAGCCGGGCCCCGCGTCCTGCCGCCAGATCGTGCTGCCGTTCCCGGTCATCGGTGAGCAGGACCTCGCGAAGCTCCTGCACATCAACGACGACGGGAACCTGCCCGGGTTTGCCGCGCACATGATCGACGGCCGATTCGACCCCAGCGGGGGCGGCGACGGGCTGCGGGCCCGGCTGGCCGAGATCCGCGCCGAGGTGGACGCCGCTATCTCCGGCGGCGCCCGGCTGATCGTGCTGTCGGACCGGCTCGGCAACCCCGGGGACAAGCTCGTCCCGATTCCCTCGCTGCTGCTGACCGGGGCGGTGCACCACCACCTGATCCGGGAGAAGAGCAGGACAAGGGCCGGGCTCATCGTGGAGACCGGCGACGCCCGCGAGTGCCACCACATCGCGCTGCTGGCCGGCTACGGCGCCGCCGCCGTGTGCCCCTACCTGGCGATCGAGACCGTCCGCGACCTCGCCGCCCAGGGAGAACTGGGCGACGTCACCCCGGACAAGGCGGAGAAGAACCTGATCAAGGCCCTCGGCAAGGGCGTGCTGAAGATCATGTCCAAGATGGGCGTGTCCACCATCGCCTCCTACACCGGCGCGCAGATCTTCGAGGCCGTCGGCCTCGGCGACGAGGTCATCGACGCCTGCTTCGCCGGCACGTCCTCCCGGCTGGGCGGCGTCGGGTTCGACGTCCTCGCGGACGAGGCGGCCCGCCGCGCGCTGGTCGCCGCCGGCGGCCCGGGAATGGCGTTCCGGCGGCTGGAGACCGGCGGTGAGTACCAGTGGCGCCGCGAGGGCGAGCCGCACCTGTTCAGCCCCGAGACGGTGTTCAAGCTGCAGCACGCCACCCGCAGCCGTCGCTACGAGATCTTCAAGGAGTACACCGCGCTGGTCGACGACCAGTCCCGGCGGCTGATGACGCTCCGCGGCCTGCTGCGGATCAAGGGGATCGATGACGGCGCGGAGACGGCCGCGCCCGTTCGGATGAATCTTGATGATGTCGAACCGGTCAGCAGCATCGTGCGGCGCTTCGCGACCGGGGCGATGTCCTACGGCTCCATCTCCGCGGAAGCGCACCAGACCCTCGCGATCGCGATGAACCGGCTGGGCGGCCGGTCCAACACCGGCGAGGGCGGCGAGGACCCGGACCGGTTCATCCCCGACCGCAACGGGGACCTGCGCCGCTCGGCGGTCAAGCAGGTGGCCAGCGGCCGGTTCGGGGTGACCAGCGAGTACCTGGTCAACGCCGACGACCTGCAGATCAAGATGGCGCAGGGCGCCAAGCCGGGGGAGGGCGGCCAGCTGCCCGGCTACAAGATCTACCCGTGGATCGCGAAGACCCGCGGCTCCACGCCCGGCGTCGGCCTGATCTCCCCGCCGCCGCACCACGACATCTACTCGATCGAGGACCTGGCGCAGCTCATCCACGACCTGAAGAACGCGAACCCGGCCGCCCGGGTGCACGTCAAGCTGGTCTCCGAGGTCGGCGTCGGCACGGTCGCCGCCGGCGTGTCGAAGGCGCACGCGGACGTGGTGCTGATCTCCGGGCACGACGGCGGCACCGGCGCCGCGCCGCTGACCTCGCTCAAGCACGCGGGGACGCCGTGGGAGCTCGGCCTCGCCGAGACCCAGCAGACGCTGCTGCGCAACAAGCTGCGCGACCGGATCGTCGTGCAGGTGGACGGGCAGCTCAAGACCGGCCGCGACGTGGTCATCGCCGCCCTGCTCGGCGCCGAGGAGTTCGGCTTCGCGTCGGCGCCGCTGGTCGTGTCCGGCTGCATCATGATGCGCGTCTGCCACCTGGACACCTGCCCGGTCGGCGTCGCCACGCAGAACCCCGAGCTGCGCAAGCGGTTCAGCGGCAAGCCCGAGTTCGTGGTGAACTTCTTCGAGTTCATCGCCGAGGAGGTCCGCGACTACCTGGCCGCCCTGGGCCTGCGGTCGCTCGACGAGGCGGTCGGCCGGGTGGACCTGCTCGACACCGCACTCGCCGTGTCGCACTGGAAGGCGGCTGGCCTTGACCTGACGCCGGTGCTGCACAAGCCCGCGAGCGCGCGCGGCCCGCTGCGCCGCGTCACGGAGCAGGACCACGGCCTGGCCCGGGCGCTGGACAACACGCTGATCCAGCTCGCCGAGGGCGCCCTCGAGGAGGGCCACCCGGTTCGCCTCGAGCTGCCGATCAGGAACGTGAACCGCACCGTGGGCACCATGCTCGGCTACGAGGTCACGCGGCGGTGGGGCGGCGAGGGGCTGCCGCCCGACACGGTCACGGTGGCGTTCACCGGGTCGGCGGGGCAGTCGTTCGGGGCGTTCGTGCCGCGTGGCATCACCTTGCGGCTCTGCGGCGACGCGAACGACTACCTCGGCAAGGGACTGTCCGGCGGCCGGCTGGTCGTGTACCCGGCGGCGGACTCGCCGTTCGAGGCCGAGACCCAGGTGGTCGCGGGCAATGTGATCGGCTACGGCGCGACATCCGGCGAGATCTTCCTGCGCGGCACGGTCGGCGAGCGGTTCTGCGTGCGCAACTCCGGCGCGCTGGCGGTCGCCGAGGGCGTCGGCGACCACGGCTGCGAGTACATGACCGGCGGCCGGGTGGTCATCCTCGGGCCGACCGGGCGGAACTTCGCGGCGGGCATGTCCGGCGGCATCGCCTACGTGCTCGACCTGGCGAAGACCCGGCTGAACACGGGGATGGTGGACCTCGACCCGCTCGAGGAGCCCGACGTCGCGTTCCTGCTCGACGTGGTGTCGCGGCATCACGCGGAAACCGGGTCCGCGGTCGCCGGGCGGCTGCTCGCCTCGTGGGACGAGGCGGTGGAGCGGTTCTCCAAGGTCATGCCGAAGGACTACAAGCGGGTCCTGGTGGCGGCCTCGGCCGCCGAGCGCGAGGGCCGTGACGTCAACGAGGCGGTCATGTCCGCCGCGCACGGGTGAGGGGTAGCTAACGATGGGCGACCCGAAAGGGTTCTTGAAGACCGCGCGGGAGACGCCGCGGCGGCGGCCGGTCGACGTCCGGCTGACGGACTGGCGGGAAGTGTACGAGCCGTTCGCGCGGGAACGCGCGGAGCGGCAGGCCGCCCGGTGCATGGACTGCGGGATCCCGTTCTGCCACAGCGGCTGCCCGCTCGGCAACCTGATCCCGGAGTGGAACGACCTCGTCTACCGCTCCGACTGGGAGGCGGCCGCCGACCGGCTGCACGCCACCAACAACTTCCCCGAGTTCACCGGCCGGCTCTGCCCCGCGCCGTGCGAGTCCGCGTGCGTGCTCGGCATCAACGCCGAGCCGGTGACGATCAAGCAGGTCGAGGTGGAGATCATCGACCGGGCGTGGGCGGCCGGCGGCGTCGTGCCGCTGCCGCCGGAGTCGCTGTCCGGGTTCTCGGTCGCGGTGGTCGGCTCGGGGCCCGCCGGGCTCGCCGCGGCGCAGCAGCTGACCCGCGCCGGGCACCTGGTCACCGTCTTCGAGCGCGACGACGCGCCCGGCGGGCTGCTGCGGTACGGCATCCCCGAGTTCAAGATGGAAAAGCGCCACCTGGACCGCCGGATCGCCCAGATGGAAGCCGAGGGGACCCGCTTCGAGTGCGGCGCGGGAGTCACCTCGGCGGACCAGCTGGAAGGCTTCTCCGCGGTCGTGCTGGCCGGCGGCGCGCGGGTGCCTCGCGACCTGCCGGTGCCGGGCCGCTCGCTGCGCGGCATCCACCAGGCGATGGAGTACCTGCCGCCGGCGAACCGGCACGGCGCGTCGTCGCCGGTCACCGCGGCGGGCAAGCACGTGGTGATCATCGGCGGCGGTGACACCGGGGCGGACTGCCTTGGCACCGCGCACCGGCAGGGCGCCGCGTCGGTCACCCAGCTGGAGATCCTCCCCAAGCCGCCGAAGTCCCGGCCGGCAGTCCAGCCCTGGCCGACGTACCCGATGATCTACCGCGTCTCCTCCGCGCACGAGGAGGGCGGGGACCGGGTGTACGCCGTGTCCACCGAGGAGTTCCTCGGCGACGACTCCGGCGCAGTGCGCGCGCTGCGGCTGACCGAGGTGGAACTCGCGGACGGCAAGTTCGTCCCGGTGCCTGGCAGCGCCAGGGAGATCCCGTGCGAGCTGGCGCTGTTCGCGATGGGATTTACCGGCGCGGAGCGTCCTGGCCTGCTCGAGGACCTCGGCGTCGAGTTCGACCCGCGCGGCAACGTCGCGCGGTCCGCGTCGTACGAGACCACGGTGCCCGGCGTGTTCGTCGCCGGTGACATGGGCCGCGGCCAGTCGCTGATCGTCTGGGCGATCGCCGAGGGCCGCAGCGCCGCCGCCGCGGTCGACGAGTACCTCCGGAGCCCGGCCGACGACCGGCCGCGGCTCCCGGTGGCCATCCCCGCCACGGCCCGCCCGCTGCGCTAACCGCGCCTTCGAGCCCTATGCAGACGGCGCGCGACAGGTGCGTGAACCTTGTGTGGCGCCGGTCACCAGCGGTGCCGCGTCCGCTAAAGTGGTATAGACCACTGGGAGGGGATCTGCCATGAGCCGCCGCGCCAAGATCGTCTGCACGCTGGGACCGGCGACCTCAACCCAGGAGCGGATCAACGCCCTGATCACCGCGGGACTCGACGTCGCACGGCTGAACCTGAGCCACGGCACTCACGCCGATCACCTGCGCTCCTACCAGCTCGTGCGGGCCGGAAGCGACGCGATAGGCCGGAGCGTCGGCGTGCTGGCCGACCTGCAGGGGCCGAAGATCCGCCTCGGTGAGTTCCCCGGCGGCCCCGTGCAGCTGGCCGTCGGCGACGAGTTCACGATCACCACCGACGACATCCCCGGCGGCCGGCACGAGGCGTCCACCACCTACCAGGGCCTGGCCGACGACGTGCGGGCCGGGGACCGCATCCTGATCGACGACGGCAACGTCCAGGCCGACGTGACCGGCGTGGCCGGCACCCGGGTGCGCACCCGGGTGGTGGTCGGCGGGCGGGTCTCCGACCACAAGGGCATCAACCTGCCGGGTATCGCGGTCAGCGCGCCCGCGCTCACCGCCAAGGACCAGGAAGACCTGCGCTGGGCGCTGGCGGCCGGCGTCGACATCGTCGCGCTGTCCTTCGTCCGCAGCCCCGATGACGCGATGCTGGCGCGGAAGATCATGAACGAGGCCGGCCGCTCCCGCGTCCCGCTGATCGCCAAGATCGAGAAGCCCGAGGCGGTCCGCGTGCTGCCGGAGATCGTGGACGCCTTCGACGGGATCATGGTGGCGCGCGGCGACCTCGGGGTCGAGCTGCCGCTCGAGCAGGTGCCCGCCGTGCAGAGCCGGGCGATCGCCCTGGCCAGGGAGCGGGCCAGGCCGGTCATCGTGGCCACCCAGATGCTGGAGTCGATGATCAGCGCGCCGCGTCCCACCAGGGCCGAGGTCTCCGACGTCGCCGGCGCCGTCGTCGAGGGCGCGGACGCGGTGATGCTGTCAGCGGAGACCAGCGTCGGCGCGTACCCGGTGGAGACGGTGGCCACCATGGCGCGCATCGTGTCCGCCGCGGAGGACAACTCGCTGCGCGCCGAGCATTCGCTAACCCGGATGCCGACCACGACCGGCGGGGCGATCGCCCGCGCCGCCGCAGAGGTGGGCGCGATCGTGGGGGCGAAGGCGCTCGTGGCGTTCACCATGACCGGCGAGACCGCGCGGCGGCTGGCCAGGTACCGGTCGCCGATTCCGCTGCTCGCGTTCACGACCGAGCCCGCCACCCGCAGCCAGCTGGCCCTCACCTGGGGCGTGGAGACGTTCATCGTGCCGGCCGTCCGGCACACCGACGACATGGTGCATGAGGTGGACAGC
>Ga0207665_10002532_pt1 | contig 12296 bp, 9 predicted proteins | sample LARL112metaG_FD_184351 | JGI IMG/M metagenome (GOLD analysis project Ga0207665, IMG submission 184351) | Corn, switchgrass and miscanthus rhizosphere microbial communities from Kellogg Biological Station, Michigan, USA - LAR L11-2 metaG... | ecosystem: Host-associated > Plants > Roots >...
AATTGGCGAGAAGAGCACGGCTCGGCAGCGGGAGGAAAGATCGTAGCGCTTCACTTTATCGCGCGACCACTCATAATCTTCGCGTGAGCCCATAACGAATTTTACTTCATCGCCAGCATTGAGGTGGTCAATGTTCGACCAGAGATTCTTGTCCACTTCGCCGCTCCCCGGGGTCTTTAGATCCATGATGCGGTGTACGCGCGGATCGACTTTCGATATGTCATGCGCACCGCTGGTCTCGAGCAGAACCGTACGCCCTGAGTCACACAGCATCGAAATCAGCGGCAGTACGTTCTTCTGCAACAATGGTTCCCCGCCTGTAATCTCGACCAGGGGGCACCGATATGCTGCGACCGCGTCCAGAATTTCGCCCAAGCTCCGTTTGTTCCCCTCGTAAAAGGCGTACTCCGTATCGCAGTAGTTGCACCGCAGGTCGCAGAATGTTAGGCGCACAAAAACGCATGGCCAACCGACCCAGGTGCTCTCGCCCTGTATGGAGTGATAAATTTCGTTGATGGTAAGCGTCTCTTCGCGCTCTGACATGCCGTTCATGATTCCTGCTGAACCGATGTGAAACGTCTTATGCGAACAACTGCAAAGCAAATCTCTCCTGTTAACCCCGCTTTCTTTAAAGAGCCGACGGCGTGATCCGGAAGGGGCAAAAGCCGCACCAAAATTTCCTGATCTTACTAACATTTTTGATTGACGGTCTTTTTGCGACACCCTAGTCTCGCCGCCATGCGCCCCGGTCGTGCCTTGTACATCCACCGCTTCGCACCTTTTTCAGCCCGCCTGGCAGCAACCATCGCTCTCGAAATCGCACACCTGATTGTCGGCAGAACGTCGGCACTCGTTGCAGCAATGTTCTTCGCAGTCGTTCTTGCTGCGCAAGCACAGGAGTCTGTTGACGAGGCGGCTTTGCCGCCCTGGTCGGAGCCAACGCTTCCTTCGAGTGAGTCCGCGCCGTCGACGCAATCAGCGCCGCTGCCTTCCGCCTCGGAACCGTTGCCTTCTACATCAGCCGAGCCATCACCCAGTTCGTCTGCACCGTTGCCTTCGTCAGAGGAAGCATTCCCACCTTCATCCGATCCGTGGTCATCTTCGACGAACTACACCACAGCGCAGACAAGCGCGATTGGGTCACCCGCAGCGGGAGGGCCGTACGGTGGGTTCAGCACGAAGAACATCGCGATGAGTGAGGGGCCGTCCTCATCTGAGCCGCGCCGCTTCCATTACGGATTTGAGTTCACGGTGCGGGGTGTTTGGGATGACAACATCTTTCTCACTCACACCAATAAGACATCGGATTATTATTTCGCGATCGAGCCCCTGCTGACCCTTGGCTTCGGCGACATACAGGGTCAGAGCAGAAGCTATTTGCGATTGGATTACATGCCGAGCGCTATTCTGTATGTCAATCACTCGGACGAAGACGCATTTAATCAACTGATTCGCCTCGAGGGCGGATACAACTCCGGCCGGTTGAGGCTGAGCTTGGAGCAAGACGTGGCGCTGCTCCAGTCGGCAAATCTCAACAGCTTCATCGATACGACGGGACTGTGGGCCAACACCGATGCGAGTGCACCCACACGCATGAACATCTTCAATACCCGGTTAAGGGCGCAGTATGATCTGACTGGCAAAGTGTTCCTGCAGGGCGAGTTCGATTCGTACACCTACTTCTACCCCAATAACATTAGTGACTACACCGTTTCGGGCGGTCTTTACATTTATTATAACTGGCTGCCGAAGGTGTCCGTCGGCGTTGGCGGCACGTTTGGGTATAACTGGGTGGATAATCCCACTCCGAACCAAACGTTCGAACAGGCGAACCTCCGCCTCAATTACGAGGCGACAGCTAAATTGGGCTTGTACGCGTCAGGAGGGGTTGAGTTTCGCCAATTCGATGGTAACCGGGACACGTATAGCACACCGGTGTTTGAATTAGGGCTCACGTACTATCCATTTGATGGTTCGACTTTCACACTGGCCGCTGGCCGCCGGATTTACAATTCCGGGTTCGAACCCGGCCAAGATTTCACGAACTCGTATGTCGTCGGTCGCTTTCAGCAGCGTTTGTTCCATCGCCTTTACCTCGGCTTGGCCGCCGGCTATGAAGGTTCAAATTACTTCGCCGCTGCTGATAATGTTAATGCGACGCGGGACGACAATTACTGGTTTATCGAGCCGTCACTTGACGTGCTGATTACCAGGTGGCTGAGCGCCGGGGTGTACTATCTGCACCGCGAGGACAGCAGCAATGACGATTTCTTCAGCTTCGATGACAATCAGGTCGGCGTTCGAGCGACGGTCAGGTTCTAAAGAAGGTTTGAGTCATTTGCGAACTGGGATACGGGGACGTTGGTTGGCCACTGCGCTCGCATTGTTGTTGCTTCCGGAGTTCCTATTAGCCCAAAGCATGCCGGGCACGGGCGCATCGCAGCCCGCGGCCGTGTCTTCGGCGTCTGCAACAACCGGCGGAGCCAGCGCACCGGCTGGTTACATTTTAAGTCCGAACGACCAAGTGACCGTCGAGGTTTTTGGCGAAGACGATCTCCGAGCAAACGGACGATTGAACCCCGAGGGCAACCTGAGCGTGCCGTTGCTGGGCTCAGTGCATCTGGCGGGACTGAGCCTGACTCAGGCAGCGTCGAAGCTCACAGAGTTGTACGGCCGTGATTATTTGGTACACCCACGGGTCAATGTTTCGCTCCTTAGCTACGCAAAGCGGCGTTTTTCGATTTTGGGTCAGGTAGGTCACCCTGGGAGTTTCGAAATGCCAGAAGGCAGTCCGGAGGGTATTGATTTACTCGAGGCGATCGCGCTTGCCGGCGGATATACGCGGATCGCCGCTCCGGAAAGAATTACGGTGCGGCGACATAACGCGAATGGCGATCAGATTTTCAAGGTGAACGCGAAGCGCTTCACCAAGGGAACCGGCGGCAGTTTTCGCGTAGAGCCGGGCGATACCATAACCGTTGGCGAAAGCATCTTTTAGCTGAAAAGTTTTTGCGCCTTCGCCTTTCCGGCCGGAGGTCTTGGGTGTAAGCTTCGGACCAATATCTTCCCGTGATTGATCCTGCCCAATCCGTAGTGGGAACGAGTGTTTCCCCAAATCTTGAAAAACTGACCGAGCCGTACGGGGAGGGACTACGCGGATTCGATTTTCGGCGCTACTGGCATTCTTTCATCGAACGTATTTGGATCGTAGCGATTTGCGTTTTGGCCGGCCTTTTCCTGGCGTTGGGTAGTCTCGCGCGGACGCCGAAGCTTTACCAAGGCCACACGCTCTTGGAAGTGCAATTTCAGGAGCCGAGTTTCGTCGCAACGGACGATTCCGCGACGCGGATGCGCTCGGTATTTCTGGCCAGCCAAGAGGCGCTGCGAACGATCGAACAGAATCTCACTAACCAGACACTTCTGGCTCGGGTTGTGCGTTCCGAAGGGTTGGCGCAGGATGGTGGACACGCTCTTCTGGGTCAAAGTGTTGTCGCCGACAAGAGTTCCAGCGCGACTGAACGCGCGGAGCCGTCGCAGGCTGCGACCAAGGCGGAGAAGGCTGATGGCACAACGTTTACACCGGTCGAAGAAGCACTGGGTCGAGCAATGGTGGACATGGTGAAACCGGCAATCCGCCGCGGCACGCGGCTGATCGATTTGTACGTGACGCACGGGGATCCAGCCATGGCACAGCGCCTGGCCGAAGCAGTGGGTCGAGAGTACATTCGCAACTCAATCGAGCACCGCGCGTCGATGAGCGAGGACGCATTACGTTATTTGTTGGAAGAAGAAGAGCGCTTGAAGAGGAACCTCCAAAAAAGTGAGGCAGCCGTCGCCGAATACAAGGCGAAGAATCCAGATGCTCTGCAACTCGGCGGCGGCACAGCCGCGACGGGCTCGCAACAGGGGTCTGGCTCAGGCGCTGGCGGTTCTCGGGGCGGCTTGGTAGAGGACAAGCTGCAAACGCTGAGCGACAGATTGACCGCCGCCAAGGCCGATCAGATTCGTCTCGAAGGCGAGCTCCAGCAAGTCGATCAGCTTGGCAATAATATCGACGCGTTGCTCGCGATTCCGAGTATCTCTGCCGCCGCAATGGTGATGGATGCGCGGCGCAGTGTTATTCAGGTGGAAGCAGGGATCACCACCTACGCCCTGCGATACAAAGACAAGCACCCAAAAATGATCGCAGCCAAAGCCGCGCTGGCCGAGGCAAAAGACAAGCTCCGTCAAGCCGTGCTGGCGCAACCTCCACTTCTGCGCAGTGCCATCGAGCAAATCAAAGCAACAGAGGCGAGCTTGCAACAAGCTTTGCAAAGCCAGCAGGGCGTCGCGGTCAATCTCAACCGCACCGCGATCGGTTATCAGGAGTTGGCGCGGCAAGCCGAAACCGATCGTGCGTTGTATGAAAGTGTCCTTCGCCAAATTAAAGAGACGAACCTATCAAAAGACGTCAAGGCGAATGCGGTCAGCGTGATTGAGCATTCCCCGCTTCCGAACTTTCCTGTTAGTCCTCGACCCACGAAAACGATCCTATTGGGGTTGCTTGGCGGCCTCGCTGTCGGTTTGGCTTTCGTTTTTGGCGCCGACGCGTTGGATCGTTCCATTAAAACCGTGGACCAGGCGGAAACCACAGTCGGGTTGCCCGTATTCGCAGCTGTTCCCGACACAACAGACGAGGGGCCGGTCAAGCGGCTGAAAAGGCGAAGCAAAGCTTTCGGAAGTTCCAATTATCGCGTCGTGGTGGAAACTCCTCAAAGTCCGGCGGCGGAAGCGTTCCGGAATTTACGCGCCGCACTTTCTCTCTTGGGTCCGGAAGCCGAGCGAAAAGTTTCGCTTTTCACCAGTGCTGTCCCTAACGAAGGCAAAAGTTTCACAAGCGCCAATTATTCGCTTGCTCTGGCCCAGCAGGGCTACCGCGTGCTCCTCATCGACGGCGACCTCCGTCGGCCAAATGTGGACAAGATTTTCCGGTTCCCGAATACCCGAAATAATTCCGGCGAAGACAGCGCGCCGGGAGTGACGGATTGCCTAGTGAATGAAGCAGACATAGCTTCGGCAGCGCGTCAGATCCCCGCCGGAGAAATCCAGCTCGTCGATGAGAGCGTTGAACTGACGGAAAACATTCTCGCCGCGACGGGAGGCCAACTATTTGTCCTCGCGGGCGGACGGCGCGCGCCTAATCCCGCTGAGATTCTTGCCGGCCCGTTCTTCGGCCAACTGATTGCCGAGGCTGCAAATCTCTTTGATCGCGTCGTGGTCGACAGCGCACCGATCCTCGCAGTCAGCGATACTCTGTTGATGACTCCGCATGCCCAGACGGTGTGTATGGTCGTTCGAGCGGGGAAAACACCACGTCAAGCGGTGCGCAGAGCCATTTCCTTGCTGGGTAAATCGGGGGTTCGTCCGGCCGGTCTGGTGTTGAATCGATTGCGGCGCAGTGGCGGCGTCGGCTACTATTACTATTACGCTTCGCACGGATACGGCGAAGGATCCTATATCCGCGGTTACCGTCGCGATAGTGGTCAGGCGAAGCCCGATCACGAAGGCAACGGCGCGTAGAGCCATCGGCTCTACCGGACCGCTCGGGTAGCAGAGCGCGGACTCAGGTCTGCCTGTCTGCTTAACCATGGTGCGTGGTCTCTCCAGAGCACGCTTCCCCAGCAAAGACCTAGATAAGTGGCTACATACAGTTGAATGGATTCGATCTGGATCGGGAAATCGACCACGGCGTGCAGCGCCACTCCCATGAGCGCTATAATAACCAACGGCTGCAGCACACGTCTACGTGGCGTCCATTCTCGCCTGGCATGCTTGTTATAACTCCGAGTACTGACCGCTATTCCTCCAAAAAAGACCAGAGCCCAAAGAATGGCTCCAACCCACCCCCATTCCAGTACGGTCTGCAGATAATCCTCGTGCAGAAATCTCCACGTTCCCGGCACATGGTCGCTCCCACTGGGATTGTATATTGGGAATACAACGCGAAATGTCCCTGGGCCAAAGCCGAATAATCCGATATCCGGCAACGCGCGCACGGCCACGCGCGACGCCTGCCAGCGAGCATCATTGGGAATGTGCTCGCTGGCCGACTGCCAGCGGTTAAGTGGTTGCTCAAAATGACTGGCCTGCGCAAACGCAATGAGCGCTAAAGCGATAGCAAGCGCGCCCGCCAAAGCGACGCTCTTGTGACCACGCGATAGCTTGCGGAGAAGCAAGGGTCCAAATTGCACGCAAATCGCGATCAGCAACAGGAGCGCAACCAGTTGAGCCATGCGCGACGTATTTGCGGGCACTGCGGCTATGGTTAGGAGAAAAACACTCGTCCACATTGCACGCATCCAGGGATGAGATCCGCTGGCAAAGGCGCGGATAACTAGTCCGGCACTCAAAGGCCACACCAAGTTTAAAAATGCACCGGCGTTACCGTGATAGTAATACGTCGCGAAAAATGTCGTTACTCGAACGTCCTCCGGCGGTGGCGGTTGCCAGAAGATCATCTGCGCTCCCGTAGCTTTCTGGAGCAAACCCAGAAAAGCTATCGAGCCGCCGACCAGGCCAATGACATACCACATCCGCAGCAACCATCGGCCACTCTGCGACAGATCGGAGACGAATAATATCGTTCCGAGCAGCAGCGCACCCCGCAACATCCATGCGACACTATTCGCATAATCGACGGAGCCGGTTAAAGGCAGCACAAAATTCCTTAGCGGGACGAAAAGAGAGAATTCTGAGTCGTAGATGGACTTGGCGTTCAGGACCATCCAGCCTCCTACGCAAACCAGGGCGCCAGTCAGAATGAGGAGAAACGGCGGAAAATTGGGCCGCCGTCCACCGGTGAGTAACTCGGCACCCCAAAGTACGAGCGCAATGAGTAACACCCAATTAGTTATGTTGATACTTGCCGACGTAGTGGCGCCGTACGCCCAGGGAGCATAAGCAAGTGCAGCAAAGAAAATCCAGCGAGAAGCCTTGCGGAAGATGCTTGAGATCACCCGGGAAATTCCGAAAGCAAAAATTTCATCAACCGATCCCTAGCCGATCATCAGTCGTGCTCGGCTTAGCGTCCCTTCCCAAAGAGCATTGTGTATAACGTTTTTAACACGATCATGGCATCCAGCTTTAGCGAGTAATGCCGGATGTAGTAAAGATCGTATTTTAACTTCTCGACGGCGTCCTCGTCGCTCTGGCCGTAGGGATAATTGACCTGCGCCCACCCGGTGATCCCTGGCTTAACCAGGTGCCGAAAGTGATAGAACGGAATGCTTTGCTCATAGCGTTCGGCACACTTGCTCCACTCGGCGCGTGGGCCAATCAGGCTGATGTCGCCCTTTAGCGCGTTCCAAAGCTGCGGCAACTCATCGAGCCGAAGTTTCCGCAGCCACCGCCCCACACGCGTCACTCGGGGATCGCCTTCGCGCGTGTAAATATCTTCGTCCGGATGATCCCCGCGACAGCGCATGGTCCGGAATTTGAAAAGAATGAAACGCTTTCCGTCGCGGCCGACTCTTTCTTGTCTGAATAAGACCGGAGCGCCGTCCTCCATCCAGATGAATAGAGGAACAAGAATGAAGAGCGGGGAACAAATGACCAGTGCCGTTGCCGAGGCAAGGATATCGAAAAGGCGTTTGAGGTAGTGATAGGGAGAGGTGCGCGCCAATTGAAACCCCGTCTGCAGCGGCCAAAAGGGATCGACAATTCCGAGTGGCAGATAACGCCATTGAGTTTCATAGAAGGATTCCAAAGTGTAAACGCGCGTTTCTTGGAATTGCGCGTGCACAAGGCGTTCCAACAATTGGGTATTTAGAGAGCTCGCTCGCTCCGCCAGGACGATGCCGCTGTAACGGTTACTAAGGTTGTCCAACTTGGACGCGAGATTTCCCTGCACGATGGGAGATCCTTCACCGGCAATGGGCTGGCCCACGCGTTCTTCATTTACATCCACGAATTCCAGTTGCTGGCCGTTTGAGGACTTCTTGTATGCTTCGTAAAAACGCGCCGCCGTAGCGCCGCCTCCGATGACCAGAAAAGAGCGGCCGGCGCTGCTCGCGACTACATATTGCCGAATCCAGCGGCGGTAAGCCAGCGACAGGGGAAGAAAAACCGCAAAGCTCAAAAGCAGCGCGCCGCGGCTTGGCTTCATCGTCTGATCAAACGTCGCCGCGGAATAAATCAGCATTGCGCTGACCAACCCCGCTGCGGTGACCGCAAGAATGTGTTCAGCTGCATAACCGAGAGTGAGCTTTTCGACAGAGCGATCGTATCCACCCACAAAGTAGAGCGCCGCCACAATCACACCGAGCTGAATGAGGTTGATGACGAAGAACTGAAACGGCGTGGCATAAAATGCGTCATATCGAAACCACCCTGCGACTCGATAAATAGCAACCCAACTCACCACATCTAAAAACAGATAGAGCGCAGCCGACGACCATTCATGGCTGAGAAAATGCGACCAGAAACCAGCCCGACGGGTGGTGGCAACACGCCCGTTCGCAAATGCTGAACGTTCCTCCTCAAATCCAACGATTTCCTGGAAAACCGTCTGAGGCTCTTCGCTGTTCGGCATCAGGTCGGCAAATATATCCTCGGGTAAACTGAAGTAAAAGAATGCTTATTCCACCACGGGCCTGAAACGTGTGCTAATGCCTGCGGTCTTGACGCTCTAAGCGGCGTTCATAATCTCAAAGGGCGTGCCGCGCGCCTGACGCTGCGCCAAATCTCTCGTGAATATCTTCGCTGCTTTTTATAGCTCGTCCGTTGGAAAAAAAATGATCGTCGCCGTCACCGGCATCATTTTGATCCTGTTCGTTATCGGGCATCTGCTAGGCAATTTGCAGATTTTTCTCGGTCCTGATTGGATCAACAGTTACTCGCAACACCTGCGCGACCTCGGCCCTTTGCTTTGGATAATTCGTTTGTTCCTGCTCGCCTCTGTCGTCGCTCATATTTACGTGACGATTCAACTGGCGATCGAAAACCGCCGTGCGCGACCGCAGGCCTACGTCGATCGCGAGTATGTGAAAGCAACGTTCGCTTCGCGTCACATGGTGATGAGCGGGTTGATCGTGCTTGCTTTTATCATTTACCACATTGCGCATTTCACAGTGCGCGTCACCGATCCTCGTTTTGGGTTGCTCAAGGCCGATCCGCTCGGGCACTACGACGTCTACTCGATGATGGTGTACGGATTCCAAAATTACTATGTTTCTGCTTTTTACGTACTTGGCCTTTTTTTGCTCGCGCTTCATCTCAGCCACGGATCATCGAGCTTGTTTCAATCACTCGGATTTAATGACAAGAAACTGACGCCGCGTCTCGCGTCAGGCGGTCGAATCTTCGCGTGGCTTCTTTTTATCGGCTACACGTCCATTCCTGTTGCGATCCTGACTGGCGTTATTAAGCCGGCACAACAGTTGTAAGAAAAAACGACTGAGCTTCCTATAGATTGACAACCTGCACGCCTTCCGTCGCGGTCCGTTTCGAGTAAAGGTCGCTTAAACGCTTGGTCATCGGTCCGATTCTCCCGTCGCCGATTTGACGATTATCTATCCTGATCACGCCGGCTAGTTCGCCCATCGTCCCCGTGCAAAACATTTCATGCGCACCATAGACATCGACAAGTGACAGGTCAGTCTCGACGCAACGAATCTTTTCGGCAGCACAAATCTCGATCACAGTCGCACGAGTTATCCCCTCGGGGCACGCTAAAACGCGGCCTGTTGCCAAGTCGCCGCTTGCTCGCGATTCATCAGAGTTACGCACAATGAACACGTGCGTCGCGTTCGTTTCAGCAACGAATCCGCGCGTGTCGAGCATGAGTGCATCGTCCGCACCGGCATTGTTCGCTTCGATCTTTGCCAGGATCGAGTTCAGCAGGTTTGCGTGATGAATGCGCGCATCTAGTACATCCGGCGGCGGGCGGCGGATCTTGCTCGTGATCAAACTCAGGCCGGTTTTCGCATAAACTGGCGGCTTGTGTTCGGCGAGCACGATCAATGTCGGCCCGCTTTGGTTGAGTCGCGGGTCCATGCCGGAAGTAATCTTAACTCCGCGTGTCAGCGTGAGCCGAATATGGGCGCCATCCCGCATTTTATTTGCAGCGAGCGTGCGTTTGATTTCGTCGATGATTTTTTCGCGCGGCGGAATTTCTCCGAACGAAAGTGCGCGGGCTGAACGCTCGAGGCGATCGAGATGTTCGTGCAGCTTGAAGATGCGGCCGTTGTAAAGCCGCAGTCCTTCCCAGGCCGCGTCACCGCCTTGCACCGCCGAGTCGAACGGGCTGATCCCAGCCTTGTCGCGATGCATCAACTCTCCGTTGATGTTTACGAACAGGTCGCGGTTTCGCTCGTCGAATTTTTGAAGCATCTCAATTACCTCACACGACGTTCACTACGGACACAAAGACAGCTTTCATTTCAATGACGTTGTGTCCGTTGTGTTCTTTGCGCGAAATCTTCAATGCAGCCGGTTTTCATAAAGCCGCTGATAGCATCCACGACAGTTCTGGTAGACCTCACGCAATCGAACCGGAACTTCGCTCGGTGTTGGACGATACGGTTGAAACGAGGTCGTTTTTGCCACCTCACCGTACCAATGCTTTGCCCAAATGCCATCGGTGTCACGCAAGCCTGACGGCCAGGAGAGCATCGACTTGCTAAACTCGACGCCGACCGCCTCACAAAGCAGTCGTAGTGTCTCCTCCGGATTTTGCAGCACGTTCTTGGCATCGACAACGGGCGGAACGGCATTCGTGTGGCTTCGCACGAAATCAAAAATCTCTGCCTGCTGCACAAAACCGAGATCCTCGAGCGCGGGGTCCTCTCGCTTTTTAATGTAGGAATTAATCACTTCGCCCGGTTCACGAATCAGAAAACAATTAGTCACAGCCCCGAGCCAATCGCGATCTATTTCGGGCAACAGATGATGTGTCATCTGTTTCTGAAAAAAAATCCGCTTGCCGTTCGCGATCGGCCCTGTGAGATGTGCAACGACTTTTCGCCAATCGGTTTCTCCTGTTGCGATCGCTTCGTCCGCGCCAGGATGTTCTATGCCCGTCAGCTTAAGGTAATAGGCGTAAAACGGCTCATCGATAACGACAGTGTCGTCGCGATTGCCCCACGCGCGCATCATGGCCGTTGAAATATTTCGCGGACCAGACCACATGGCGATGCGGATGGGCTGAGCCATCCGCAGAAGTTCTCGCGCCAATGGCGAGTTGACCAGCGAAAAACGGACGCCGCTCGTGTCGGCGGGATCGCGCGAACAGCAGCGAGCTAACTCTTAGCGAAAACGCCAATCAGCGGACGGCGCGATGGCGTCTTCGAGCGAAAATCGCTAACGAATCCAGTCTCGGTCCGGATCTCCACATGACCGGCCGCGCGATTGGCGCCGTAGACCAACACAGATCCCACAGGCGCTTCGTACGGATTTGAGACCGGCAGTTTTTTGAAACCGTAATTGCTCACCAACTCCTGGCCGGCTTGTTTCGCAAGGGTTGTTTGCGGTCGCGATTTCACTACGCCCGCAGCAACGAGCGCTTCCTTTACGAAACGCCAGCACTTGGACAGCGAGTGCGCACGTGCACGTTCCTCGGCAATGGTAGCGGCCCGGCGCAATTTCGGATCAATCTGCGCATCTGCCTTGGCAATCGGCTGGACGATCTTCTTCGGATAATACTTATCCACAACGTCGACCGATTGTTTTTTGCCGGAGGCGTCGGTGTAATTAAACTTTGGAGTCGGCGCCGAGAATCGCAGCGCCATTGCGGGATGCGGGCAAATTGCCGCGAGTCCCAGGATGACAAATGTGAGAGTGAGAAGTTTTGGCATAAAGCGGGCGTTCTATCCGGTATATCGGCCAAGGTCGCAACCGATTTCTTCATCAAACGCAAAATTTCTAATTTGACTTGCGCCAGATGTACGAAGGGCGCCGCGACCCTACAACGATGAGACGAATTCCGCCATACGGCGGCGCAATTTTGCATCGGGTAACCGGCCAATTCCGGCCTGCATATTATCTTCGAGGTGACGCGGTTTATCCGTCGCCGGGATCGCGCATGTGATTGCCGGATTTGCCACAATCCATTTCAAAAAAAATTGCGCCCACGAGCGACAATCAAATTCCGCTGCCCAATCCGGCAGCGGCTTCGAACGCACCTTGCCGAAAAGATTGCCGGCTCCAAATGGACGATTTGCGATCACCGCGACACCGCGCTCCTGCGCCAATGCCAGAACGCGTTCCTCCGCTTCAGGTTCCATCAGCGAATAATTGATCTGGAGAAAATCGAACTTTTG
>Ga0207665_10002534_pt1 | contig 12289 bp, 11 predicted proteins | sample LARL112metaG_FD_184351 | JGI IMG/M metagenome (GOLD analysis project Ga0207665, IMG submission 184351) | Corn, switchgrass and miscanthus rhizosphere microbial communities from Kellogg Biological Station, Michigan, USA - LAR L11-2 metaG... | ecosystem: Host-associated > Plants > Roots >...
GCGCTCCCATTTATTTACGGGACCCTGATAACCGCCGGGGTGGCATTGATTCTCGCCGTTCCGCTGGGAATTGGCGCGGCAATCTTCCTGGCGGAACTGGCACCACAAAAACTTTCTGACCCCTTGCAATTTTTTATCGATTTACTAGCTGCTGTGCCCAGCGTCATTTACGGATTGCTCGGCGTATTCATCGTAATTCCCATCATGCGGCAGTTTATACAGCCGGCGTTGAAGAATTCTTTGGGTTTCCTTCCGCTATTTCAAGGACCGGCATACGGAGTCGGCTTCCTTACCGCTGGCGTAGTCCTTGCGATTATGGTGATCCCCTACATTATTTCCGTTTCGCGCGAAGTATTGATGTCCGTGCCGCGAGATCAGCGCGAAGCGGCTCTGGCACTCGGTTCCACACGCTGGGAATCTACGTGGAAAGTCGTGGTGCCTTTTGCCAAGACCGGCATTATGGGTTCGATCTTTCTGGCGCTCGCCCGGGCACTCGGCGAAACCATGGCCGTGACGATGGTAATCGGAAATACCCCCACCATCAGCAGTTCGCTTTTTTCACCTGGCTATTCCATCGCCGCCGTGATCGCTAACGAATTCACGGAAGCTACCGGCGATATGTATTTGCAGGCGCTAATTGAGCTTGGCCTGGTGCTCTTCCTGCTGACATTCATCTTGAATGGACTCGCTCGACTCCTGATGCTCTTGACGACGGAACGAGGCAGCGGAATGGGGCAGGTATGAACGCGCGCCTGCGCTGGCGGAAGCTGGTCAGCGGTTTTATGCTGACGATGACTGGCGTATGCGCTCTGGTTGCGGTCTCAGTGTTGTTTTTCATTCTCGGCTATTTGGTCTATCACGGCGGAAACGCGATTAATTGGGACTTCTTCACGAAGTTGCCGACTCCAGTTGGGGAATCCGGAGGCGGGATGGCCAATGCCATCGTGGGCAGTGCAAAACTGCTTTTCCTCGCTTCTCTGCTGGGCGTGCCCATTGGATTTTTCGGCGGAATCTACCTTTCGGAGTTCAGCGGTTCTAAAGTCGCCTTCGTGGTCCGTTATGCTGCCGATCTTTTGAACGGCGTGCCATCGATTGTGATCGGGATTTTCGCGTACGCGCTGGTGGTTTTGCCGTTCAAGCATTTCTCCACAATCGCGGGTGCGTTCGGACTTGGCTTGATGATGATTCCCATCACCCTGCGCAGCACCGAAGAATTTTTGAAGGCTGTGCCTCGGGCTCTGCGTGAAGGATCGATGGCCCTGGGTGCGAGCAAGTGGAAAACCATCATGCACGTGGTGGTCCCGGCCGCATACCGCGGCATTATGACCGCTATTCTGCTGGCGCTGGCACGCGTCGCTGGAGAAACCGCCCCGCTGCTGTTCACCGCGTTCAGCAACCGTTATTGGAGTCCGGGCTGGAACCAGCCAACGGCGTCGTTGCCCGTCATGATCTTTACTTACGCCATCTCGCCGTATGACGATTGGCATAGGCAGGCCTGGGCTGCGGGGCTTGTGCTTCTTGGTTTGATTCTGATGGTGAACATCATTGCGCGAGTCATTCTTTCCCGGGGAGTCGCGGTACCGAGGTCCTGATTATGCAAGCTTCTGCGAGGCCAGCATTGTCCGTTAATCTAAAACCGACCGGCATAGCCAATACCAGCCGCGAAACCGTTGCGCCAAGCTCCATGCGCATGAATATTTCGAGGGTCAATTTTTTCTACGGAGAAAAGCAGACCCTCTTCGATATCAGCATGGGTATTGCGCAGAATCACGTGACGGCGCTCATCGGCCCCTCGGGTTGCGGCAAGTCCACACTGCTCAGAACGCTCAACCGCATGCACGAAACCGTGCGCAACGCGCGCTTGGAAGGCGAAATCCTGCTCGATGGGCAGGATATTCTTTCCCAGGATGTGACCCAGTTGCGCCGCAGAGTTGGAATGGTGTTTCAACGCCCGAACCCATTTCCGAAATCGATTTTTGAAAATGTCGCTTATGGCCCAAAAATCAACGGAGCCAGCGCGCCGATCGCAGAAATTGTCGAAAAGAGTTTGCGTCGAGCAGCACTGTGGGACGAAGTAAAAGATCACCTGCACAAATCCGCCTACGAGCTTTCCGGCGGGCAGCAGCAGCGTCTATGCATTGCTCGGGGACTGGCGGTGGAGCCGGAAGTGCTCCTCCTGGACGAACCTTGTTCCGCGCTCGATCCCATCAGTACTGCGAAGATTGAGGAATTGCTGGTACAGCTGAAGGATTCTTGTACCATCGCGATTGTGACGCACAATATGCAGCAAGCCGCGCGCGTCAGCGATTACACTGCGTTCCTGCTGGTGGGTCAGCTTGTGGAATTTAATCCCACGCCCCAGTTGTTTACGACGCCCAGCGATCCGCGAACAGAAGCGTACATCACTGGCCGTTTCGGCTGAGATCGTGTGAGGCCACGCCTCGGTGGTGCTCACCTGCCATCATTCCGAGCAAAGCGAGGAATCTCTCTGGTTTTTTGCATCGAGTGCGCCAAAGGAAAGGACTCCATGGAACGCCATTTCGAACGAGACTTGAACGAACTAAAAGAGCGGCTGCTTTGGATGGGCAGCTTGGCGGAGCGCGCCGTGCACCAGGCCGTACACGCAGTGCTGGATTCAGATGAACAATTGGCCAAGCGGGTGCTCGACGAAGAGGGCGCGATCAACGAGTTGCAATTGGAAATTGACGATCGCGTCGTGCAGCTGCTGGCCCTGCATCAGCTGATGGCCATGGATTTGCGCTTTGTGCTGGCCGTCTCACGAATCAATAACGATCTGGAACGCATCGGCGATCAGGCCGTCAACATCGCGCAGGGCGCGCAGCGAATTTTGCGCCATCCGCGCGTGAAACCTTACGTAGACTTGCCGCGCATGAGCGAAGTTGCCGAGGAAATGATGCGCGAGGCCCTGAATGCCGTGGTGCGCCGCGATGTTGACCTGGCGCGCAAAGTCCTGGCCAGTGACGACAAAGTTGACCACTATCGCGATCAGATTTTTCGCGAACTCTTGACTTACATGATGGGCGATTCGAGTGTAGTCTTCGCCGCGTTCGAATTGATTTTGGTGGCAAAAAATCTGGAACGCATTGGCGACCACGCCACCAACATCGCCGAAGACGTCATTTATATTGTGCAGGGGCAGGATGTTCGTCACCCTGCCGTGGAACGGCGCTAACTGCGCCCAATTCGCTGCGCGCGCCTCGACCAGAACCAGGCCATAAGCCACACCATCAAGCTGAAAATAGAAATCATTCCGCCCAGCGTGCGATCGAACGTCCGCGTGAAATCGATCTGCACCTCTGATTCGCCTCTCGGTATGGGAATAATCATTTGCTGCGTACCATCGGGGTGCGTCGCCGGTACGGAATTTCCATTCAACAAAACGCGCCACGCAGGATAATTCAGCAGATGCAGTGCCAGGCGGCCAGGCTCACGCGTGACGACTTTCACCAAGCGATGTTCCGGCGCCCATCGCTCAATGACGATTTTCGCGACTTTATCAGACTCGTGACTCGACGGACTGGCAAGGACCGCAGCACGCGGCGCTTTTTGCGGCAAGTCCATGCGGTCATCGCCCGCGGGGTCGTACTCGTCGGTACCTTCAAATCCGCTGCCCTCCGCCATCGCCGCCTGCAGCGTCGGCATATCGTCCGAATCCCACCAGGAGTGTTTCGCAATGTAGTGCCCGGAGCCCACTATCGCGACCGCCGCGATCAGCAGCCATCCCCATCGCAACATTCCACGGGCGCTTGCGGCCGTAAACATCACCGCGCACAAGGCAACAATGGACATCCATCGCCACGGAAACTGCAAAAAGCGCATCTCTGGTAAAACTCCCCAGAAGATATTCGTCACCGGAAGCATGAACAGCGTGGCGATCATCGCCAGCAGCGAAGCCGGAAGAAAAAAACGCGGTCGATTTTCTGGCGAGGTGGCGCGCTCCATGCGCCACGCCGCGAGCGCGGCGGAAACTGCCCAGAAAATCAGCAGCACCGCAATATTTGACGCCATGCGATTAAACGCATCATGCTCCGCATCGCTCGTCCTCGCGTAAAGAAAATTTTCTGCGGGCCTCAAGCCTGCCGACAAGATGCCAGAAATATTCACCCAACGCTGTTCATAAATCGCGGGAATTAAATAGAACGAAGACAGACCAAAGCCCAGACCCATTCCCGCGCCACCGGTTTTCAATGGCTCGATGGAACGCTGCCGCAGCGCCGCAAACACCAACAAAAACCCAACGCTGTATGTCGCGATCACCGCCGCAGGCGCATTCGAAAGCCAGATTGCGCAAAACCACATCGCAAAGCTCAATATATTGTGAGCGGAACAGTGTTCCTGATCATTGAAAAATCCTGTAAGTCGCAGCGTCGCGAGCAGCAGGATAGGAAACATCGCGATGGCAAGCAGCTCCGCAAAATCGCAGCGCGCGTAAATGATCAGCAGGCTATAGGGATTCGCTGCGTAGCAAGCGGCCGCCAGCAGCGCAGCGGATCGTGAGTCCGCCAAATGGCGCGACAGCGCATAAATGCACAGCCCTGCGAATAGCTGCACGATAACAATGAAAACTGCCGAGACCGCTTGCCACGGAATCAAGATCCCAAGAAACGCGCCGAATAACCACGACAGCGGCGGATAAAAAATGAATCGCGGTTCCCCGAAACCGAAATTGGACCATTCCGTCCAGCGCGGGAAAAGCACGCCTTGCTTCCATTGCTCCGCTGTATCGAGCCAGGAAGCCATGTGAAACGCCACATCGTGGCCCGACGCGGTTCCCAGGAAAAAGAACGGCGTGACCACCGCCATGGCAACGCAAAATGAAACCAGCGCCGCCTGAACCCACTCCCGAGCGGAATGCTGCCCCGGATTTTCCGCCACGGAAACAGAGGAAGCGCTCATCGGATGGTCATGCGCGAAATGGTCATGCGATTGTAACGGAAGACGATTCTTTGCACGCCCTCCGGCCGCAACTTCTCAAAATTTACTTGGTCAGTTCGCGTGAAAGATAAACGATTTGTCCCACGTGATGATACGCGTGTCCCGCACATCGCAGAAAAATCGCGAATCGTTCCTTGCACTCGGGCTCGCGCACCGCGGAATAGCGTTTCAGCCAGTCCTCTGGCGCCTGCTTTTCGATCGTGTCGATCACCATCTGAATCGCGCGATCGAACGCCGCCAGCACTTCGCCCTTTGGTTTTGGTTCTGGTTCCGTAAATTCGCGATCGCGATCCCGTACATATCCCGTTTCCCCAACCTGCGCGCCAATGTAGTAGTTCAGATTTCCGGTCATGTGCAGTACGAGGTGCCCCACGCTGTTTCCATGCGTAAACGGCCGCCGCCACATTTGTTCTTCTGTCAGGCGATCCACCCACTGGTGCGTCTGCTCGCGCACCATCGCGTAATAATCGGCTACATCGTTGGCGATCACTTCCGATAGGTCATTCATTCTTCGTTACCCTCTGGAGCACGCCAATGAAGCACGCCAATGAAGCACGCTAATCGCACTCATTTCTGTTTCTGGTTCTTGTAGACCACGCCTTCCTTCATCACGAAGAAAACGCGTTCCGTCTGCCTGATATTTTGCAGCGGATCTCCCGGTACCGCTACAACATCCGCAAACTTCCCGGATTCCAGCGTTCCGATTTTATCAGCGAGTCCCAGCAAGTCTGCATCATTTGATGTTCCCGCTCTCAACGCATCGATAGGCTTCATGCCCAGATCCACCATCTGATGGAATTCTTCGGCGTTGCGTCCGTGCGGATAAACCGCGGCGTCGGTGCCTAGCCCGATCTTGATATTTTTTGCGATCGCTCTTTGAAATGTCTGGTGAACGTGCGCGATGGCGTCTTCCGCTTTCACTTTGATGGCTGGTGGAATCGGCACTCCTTTCTGAATTTGCTCGGTCAATCCCTGCACGGCCATGAGTGTCGGCACGTAGTAGGTGCCCTTCGCCTTCATCATGTCCAGAGCCTCGTCATCCAGAAACGATCCGTGTTCGATCGAATCGATTCCCGCGCGAATCGCGCGTTTCGCACCCTCCGCGCCATGCGCATGCGCCGCCGTTTTCAATCGCAACGCATGAGCCTCGTCGACGATAGCGTCCAGCTCCGCTTGCGTCAGCTGTGGAGTGTCCACCGCGTCGGCTAACGAAAGCACGCCGCCGGTCGCGCACGTCTTGATGATCGACGCACCGTACTTGTGCGCCAGGCGCACCGCACGCCGCGCTTCGTCTGCGCCATTGATCACGCCGACTTCCGGGCCGGTCTCTTTCCCCAGCGCTCCTTCGCGCCATCCCGTTTCGTCACAATGCCCGCCGGTCGCGCCGATCGCATGCACCGCCACCAGCATGCGCGGACCCGGCACAACGCCGCGGCTGATCGCGTTGCGTAATCCTGCATCCAGATACTCAGCCGAGCCGACGTCACGCACTGTAGTGAATCCTGCCATCAGCGTGATTCGTGCGTTCACACTCGCGTCCAGCGCCATTTCTGGAATCGGCTTGCGCAAGCCGTCCAGCGCCGCCCGGGCATAGTCCTCGCTATACATCATCGTGAGGTGTGTATGCGCGTCGATGAACCCCGGCATTAAAGTTGCGTCGCCGAGTTCAATCACCTCCGCATCAGCCGGGACAGTCGCTGCCGATCCAACGCCCACGATCTTGTCATCTCTAATCGCCACAATTCCCGGTGTGACCAACGAACTGCTTTTTCCGTCGAACATCCGTGCGGCCTTCAACACGTACGATTTCGAGGCTTTCTTTTCCTGCGCTTTCGCCGGCAGAAATCCCAGCACGCACAGTACGCCAACAACGATAACTCTCCGCTTCATTCAATGGCCTCCAGGGAACCGGCAAAAAGCCGAACGCTCAAAATATCCTGTCAGCAGGAAATGTCAAGGCAATCCGTCCCACATTCACCCGTTGTGAGTTTTTTCACGGCTTCAGATGTCCTGATTGTGTACGCCGCCGGAGTTCCACGGCTCGCAAGCGCTCTGTGAAAAATTACATCCGCGAATATTCGGCGAAAGGGCAACCCGCAATCCGCGTTGCCGTTCTAATGTACAGACGCCCTGGTCCTTATGACCGCTGGCGTACATAGGAAGGACTTGGCGAAAAAAGTCGCCTCCCGATCTAATTCTAGAAAATGCAAACTTACCCTCTGTACGGCCGCTAACATCTTGTTAGAATAGCGGCGAGCTGAAGAGAAAATTCGTCTTCGCAAGGGAAGCTCAAAGCTTTCTATTCCGATTTTCCCGCCCGCCGCCCAGCTCGATAAATTCGATTTTGTGGGAGTTTTTTATGACCACTCGAGCCAACAATTCTCGCTCTTTTCTGGGTTACCGTTTGAACCCTGTTCCGCATGACTATTTGGCGAGACGGCGGAGAATCCGCCGAATCTCCACGATCGTAATGACCGTGATTTTCAGTATTGTCGTTGCAGCGATCATTATTTACAGCTCAAACTCGAACTCCGGAGCGATTGCACACTAGGGAATTACTTGCTCAGTCCGCTCGCGCAGTCAGTTCAGGTGTATGTGCGGTCGAGACTCCGGTGCCTGTCAGCCATCGTCATCGCGCAACCGCGGAATCGGTTGCCTCGGCTTCCAGAATCGGTAAAGATTAACTTGCCATGTTCCAGGCAAAACGCATAGATCCGCAGCTCCTGAAATCCTATCGTTCGCAGCGTGGAGATACCATCGAAGACCTTTCCGCCAACCATGCTCTTCTCGTCGTATTTTTGCGCCATTTCGGTTGAACGTTTTGTCGCGAGGCGGTCGCCGAGCTCTCCACTCTTCGTCCACAAATCGAAGCCAAAGGAACAAGCCTGGCTTTCGTGCATCTCGGTACGGAAGAGCGCGCAGCGAAATTCTTTGCCCCTTATAAATTGCACGATCTGCCGCGGTTTGCCGATCCGGATGGAAAACTTTATGAAGCGTTTGGCCTGGCGCGTGCCGAGTGGCGGCAATACCTGAACCGCGAAAGCATCTATCGCCTGTTGATGTCCTGGCTCGACGGCAATTTCTCCGGCCTTCCTGCCGGCGACGTGCAACGCATGCCCGGCGCCTTCCTGTTGCAAAATAATTCAATCAAACATGCCTTTCGTCACAGGCTGGTTTCTGACCGCCCTGATTACCTCGAACTCGCCACCGCCGGCTGATCCGTCTCCGCGCCCCTAAAACGCCTACTTCGCTTCATCATCCACAACCGACTCTTGCGTCAAACCGCCGCAATGCCGCACGATATTCATTCGCCACAAAGCCGTAGAAGTCAATTTGTAGCTGCTCGCTCAGCGTAACAGGAGAATCGCGCGGAATGTCCACAAGTCCGGACGTGTTGATTATCGGTGCGGGTCTGGCAGGCCTCGCTTGCGCGCGTCATCTCTCCGATGCCGGAGTTTCGTTTCAAATCATCGAGGCCTCGGACGCCATCGGCGGCCGGGTTCGTACCGACGAGTTTGAAGGATTTCTCCTTGACCGCGGCTTCCAGGTGCTCTTCACCGCGTATCCGGAAGCGCAACGCACGCTCGACTACCACGCCCTCAATCTCAAAAAGTTTACTCCCGGTGCGTTTTCCTTTTTCGCCGGACGCATGAACAAGCTCGTCGATCCCTGGCGCACTCCCGGCGCCTGGAGCGAAGCTCTGAAATCGGACTTCGGCGGATTTTTCGATAAATTGCGCGTCCTCCGTCTTCGCTCCCGCCTTCGCGCCTCATCCATTGAAGAGATTTTCCAACGCTCCGAATGCTCGACGAAAGACGCTCTGGTTTCCTGCGGATTTTCTGAAGAATTCATCCAGCGCTTTTTCCGCCCGTTTCTTGGCGGGATTTTTCTGGACGGCGAACTGAAATCCTCCAGCCGCATATTCGAATTCGTTTTTAAGATGCTCTCCGAAGGCGATACCGTCGTTCCGGCTGGCGGCATGGGCGCGATTCCCGCGCAACTCGCTTCACACCTTCCCGCGGACTCCATTCGCTTACACACGCACGCCGAATCGCTCCACGAAAACGAACTCATTTTGCACGGCGGCGAATCCATCCGCGCCCGCGCCATCGTTGTCGCCGCCGACGGTCCCTCCGCTGCGCATCTGGTTGGCGAAGCCGAGCCGGCCTCGCGCAGCGTCAGCTGCTTCTACTTTTCCACCGACGAACCACCGGTACCCTATCCCATGCTCGTTCTGAATGGCGATGGCGCAGGTCCGGTCAACAATTTCGCGGTTATGAGCCAGGTTGCTCCGTCTTACGCGCCGCCAGGCAAATCACTTGTCTCTGTTTCCGTTCTCGGCACGCAGCAACTCACAGACCAACAGCTCGGGGGCTTCATCATCGCGCAGATGAAAAATTGGTTTGGACCCATCGCCTCTTCTTGGCATTACTTGAAGAGCTATCGCATTCCCCATGCGCAACCGCAGCAATTTCCCGGTGCTCTTGAACCGCCCCAGCGCCCGGTGCGTGTTCGCCCCGGCGTTTACGTCTGCGGCGATCATCGCGACAACGCTTCCATCAATGGCGCCATGTTCAGCGGACGCCGCGCCGCAGAGGCCGTTCTCGCGGATTTGTCTCGCTAGCGAAGCAATTCGCGAAGCGTCCATTGCGTTATCTTTTTCGTTTCAAGTTGAAACGTTTTCCACAAAGTTTCTCTTACCTATCCATTCGTACTATTGACCATGGAACTCGCTCTGCGGAAAACTTACTTCATGGCCCGTTATTCGGCTTTTCTTGGCCGTTTTGTGGATGTTCAATATCGCGCCGGGGATATTTGCCTTCCTGCCTCGGGAACCTTCGTCGGCGATTCTGGCCGCTCTATCTTCCTCGAACAGCATTACGAGCAGCACGGCCAGCCCAAAAATTTCCGTTGGGAAATTCCTTATCCATGCATCGTGCGCCTCGACGAGGCTGAAACTTTTTCCAAACCGTTGCCGGCCAGTTCCTCGCCAACCAAAGAAGCCAGCCTCGTGGATGAGACGTTACAGGCCAACGCAGCGCACGCCGGTGGCCCTACCCTCTTTCCCATTTCTCGCCGCCCAAAAACAGCTTAAACTCGCGCGCACCTTTTTCATCGCGCACGGCAAAGTTGCGCCCGCCAGAGTCGCGCGCGACAATTTTCATTCCTCTTCACCCATAGCGCGTCGCCATCCGTGAAACCAGATACAAACAGCGGTCGCTTGCACATCGCATTTTCAAGGTTCATGCCTGCTGCAAATCTCGAGAAGCTCTCCGTGAACGCTGTGCTTCGTCCTCTGGGTACTCTGTGTAACTTTGTCCTTCTTTCTGCGAACTCCCGCCCTGTGCGACAACAAGGATAGGTAAACAATCTCAACTTAGCCGAACCTCGATTCAACGCCCTGCGCGCCCTTCGCCCTCTGCGCTAAACTAAGGGTTCATGCATCTTTAATTCGCACCGTCGGAGGCTATCGTGGCGCAACCTGTTGTCAGCCTCATCGGACTCGGTCTTATGGGCCGTCCCATGGGTCACAACCTGCTAAAGGCAGGATTCCCGCTCGTCGTCTGGAACCGCACTGCATCGCGCGCCGACTCGCTGGTCGCCGCTGGTGCCCGCCTCGCCGCTTCTCCAAAGGATGCCGCTGCCGCTGCCGATGTGCTCATCACCATCGTCAGCGATCCGCCTGCACTCGAAGAAGTTCTGTGGGGAACCGTTACGCGAGGCGCTACTGGCAACGGTGAAAAATCGCACGGCGCCTTCGCCGCGCTCAAAAAAAGTGCAATTTACATTGACTCCAGCACCATCTCCCCCATGCTCGCGCGAAAAATCGCCGATACCTCCGCTGCTGCAGGCATCCGCTTCCTCGACGCGCCGGTCACCGGCGGCACGTGGGGTGCCGAAAAAGGCGAACTGCTTTTCATGGTCGGTGGTGCACGCGAAGTTCTCGAAGCCGCGCGCCCGGTCCTCACCGCTATGGGCAAAAAGATTTTTCACCTCGGTCCAAACGGAGCCGGACAAATTATCAAGCTGGCGATGAATCTGCTTCTCGCCTTGCAAGTCGACGCCTTGGCCGAAGCTCTTGCCTTGGTCACTGGCGCGGGAGTGGCCGGAGAAAAGCTCGTCGAGGTCCTGCAGGCCAGCATGGCGCGTTCCGGCGTCCTGGATGTAAAAGCTCCACTCATGTTGAGCGGCGACTACAAACCCAGCTTCCCACTGCGCCTTATGCACAAGGATCTCAGCCTCGCGCTTGAGCTCGGCAACCAGCTTGGCATTCCTCTACCTGCAACCGCGGCGGCGCGCGAAACTTACAACTCCGTCAAAGGCTCGACGGCCGAAGACGTGGATTTCGCCGCCGTAAGAAAATTTTGGAAAAAGTAGCATCGGCACTTATTCCTGCGCTGATGGCAAATTTGCACCGAAACGTTTTCCCGGCTTTCACATCTAACCATCGAAACAATCCGGGCGCGGGTCCTAGTTGGAGCCCGCCTTGTAAAACGGTCCGTGCTCTAGTTGGAGCCCGCCATATACCCGCCATTTAAAGGAGAACGCTATGTCCCACGTCACAGTCGGTAAAGAAAATTCCACAGACATCAATCTGCATTACCAGGATCACGGTTCGGGCGACCCGGTAATTCTCATTCACGGTTATCCGCTCAGCGGAGCTTCCTGGGAAAAGCAGGTTCCCGTGTTGCTCTCCGCGGGCCATCGCGTCATCACTTATGACCGCCGCGGCTTCGGCAAATCTAGCCAGCCGACCACCGGATACAATTACGACACTTTTGCCGAGGACCTGCACCAGCTGATCACTCACCTGAATCTGAAAAATGTTGCGCTCGTAGGGTTTTCCATGGGTGGCGGCGAAGTTGCGCGCTACATCGGAAAATATGGATCACAGGGCGTCAGCAAAGCGGTGCTCATCGGCGGCGTTCCGCCATATTTGCTAAAAGCCTCGGACAATCCTGATGGCGTGGACGCGGGAGTGTTTGACGGTATTATGAAGGCCGTCGTCGCCGACCGCTACGCGTTCTTCACGGAATTCTTCAAGAATTTCCGATCGATACGCCCGGCGGCGTGCTGCACAGCCCCCAGATCGATGTGGGGGAGGTCCTGCAGCTTGCGGGCTAGCCGGCTGCGCTAGGCTCAGCCTCGTGGAGCTGGTCCTGGTCACCCGCCAAGGCTGCCACCTCTGCGACCAGGCCCTGGCCCTACTCCGGGAGCTCGGATTTGAACCCCACCTCGCTGATGTCGACGCCGACGAAGAGCTCTTCCGCCTGTACGACTGGCGCGTCCCCGTCGTGCTGGCAGACAGCGTCGTCATCGCTGAAGGAAAAAT
>Ga0207665_10002536_pt1 | contig 12284 bp, 11 predicted proteins | sample LARL112metaG_FD_184351 | JGI IMG/M metagenome (GOLD analysis project Ga0207665, IMG submission 184351) | Corn, switchgrass and miscanthus rhizosphere microbial communities from Kellogg Biological Station, Michigan, USA - LAR L11-2 metaG... | ecosystem: Host-associated > Plants > Roots >...
CGGCTGTGCGACCGTGGCCGTGGTGCTGGCGATCGTGCTCCTCCGGCACTCCCCCGCCACCGGGCAGCACGCGAGGAGAAGGGCGCGGGCATGGCCGACGACGAATCAATAGCCGCCCTGCTGGCCCAACTCAGCGTGCCGCAGAAGGCGGCGCTGTGCCTGGGGTCCGACTTCTGGCACACCGCGCCGATCAGCGAACTCGGCATCGAGGCGGCCATGGTGTCGGACGGACCGCACGGGCTGCGCAAGCAGACCGAGCGCGCCGCCGACGCCGGGCTGCGCGCCAGCGAGTCCGCCACCTGCTTCCCTACCGCCTCGGCGCTGGGCTGCTCCTGGGATACGGACCTGGCCCGCGAGGTGGGCGCCGCCCTCGGCGCGGAGGCGCGGGCCCAGAACATCGCGGCGGTACTCGGCCCGGGCGTCAACATCAAGCGGCACCCGCTGTGCGGGCGCAACTTCGAGTACTTCTCCGAGGATCCGTTCCTGTCCGGCCGGCTCGCCGCGGCGATGGTGGACGGGCTGCAGTCACAGCAGGTCGGCGGGTGCGTGAAGCATTTCGCGGCGAACAACCAGGAAACCGACCGGATGCGAGTCAGCGCCGATGTCGACGAGCGGACCTTGCGGGAGATCTACTTCCCGGCGTTCGAGCACGTCGTCGCCGCGGCGCGGCCATGGCTGGTGATGTGCTCCTACAACAAGGTCAACGGCGAGTACGCCTCGCAGCACCGCTGGCTGCTCACGGATGTGCTGCGCGAGGAGTGGGGCTTCGACGGCCTGGTGGTCTCGGACTGGGGCGCCGTGCACGACAGGGTGGCGGCGCTGCGCGCGGGCCTGGACCTGGAGATGCCGCCCAATCTCGGGGTGAGCGACCGGGCGATCGTCGCGGCGGTCGCGGCCGGCGACCTGGACGAGGCCGTGCTCGACCGGGCCGCCGGGCGGGTGCTGCGACTGGTGTACCGGTCCCGTGGCCGGCAGCCCGCCAGCATGGACGTCGCGGCGCATCATGCCCTGGCCCGCCGCGCCGCGGCGCAGAGCCTGGTGCTGCTCAAGAACGACGGGGCCCTGCCACTGACCGGCATGGCCGGCCGGACCATCGCCGTGATCGGCGAGTTCGCCCGCACGCCACGGTTCCAGGGGGCGGGCAGTTCCCAGGTCAGCCCGACCCAGGTGGACGTGCCGCTGGACGCACTGGCCGCCGCGCTGCCCGGCGCCACGGTCCGGTTCGCCCCCGGCTACCAGATCGACGGCTCCCCTGGCCCGGCCACGGCTACCGGCAAGACCCTGGCCGCCGAGGCTGTCCGCATGGCGACCGGCGCCGATGTCGTCGTCGTCTTCCTCGGCCTGCCGCCCGCGCAGGAGTCGGAGGGTTACGACCGGGTGCACATCGACCTGCCGGGCGCCCAGACCAGCCTGGTGGCCAGGCTCGCCGAGGCGGTCCCCGGCACCCCGATCGTGGCCGTGCTGTGCAACGGCGGCGCGGTCCGCACCAGCACCTGGGACCACGCCGCCTCGGCGGTGCTGGAGTGCTGGCTGGCCGGGCAGGCCGCGGGGTCCGCGATCGCGGACGTCCTGACCGGAGCGGTCAACCCCTCCGGGCGGCTGGCCGAGACCATCGGCCTGCGACTGGCGGACTGCCCGGCGTACCTGAACTTCCCCGGCGAAGAGGGGCACGTCCGGTACGGCGAGGGGGTGTTCGCCGGTTACCGGGGCTACGACGCGCTCGAGCTTCCGGTCGCGTACCCCTTCGGCCATGGGCTGTCGTATAGCAGCTTCTCCTACCGTGACCTGCGGATCAGCCAGGCCGGTTCGGCAGACGCCGACGATCTGGCGGTGACGGTGCGGTGCACGATCAGCAACCCCAGCGGCCCGGCCGGCGCCGAGGTCGTCCAGGTCTACGTGAGCGACCCGGCTGCGGCGGTGGCCAGGCCGCCGCGCGAGCTGAAGGCGTTCGCCAAGGTCAGCCTGGAGCCCGGGGCCGAGCAGGAGGTCACGTTCACCCTCACCGCCCGCGACCTGTCCTACTGGTCGGCGGTGCACCGGCGATGGGTGCTGGAAGGCGGCGAGTTCCGCATCGGCGTCGGCGCCTCCTCCCGCGACATCCGGCTGTCGGCGGCGATCACCGTCGCGGCCACCCCGCCACCCCTGCCGCTGTCGGGCACCTCGACGCTGACCGAGTGGCTCACCGACCCGGTGGGCGGGCAGGTACTGCGCGACGCCCTGGGCACCCGCGCGGACGGCAGGCCCGGCGGCATCCTCGGCAGCGAGGAACTGCTGGCGATCATCGGTAACATGCCGCTGGCCACGCTCGCGGCCTTCCCCGGGCTCGGCGTCACCGGGGAACTGATCGACACGCTGGCCGCCGCGGTGATTCAGCGCCGCGTGGAGGCAACCCAGGGCGCGCCACAGCGTTGATAGATATGTGGAAGGCGACGTCGCGCACCTTTCGGACTTCACCGGTGCCCCGCAGACCCGCACCACCGGGCCTGTGGCGCCGTGCCCGCAGGAGGACACCGGCCGCGCGGAACTGAGCGCGGCCGCCCACGCGGTGACCGCGCTGTACCGAAGCAACGCCCTTGGCCTGACCCGGCTCGCCTTCATCATGCTCGGCGACCGGCAGTCTGCCGAGGATGTGGTGCAGGAGGCCTTCTGCGGCCTGTTCCGCGCCTGGGACCGGCTGCCCGACGAGGCGAACGTCCTCGCCTACCTGCGGGCCTCGGTGGTGAACGGCTGCCGGACGGTGATCCGCCGCCGCAAGCGCACCCCCCAGTCCCTGGCTGTTCCCCCCGCTCCCTCGGCGGAGGCGTCGATGCTGGTGGGCGAGGAGCGGCGCGCCACGGTGGCGGCGCTGCGCCGGCTGCCGCCACGGCAGCGTGAGGCGCTGGTGCTCCGCTACTTCGCGGATCTCCCCGAGCAGGAGACCGCGGAGGCGATGGGCATAAGCCGTGGCACCGTCAAGTCGACGACGGCCAGAGGACTGGCCGCACTGGGCCGGATGCTCCGGGAGGACCAGTGACCCTGCTGGAACACCGGCTCCGCAGCGAACTGCGGGCCGAAGCCGAGTCGATCACCCCGGAAAGCATCGTGCCGCTGCGCCTGCCCGGCGAGACCGGGCGCGTGCCCGGCGTGCTGCGGCGCAGGCGCCCGCGGCGATGGCCGCCCTGGCTGATTCCGCTGGCCGCCGCGGCAGCGGCGGCAGCGGTGATCACCGGCACCTTCGCCGTTGCCCACATGCTCCCAGGGAGCGGGCAGGGGCCCCGCCCGGCGGACCCGAAATACGCCACTTTGCCGGCCAACTACGTGTACACGGTCCAGGGAGACATCTACAACTACACCTCGCACGGCACGCAGTACAGCGCAGGAGTGACCGGCCGCTACCTCAAGGTCAGGTCCACCGCGACCGGGAAGCTGCTGGCCACGGTCCTCCCGCCCAAGCCGTACAACAACTTCCAGCTCGTCACCGCCGACGCGAGCGGCACCGTGTTCGTCCTCGGCGCGGTGCACGACTGGCAGCGCTACGCGAACGCCCTGCCCCGGGTGTTCCGGCGGAACCAGAACACGCTGATGAAGTTCCTGGAACTGCGTATCGGCCCGGCCGGGCAGGTTCAGCAGTCCAGCCTGTCCCTCCCGGTCGCGGTGACCCCCAGGCAGCAGCCGAGCATCGCGCTGTCACCCGAAGGCACCCGGCTGGCGGTGGCCTTCGGCGGCGGCGGGGCGCCCGCGGAGGTGGCAGTGGTCAGCCTGGGCGGCGGCCAGGTGCGGCGCTGGGTATCGCCCAGCGTCTCCTGGACGCCACAGCTCAACTACCGGGGCGCGTGGACATCGGACGGGCGGACCCTGGTGCTCCAGGAGTGGCCCGTGCTTCGTAACCCATCCCTCCAGGCCCTGAGGCAGGACCAACCGCCCGCCGTGACATCGGTGCATCTGATCGACACCCTCGCGGCGGGCGGCACCCTGGCCGGCGGCCGGCCGCTCGCGCTGCGGCCCCCGGCCGGTGAGTCCGTCCCCGCGGATGTGTTCATCACCCCCGACGGCACGAAGCTGATCGGCAACACCGGCAAGAGCGACTTCGCGCCCGCGCACGGGCCGTGGACCGGCGAACTGTCGGTGTACTCCGCCCGGACCGGTGCGCTGCTGCAGCGCCTGGCCCCGTGGAAATGGAACGGCAAGGACCGCCGCCCGGGGCACGGCGGCTCCCCCCGCGAAGTGATCGCCTGGTCCAACCCATCCGGCAGCCGGCTGGTCCTGCTGCATCCCGTGGATGACCTGAACGTGCTGGGCGTGCTGACCGGGCACACGTTCAGCCGGGCGGGCGCCCCGCTGCCGCAGGCCTCGGGATACCAGCAACTGGAGTATGCGCTGCGCACCGCAGGCCAGGTGGTCTGGTAGACCCGCTGGCGGTCACACAACGATGTGCCGCAGCGAGCCGCTTGGATTTTGCAATACGGGCACCAGCCCGGCCGGTTCAAACGGCAGCGAGCCTAGTTCCGCGGCCGGTGCCCAGCGGAACGTGTGGCCCGGCTCGTCGCCGCGCAGATCGTCGCGGTCCAGCGTGGCGGGCCAGGCGAGGCGGTAGTACAACCCGATCTCGTGCTCGATCCGTTCGCCGCCGTAGATGTTCTCCACCACCAGCGCCAGTTCCCCGGCCGGGAACTCGTGCCCGACCTCCTCGGCCAGTTCCCGGGCCAGGGCGGCGCCGGCCGATTCGCCGAAGCGGACCCGGCCACCGGGCAGGAACCAGTACCCGAGGCCCTCGACCGTGCACAGCAGGATCTCCTCGCCACGGGTGAGAATGGCCGCCACCCGTAGGTTGAAGGTGCCGTGCGGGCTGTGCCAGGAGATGTCGCCTGCCGTCGCCACCGATGCGTCCCCCTCCGTGCCTCGGGCGCGGCTACTCGGCGCCGATCCGCAGCAGGTGGCCGATGTCGCCGGGGCTCAGCCGGTCCAGCAGGCTGGCCGCCGCGCAGTTGGCCCTGACCTGCTCCGGGCTGGTCGCCCCGAACAGCACGCTGGTCACGTCGGTGTTGGTGAAGGGGAAGGCCAGGGCGAGGGTGGCCGCGGTGGTGCCCAGCGCGGCGGCGAGCGCGGCCAGGTCAGGCGCTGCCGCGACGGCCCGGGCGGCCCGGAGGTCACCGAGGGTCGCCGCGGCCCGGCCCGGCGTGGCACCTGCCAGGTACTTGCCACTGAGCACACCGCCTGCCAGGCAGAACGAGGCGACCACACCGGCGCCCGCCGCGTGCAGCGCCTCAGTCATCTCGGGGTCCTCGACCCAGGAGCGGTGTACCAGGCTGTAGGGCAGTTGCACGGCGCACGGCGGTGCCACGCCCTGCGCCGCGGCCGCCGCCACCGCCGCGGCGCACGGGGCGGCCGGCCAGTTGACCATCGCCCACGCCCGCGCCTTGCCCCCGTCGAGCAGCGCGCCCACGGCGGCCACCATGTCGGGGATCGGGAGGCCGTCGGGCGGCGGGTTCGCGTAGATCAGGTCCACGTGGTCGAAGCCCATCCGGGACAGTGAGCCGTCCAGTTCCGCGGCGGCGGTCTGCTCCGGCCAGAACTCCCACCACAGCTTGTTGGCGACCACGACCTCGTCCCGCGGCAGCCCGGCGGCGCGGAACAACTCGCCGAACAGTACCTCGGAGTACCCGGTCGGCAGTGGCGCCCGGCCGGTCTCGTCGTTGTAGCGGGCGTCGTCGAAGAAGTTGATGCCCTCGCCTGCGGCGGTGGCCAGGATCGCTGAGCCTGTGCCCTGGGGCAGGTGCTCGAACGTGCGCCAGGAGCCCAGGGACATGGCCGACACTTCCATGCCCGACGAGCCGAGCGGCCGGGGACGCAGGCAATTCGCTGGCATCGGCCAGCCTCCCTTCCACGCGCCCGCCGCACCGGCGGCAGGGCATCGTGATCATGACTTTGCTGTGCCAATAACAACAGCTAAGTCATGATCACGGCCGACCTTAGCCGTGCAAAAACTGGTCGGCGAGCTTGGGCGGGGCGGTGGCCAGCCAGCCGTCGGTGATCACCTCGCGCAGTGCCTTCGCCGGGGCCTTCCGCAACTCGATGAGCACGGCCGCGTACCCGTCGAAATGCGGGATCGTGAAGAAGGCGGCCGTGTTCGCCGCGAGGATGGCCTCCTTCTCGCCCAGATCGGCGACGCGGACGGCCAGGATCGGCCCGTCCGGCGGGGCCTGGCCGCCGAACCGCCTGATGTCCGCCTTGCTGAACGGCCGCTCCCACGCGAAAGCCTTGCCCGCAACGAACCAGGTCCGGTTGCCATGCCTTTCACCCACCGTGACCTCGGGCAGGCCGGTGGCCACCCGGGCGGCATCCTCGACAGTCGCCATACCGGTACGGTACGCCGCGGGCCTCATCTGGCAGGCTGTCCCCGGCGGCAAGGAGGACACCCATGACATCGACGGCGCTGCTGATCATGGACGTGCAGCAGGGCATCGTGGACCGCTTCGCCTGTCACGACGGCGGCTACCTGGACCGGCTGGCCACCGCGATCGCCGCCGCCCGCGCCGCGGACGTGATGGTCGGCTACGTGACCGTCGCGTTTCGCCCGGGGTATCCCGAGGTCAGCGACCGGAACAAGAGCTTCGCCACAATCGCCGGATCCGGCCGGTTCACCGACGGTGACCCGGGCATCCCTATCCCCGCCGCCGTCGCGCCCGCGCCCGGCGAGGCGGTGGTCACCAAGCGCCGGGTCTCCGCGTTCGCCGGCAGCGACCTGGACGTGCTGCTGCGTGCCCGCCGCACCGAGCACCTGGTACTGGCCGGCATCGCCACCAGCGGGGTGGTGCTGTCCACCCTGCGCCAGGCCGCCGACCTGGACTACCGGCTGACCGTGCTGGCGGACGGCTGCCTGGACGCCGATCCCGAGGTGCACCAGGTGCTGCTGCACAAGGTGTTCCCCCGGCAGGCCGAGGTCACCAGCGTCGCCGAATGGGCCGCCAGCCTGCGGCGCGGGTGAGCCCGGCCGGGTCGCCGCCGTCCAGCGCTAGAGCCAGTCCTTCCGTTTGAAGATGTAGTAGAGCAGGCCAGCAGCCACGATCATGATGGTGGCCGAGGCGTAGAAGCCGACCTTGTCGCTGAACCCGGGGTAGGGCACGTTCATCCCGTAGTACCCGGTCACCAGCGTCGGCACCGCGATGATCGCCGCCCAGCTGGTGACCTTCTTGGTGATGACGCCCAGCCGGTTGCCCTGGATGGTGAGGTTCGTCTCCCGGATGGTCGTCACCAGGTCCCGCAGGCTGTCGGTCCAGTCCGCCGCGCGCAGCACGTGGTCGTAGACGTCTTGGTAGTAAGGCACCATTTCGTCGGCCACGACATGCAAATCCCGCCGCATCAGCGAGTTCACGACCTCGCGCATCGGGATCACGATCCGGCGGAGGAGCACCAGGCTCTTGCGCAGCTCGAAGCTGTGCCGCTGCACCTGCAGACTCATCGGGGCGTCCGCGAACAGATCGTCCTCCAGCGATTCGACGGCTTCGTCCAGGCTCTGCACCGCTTCGAAGTGACCGTCCACGATGTAGTCGAGCAGCCCGTGCAGCAGGTAGCCGACGCCAAACTTGGCCAGGTCGGCATCGGCGTCCCAGCGGTCCACGACCGCGTCGATGTCCAGGCCGTCGTCCTTGCGGACGGTGATCAGCGCCCGGTCGGTGATGAAGGCGTCGACTTCGCTGGCGGCCAGCTGGCCGGTGCCGGTGTCCAGCTTCACCGCGAAGGCGGCCAGGAACAGGTGGGTGCGGTACCGGTCGAGCTTGGGGCGCTGCTTCTCCTTGCCGGCGTCCTCGACGGCCAGCGGGTGCAGGCCGAACTCCTCGCTTAGCACTCCCAGGTCGTCTGGGTCGGGATCGCGCAGGTCGAGCCAGATCGTGACGCCCTGGTCATTCAGATGGTCGCTGATATCGGCGACCGGGAAGCCCTCGAGTTCGAGCTGCCCGTTCCGGTAAAGCCTGGTGCGTGCCTGGCACTTGGTCTGGGTGGCCCGGCTGATACAGGAGAGCGCAGCCGTGTCCGGATCCCGGCCGTGGAACGCCTCGGTCCCCACGAACCGTGAGCCCAGGGCGCCGCCGGGCGTGCCGTCTGGCTGGGCCAGTGTGCTTTTCTCGCCAGGCCCGCGCTGCGGTGAGTTCATCTGGTCCTCCTCGCGTGCCGTCACTGTAACGCTCACCCTCGGCGGCCAGCGCCGCGGCCGGGGCGGTAGCGTGCCATGCGTGACCGATATGACCTGGCTTGATGCCACCGGGCAAGCCGACCTCGTGCGCCGCGGCGAGGTCAGCCCGAAGGACCTGGTAGAGGCGGCGATCGCCCGGATCGAGGCGGTCAACCCGCGGCTGGACGCGGTGATCCGGACCAGGTTCGACAAGGCATGGGCCGAGGCCGCGGGCACGCTGCCCGACGGCCCGTTCCGCGGCGTGCCGATCCTGCTCAAGGACCTGGGCTGCTTCGTCGCGGGTGAGGTGACCGCCATGGGCCTCGGGCCGCTGCGGGAGCTGCCCTGGCCGGTGACGTCCTACCTCGCGCAGCAGTTCCTGGCGGCCGGGTTCGTCCCGCTTGGCCGCACCAACGTGCCCGAGCTGGGCACGACCGTGACCACCGAGGCGATGAGTTTCCCGCCCGCCCGCAACCCGTGGGACCTGGGTCATTCCGCCGGCGGCTCGTCGGGCGGGTCGGCGGCCGCGGTGGCGAGCGGCATGGTGCCGGTGGCGCACGCCAGCGACGGCGGCGGCTCGATCCGCATCCCGGCCAGCGAGTGCGGTCTGGTCGGGCTCAAGCCGACCCGGGGAAGGGTGAGCCAGGGCCCGCTGACGGGCGAGGGATGGGCCGGCAGCGTCACCGATGGGGGGCTGACCAGGACGGTGCGCGATGCGGCCGGGGTCCTGGACGTGATCAGCGCCCGGATGCCGGGCGAGCCGTACTACGCGCCGCCGCTGCCGCGCCCGCTGCGCGCGGAGGTTGGCGCCGACCCCGGCCGGCTCCGGATCGGGCTGCTCGACCGGCCGTCCGGCGCGCTGTACTCCGCGGATCCGGACTGCCGCGAGGCGGTGGGCGCCGCGGGGCGGCTGCTCGAGTCGCTCGGCCATCACGTCGAGGAATCGTCACCTGCGGCCATGTTCGAGTCCGGATTCGCCGGGCACTTCAACACGATCATCGCCGCGGACACCGAGACGGTGCTCCAGGCGTTCGAGGACATACTCGGCCGCTCCATCGCCGACACCGAGATCGAGCCGCGGAACGCGCACTACCGGCGGGCCGGCAAGGCGCTCACCGCGGTGGCGTACCTGCGGGCCCGGCAGTGGCTGGGCATGTGGTCCCGGCGCATGGCGGACTGGTGGACAGGCCACGACCTGCTCGTCACGCCGACCGTGGGCGCCCCGCCCCCGGAGCTGGGCTGGTTCACCGCCGCCGGGCCCGAGCAGGAGGGCGCGCGGATCGCCGGGTTCATCCCCTACACGGCGCAGTTCAACATGACCGGCCAGCCCGCGATAAGCCTGCCGCTGCACTGGACCGCGAGCGGCCTGCCGGTCGGCGTGCAACTGGTCGCGGGCTACGGCCGGGAGGACCTGCTCATCCGGGTGGCCAGCCAGCTCGAGCAGGCCGCCCCCTGGGCGGACCGGCATCCGGCCCTCTAGCCAGAACCAGCCCAAGCAAGCCGAAGCCCGGCCGGCCGGGCCATCAGGCCCGGCCGGCCGGGCCGGCTCACGTCGTCTTGAGCCTGCCGGTCAGCCGATCATGGGATCGGGTTGCCGAGGTTGAACGGCCGCAGGTACGGGGCCGGGGTGAAGTGGATGAAGGCCGGCGCCGTCGGGACGACCTGGCCGTTGGACTCGAAGATGTTGAACTTCGGGCCGAGCGCCGCCGCCCTCTTGTTCAGGCTGGCGGGGTTGGTCGCCGTGCTGGTCCAGTGGCCGGTGGACAGCCGGTGCAGCAGGACACGCGCGGCGGTGATCGTCTCCGCCGGGGTGAACGCGCAGTGCCCGGCGCGGTGCACGAAGATCTGCCGCAGCAGCGAGGCGTTGCCAGCGTGGTGGACCACGGTGCGGTAGGCCGACTCGTTCTCCGGTACCACCAGGCCGTCACCGGTGGTGTGCATGGTCAGCACCGGGATGGAGATCTTCCCGTCGAAGGTGACGTTGTGCTCCAGGTACTGAACCGCCGAGGGGTCGTCGGTGATCTGCGTGGCGTTCTGGACCGTTGCCAGGTCCGCGCTCAGGTCCAGCCCGGCGGCCTTGTACAGCGCGGTCACCTCAGCACTGTCGGCGGACATGGCGAGCTGGGTGGTGTAGTCCACGCCGGTGGTCCAGGACGGGTTGCCGCCGGCCCGGGCCTCCAGTTCGGCGCGCAGCGCGAAGATGAACGGGCCATCCACCTGGCTGAACCACTCGAACTGGTTGGCCTCCTGCGCGGTGTAGTTCTTCGGTCCGGGCTCGGGGGACAGCGGCGTGAACCAGCCGGGGGTGTCGCCCAGCGCGGCGACCAGGGCCAGTCGGGCCCGGCCCTGCTTGGTCTGCTGCGCCGCGGCCGCGGCCTGGATCGCCCCGGTCAGGTTGGCGCCCGGGTTGGTGATGTGCACCACCTGCACTTGCGGGTCGATCAGTTGCTGGAACGCGAACGCGGCGTCCGCGGCGGTGTTCCAGGTGGCCACGCCGCCGGACAGCACCCCGCACATGGGCAGGGCGGCGCTGAACCGGTTCGGGTACCGCTGGATCAGGCCGGCGGTGATGATGCCGCCGAGCGAGTGGCCCCAGGCGATGGTGTGGGTCGGCTGGGAGAACGTGCCGTCGAACCTGTTCAGCGTGTTGATCTGATCGGGCAGCGCCTGCTGGATCGCCCAGCCGGTCGTGGCGTAGGACGACCCGGCGAGCGCGTAGCCGTGGTTGAGCAGCCAGGCGCCGGTGGCCGGGTCGCCGACGTCGGTGGCGGGGTTGTTGGTGCCAGGCACCACATACCCGTGGCTATAGAGGAACAGCGTGCCGTTCCAGGTGCCCGCCGGGCACTGGAGCTTGAAGGCCGCTCCATCGGCCAGCTTGCCATTGACTGTCGTCACCGATCCGGTGCCGCCGCAGGTCTGCGACGCCGCGGCCGTGACCGTGGGCAAGACCAGCCCGGCGGCCACCACTGCCGCAGAGAATCCGACGGCAGCGACTCTGCTCCTGATTTTCACAACCACGCTCCCCTGCTGATTTTCACGACCACACCCCGGGACAACTGTGGTGAATGATGCTTCATCGCAGACTGTAGCCCTGTCCGCATATCGCGGTATAGCGACTGTTGTATCTCTGGATGGCCGTTCATGTCCCAGGCGTGCCGGAAAGACTCAGATGCCTAGCGCGGCTTCGAGTTCGGCACGGTGGTCGTCGGGGTGCCTGGTCGCGATCTGGGCGAAACGCTCTACCCGGCCGTCCCCTGCCTGCAGGTCCGCGGCGGAGCAACCGGCCACCAGGCCACTGAACGCCGCACCGCTGCTGCGCAGATGCTTGATGGCCTCGCCTTGTGTCATCGCCGCCGCCGCGACGGCGTGCTCGGCGTTGAGCGCGTCCACCGTCGTCCCGTCCACGGCCACGTCCTCGCCGGCCAGGATCCGCCGCACCCAGCCGCCCATGTAGTCGTAGGCGTGCGCGACGTGATCCACGACGACGCCGACCGGCCGCGGGTCGCCCGCCAGCGGTGCGGCCCGCCACTGCTCCGGTGAGCAGCCCTCGGCGAAGGCGACCAGTCGCTCCCTGGCCGCGCCGATGTCGGCCGCGTACTGCGCCGGGCTCCGCACGTCATCGCTCATTCGCCGACCCTAACCTCTCGGACAGCGCGAGAGCGTTGAGATGGCCGCTAGGACGCCGCGATCACGAACCTGACGGCAGGCGGAACCGCGGCAGCGGCGAGGCCAGCAGGACGGCGAAGCCAGCCATCCCGCCGATCGCGGCGATCCACAGCGTCGGCCGCAACCCGAGGACCGTGCCGAGGAACCCGCCGGTCAGCGCGCCGAGCGGCCTGGTGCCGTAGTTGACCGCCTGGAACGCGCCCATGACCCGGGACATGAGCCGGTCGGGCACGACCGCGGCGTAGATCGAGCCGATGCAGATGTCCAGTGCCATCACCCCGAACCCGGAGACGAACTCGGCGGCGAACAGCATCACCAGGACCACCGGCTCGGGGCCGCCCGCCAGCGGCACCAGCGCCATCGGCGCGGTGAACACCAGGCAGGACGCGGTGTAGAGCCGCCCGGTGCCGAACCGTGCTGACAGCCGCTTGGTGGCCAGCGCACCGAGTACGCCGCCGATCGCCCCGGC